>Ga0073934_10005096_pt1 | contig 20834 bp, 23 predicted proteins | sample LarsenN4metaG_FD_76834 | JGI IMG/M metagenome (GOLD analysis project Ga0073934, IMG submission 76834) | Hot spring sediment bacterial and archeal communities from British Columbia, Canada, to study Microbial Dark Matter (Phase II) - Larsen... ...
GCGAAGATGTGATACAGCGGCAGCGCGCACACCGCCGTGAGCTGACGATCGCCGATCTTGTCGAGCATCGGCTTGAACCACGCTTCGGTCTGCAGGATGTTCGCGACCACGTTCCGGTGCAGCAAAGTCGCGCCCTTGCTCACGCCGGTCGTGCCGCCGGTGTACTGCAGGAAGGCCACGTCGTCCGGCCCGATCGCGGGGCGCTTCAGGCTCAGCCGGGTGCCCTCGGCCACGGCCATGTTGAAGCGCGTGACGCTGCGGCCGCCGTCCAGCGGCAGCCGGAACTCCGGCACCATCTTGCGCACGTGCCGCACGACGAAGTTGACGAGCTGTCCCTTCCAGAAGCCGAGCAGGTCGCCCATCGCCGCCAGCACCACGTGCTTCACCGGCGTGCGGTCGATCACCTCCTCGAGCGTGTGCGCGAAGTTCTCGAGGATCACGATCGCCTCGGCCCCCGAGTCCTTCAGCTGGTGCTCCAGCTCGCGCGGCGTGTACAGCGGGTTCACGTTCACGACCGTGTAGCCCGCGCGCAGGATGGCGGCGATCGCCACCATGTACTGCAGCACGTTGGGCATCATGATCGCCACGCGCGCGCCGCGCGCGAGACCCTTGCCCTGCAGGAAGGCGCCGAGCGCGGCCGACATCTCGTCGATGTCGCGGTAGCGGATGCGCGTTTCCATGCACGCCGCGGCGTCGCGCGTCCCGTACTTGCGGAAGGCCTCTTCGAGCAGGTCGACCAGCGACGGATAGACATCGGTGCGCACCTCGGCGGGCACGCCCGGCGGATAGTTCTCGAGCCAGGGTTTCAAGCGAAGGACTCCGTAGCGAATGCGAAGCGGGGCGAACGACGGATGGTCGCGGCCGACGCGCCCGCGAGACTACGGTAGTTGTCCTAACGGGCTGTCCTCTGCGTGACACGCGGCCTCGTCGGCCGCGAACAGCGCCGCGGCGAGCACGCGCTCACGATGCCCGATGGTGTTCAGGAACTCGGCTGCCCCTCGCATCTCGCCGAAGGTGTCGAAGCCGGTCTCCAGGAAGTGCTGCAGCGCCGACATCCCGGCCGCGCGCGCCGGCCCGCGCATCATGCGCAGGCTCTGACGCAGCAGCGGCTTGCGCGTGTAGCGCTCCAGCGCCTGCCCGACCTGCAGGGTCAGCGCGATCTGCCGCTCGCGGTCGGCTTCGCGGCCGGTGGCCTGCCACGCCCGCACGTAGCGCATGCGGTCGACCGTGTCGGCGCCGAGCCGCCGCGCCATCTCGCTGTCGATCGATTCCGACAGCGCGTGCAGCGCCGCCAGCGTCTCCACCGTCGCGATGATCTCGTCGGGGAAGAGCCGCACGAGCGCCGGCACGATCCGCGCGAACTGCGCGTCGCGGTCGGTGTAGTCGCGCGGGCCGTACAGCTCCTCGAGGAAGAAGCGCGACGCGCCCGCGTAGCGCGGCGTCGTCAGCAAGTCGGCGTAGGTCCGCGCGAAGCGCTGCTGCTGGTAGGCCTTCAGCGCGGTCACGCGCGCGCCGAGGCCCGGGTCGGCGAGCCGCGCCACGCGTTCGCGCTCGACCGCCTCGAGGTGCGCGAGGATGCGTTGCCCGGCCGGTGTCATGGATCGACTGTCGGTGTTTCCCCAGTGGGGGATTAGTCAGCCCGCTCTATCGGCTGCGCTGCCGATGATGCAACACTGGCCGCCATGCAACGGCGCACCCTGCTCAAGCTCGGTCTCGGCAGCGCGGTCGTGCTCGCCGCGGCCGGCGGCGGCCTCGCGTTGCTGCGGCCCGGCCTCGAAGGCACCAAGCTCTCGGTCGGCGGCCGGGCGATGTTCGGCGCCGTCGCGCGTGCCGTGCTCGACGGCATGCTGCCCGCCGCCGAAGCGGCGCGCGACGCGGCCGTCCAGGCCCACCTCGGCCGGCTCGACGACACCATCGCGATGCTCGCACCCGCCACGCGCGGCGAGCTGTCGCAGCTCGTCGCGCTGCTCGGCTCGCTGCCGGGACGCAAGTGGCTGGCCGGGCTGGATGCCGACTGGCCTGCAGCCTCGCCGGCGCAGGTGCAGGCCGCGCTGCAGTCGATGCGCGCCTCGACCGTGGCGCTGCGGCAGCAGGCGTATCACGCGCTGCGCGACCTCACCAACGCCGCGTACTTCGCCGATCCGGGCGCCTGGCCGGCGATCGGCTACCCCGGACCGAGGGCCCTGTGACCGACACGACGATCACCGATCCGATCCGCGCGGGCCTCGGCCGCGGCTGGCGCGTCTTCGGCGGGCCGCACGCCACGCCGCCGGCCGTCATCGAGTGCGACGTCGCCATCGTCGGCAGCGGCGCAGGCGCGGGCATCACCGCCGAGCTGCTCACGCAAGCCGGCCTCGCCGTGGTGATCGTCGAGGAAGGCCCGCTGCGTTCGAGCACCGACTTCCGCGCACAGCTCGAGAGCAACGCCTACCCGCAGCTCTATCAGGAAAGCGCGAGCCGCAAGACGGCCGACAAGGCCATCAACATCCTGCAGGGGCGCTGCGTCGGCGGCTCGACCACGGTCAACTGGACCAGCTCGTTTCGCACGCCGTCGGCGACCCTGGCGTACTGGCGCGAGCGCTTCGCGCTGCCGGAGCTGACCGACGACGCGATGTCGCCGTGGTTCTCGCAGGCCGAGCGCCGGCTGTCGATCGGCCCGTGGCTCACGCCGCCGAACGAGAACAACGACCTGCTGCGCCGCGGCGCGCTCAAGCTCGGCATTCCGGCGGCGGCGATCCTGCGCAACGTGAAGGGCTGCTGGAACCTCGGTTCGTGCGGCCTCGGCTGCCCGACCAACGCGAAGCAGTCGATGCTCGTCACCACCCTCCCGGCGGCGCTCGACCGCGGCGCGCGCCTGCTCGTGCAGACGCGCGCGCTCGAGCTCGAGTTCGCGCAGGACCGCGCGGTCGCGCTGCAGTGCGCGCCGGTGGCACTCGACGGCTCGCTGCAGGCCGGCGCCGGCACGCGCATCGTCGCGCGGCACTACGTGGTGGCCGGCGGCGCGATCAACTCGCCGGCGCTGCTGCTGCGCTCCGACGCGCCCGACCCGCACGGCCTGCTCGGTCGGCGCACCTTCCTGCATCCGACCGTCGTGTCGTCGGCGACCTTCGACCAGAACGTCGAGGCGTGGAGCGGCGCGCCGCAGACCATCTACACCGATCACTTCCTCGACGCGCAGCCGATCGACGGTCCGATGGGCTACAAGATCGAGGCGCCGCCGATGCATCCGGTGCTCACCGCGTCGACGCTCGCCGGCTTCGGCGCGCCGCAGGCCGAGGCGATGCGCGCATTCCCGCGCACGCACGCGCTGATCGCGCTGCTGCGCGACGGCTTCCACGCCGAGTCGGCCGGCGGGCGCGTGACCCTGCGCGCGGACGGCACGCCGCTGCTCGACTACCCGCTCAACGACTTCGTGTTCGAAGGTGCTCGCCGCGCCTTCCTCAGCATGGCCGAGCTGCAGTTCGCGGCCGGTGCGCGTACGGTCTCGCTGGTGCACGAGCTCGCGCGGCCGTACACCACCTGGACCGAGGCGCGCGACGCCATCGCGCAGCTGCCGATGCGCCCGCTCGCCACGCGCGTGGTCAGCGCGCACGTGATGGGCGGCTGCGGCATGGCCGGCGACGCGAAGCTCGGCGTCGTGCGCCCCGACGGCCGGCACTGGCAGGTGGAGAACCTGTCGGTGCACGACGGTTCGCTGTTCCCGACCAGCATCGGCGCCAATCCGCAGCTGTCGATCTACGGGCTGGTGAACAAGCTGGCGACGCAGCTCGCGCGGGCACTGGCCGGGCGCGACGTGCAGCTCGCCGCCTGACGCGCCCGGCGATGCTCGCGCGACTGCAGCAGCTCACGACGATCGGCCTCGTCGCCCTGGCGTTCGCCTGGGCGTGGCACCACGCGCACCAGGGCCGCTGGGCGATGGCCGTGACCGGCGCGCTCGTGCTGCTGTGCCTGCACGCGATCGTGCTCGCCTTCGAGTTCGTGCTCGTCGCGTGGGTCAATCGCCGCGACGCGGCGCCGCGCGCGAGCGTGGCGCAACTCGTCGCCGCGTGGTGGGGCGAGGTCACGACGTCCACCATCGTGTTCTGCTGGCGCCAGCCCTTTCGCTCGCGCGTGCATCCCGACCGCCCCGCGGGCCGGCGGCGCGGCGTGGTGCTGGTGCACGGCTTCGTGTGCAACCGCGGGCTGTGGAACCCGTGGCTCGAGCGCCTGCACGCGCTCGGCGTGCCGGTGGTGGCGGTGAACCTCGAGCCCGTGTTCGGTTCGATCGACGCGTACGCGCGCATCGTCGACGACGCGGTCGCCGCGCTCGAGCGCGGCACGGGCATGGCGCCGGTCCTCGTGGGTCACAGCATGGGCGGTCTCGCGATCCGCGCCTGGCTCGATCGTCACGCGGCCGACGCGCGCGCGCACCACGTGGTCACCATCGGCTCGCCCCATCAGGGCACGTCGCTCGCGCGCATCGCGCTGGCGATGAACGCGCGGCAGATGCGCCGCGACGGCGACTGGCTGCGTGCGCTCGCCGCGCGCGAGACGCCGCAGCGGCGCCGCCGCTTCACCTGCTTCTACGGCCACTGCGACAACATCGTGCTGCCGGCGTCGACCGCGACCTTGCCCGACGCGGACAACCGGCACCTCGCCGGCGTCGCGCACGTGGCGATGGCCTACGACGACAGGGTGCTGGCCGACGTGATGCGGCTGCTCGGCGTGGCCGACGCCGCCGATGTGTCGGCGTCGCGCAGCGGCGACGCGGACGCGTGGTCTTCGCGCGGCGCCGACGACGCCGCGCGGTAAGCGAGCCACGCCGCCACGGCGGCCAGCGCCAGATGCATCAGCGCGTGGCCGCCGACCCAGCCGGCGGTGAGGTCGTGGATGGCCGCGTCGGCCAGCTCGAAGCCCTTGGCCAGCGCATACAGCCCGAGCATCGCCATCCAGTCGCGCGTGCGCGTCACGTTGCCCGACAGGCCCAGCGCGCCGGCCGGCACCAGCAGCACCGGCAGCACCTGCAGCAGCAACAGGCCGCGCAGGTCGGGCGTGCCGGTCGTCAGCGCACTCAGCCCGCACCAGGCGCCGGCAGCCAGCGGCAGCAGCAGCGCCGCCGCGCACGCAGCGCGCGAGCCGAAGCGAGGGTCGACGCGCTCGGCCAGGAAGCCGCCGAGCAGCAGCATGAATCCCGCCGCCATGAGCATGTGCGCCATCACGTAGCCGCTGTGGTCGGGGGCGAGGTGGTACAGCGCCGCCACCACCGAGGCGCAGGCGGACACCACGAAGAACAGCCGCAGCGGACGCGCCACCGGCAGCGGCCAGGCGCCGTGGCGCAGCGCGCTCGCGCCCCACAGCGCCACGCACAGCAGCGGCAGCGACGCCAGCACGTTGGCGCCGTGCGGGATGCCCAGCAGCGGCCGCAGGTCGGCGTAGACGTGCTCGCGCGCGGTCAGCGGCACCGGGCCCCAGGCGAGCAGGCCGACGGCGAGCGCCGCGGCCATCGCCCACATCAACACCATCACGCAGCGCTGGTTCCACTCTCGAAGCATGCGCGGCAGTCTGGGACGAATGTCCCGATCGGCCCATCACCCCGCGGGGGGATGTCGCGCGGCGGCGCTGGTCCGCGCCGATGCCGCCGCGCCGCACGAGCCCGAGCGCCGCGCCGAGCGCCGGCCCGGCGCTCAGGCCGCGTCGGCCTTCAGCACGCCGCGGCGCATCTGGTCGAGCTCGATGCTCTCGAACAGCGCCTTGAAGTTGCCCTCGCCGAAGCCCTGGTCGCCCTTGCGCTGGATGAACTCGAAGAAGATCGGGCCGAGCTGGTTCTCGCTGAAGATCTGCAGCAGCAGCGCGCCGGCCTTGCCGTCGACGAGGATCTTGCGCTTCTTCAGCTCGGCCACGTTCTCGCCGTGGCCGGGGATGCGCTTGTCGACCAGCTCGTAGTAGGTGTCGATCGTGTCGAGCAGCTTCACGCCGTGCGCGCGCAGCGCATCGACGGTGCGGTACAGGTCGCGCGAGCCGAGCGCCACGTGCTGGATGCCCTCGCCGTGGTACTTGTCGAGGTACTCCTGGATCTGCCCGGCCTTGTCGTTGCCTTCCTCGTTGATCGGGATGCGGATCTTCCCGCACGGGCTCGTCATGGCCTTGCTCTTGACGCCCGTGACCTGGCCCTCGATGTCGAAGTAGCGGATCTCGCGGAAGTTGAACAGCCGCTCGTAGAACTCGGCCCACTCGCCCATGCGGCCGCGGTGCACGTTGTGCGTGAGGTGGTCGATGTAGGTCAGCCCGTGGCCGGGCGGGTTCAGCGCGTCGGCCCCGGCGCCGGGCAGCGGCTCGAAGTCGACGTCGAAGAAGCCGATGTTGCCGATGTCGCCCGGCTGCGCGCCGTTCTTGCCGCGCCAGCGGTCGACCAGGTAGATCAGCGAGTCGCCGATGCCCTTGATCGCCGGGATGTTCAGCTCGCCCGGGCCGGCGCTGCCCGCGTAGCCCCACGCGCCGAGCGACAGCGCGCGCTCGTAGGCGGCCTTCGCGTCGTGCACGCGAAAGGCGATGGCGCAGATGCTCGGGCCGTGCAGCCGCGCGAAGCGCTGCGCGAAGGAGTCGGGCTCGGCGTTGACGATGAAGTTGATCTCGCCCTGGCGGTACAGGATGACGTTCTTGTGGCGGTGGCGCGCGATCGCGCGAAAGCCCATGCGCTCGAACAGCGCGCCCATCGCCGCGGGGTCCGGCGCGGCGTACTCGATGAACTCGAAGCCGTCGGTGCCCATCGGGTTGTCCCAGGGGGTGAACTCCATCGTCTGTCTCCTGCCGCGCCGGGCGCGCTCGTGACCATCGGATCGCAGGACTTTAGGCGCGGCCGGCCGCAGTTTTCCAGCGTCGTCCGGCGGCGATCTGCTCTCGGGCGCAGGAAAGCTGCACAATTCGCTCATGGAGAGCGCGATCCCGCTGGATGCCATCGACCGCCGGATCCTGCGCGAATTGCAGGCCGACGGCCGCATGTCGTACGACCAGCTCGCAGGTCGGGTGAACCTGTCGGCCTCGGCCACCCTGCGGCGCGTCAAGCGGCTCGAGGATGCCGGCGTGATCGCCGGCTACGCCGCCGTGGTCGACGCGCAGCGCGTGGGCCTCGGGCTCACCGCCTACCTCAACGTGCGGCTCGAGAAGAACACCGAGTCGCACAAGCGCAATCCGAAGGACGTGTTCCGCGCGTCGGTGCAGGCCTGGCCCGAGGTGGTGGAGTGCGTGGCGCTCACCGGCGAGATGGACTACCTGCTGCGCGTGGTGGTGGCCGACATGGCGCACTACTCGCGCTTCATGATGGACACCTTGCTCGAACACCCGAGCGTGCAGGACTGCCGCACGAGCTTCGTGCTCGACCGCGTGAAGGCGCCGGCCGGCCTGCCCGTCTGAGCGCCCCCAGGGCCGGCTCTGCCGGCCCGCCCCCCGCGGGGGTTCAAGTCGAGTGGCGGAGCCACATCGACTTGAGAGCGCGCGGCCGGTCAGCCGTCGATGTCGTGCAGCAGTTGCCGGGTCGGCACGGTGCCGAGGTTCAGCAGCGACGCGATCTCGGCCACGTCGTCGGGCAGCGCGGCGTTGTCCCAGCCGGCCGCGGTGTGGCGCGCGAGCTGGATCGCCAGCTTGACCGTGCGCACCTGCGGATGCGTCGCCTGCCGGTCGTCGGTGATGCGCACCAGCAGCTCCGGCAGGTGCCACGCCCTCATCAGCGCCTGCTCGAGGTCGGCCAGCTCGATGTTCAGCACGTCGCGCTGGGCGAGCGCCGAGCGCAGGGCCGGATCGGCCTGCTGGCGGCGGCGGATCTCCAGTGCGAGCGCCGGCGCATGGCACCACAGCAGCATCTCGGCGAAGTCGTGCAGCAGCGCCGCGAGGTGGATGACCGGCGCGTCGTGGTCCATGCGGTGCACGGCGAAGCCGAGCGCGAAGCGCGCGGCGCGGTGCGAGCGGCGGATCACCACGCGCAGGCCGGCCAGCGCCTCGGGCCGCGGCGCGAGGCGCTGCTCGACGGTGGGCTGCGGGCCGAACGCGCGGAAGAACGGCGCGATGCCCATCATCACCAGGGTCGCGGTGACGGTCTCGGTGTCGGTCACCAGCCGCCGGTGCCGGTGGGCCGACGCGTGCGCCAGCACCTTCAGGGTCATCAGCGGATCGGCCGCGATCAGCTCGCCCAGCATGTTGGCGTCGGCCGCGTCCTCGTTGGCGCGCAGCGCCTCCAGCGCGTCGGCGGTGTCGGCCAGCACGGGAATCTCGGCGCGCGCGAACGCGGCGGTCCACGCGGCGAGGTTCGGCAAGGGGCGGTCGATCGGCGACATCGGGCGGCTCGTACTTCCGGAGCTGTCGACCGGATATCGGCCGCGCCCGCGGCAGCTTGAGCGGCTGCGGGCGCGCGCCGCTCGCGCGGTCACAGGCCGAGCATCAGCCCCTGGCGCGGATCGCTGCGGCCTTCGAGCAGCTCGAGCCATGCCGCGCGCACCGCGTCGCGCCCCTGCCGGTGCACGGGCAGCAGCCACGGCGCGGCGGGGTCGGTCACCCGCTGCACGAACGCCAGCCATCGCTGCGCGATGCGCTGCTGCAGGCCGGCGCTGCCCCAGTCGGCCTGGCGCTTCTTCATCTGCGCCGGCGCGAAGAACAGCTGCGGCCGAGGGCCGGGCAGGCCGCCCGCGCCGCCGAGCTCCTCCCAGTGCGTGCCGCCGACCGCGCAGCTGTAGCCCAGCGCGTCGGCCCAGTGGTGGTGGACGCTGGCGCGCAGCGGCGCGCTGCCGGCGAAGTCGACGTACACCGCCGGGCGCAGCGGCTGCGCGGCCACCTCGTCGTACACGATCACCTCGTCGTAGCAGCCGAGCGACTGCGCGAAGCCGAGGTTGCCGGCCGACGTGAGGCCCACGAGCCGCGGCCGCTGCTCGCGCTGCCCGATGCAGTACGCGGTGGCGTAGGCGGTCTTGCTCGACGCGCTGGACAACAGCACCGATTCGGCGCCGAAGAAGCCCTGCTCCGCGAGCACGTCGTCGATCAGGAACGCCGTGGCGAACAGCGGCTGCAGCAGGGCCTGCTCGGCCTCGTGCCGCGCCTCGTAGCCCGGGTCGGTGCGGCAGCGCCGGTAGCGGTTGTAGAGCGGGTGCAGCTCGTGGCGGTGCGGCGCGCCGTCGACGAAGCCCGACACGCCCACGTCCACCGGCTGCAGCAGCGCGTGCGACGCCATCGGCCAGTAGCCGTAGAGGCGCTCGCCGCGCTCGACGCCGGCGCAGCGCGACTCCAGCACGTCGGCGAAGCCCCACACGGGCACGCGGCCCCAGCCGGGTTCGTCGGCGGGGAAGAAGTCCCAGTAGCGCATCGACTCGCCGAAGGCCGCGTAGGTCACGTTGTTCGACGTCAGCGCGAACGAGGTCACGCGCAGCCGCACGCCGCCGTCGGGCAGCGCCGCGGAGGCCACGGCGTGGTCGTCGCTCCAGCGCGTCGCGTGCAGGTCGTCGCGGCGCACCAGCAGGCCGGCGGCATCGCTCATGGGCAGGCTCCTCGTGAAACGCCGGCCAAGCGTCTCACAAGTCGCCGCCCGCTCGTCGAGGGTTTGCGCGCGGGGTGCCAGATGGATCGGCATCGTGGCCTCCGCTCACAGGCGATTCACGCCGGCCACCCAGCCGACGAAGCGGCCCTCGTGGTACAGCGCACCCTCGGGCGCGCCCGCCTCGGCGTGAAACTCGTACAGCGCAGCCGCCTCGGACGGCCGCATCGCCGCCGCGCGACGCTCGCGCGACTCCAGCCAGCGCGCCAGGCGCACGAGCCGGTGGCTCGAACCGCGCAGCAGCCGCGCCAGCAGGCGGCGCGCCGCGCCGGAGACGGGGTGCTGCGAAGGCAGTTCGTGCAGGGACAGGGAACGGGACATGGGGGTCTCCTGGACCGGCCCGCGCGCGGCGGGCCGGTGAGTTCATGGGCTCGGCCGCGGTCGCTCGCCGAGCAGTCGATCGAGTTCGCGCGCGAGCGCGCGTCGGGCCTGCTGGCGCGCATCGCGCCCGCCGTGGGCGCCGGCGCTGCGAAAGCGCGCCGGCGCGACCAGCGGGTTGCGCGGTGCGGCCCGGTGGCCGCGGGTGTTGGCGGTGAACTTCATGGCGTGTCTCCTTCGTGTGGGACGGAAAAAGCGAAGCGGCCCGGGGCGTGGTGCGCAACCCGGGCCGCTGTGCGAGCGGTACGACGCGGAGCGTTTCAGCCGCTGCCGCGGGGGTTGCCTGGATCGCCGCCGCCGGCGGCGCCGCCGACGAACGACGCGCGCACACCGCCGCAGGCGATGAGGGTGTCGATCGGGGTGGCGTTCATGGCGTGGCGCTCGGGGCAGTGAAGTTGCGCAGATGATAAACGTCCGTTTCTCAACGGCGCAAGCCCCTAGGGCTAGGGAGAAGCCCGACGCTCAGCGTTTGCGTTTCAGCGGCGCCACACCGCGCTGCGTGGACAGCCACAGGTCGCGGTCGCTCGGCGGGGCGGGCGGCGTGGCCACGCCGGGCGGGCGCGGCGCCGTGCGGGCCGTCGGGCGAGGCGGCTGCGGTGCGGGCGGCGCCGCGGGCGTGAGCACCTCGCCCAGCAGGTCGAGCAGCCGCGTGCGCGCGCGCTGCGGATGGCGCCGGTAGTAGCTGAGCACGAGGCCGACGATGAAGCGCTCGTCCTCGTCGCGCGGCACGGCGCTGTCGGGCTCCGCCGCGGGCACGGCGGCCGCGCCCGCGGCGCTCGAGCCCGGTCCGTGCGGCTGGTCCATCCAGCCCCAGGGCTTGTGGCAGCACTGCTCGAACTGCCGCGCGAGGCGCTCGCCGATCTGGCGCGAGCGGCTCTTGATCTGGCTCCAGTAGCTCGGCTGGATCTGCACGCGCTCGGCGAAGCGCCGCTCCAACCCGCGCAAGGTCGCGGCGTCCGGGTGCTTCACGGTGGCGGCGACGAACTCCTCGAACAGGGCGAGCGCGTTGTCGAGGCGGATGCTGGCGAGGTCGCGGGGCATGGGCGGCAGACGATGCGCTGATGATAAAGGCGCGATGCCTCTCAGCGCAGCGTGCGGCCGGGTGTGGTGGACACGCCCGACGCGGTCGGGGCCGATGCGGGCAGGCCTTCGACCCAGCGCTCGATCGCCTCGCGCACCCGGCCGGCCGCTCGGTCAGCGGCCAGTGGTGGCACTCGACCGTCGCGATCGTCGCGTGCGGCAGGCGCCGGGCCTGCGCGCGCATCGCGTCGGGCGACGCGAAGGTCGCGCCGGTCGACAGCAGCACGAGCGCCGGCTGCGCGATCGACTCCAGCCGCGGCAGCGGCGCGAACATCTCGGCCACCTCCTGCAGGTAGTGCGCGCTGCGGAAGCTGCGCAGGTCGGCGCGCGCCGAGCTGTACCGCGCCACGAATGCCGCCTCCGCCTCGGGCGTGCGCAGCGCCTCGCGCGCCTCGCGATCGAGCTGCTGCAGGTCCAGCGACGGCAGCGAAGCACGCCGCAGGCCGAGCGCGTTGAGCGCGCGCACGACCGCGGCGGCCGCGACGAACAGCGGGCGGGCCGCGGCGAACCAGCGATGTCGCCCGTGCAGCGCGTCGCCGAACACCGGATCGACCAGCGCCAGCGCCGCCACGCGCGCGGCGTGGCGCGCCGCCATCTGCAGCGCCACCTGCGCGCCGAGGCTGTGCCCGACCAGCACCGCCGGGCCGATGCCTTCGGCGTCGAGCAGCGCGGCCAGGTCGTCGCACCACAGGTCGTGGCCGACGCGACCGCGCGTCGGCGAGCGCTCGTGGCCGCGCAGGTCGGGCGCGATCAGCACGCAGTCGCGGCGCAGCGCGGTGCGGTCGACGAATTCGCTCCAGCGCGTGAGATTGCTCGCCAGCCCGTGCAGCAGCAGCACGGCGTGGCGCGGTGCGGTCCCGTCGGCCGGCGGGCGCTCGATGCGGTAGCCGATGCGCACGCCGTCCGGACGATCGATCGCGTGCAGCGGCATCGGCGGTCCCTCCCGGTGTGCCGCGACTGTAGCGAGCGCGCGCGACTGTGCGCACAATGGCCCGATGACACGAGCCGCGCCCGCGCAGCGCCGCGACCCGCCGACCGTGGCGCTGCCCGACGGCACGCGCGTGCCCGCGCTCGGGCTCGGCACCTGGCGCTACGGCGAGTCGGCGCGCAGCCGCGCGGCCGAGCGGCGCGCGCTGCGGCTGGCCGTCGAGCTCGGCTACCGCCTGTTCGACACCGCCGAGATGTACGGCGAGGGCGGTGCCGAGAGCGTGCTCGGCGACGCGCTCGCCGAGGCCGTCGCTGCCGGCGACGTGCGCCGCGACGAGCTGGTCGTGGTCAGCAAGGTCTACCCGCACAACGCCAGCCGCGAGGGCACGGTGGCCGCCTGCGAGCGCAGCCTGCGGCGGCTGAAGCTCGACCATGTCGATCTGTACCTGCTGCACTGGCGCGGCCGCCATCCGCTCGCGCACACGGTCGAGGCCTTCGAGACGCTGCGCGCGCGCGGCCTCGTCCGGCACTGGGGCGTGAGCAACTTCGACACCGCCGACATGGCCGAGCTGTGGCAGCTGCCCGGCGGCGAGCGCTGTGCGGCGAACCAAGTCTACCTGTCGCTGTCGCAGCGCGGCATCGATTTCGACCTCGTGCCGTGGCAGCGCGAGCGCCGCGTGCCCTTCATGGCGTACTGCCCGATCGACCAGGGCACCCTGGCGCGCGCGACGTCGCTGCAGCCGCTGGCCCGGCGGCTGGGCGCCACGCCGGCGCAGCTCGCGCTCGCGTGGCTGCTCGCGCGCGGCGACACCATCGCGATCCCGAAAGCCGTGCGCGAGCCGCACCTGCGCGAGAACATCGCGGCCGCGGACCTCGTGCTCGACGACGCGGCGCGCGCCGAGCTCGACCGCCTGTTCCCGCCGCCCGCGCGCAAGCAGCCGCTCGCGATGACCTGAGCGATGGCCGACGAAGCGCACGCCGTACCGCGCCGCGTCCTGCCGGTCATCACCGTGGCGCAGTTCGCCGGCACCTCGCTGTGGTTCGCCGCCAATGCGGTCATGCCCGACCTGCAGCGCGCGCTCGCGCTGCCCGCGCACGCGGTCGGCACCCTGACCTCGGCGGTGCAGCTCGGCTTCATCGCCGGCACGCTGGTGTTCGCGCTGCTCGCGGTGGCCGACCGCATCCCGGCGCGGCGCGTGTTCCTCGCCTGCTCGCTCGCCGGCAGCGCCTGCGCGCTGCTGTCGGCGTGGCTGGCGCCGTCGCTCGCGGGGCTCGCGCTGCTGCGCGCGGCCACCGGCTTCTTCCTCGCCGGCATCTACCCGGTGGGCATGAAGATCGCCGCGAGCTGGTACACGCGCGGCTTGGGCGGCGCGCTCGGCGTGATGGTGGGCGCGCTCGCGCTCGGCACGGCCGCGCCGCACGCGCTGCGCGCGCTCGGCGCCGACCTGCCGTGGCAGTCGGTGATGATCGGCGTGGCGCTGCTGGCGGCCGGCGGCGGCCTGCTGCTGTACCTCGCGCTGCCGGAGCCGCCGCGCGCAGCGCCCGCAGCGGCCGGCTCGGCGGCGCGCGGCTCGCTGCAGTGGCGCGCGCTCGGCAGCATCGTGAGCGACGCGCGCGTGCGCGCGTCGGCGTTCGGCTACTTCGGGCACATGTGGGAGCTGTACACGCTGTGGGTGCTGGTGCCGGCGATCGTCGGCGCGCGACTGGCGGGCGCGGCGGTGTCGTGGGCGTCGTTCGGCGTCATCGCGGCCGGCGCGCTCGGCTGCGCGGCCGGCGGCTGGGTCGCGCAGCGCGTGGGCAGCGCGCGCGTCGCCGCGTGGCAGATCGCCACCAGCGGCCTGTGCTGCCTGGCCGCGCCGTGGATGCTCGGTGCGCCCGACGCGGTGTTCGCGGCCTGGCTAGCGGTGTGGGGCGTCAGCGTGGCCGGCGACTCGCCGCAGTTCTCGGCGCTCACCGCGCTCAACGCGCCGCGCGCCGCGGTGGGCAGCGTGCTCACCCTGGTCAACAGCATCGGCTTCGCGATCTCGATCGTCAGCATCGAGCTGTTCGTGCGGCTCGCGCAGACGCAGCCGCTGGCCACCTTGCTGCCGTGGCTCGCGCTCGGGCCGGCGCTCGGCCTGCTCGCGCTGCGGCCGTTGCTGCGACCGCAGCCGGCCGCGGCCCGCCGAGGGTCGCCGGGCTGACGCGGGCCGCGCTCGCCGTTGCGCCGCGTCAAGGCGCCGGACGCTTCGGCCTCTAGAGTGCAAGCATGGGAGATGCCCGTGCCGTGTCGAGCGAGGCCGTGGCCGTCGGCCCGTGGCGCCTGCCTGGCGTGCTGGAGTGCCCGGCCGATCCGCGCGGCCTCGTGCTGTTCGCGCACGGCAGCGGCAGCAGCCATCGCAGCGCACGCCACCGGCAGGTTGCCGGGCGCCTGAACGCCGCCGGGCTCGCCAGCCTGCGCTTCGACCTGCTCGACGAGCGCGAGGCGGCCGATCGCGCCCACGTGTTCGACATCGGCCTGCTCGGTGGGCGGCTGGTCGCGGCCATCGACTGGACCCTCGCGCGGCGCGACGTCGGCGCGCTGCCGATCGGCCTGTTCGGTGCCAGCACCGGCGCCGCCGCTGCGCTGGTGGCGGCCGCCGCACGTCCGGCCCGCGTGCGCGCGGTGGTCTCGCGCGGCGGTCGTCCGGACCTCGCCGCCGACGCGGGGCCGCAGCTGCGCGCGCCGACCCTGCTCATCGTCGGCGGCGACGACCCCGAGGTGCTGCGCCTGAACCGCGCGGCGCTGCCCATGCTCGGCGGTCGCGCGCGGCTCGAAGTCGTGCCGGGCGCGACGCATTTGTTCGAGGAGCCGGGCGCGCTCGACGCGGTGGCGGCGCTCGCCGCGGACTGGTTCGTGGGCCACCTGCCGGTGCAGGCCGCGTCATGAACGAACGCTTCCGCGATCGACGCGAGGCCGGGCGCGCGCTGGCGCAGCTCGTGCGCGCGCTGCACCTGCCCGATCCGCTGGTGCTCGCGCTGCCGCGCGGCGGCGTGCCGGTGGCGCTGGAGGTGGCGCGCGCGCTCGACGCCCCGCTGGACCTGCTGCTCGTGCGCAAGATCGGCCTGCCGTGGCAGCCCGAGCTGGCCGTGGCCGCGGTGGTCGAGGGCGATCCGCCGGACGTCGTGGTCGACGAGGAGGTGCGCGCCGACGCCGGCATCGACCGTGCGTACATCGAGGCCGAGGCACGACGGCAGCTGCAGGAGATCGCGCGCCGGCGCGCGCTGTACCGCGCCGGCCGCGCGCCGGCCGACGTGGCGAGCCGCTCGGCGATCGTGGTCGACGATGGCATCGCCACCGGCACGACGATGCGCGCGGCGCTGAAGGCGCTGCGCCGTCGCCGCCCGGCGACGCTCGTGCTCGCGGTGCCGGTGGCCGCGCCGCAGACGATGCACGAGCTCGCCGGCGAGGTCGACCACGCGGTGTGCGTGCGGCAGCCGGCGTGGCTGCGCGCCATCGGCCTGCACTACGACGACTTCCACCAGCTCGAGGACGACGAGGTGCTGGCGCTGCTGGCGTCGTACCGGCACGACGGGCCCGGTGGCCGGCACGGCACGCCGGACGCTTGACATCCCGGTTGCCCATGGGTTACGGTAACCGTATGGTTACCGAAAGGGCCGCCTCGTGAAAGCCGCATCGTCCGCGGCGCTGGCCGCACTGGCCGATCCGACCCGCGAGTCGATGGTGCGGCTGCTCGCCGAACGCGAGCACTCGGTGGGCGAGCTCGCCGAGCGGCTGCCGGTCAGCCGGCCCGCGGTGTCGAAGCACCTGCGCGTGCTCGAGGGCGCGGGCCTCGTGCGTGCACGCGCCGAGGGCACGCGCCACGTCTACGCGATCGAGCCCGACGCGCTCGCGTCGTTGCGCGATGAGCTCGACCGGCTGTGGCAGCACGCGCTCGCGCGCTACGCGCTGGTGGCGGACAACACGTCGCCGGCCGCCGCGTCGCGCGCCGGCCGCCGCGCGCCCGCGACGTCCGCCCGAACGAGGAGCCGCCGATGAGCACCGTCGCCGACCGCCCGCTGCCGCCCGTCGAACACCGCGTGCGTGTCGCGCTGCCGCCCGACGCGGCGTTCGAGCTGTTCACGCGCGGCATCGCGCGCTGGTGGCCCTGGCGCAGCCACTCGTGCTTCGGCGAGGCGGCGCTCGACGTGGTGTTCGAACCACGCGCCGGCGGCGACGTGGTCGAGGTGTCGCGCCACGGCGAGCGCGCCGTGTGGGGCCGGCTGTCCGTGTGGGATCCGCCGCGTCGCTTCGCGATGAGCTGGCACCCCGGGCTCGACGTGCGCGAGGCGACGCACCTGCGCGTGGAGTTCACGGCGCTCGCCGACGGCGGCACCGAGGTGCTGGTGCACCACGGCGACTGGGAGGCGCGCGGCGCGGCCGCGGCCGAGAAGCGTCGCCAGTACGACGGCGGCTGGCCGGTCACGCTCGCGGCGTTCGCCGCGTGCGCGGGCCCGCCACGCGGAGCGCGCGCGCCGTGAACGATCGCCGCCCGCCGCTCGCCTGGATCGCCGCGCTGGCGCTGCTGGCCGCCGCGGCCTGGCTCGCGTCGCTCGGTCGTGCCGGCGCCGAGCCCGGGCCGTTCGCGCAGGCCTGCTATTCCTCGTCGCGGATCTTGTACTGCGACACCAGCTGCTGCTGCACCGCCGGCGGCACGGTGTCGTAGTGCGACAGCTCGATGGTGTAGCGGCCCTGGCCGCCGGTCATCGCGTTGAGGCGCGACTGGTAGCTCGCCAGCTCCGACAGCGGCGCCTGGCCGCGGATCTGCACGGTGCCGGGCTGCGCGCTGTCGGTGCCGCTGATCAGCCCGCGGCGTGACGACAGGTCGCCGGTGATGTCGCCCATCGCGTGCTCGGGCGCGGTGATCTCGATGTGGACGATCGGCTCGAGCACGATCGGCCGCGCCTTCAGCACCGCGTCGATCACCGCCTTCTTGCCGGCGGTGACGAAGGCGATCTCCTTGCTGTCGACGCTGTGGTGCTTGCCGTCGTACACGATCACGCGCACGTCCTGCACCGGGTAGCCGGCGATGATGCCGGCGTCCAGCGCGAGCCGCACGCCCTTCTCGACGGCGGGCATGAACTGCGACGGGATCACGCCGCCCTTGACCTGGTCGACGAACTCGAAGCCGCCGCCGCGCGGCAGCGGCTCGATGCGCAGGAACACCTCGCCGAACTGGCCCGCGCCGCCGGTCTGCTTCTTGTGGCGGTGGTGGCCCTCGGCCGGCGCGGTGATGGTCTCGCGGTACGCGATGCGCGGCGGGCGCGTGTTCACCTCGCACTTGTAGACCTCGGTCAGCCGGTCGAGCATGACGCGCAGGTGCAGCTCGCCCAGACCGTAGACGATGGTCTCGTTGGTGCTCGGCACGTGCTCGACGCGCAGGCACGGGTCCTCGTCGACCAGCTTGTTCACGATCTCCCACAGCCGCTGCTCGTCGCCGCGCCGCTTCGGCTCGATCGCCAGGCCGTGCACCGGCACCGGAAAGTCCAGCGGCGCGAGGTGGATGTGATCGTCCTCGGCCGCGTCGTGCAGCACCGCGTCGAAGTGCAGGTCGTCGATCTTGGCCACCGCGCAGAGGTCGCCCGGCACGCCGCGCGGCACCTCGACGTGGTCCTTGCCGTGCAGCATGAACAGGTGCCCCACCTTGAACGGCTTGCGCGCGTCGCCGATGTAGAGCTGGCTGTCCCTGGTGACCGTGCCCTGGTGGATGCGGAAGATGCCCATCTTGCCGACGTACGGGTCGACGGTGACCTTGAACACGTGCGCCAGCACGTGCTTCGACGCATCGGGCTGCGCGTGCATCGGCTGCGCCGCCGTGCCCTCGCCGTTGAGGAAGTCCGGCGGGTTGCCCTCGCTCGGGTTGGGCAGCAGCTTCACGATCACGTCGAGCAGCTCGGCGATGCCGGCGCCCGTGCGCGCCGACGTGAAGCACACCGGGATCAGGTGGCCCTCGCGCAGCGCCTGCTCCAGCGGCGCGTGCAGCTCGGCGGGGTCGACGTCGCCGTCGTTCAGGTAGCGCTCGACGAACTCCGGGTCCACTTCGACCACCTGCTCGACCAGCGCGCGGTGCGCCGCGTCGACCGAGCCGAAGTCGGAGTGGCCGTCGCGGTTGTAGAAGCAGTCCACCACCTTCGTGCCGCCCGCGTCGGGCAGGTTCAGTGGCAGGCATTCCTTGCCGAAGGTCTGCTGGATCTTGGCCAGCAGACCCGGCAGGTCGACGCGCTCGGCGTCGATCTTGTTGACCACGATCATGCGGCACAGGTGGCGCTTGGCCGCCCAGTCCATCATGCGCGTGGCCATCATCTCGATGCCGGTGGCCGCGTTGACGACGATCGCGGCCGTCTCCACCGCCTCGAGCGCCGTCATCGACTGGCCGAGGAAGTCGGCCGCGCCGGGCGTGTCGATCAGGTGGATGCGCGTGCCGGCGTGGTCAAAGTGCGTGAGCGCCGAGTTCAGCGAGTGCTGGTAGCGTCGCTCCAGCGGGTCGAAGTCGCTCACCGTGGTGCCGCGCTCCAGGCTGCCCGGCGCGCCGATGCGCCCGGCGCGGTGCAGCAGCATCTCCATCAGGCTGGTCTTTCCCGCGCCCGTCTGCCCGACGAGCGCGAGGGTTCGGATGCCGTCGACACCATTGCTGGCGGAGGTGGTGGCCATGGCGAGTCTCCTGTGTGCTGCGGGCGGGGCGCTCGTGACCGCCGGCGTCCCGCGTCCTGCCGTGCGTGCGGCTGTTTGCGAGGCAGCGTAAGGGATCGGGCGGGCGCGCACAAGCGTGGCGTAGTTCACGAACGGCCGCGCTGCCGTGCGTCAAGTCCTGAAGGCGAGGATTGAGTTTCGATCGGCGGCTGGCTAGCCTGCTTGCGACTCAACTCCAACCTCACTCACCGACTGCGCCCTGCCATGAAGTACGCCCGCCTCGCCTCGATCGCCTCCGTCGCTGTTCTTCTGGCCGCCTGTGGCGGGGGTGGGGGCGGCGACGGCGGTGCCAACGATCCGAATGCGCCGCCGACCCTCGTCCAGCGGCCGTCGGAAGCCTCCACGGGCATCGCGGCGCCGACGCGGCCGCTGGTCTACAACACGCAGAGTCTGCTTACCGACCCGGACAAGGTGCGGCTGCTGGTCAAGTCGCTGGCGGACCTGCACGTCAAGGCACCGGGCCTGATCGCGGGCCAGCGCGCGGCGGCGCTGAATCCGAACGGCGCGACCGTGGCCGGAGCATTCCAATGCACCACCGGCCAGATCCAGTACCAGAGCCCGACCACGAGCTTGCCGGTGTCGTTCCAGGCGTGCTTCGACGGCGTCTTCACCATCGACGGGGCGGCCACCCGCACGCCGCCCAGCACGGCGCCCTACACGCTGGCTTACGCCGGCGGCCTGAACATCAGCGCCACGGGCATTCCGGTCACGATGATCATCGGGTCCACCACCTGCACGTTCGCGGGCGGTGCGGCAGCGGCGCAGTGCGTCTCGACGCATGGCCCCACGGCCGGTGCCGTGTCGGCAGGCTACACGGCAGCCTACGCGGCTGGCGTCGCCAACGGCACGTACAAGTGCGACTGCTTCGCCGAGAGCACCGTGACTACGCCGGTGCACGTCACCGTGCTGTTCGACGCCTTCGGCCCCACTTCGGGCAAGGCGTATGTCTACGCCACCGACGGCGCGGTCTACGTCAACCGGCTCGGCGCGAACAGCTACGACGTGTGGGTCGGCCTCACCGGCACGAGCGGCACCTGGTATCGCAACGTCACGCCGCTGTGAGCCGCCGCCGGCGCGCCTACCGCGCCGGCACCACCTGCGCCGCCCCCGGCATGACCGGCAAGGTGCCGGCCGCGCGCTTCGCTTCCCACTCCTGCTGCAGCGCGCTGTCGGTCTTGTAGTGCGGCACGCGGAAGACGAGGCGCTTCACGCGCTGCAGCAGCGCGTTGCGGCCGGCGATCTCCTCGTTCCAGTACCGGTGCGCGAGCGCGAGGTTGCGCTCGGTGTCCATCTCGAAGTGGTCGCGCGAGCTCTGGCCGCCGAAGACGTAGAGCTTGCCGCGGTAGATGCGCCAGGTGTCCGGTCCGCCGCCGGCGCCCCACGGCACGCCGTAGTTGATGCCGTTGGCGCAGAAGCCGCCGAACTGCGGCATGTACTTCGCGGGTGACTTCAGGAACTCGGCCTTGTGGGCCTCGCTCGCGAAGCGGTAGGTCACGCCCAGGTGCTCGACCTTGATGGACGGTTCGCCCTTCACCGCCTGGTTCTGCGTGAAGTACGCGACCGGGTCGTGGCCCAGCAGCATCAGCTTGTCGTCGGCGCCGTCGGAGACGGTGCGCCACGGCCCTTCGTTCGGCGATTCGTAGGTCTGCGCACGGGCGGCGGTCGGCAGCGCGCCGGCCGTGGCGATCAGCGCGGCGGCGAACAGCGCGGCGGCCAGCACGTGCCGGCGGGTCGGTTGCGACATGGTCTCTCCAGCGAGGGTGGGGGTCATGCTCCGAGTGCCGCCGCGGGGCCGCGGTTCACTGGAAGGCCACTTCGGCGAAGCTGCGCAGCTTGCGGCTGTGCAGCCGGTCGAGGCGCTGGCGGCGCAGGATGTCGAGCGCGCGCATGCCGATGCGCAGGTGCTGGTCGATGCGCTCGCGATAGAAGCGGTCGGCCATGCCCGGCAGCTTGATCTCGCCGTGCAGCGGCTTGTCGCTCACGCACAGCAAGGTGCCGTAGGGCACGCGGAAGCGAAAGCCGTTGGCCGCGATGGTGGCGCTTTCCATGTCCAGCGCGATGGCGCGGCTCTGGCTGAAGCGGCGCTCGGGCGTGCTGGCCGTGTTGCGCGAGGGCAGCAGTTCCCAGTTGCGGTTGTCGGTCGAGGCCACGGTGCCGGTGCGCATGATGCGCTTGAGCTCGTAGCCC
>Ga0073934_10005097_pt1 | contig 20827 bp, 16 predicted proteins | sample LarsenN4metaG_FD_76834 | JGI IMG/M metagenome (GOLD analysis project Ga0073934, IMG submission 76834) | Hot spring sediment bacterial and archeal communities from British Columbia, Canada, to study Microbial Dark Matter (Phase II) - Larsen... ...
GGTTCTGTCGAAGTGCCGCGTTTTTCGGAAAGTCGAGGTCGCCACATGCCGCTTTACGAGATAGAAACCACGGCCCATATCATGATCGCCTGGGCCGACAACCAGGCGGGCGCCGAGAAGGCGACGCGAGACCACTTTCCGGATGAGGACATTCTGCGGGTGACAAAGCGTCCGCGCGACGCGTGGGTGATCTCGAAGCGGCTGCTGGGACTGGAAGGCGCGTCGGTGGCGCCGTGCGATCGCGCCCGCGACTGCCTGTCGCGCGCCCGCGGCGACAAGCTGCATGCCATCCGCCTCTACATGCAAGACACCGGCGCCGACCTTCACGAAGCCCAGCGCGCCATCGAAACGAACATGTCGCTCGGCTGGTAGCGCGACATCGGAAGCCCAGCGATCGCCATCCCTGGGTCTCTTCTACGAGAAAGACCACGCGCGTGGACAAGCTCCTCGCAGGCCAAGTCGCCTTAGTTACTGGTGCCGGACGCGGGCTGGGCCGTGCGTTTGCCGAACGGCTGGCGGCGCTGGGTTGTGCCGTCGGCATTCACGGCATGCGCGAGCACGGCCCGGCAGAATACGGCGAAGGCACCACGCTCACCGATACGGCGAAGCAGATCGGCGAGCAGTTCGGGGTGAAAACGTGCCGCGTGCTGGGCGACTTGACGGTCGAGGGCGACGTGCAGCGCGTCGTCGAGACCGTGGTGAGCGAGCTCGGCCCGTTGGAGATCCTGGTCCACAACGCGGGGGGCGACATTGCGGCGGCGGGTGGCAAGCCGAACCCCAACGACGCGGTGATGATCAAGGACGTGGACGTTCGGGCAGTGCTGGATCGCAATCTCCTGACATCGATCCTGGTCTGCCAGCATGCGGCGCGGCAGATGATGCCGAGAAAACGCGGCCGCATCATCACCATCAGCTCCATCGCGGCGTTCAAAGGCAACGAGAACGGCGCCATCTACTCCACGGCGAAGGCGGGCGTAGTGGAATACACGCGGTGCCTGGCAGCCCAGTTGCGATCGCACAACATCACGGTGAACAGCCTCGCACCGGGCGACACGCGCACCGGGCGGTTCCTGGGCACGCGGCATGTGCCCGAGGAGCGGCTGGTGACGGAAGGCACGCTCGATCGCGTGGGCCTCGTCGATGAAGTGGCCCGCGTGGTCGAGTTCTTCGCCGGGCCGCTGGGCGATTTCGTCACCGGCCAGGTGCTCCGCGTCGACGGCGGCTCGCAGTGCTGGCCGGCGTAATGTAGCAGGCACACTCCGTGTGCCTGCTACGATTTGGCCAATCCCGCCGGGTGCCGGGTGCCACTGGCGGCGGCTTTGGGCCGCCAGTGCCTTGCCGACCTGTCGAGAATCGTCCGATCGCTGCATCGCTCCGATGCGAAGAGCACTGGTGAGCCGAAGACGTCTCATCAGTGGCACCCGTGCGCTTTTGCCCGCTCAATGGCTTGGTTGCGTGTCTGACCGTACGGCAGCACGCCCGGCAAATCGGGCGCCTCGGCAATCCATCGGCCGTCGGTTTCCTGGTCGACTTCAATCGGCAAGGGCATTCATTCACCCCTTCTTTTTCCGTCCGCCCCCGCCGCCGGGGGACGACGACGTTTCTTGGAGGATCCCTTGGCGGCGCGGTCGGCGAGCCATTGGATGGCTTCCTCCAGCGTCACTGTTTGTGGATCGCGGTCCTTGGGAATCGTCGCATTCGTCTTGCCGTGCTTCACGTACGGGCCGTAACGCCCTTCGAACACTGCCACCGGCTCGTTGTCGTCGGGATGCTTGCCCAGCTCTTTGAGGGGCACCAGCACCGGCTTCACCTTCGCTTGTGCGAGCAGCTCCACCGCGCGGTTGAGGTCGACGGTGAGGACGTCGTCGGTTTTCTCCAGCGACTTGTACGTCTTTTCGTGATGCACGTATGGGCCGAACTTGCCGATGCCCGCGTTCACCACGTGCCCTGTCTGCGGATGGTGGCCGAGCCGGCGCGGCAGGTGAAGGTATTTGAGCGCTTCGTCCAGCGTGAGAGTCTGCGGATCGCGGTTTTTAGGAATGCTGACGCGTTTCGGCTTGTGGTCTTCCGTCTGCTCGCCGAGCTGTATGTACGGACCGAACGGTCCACTTCGCAGGTAAACGGCGTTGCCGGTGTCGGGATCGATGCCGAGCGATTGCGGCCCCTGCTGCTTCTGCTCAATGAGCTGCTGGGCCAATGCGTCGGTGACGTCTGCGGGGGTAATGTCGCGCGGCAGCGAAGCGGTAACGGTCTCGCCGTTGCGCGAGAGCTCCAGGTACGGGCCGAACTTGCCCACGCGAACCTTCGGAGTAACCCCTTCGAGAATGAGCGTGCACGCCTCGCGCGGGTCGATGTTCTCTTCCTGCGCCTTCACCGATTCATCGAGACCCCGGTCACCGGAGTAAAACTCCTGCAGGTATGGCAACTGCTGGGCCTCGCCGTTGGCAATGTCGTCGAGTTGCTGCTCCATCTTCGCGGTGAAGCCCAGGTCGACGAGATGCGGGAAGTGCTTTTCCAGTAGCCGCGTGACCGCCAGAGCGGTGAACGTGGGCACCAGTTGATTGCCCTGCTTGACGACGTAACCGCGGTCCTGGATGGTGCTGATGATCGAGGCATACGTGCTGGGCCGGCCGATGCCTTCCGCCTCCAGCGTGCGGACGAGCGTCGCTTCCGTATAGCGCGCCGGGGGCTTTGTCTCGTGCGGCAGCGCGGCGACTTCCTGGCAGTTGAGGCGATCGCCCTCGTTGAGCGGCGGCAGCGCGGCCTCCTGATCGTCGAATGCGACCTCGGGGTCGTCGGTGCCTTCGACGTACGCGCGGAAGAAACCGGGAAACTCCACATGCCGGCCGGTGGCTTTGAATTCGGCGTCCGCTGCCGCAATGGTCGCCGTTTGAAACCGCAGCTGCGCTTCCGCCATTTGCGTGGCGATGGTGCGCTTCCAGATCATGGCGTAGAGTGCGGCTTCGCGGCCGGACAGGCCGTGCTCTTCCGCGGTTTTCATCTCATGGCCGGCCGGCCGGATCGCTTCGTGGGCCTCTTGGGCGTTCTTCTGCTTGGTGGTGTACTGTCGGACCTCGGGATGCAGATATTCGTTGCCGAAACGATCTACCACGCATCGTCGCGACGCATCGATGGCTTCCTGCGACAGGTTCACGCTGTCGGTACGCATGTATGTGATGTAGCCGTCTTCGTACAGCCGCTGAGCGACCTGCATCGTCTCTCTGGCCGAGAAGCTCAGCTTGCGGTTGGCTTCCTGCTGCAGGGTGCTCGTGGTAAACGGAGCATACGGCCTGCGGTTTTGCAGTCGCGATTCGACGCTGGTCACTTGCCAGGGCTGGTCGCAGAGCCGGTCTCGCAAAGCGGTGGCGGCGGCTTCGTCGAGCAGCAGCACGTCGGCATCGGGCTTGAGTTGACCGGTGGTTTCATTGAAGTCGCGGCCCGAGGCGATGCGCTTGCCGCCGACGGTGCTGAGCGTGGCCTCGAACGTTTGGCCGGGCGGCGTGGCCAACGTGGCCTTCAGGTCCCAGTACGTCCCTTTCTTGAAGGCGAGCCGCTCCAGTTCGCGCTGCACGAGAACGCGCACGGCAACCGACTGCACGCGTCCGGCGGACAGGTTGGGCGCGACCTTTTTCCACAGCAGCGGGCTGAGCGTGTAGCCGTACAGGCGGTCCAGCACGCGGCGGGTTTCCTGAGCCTCGACAAGGTGCTCGTCGATCTGCCGCGGGTTCTTGATGGCGTGCAGAATGGCTTCTTTGGTGATTTCGGAGAACACCATCCGCTTGACGGGCACCATGGGCTGCAGCAGTTGCGTGAGGTGCCAGCCGATGCTTTCCCCCTCGCGGTCTTCGTCGGTCGCCAGGATCAGCTCATCGGCCTGCTTGAGGGCGTCCTTCAGCTCCTTGACGATCTTCTTACGCTCCTTGGGAACCACGTACAGCGGCTCGAACTTCCGTTCGACGTTCACGCCCAACTTGGCCCAGGATTCTTTCTTGAGTTCGGGAGGAATGTCGGCAGCGCTGGCGGGCAGATCGCGCACATGCCCCATGCTCGCGAGTACGACGTAGTCGCGGCCGAGGTACCCGCTGATTTTCTTGGCTTTCGCCGGCGACTCGACGATTACCAGTCCTTTATGGGCTTTTTTGGCCACCAGTCCCTGCCTCCGTTCGCGGCACGCCGATCGGGCGCGTGTCTCTCCGCCGTCCGCGGGAACGGGGCCCCACGGCTTCAAGGAATTGCCTAACCCCTTTTCTTGTCCGGCATTGCTCTTGAGCGGCGATCCTGCGAAGCTACAATGCGGGGCCGCCCCGAGGGACCGGCAATCGGATCATCCTTAGACCATTGTGCGACGCCCTGTCAAGCGACATTGGTCAGTCGTCATTTGTTCGTGGTCCGTGGCGACGTGTCAATTCGCCGGCCACTCGCAACGAACGACTGACGGCTTACCATCGACCACGGACGATCGAATCTATGCGCAACTCCCCCTTTGAGATCTTTCGACGCAACCAGCGAATGGCCATGGTCGTGCTGACCGGCCTGGCGATGTTCTCCTTTATCTTTCTCGACGCTTTGACCATGCGCTCGGGGCGCACGCCCCCGTCGCTGATCGTCGCCCTGGTGGCACTCATCTGCGGAGGCGGACTGTGGATGGTCGGTGCGCCGCGCGGCAAGGGCTCCGAATGGGGTCTGTGGGGCGCCGTCCTCGGCGCCGTGGTGGGCTTCATCGCGGTGCGGCACCAGGCCACCGGCGACGTCGTGCAGACCTCCGTCGCCAGTTACTCCCGCACTGACCTGCAGAACATGGCCCAGCGCCGCAGCAGCGCCAACCGCTTCGTCAGCATGGCAGCCAAAGGACGCGAACAACTTTTCGGCGGCACCGATGACCGTTCGCTCGTCGCCCGGGCGCTCTTGCTCAACGAGGCAAAGAAGTACGGCATCTCCGTTTCGGACGACGGCGTGAACGACTACATCCAGCGCATCACGCAGAACCGCCTGCCGCTGCCGGAGTTCAAGAAGATCTTGCGCGACCTCGGACTGCCGGAAGCCGAACTGTTCAACATCCTGCGCGAAGAGCTGGAAGTGCGGCTCGCGCTGGAGATGGAACTGCCCCCACGGCAGCGGTTCGGCATGGGGACGGTGCAGACGCCGCTGGCGTACTGGAAGCAGTTCCAGATGCTGAACGTGAAGCAATCGCTCGACGTGGTGGAGATCCCCGTTGCGGCGTTTGTGGCTGGCGTGCCCGAGCCAAAGGACGAGGAGCTGATCTCGTTCTTCAACGAGTTCAAGAACCGCCTTCCATCGGGCGACGGAAGGCCCGGCTTCCTGCGCGACAGGCAGGTGCAGTTGGCATACCTCTCGGCCGACTTCGAGACGTTCGAGAAGCTGGTGCCCGAACCGACCGATTCCGAAGTGGAAGAGTACTATGCCACGCACAAGGAGCGCTACCGCATTCGCGAGACGCCGGAGTTTCCAGGTCGCGAGTTGCCGGTGATGGAATCGCCGGAACCGGCGTCGGCGCTCGAGCCGGCGAACGTGTCCACCGCTCCCCAGCAGCCTCCGCCGCCCGACCTCCCGGAACCGGGCGCCTGCGGCGGCGAGGAATCGGACGCCGAACAGAAGGACACCGCGCAACCAACGGAGTCGAAGGCCGAAGACGAGATCAAGATTCCTGTCTCGCCGTCAGCGGCGCCGAAGCTTCAACTCAGCCAGGATTCCGGCCTGCCCGCCACCCCGGGCGCACCGGCCGCACCCGCGGCCCCCGAAGCGAAGTACAAAGAGCTGGACGACTCGTTGAAACTCGAAATCCGCGAAACCATTCTCCGCGAACGGGCCTTCACCAAGATGGGCGAGGCCACGGATCGCGGCTTGCAGGAAATGACAAAGCTCGCGGACGAGTATCTGTCGGCCTTCGAGGAACAGGCCCGTGCCGAAAAGGTGGCGAGCTTTGCGAAGCGCCTGCAGGCGTTCGCCTCGGAGAACAGTCTGCAATACGTCGAAACCAAGCCAATGACGCAACAGGAACTGATGTCGAACCTCGATGACCCGATCGGTCTGGCCACCGAACCATCGGCCGATTTCCGCACGCGCGGTGAATCGGTGGCGCGCGAGGCCTTCGCCAACGATTCAATTTACTATCCGCGTCGAGCCAACTCGATCTTCGGCGACAAAACCTATGCCTATTGGAAGATTGCCGATATTCCGGCCAAGGTGCCCGACTTCCCCGACGTCAAAACGCAGGTCGCCGAGGCATGGAAGTTCTTCCAGGCCCGGCCGCGGGCGCAGAAGCGCGCCGAAGAGCTCGCCGAGCTGGTTAAAAGCAGCGGCAAGCCGGTCGCGGAAGCGCTGTCGGGCCAAACGATCACCGGGAAGGACGACTCGCCCGCCGTCACCGTCAAAGAGACGCCGCGGTTCAGTTGGCTGAGCGTGCCCCGGAACGTGCCCTTCCAGTTCAATCCGACGTTCTCGATGCCGCAGATCTCCATTGTCGACGGCGTGCGTCAGCCGGGCGAAGATTTCATGCAAACCGTGTTCGACACCATGAAGGTGGGGGACACCGGCGTGGCGCCGAACGCTCCGCGCAGCGAGTTTTACGTCGTGCACGTCCGTCAGCGCGATACCGAGAAAAGCCCGGACGGCGACAACCTGGCCCTCCGCTCTCTGCAGCAACAGTTCCTGCTGGAAGGTCGCACCGGGTTCTTCAATCAGGCCTACATGGTGCTGGCGCAGGCGCCGCAGGCGGAAATCGAATCGCACTGGCGCGAAAACTTCGAAAAGCGCTACCAGATCGTGTGGCACGAACAGGAAGGGGACCAACCCCCGCGCCGCGAGCCCTAAATCAGCAACATCGATTCTGAGACAGTTCGCACTTTTTCCTGTCCCCTCGCCCCCGTCCGCGGGGGAGAGGGGGCAAGCGTTTCAGACGACTGCCAATCCAAATACCGAGGGAATCCAGGCGAAAACGCAAACGTCGCATTGGCACGGATGCCCCCTATCCCTCTCCCCCGAAGACGGGGGAGAGGGAACAAGACTCGCGCTCCAGAATCGTGGTCGGTGATTTAGCAATCCATTGCCGCGGCTGCTCCGAAGCGCCCGATGGTCGTCGGCTCACGGCGTTTTCGCTGCGGCTTCGCTTTTCAGGCGAGCTTCGAGGTCTTCAATGGCCGACTTGAGGGCGTCGCGGGCGGCCTTGTCTTTTTCCTTCGACTGGTTGGCCTTCAGCTTGGACACCGACTTCTGCGTACCAATCGTCCGCAGAATGTCGTAGGCCTCGATGCGCATCGAGGCGTACTGGTCTTGGGCGAGTTTGAGGACGGTGTCCTCGGCCACTGGACCCATGTCGCGCAGCGCGGCACTGGCGTCGATGGCGACTTGGCGGTCGGTCATCAGGGCTGCCACCGCTCTGGCGGCGGACTCTGACGGATGCTTGGCGAGCACGCCGATGACGGCTTTCTTGTCCCAACCGCTTTCATTCAGCCGGCTGATTAAGTACCGGGACGTCTTGTCGGTGGACCAGGTATCGATCGCGGCGAACAGTTCCTTGCTGTTGTGCCAGGCCCACTTGCTGGTGTTGGCCCAATCGGTGAGGGCATCGCCCACTTCTTCCAGCCGCGCTGCATCAACGTCCATCGTAGCCAGCGCTTTCAAGACCTTGGCGACCGACCAACTGGCGTCCCCTTTCTTCAAGACGCGGATGGCCCAGTCGACCTCGGTTTCCCCTTTCTTGGGACGTTCGTCTCCTTCGCGCTCTTCGCGGGCCTTCTCCGCCAGCTCGGCGGCCGTCGGTCGCCGCGGCAGCTCGTCCGGTAGCTTCGCCGCGATTGTCAGCCGGCGGTTCTGCACGTCGAGGTCGGCAATGCTCCCGAACGTGATCCCCGCCGCGAATTCCTCCACGTTCTTGACCGGCGCCACGAACACCCGGTACTGGCCTTCGCCCTTTGCTCGAGGGCCAACCACGATGAGCGTGTTGCCGTCCTTCATCTCCTTGAGCTGCGTTTCAATGTAGTACGGCACTCGATCGGGATCCCCCGCGGCGCCGGTGACCTCGACGGTCAGCACGTTTTCCCTGCCGTGCTGGATATAGAGCTCCTCTTCGTCGATGTCGGGGATCGGCGAGGGTATGAAGGACTGAATGGTGACCGTGCGCGAGTTCGGATCGGTGCTGACGACGTTCCCGACTTTCGTTCGCGAGGTGAATGCGTTGAGATCGGTCACCGGGCCGACGTAGTAAACGTGCCGGCCAGCACCGTATGGACCACCGCTGACTTGCGGATAGGGCACGTCCGACCGCACGGCCTTGTACCGGTACCACACCACGCCGAAGCCGTGCGGATTTTGCGCGATGGCCTGTTCCTCGGCGGCTTTCCGATTCGCTTCCGTCTGCGCCTGGGCGTTCTTGGCGCCCTCTTCATACTCGGCGTAGGCCGCCTTGAAAAGCTTGCGTTCGAGGTAGTGGTCGGCTTCAGCTTCCGGTCCCGGAACCCCGTCAATGATCACAATGGCAATTCGCTGCTGGCCAAATTTCTCTTTCGCGCTGTTGTAGGCGCGCTCCAGCGCGGCCTGTGCCACCGACTGCTCATATTGCGCCTTGTTGGCGGCATTCTTGGCGGAATCGACCGCCGGCGCCGCGGCGGTCGAAGCCGCGACGGGAGCAAGTTGCGCGGGTGCAACACTCGTGCCCGGCGCCACCGCGCCTTGTTGCTGGTTGCAGCCGATTCCCAGAGTGCTGGCGACGAGAAGGAGAGACCTACCAGCATGGAAAGATTTCATGTGACGGCGCCTATCCGAGCTTCCCAACGGGAGAAAATGCGAACCGAAGTGGATGGAAAACGATAACTGCCAGATCGCGGGCAATCAAGATTTGAGACGACGGTTGCCGACCGGTTGCTCGGTCATCGACCAGCATTTGGCGAACGGGGCAATCCCTCACGCCCGGAACAGCGCGTAGGCGATATACGCCGATGGAATCGACACCGCCAGGGCCACGAGTAGCGCTGCGGTCAAACCCACTGTGCCGCGCGTGCCGAGCCAGCTCAGGCCGAGCAGCAGCGAGAGCGTCGTTGCACCCCATGCGAAGAATTCGAGCTCGTCGTTTCCGTGCAGCCAGATCGCGCCGGGCAAGAAGCCGGGCAGGACCGGCCACATCTTCAGCCACCCCCAGCGATACGGGCTCCAACCGTAATCGATCACCAGCAGCCAACTGAACGGCGCATACAGGCATGCGGCGATCAGCGCGAACGATTCGCGGAACCGCAATCGCGGAGCGGAATCGGGACGGCTCATGCCGGCAGGTCCTCAGAAGTTGGCGAACATCGCGGTAGTATACCGCATCAACGATGCCGGCCGTTCCCTGGACGCGACTGCATCGATCCGTGTGCACGCAGCTCGGCACCGTTGCAGTCCCAGCCTTCGCCGCACACACTGTCGGCGGCGGACTCACCGTCTCGAAAGCCGTCCCCCTTTCAGAGAGGCCTCGCATGAAACGCACTTCACGCTGGTTGCTCACTGTCGTCGGCTGCGCGTTCGGTCTTGCGGCACAGGCAGACGACTGGCCGCAGTGGCGCGGCCCGAATCGCGATGGCGTCTCGCGCGAGACCGGGTTGCTTAGGGAGTGGCCGAAGGAGGGGCCAAAGCTGCTGTGGCAGGTGACCGACCTTGGCGACGGATTCTCGACTCCGTCGGTTGTGGGCGACAGGATCTTCGTGCTCGGCAACCAGGGAATCGACGATGAATACGTGCAGGCTCGCAGCGTCGCCGACGGTAAGGTGATCTGGTCCACGCATCTGGGAAAGGTTGGCCCCAATACCGGGCCGCAGTATCCGGCTGCGCGTTCGACGCCGACGGTGGATGGCGCCCTGTTGTTCGCGTTGGGTTCCGATGGCGACCTGGCCTGTGTGGAGACAGCAGACGGCAAGATCCGCTGGCAGAAGAGCCTGCGCAGCGATTTCGGCGGCAAGCCCGGCAACTGGGCCTACGCCGAGTCGCCGCTCGTCGATGGCGACGTCCTCGTCTGCACGCCCGGCGGCGCGACTGCAACGCTGGTCGCCCTCGATAAGAAATCGGGGGACGTCATCTGGAAGTCCGCGATTCCCGGCGGGGATGCGGCGGCGTTTGCTTCGATCATCGTGGCCGAACTGGGTGGGGTGAAGCAGTACGTACAGTTCCTGCAGAACGGCGTGGTGGGGGTGGACGCGCGGACCGGCAACTTCCTCTGGCGATACGAGCAGACGGCGAAGGGCAGCCCTGCCAACATCCCGACACCGCTGTCGCGCGACGGCCTCGTGTACAGCGCGGCCAGCCGCACCGGAGGCGGCCTCGTGAAACTCAGTCCCAGCGGCGATGCCTTCCAAGTCGAGCAGATCTACTTTTCACCCAAGCTGCCCACCGCCATCGGCGGATCGGTGATCGTGGGCGGCCACCTATACGGCACCAGCAGCCAAGGCTTGATTTGCGCCGATTTTGCGACGGGCGAAATCCAGTGGACCGACCGCAGCGTGGGCGCGGGGTCGCTGTGCTTCGCGGATGGCAACCTGTACCTCCACGGCGAGAACGGTGAGGCGGCGCTCGTCGAGGCCACGCCCGAGGGCTATCGCGAGAAGGGCCGGTTCGCACCGCCAGGTCAACCCGACCGCGGCAGAGCCAAGGCGTGGGCCTACCCCGTCGTCGCCAACGGACGACTGTACATCCGCGATGCCGGCGTGCTGTGGTCCTACGACGTGAAAGGTGCCGCACAGTAGTCGCGACGGTGGTGAAGGAGCGCGGTTCCGGTCCTCCGCAGAGTCTGGGACGCTCCAGACGGCCAAATGGGCCACCGCTGCTGTTCGGGACGGGGCGGAAAGCTGCGGCTGTAACTTGCGGCTGCATCAGGCCGTGGCAATCGCTCCAGTTTTCCCAGTGCGAAAAGGCCGTCCTGCTGCGGTGGCCCCCAAGTGGGCCTTCCAACGCGACGAGAAATTGCAACCGCCGTTGTAGAAATTGCCCAGAGAAATAGGCTCAAGCGCAGTTTGTTGGGTGGGCCTGCGGCGGAATATCCTGCAGATCCCTCAAATTCGGACCAGGTTGCTGGTTGGCCCGGTTTTCGCTTGATTTTTTGTGGACTCGCTGTAGCATCAACCAGTGGCGGCAGGCAAGGGCCTGCCGGGATGCTCTTTCGCAGTGCGGTGCCGTGGCACGATGGAGGCAGGAAGGTGCAGACGCTGTTCACCCTAGAAGCAGAGACCGCCTTCGATATCGACCCAATCGAAGAAATGCGGCTGCGAACGTGGGCCCGCAGGAACTACACTCCATCGGAGGATCGCGACGAGACTTGGCACCCAATTGTGTTGGATGAGATGACCCGCAAGGATCGGGAAGGGGACGATGTTGCGCGTCGCGCGCGATAGGTCGTCTCCCAGGGCCTGATCGGATCGAGCAAGCCGGCCTGCGATCAATCTGTTGGTCGCGGGCCGGCTTGTTTTTTTGGGACACCCAACCGAATCCACCCCGACGTCCGTCATGACCTGTTGAGGTCAATCCAATTGGACCGATCCCACTATCATGATTTGTGCAGCGTCGTACTGCGACCGTCAATACCGGGGAAGGAAACCTGCCAGGCAAGTCCGTTGCTGGGGGATCGACCGTGGCCACGATTCCGCCCAATCCACTCACTGCGGAAGATCTGCGCGCCATTGAAAACCGGCTGGCAGCCTGCACGCCGGGACCGTGGCGCCATCGCATGCTCGGTTTCATCGAAACGTGCGACCAGGAGGTGCAGGTGATCGGCGTGACCTGCCAGCGGAACGGCACACCACTTCCGGCGGCGGACAACGCTGAGTTCATCGCCCACGCCCGGGACGACGTGCCTCGCCTCATTGCGGAAGTTCGACGTCTGCAACACCGCGTGCAGCAGCTCGAATCGGCGCAGCGCACGGGTCACAAGATTTCCCGACCCCAGCTCGTCGAGCGGTGACGGACCGTCACCCCGCAAGCCATGCCTGCAACTCCAACTGGGCACTGTTCAACAGACGCTGCGACCGTTCCAGAGAGCGGTCAACATCTGCCTCCGGCGGCGCCTGCACGAAGATGTAGAACTTGATTTTCGGCTCTGTGCCCGACGGCCGCAGGGCGACGGTCAACCGCAAACCGCCTCCCGCGCCGTCGAACAGCAGCAGGTCGCCCGCTGACACGGCGAGCGCTGCCGTCGCGCTGTTGTCCGGCAGCGAACGCACTTCGTGGCGACCGTAGTCGCGTACCTGATGCAACGGCACATCGCCCCACCTTGCCGGCGGCTGTTCGCGGAAGCGGCGAATGAGCGCCGCAATTCGTGTTACCCCCGTCGGGCCGGGAAACTCTCGCGAGACCTGCGCTTCCAGATGCACGCCGTATTGCCGGTACAGCTCCCGCAACCGGTCGCACAGGGTTTGCCCGCGGCGCTTGAGCAGTGCGGCCAGCTCGAGCGTCCACAGCGCGCCGAGCGCGGCATCCTTGTCGCGGCAGTAGTCGCCGGCCATGTAGCCAATCGATTCCTCCGTCGCGAAGACAAACCGCTCCGCGCCTCGCTCTTCCACCACCGCTGCCATCGTTTTGAAGCCCACCGGCAGCTCGCTGACGACGTCCACGCCGTAACTTCGCGCAATGGTTTCCACCAGCGGCGTGGTCACCAGCGTTTCGAGGACGTAGTGCTCCGGCGACAGCGTGCCCAGCGCCCGACGCTGTGCCAGGGCGTAATCGGTCAACAGCGCCGCCAGTTGATTGCCCGTGAGACACGCAAACGAACCATCCGGCTGCCGGACGGCGACGGCAATGCGGTCGGCATCGGGGTCCGACGCGAGCACCACGTCGTAGCCGCCGGCCTTGGCCGCTTCGATCGCCGGACCGAATGCCGCGGGGCGCTCCGGGTTCGGAAGGTGGTCGGGCACGTTGGGAAAGCGGCCGTCCTGCGAACGCTGCGGCTCGAAGATCTCGACGCCCTCAAAACCTGCCAGCCGCAGCACGCGATACACCGATGATTCCCCCACGCCGTGCAGCGGGGTGTAGAGCGCGCGGATCGAACGGTCCGATGAGAGGGACTGTGCACAGACAGCCTCGAGATATTGCCGGTCGATGTCGTCCCCCAGCATGACAATCCGGCCTGTCGCGACCGTCGCGGCGAAGTTCTCCGAGGGAATGTCGTCGGCCGCATCGACGCATTCGATGATGCCGCGGTCGTGCGGCGGCAGCACCTGTCCGCCGTGCGACCAATACGCCTTGAAACCGTTGTCGTCCGGTGGGTTGTGCGAGGCGGAAATCATCACGCCGCACTGGCAGCCGAGCCCCCGCACCGAGAACGACAACTGCGGCGTGGCCCGCGGTGCGGGATAGAAGTACACGCGAAAGCCATGGGCCGCCATCACGCTGGCAGTGACTTCCGCAAACTCGCGCGACCGCAAACGCGTGTCGTACGCAATGACTAACGCCAGGCAGTCGGAAGCCGGACGGTTCCCAAAGCCGGGCTTCTCCTCGTCGTCATCCGAAGGCCGGGTTTCGGAAATGCTGGGGATTGTAGTGAGGCGTTTCACATACACCGCCAGGCCGTGGGCCGACTCGGCGATGGTGCGCCGGTTCATCGTAGCGGAGCCGAGTTCGGCCATCGCGCCGCGGCGGCCGCCGGTGCCGAAGGGGATCCGCGTCCAGAACAGCCGCGTCAGCTCCGCGGCGTCGCGGCGGGCGATCAATTCCAGAAAGGGCTGATGGTACTCGCGAAACGCCGGCGCGAGCCACCTTTGGATGTTGCGCGCGGTGTCCTCCGTGAGTTCGTTCGCGCGAACAGCGGCATCGAGCCAGGCTAGCGCGTCGTGCATCGATGTCGGTTCAGTCATGGTGACATCGACTGTAGCGAGCGCGAGCGGCGCGAGGAATGGTGATTTGGCGAGTGAGTGGTCCGTAGGCGGGGACAGCAGTGGCCGCGTGGATCGAGTAGGCAAGCGCACGCCCACGGAACGCAGCCCGTGAGCCTCAACCACTCACCATAAAACAAACACCCCGGCTGCCGCGAAGCAGCCAGGGTGTCGTTTGGCGTCGGCCCACGCGTTACTTGGTTTTTTTCCTCGCGAGGCCGGGAACCTTGTTCCGCTGCTCTTCGGTGAGGAATCCGCCGATCTGCTCGCGGACCTTGGCGTTCAGGTCGTTGAGCTCCTTCTGGACCTTGTCCCACTTTTCCTGCTGCTCGGGAGTGAGCTTCAGCGCGGTGTTGAGCCGCTGCTGCAGCTCCTTGCCTTTCACGTTCTCCTCGCGGGCCTTGGCTTGGGCCTCGCGGCGGGCTTGGCGCTGCTCGGGCGAGAGGATCTCGTCCAGCTTGCCCTGCAACTCGGCGATCTTCGGGCCGTGCTCCTTCTTGAGCGCGTCGAGCTTGGCTTTCTGCTCCTCGTTCAGCTCGATGTCTTTGGGCAGTTGGAATACCTGGGCATTGGCCCCCGTGGTGTCGCGCTTTTTGGCTTTCTTGGCTTCCTGGGCGGTTGCGGTGGATGTGGTCAGCAACGCCAACGCGACGGCCAAACAGGTCAGTCGGCGAATCATGGACGGTTCTCCAGGAATAAAGAGATTCGTTTAGCCGCGACCCGAAGGGGAGCGCTCGGCCAGTCGGCAACATCGACTCGGATCGCTCCCCGTTGGGTCGCGGCTAAACGAAGATATGGGACGAGAATCGATCGTTACGCAAACAACTCGGGGATCACGTTGCCGTCGCGGACGATCATCACTGGCCGGCCGGTGCTGGTGTGGTACTCCTTGTGATGGTCGATCCCCAGGTTGTGGTAGAACGACGCAGCCACATCGGACGGCGACCAGTTGTGGTTGACCGGCCCGAGCGCCTTGTCGTCGCTTTCGCCCACCACCTGGCCGGCCTTGATCGAGCCGCCCGCGAGCAGCATGAACATGCTGCGGGCATAGTGGTCGCGACCGACGGCCGGGCCACGGCTGTTGATCTTCGGCGTACGGCCGAACTCGCCGGTGACGAACACCGCCGTCGACTCCAGGAGGCCCTTCTGCGTCAGGCCGCTCAAGAGCGCGGCGAAGCCCTCGTCGAACGGGGGCAGCAACCGGTCCTTGAGGCGGGCCCAGTTATCGTTGTGCGTATCCCACCCGCCGTAGCTGATGGTGACGAATCGCACGCCTGCTTCGATCAGCCGCGCGGCGAGCAGGCAGCTCTGCCCGAACGACGTCGTGCCGAACTGCTCGGCGAACGACGGCGACTCCTGGCTGATGTCGAACGCCTCGCGGGCCCGCTTCGATGTGATCATCGAGTAGGCCTGCTGCGAGAACTTGTCGAGGCCTTCCAGGAGCTGGTTGTCCTTTTCAAAGCCGCGGAATGCGCCGTCGAGATCCTTCAGCAGACTCGTCCGGCGTTCGACTTCGGTGACGGTCAGCCCGTTCCCCAACGACACGCCGCGGACGCTGTACGGCTTGCCCGCTTGCGGGGTGCTGCCGGTGTTCAACGGGGCGTACTGCACGCCCAGGTAGCCGGGCTTCTGGGCACTGTTGGGCACCGCGACGAAGGCCGGCAGCTCATCCGCGCCGGGCAGTTCCTTTGTCACCACCGAGCCGTAGCCGGGGAACTCCAGCGACGCGATCGGCTTGTTGCCGGTGTTGACGTACTGCGTCCCCAGCTCGTGCGCCGCGAGCGTGTGCGTGATGCCGCGGAGCAGACAGAATTTGTCCATCTGCTGGGCGATCTTCGGCAGGTGCTCGCAGATACGGATGCCGGAGACGTTGGTGTCGATGGGGTTGAACTCGCCGCGATATTCGCTGGGCGCATCGGGCTTGAGGTCGAAGGTGTCCATGTGGCTGGGGCCACCTTGCAGATTGATGAAGATGGCCGACTTGGCCTTGGCGTTCTTCACTTCGCCGGCGGATGCGAGCCGCAGGTAGCCAGAGAGGGACAGGGCACCGCCGCCGAGCACGCCCACCTTAAGGAAGTCGCGCCGGGCGACGCCGTCACAAGTCCGATGCAGAGCCATGAGAACGATCCTTTCTGTAGCGGGAGGGTGAATTCGTTTGTGTTGTTGAAGCCCAGGGATGGCGATCCCTGGGTCTGTCTTTACGTTGAAGAGAAGAGACCCAGGGATGGCCATCCCTGGGCTTCCACAACATCTCAGTGATTGACCACAAACTCCTTGGTGTTGAGCAGCGCCCACAGCAGATCGCGGGCGCCGATGGCGAGGTCGCCTGTCTCGGCAAAGTATGCCGCGGCGCGGCGGGCCTCCTCGTCGGTCGGCAGGCGGGTGAGCGTCCGCAGATAGGCCTGGCGGACGATCTGGTCCGCATCGGCCGTCGTCAGCGCGGCCGGCTTGTCGGAAACGTCATTCAATTCCGCAGCGCGTTTCTTCGCCGCAGCCAATTCGCGCCTGGCCTGTGCTACGCGATCCTCGTTCTTCGAGTCTTCGGCTTTCTTGAGCACGGCTTCGAGTTTCTCGATCACGCGCGCCGCCTGCTTGCGGTCGGCCACGCGATTCTCATCTTCCTGCTGGCCCTTCGCGCCCTTCACGATCTGGTCGACCCAACCGCCGCGGCGGGTGATCAGGTCCAGCGTTTCCTGGTCGTTCTGCAGGAACACGGTCTGCAAGAGGCTCGCATCGGCGGAGCGATCACAGTCACAGTTGCTCTCGCGAATTGAGCGGCCGAAGACCGTGAGCGCATACTTGTTACCGCCGCGGGTCTGCGTGGTCACGATGGGATCAGCAATGGCACGGCCGTCCATGTTCGTTTGCAGCTTCGCCGCTTCCTGGTCGCTGGCGGTGGCGGAACGCAGGGCGTCGTAGGCCACTTCCGCTGGCAGTCGCCGCGGCACGGCGTGGCTGAAGTTGCGATCATCGAGTCGGTTGGTTTCGTTCGTCCCCCACGAGAGTTGATAGGTGCGGCTATTGCAGATTTCCCGGTGCAGCCACTTCAGGTCGTAGCCATGCTCGCGGAAGGCTGTGGCTAAATAATCGAACAGTGCTTCGTTACAGGGCGGGTTGGCGAGGCTCAGATCGTCGGTTGGCTCAACAATGCCGCGGTGGAAGTAGTTCGCCCACACGCGATTGACGATGGCCTTGGTGAAGTACGGATTGTGTTCGTCCTTCATCCAGTCCATCAGGGCCTGCCGTGGATCGTCGAAGTCGGAGAGATTCACTTCGTCTCCACCAAGAACCTTCGCGGTGCGGCCAGAAATGGACTGCTTACGGTTCTTGTCGCCGTCTTTGCGTTTGTCGTTTGACCGCGATGGAGGCGTGACCACCAATTCTCGGAAGGGTACCACCTTGCCCTTTTCCGCCTCGGTGCGCAGCAGGTTGGCAAGCTGGTTGCCGTTGCGGCCCTTGGTATCGAGATCCAACTTTTCCATCAGCGCCTTGGCGCCCTCACGGTTGTCTGTGTACCGCACGCTGCCGAAGAAACCCTTGAAACGATCGAAGTCGTCTTTCGTCCACTGATCGAACGGATGTTTGTGGCACTGGGCACATTGAATGCGCAGACCCAAAAATGTGTACGCGAACCCCAAAGCGCGATCGTCCGGGTTGTTGAAGTTGCCGCGGCCCCAGAAGTAGGGGAGGTATGGTTGGTCTGCAAAAGAGGCCTGGTTCTCCTTTCTCAGGTAGCTGCTCATGCGTTCGCAGTAGTCTTCATACGACTCGCCCTCTAAGCGGCTTTTGGCCAGAACAATGCTCTCGACCAGTTTGTCGTAAGGCAAGTTATCGGCCAATCGCTTCTCCATCCAGCGGAACCAATTGATCGAAACTTGAGTGCGTTGAATCGGATCGTTGTTGACCTGGTATCGCTCGTTGTTGCCGGTCCAGTCGCAGAACTTCGTCGCCCACCACGCGGCATAGCCGGGGCGGTCGAGGAGCTCGTCGATCTTCTTCGCCCGCTTGTCGGGCGAAGAGTCGTTCAGGAATGCTTCGGCATCGGCGGCGGTGGGGAGCGTGCCCGCGATGTCCAGCGAGACGCGACGCAGGAACTCCGCGTCGGTGCACACGTCGGACTGCACCACGCCCAGCTTCTTCAGCTTCTCGACTACCAGCTCATCGATCTTCGTGGGCGTGGGCGACTTCGGATACTTCGGGCCGACCTTGTCGGAAACGGGATGGATCACCGGCACCGGCACCACGCCGTTATCGTAAAACGCCACCACATGCGTGTCGCCAGGGCCTTGCGCCGTCACTTCGCCCGATTGCGTGATCGTCGCCACCTGGTCGTTGTTGGACTGGAACCGGCACAGCGGGGTGACGTCTTCCTGCGTGCCGTCGGACCACACGGCGACCGCCTTCAACTGCCAGGTGTCCCCTTTCTTCCTGGCGACCATTTCTTCAGGGAAGACGTCCAGGCGGACGAATTCGGGGGTTTTGTCGGTGACGGGCTGGGCGCCGTCTTCGATCCACTTGCGCAGCACGCGGTATTGCCACGTGCCTTCTTCGAGACGCTTGCCCCCTTCGTGCGGGATGCCCTGCGTGGGCTTCTGCAGGATGAGGCTGTCGAGCGGCGACTTGAGGTTGGTGCGCGGCTCGTCGCCGGTCATGAGGGCTTCGTGGTCGGCCTTGAAGTCGTAGCCGAACAGTGAGAGCCGGAAGCCGCCCTGGCCCTGGAATGAGCCGTGGCACGCGCGGCCGTTGCAGCCGAGCTTGCCCAAAAGGGGCACCACGTGCTGGCGGAAGTCGGGCGATTCGGTGACGCCGTCTTTCGAGTAGCGAGTGTCGATGCGGGGGACTTCTGTCGTGGACGGTGCGGCGGAGGAGGACGGTGCGGCGGCGGTCCACAACAGTCCCAGCGTGGCAAAGGCGGTGAAAGTCATTCGGCGGGTCCTCAAGCGGTCTCGGCGGGTGCAAGACAGAAACCGGCATCTTCGGAGATGCCAGGCTGATAATCACTTCGTGGGTTTGTTGTCCGGTGCGGGCTTGGCGAGTTCCTTGTTGGCATCGGGCTTGTTGGGCTTGCGGGTGGCAGCAGGGGCGGATTTGGCGGCCGCGGGCTTGCGGGGTTCGCTGGATGTCGCGCCGGTGGAACGCAAGGCAGTAAACTCGCGATTCAGGATGTCGTCCGCCCGGCGCTGCTGCTCGGCGATTTGCTCGTCGAGCCGCTCCATCCGCTTTTGTGCCCGGTCGCGCTCGTCCTTCAAGAGTTGGATCCGCAGGGCGTGACGCTCCCGGAGGGCGTCCCGCAGTTCTTCTTCGAGTGTGGAGTCGCCGCCCATCGCCAGGCGCGCCGCCATGAGCCGGATGCGGGAATTCAACTTCCATTCGGCCAGCTCGAGTTCGTACCGCTCGGGGAGGTTCTTGCGGCTGCGCTCCAGCTTTTCGCGGGTGCGTTCGAGGTCGAGCACGGCCGCTTCGAAGTCCTTGGGAGCGTTGGTGCGAAGCTGATCCAGCAGTGCAGCCAATTCGGGGTGATGGGTCTTGGCAAACTCCATGGCCGAAGCCGCCTGGGCGCGCTGCCGGGCGGTCTCTTTGCCGGTTGACTCCTTCCCCGTGGTAGTCTCTGTCCATGCCGGAACTGCGACCGTCGCGAAGATCGCGGCGCATCCCAGGAAAGACGCCAAACTCAGCGGCCGCACCGCCACCTCAGTTGTCCTCCCACTCGTCTTCGGGGGATTCGCCGGCGGCGTGCTTCTTCCGTTCCAGCGAGACCGCGGCGATCATCCAACTGGGAACCTGGTCACTGGCCCATTCTGGATGGAAGTCGGAGCCGTCGAAGTCGTCGCCATCGGAGTTCAGCACTTCGGCCTGGCCGCGCCACAACGACACCAACTTTGCCGCCCCTCCCGGCTGGGCCGGACGTTCATCCCGCGGCAGGACTGCGAGCACCAGGCACAACGCCGCCACGGCCAGCGCGGTGACGGCTGCCAGATGCCGGCGCGGTTTCGCCAACGCCAGGACCTGCGCGCGGCCTGAACCGGCGGCCCGAGCGGTCGCCAGCAACACGGCCGCGTCGGCCACATGCTGGCACAGAGGCGCATCGTCCGCCAGACGGGACTCGAACCGCGTCCGTTCGTCCGCCGACAACTCGCCGAGCACGTACTGCACGGCCAGCCAGGCGTCGTCGTCGTGGGGGTGAGGAGACATGATTTGCTTCTTCGAGAAGCCCGGCTTTCGGAAAAGCCGGGCTTCGGTTAGTCGTCTGGTCGCAATCGTCGCTGCAGCCTCTCCATCGCCAGTCGCATGCGAGTGAGCACGGTACCCAGCGGCAGCTTCAATTCGGCAGCAATCGCAGCAAAGGTTTGTTCCTGATAAATCCGTCGTTCGACCACGGTCCGTTGTTCGGGGGGCAACTCTCGCAAGGCGGCCCGCAATCGCTGGATGTCTTCTTCACGCACCAGGTTGACTGCCGGAGCATGGGTTCTCGACGATTCCTCGGGGACGTTTGCGCCATACTTCTTCAGGACTCGGTCTTGCGTTGCCTGCCGCCGGCGGAGCAGGATGGCCTCGTGATACGCCACTTTGAACAACCAGCCCTTGATCGATTCGCTGCGGGCCGTGTGGCCCGCCTCCAATACCCTCTGAAACGTGTTCTGGAGTGCCTCCTGGGCCAGCTCCCGATCCCGCAACACACCCAATAGAAACGCCTGCAGGTCTCGGGCATGGTCCGCGTGCAGGGCCGACACCGCCGCCTCGGACAACCGCCCGTCGTTCCCCGGCGAAGCCGACCCACCCAGCGGTGCTGCACCCAAGCGCTGTATCCCACGTGGCAACCGCGTCAAAAGAACCGATGCGCCCCCGGCCGTCTTTATTCTGCCCGACCCGCCAGGAAGTGCAACAACGAACTTGGATTAGTTATAACCTATTCCTGCGAATATCCTTAAGAAAATAATGAGACCTGGAGATCGCTATCCCTGGGCTTCCTTGGCCGGCAC
>Ga0073934_10005098_pt1 | contig 20815 bp, 13 predicted proteins | sample LarsenN4metaG_FD_76834 | JGI IMG/M metagenome (GOLD analysis project Ga0073934, IMG submission 76834) | Hot spring sediment bacterial and archeal communities from British Columbia, Canada, to study Microbial Dark Matter (Phase II) - Larsen... ...
CCGTCGTATCGTCCTCCGGCAACGTCTTCTCGACCCGGCCCGTCGCAACGAGTTCATCGTACATCGCCTCGACCTGCCGCCGATCGGCCGTGTCAGCGATCTTCTTCAAGAGGAGACGCTTCGGGATCTGCAGGGTGGCGAGCACGGTCTCGGCAGTGAGCGAAACGTCCGGAGGCGAGGTGCCCGCTTCAGCGATGGCGCGATCGAGCACGCGGGCGACCGCGACCGAGGCGTAGATCAGAAGCTCCGCCACGATGCGGCGCCCGACGACGTCGAGGCCGGACGGCGGGTCGACGACGCCGCGGGTGAAATCGTAGTGGGCGATCAGCGCCTCGTAGTGCCCGTTCGCGCGGTCGGCGCCGGCGTGCAGCATCGCCGTCAACCAACCCGGGCCGGAACTGGTCGGGATGTCGAGCGTGCGATGTGCCGCCAGTCCCTCTCGGCGCAGTTCGTCGTAAGACTTGCTGATGCTCCATTCGACGGCGCGGTGAATGTCGTTCTCGGCCGGCGATTGGGCGGTGTGGAAGGGATGCAGAGGGTCGGTGACGTAATGGCTGAGGACGCCGGCGCACCAGGCGGCCTCGCTCCAGTCTTCGCTGGCCAGCGCCGCAACGAGAGCTCCGTACCACTTCTCCGCCATCGCGGGCGCACCGCCCCAATAGCCGTCGCGCGGATGGAGAACATGGTTCTTGAAGTCTTTGAAGATGTCGTCGGGAGCTTTTGCTCCCTCCATGTACCGATCGGCAAAGGAGAGAAAGAGCCGCTGCCACCGCTCGGAATCGGCGTTGCGGAGCTGGGTGAGCGCGTCGAGGGCCAGCTTGTGGTGGGTGCCACGGGCGTGCACCGCGTAGAGGATTCGGAACAGGAGGCTCATGTCTCGGGTCCGGCTGGGACGCATGCACGCGCGACCGGCGAGTTTGCAGAGTCTGCCCGGCACCGCAACGGCCCGCGACCCTGGAGCCGCAGGCGATCCACAGCCCTGCAAAGGGCTGAGGGGGCGGCGATTCGACATGCAAAAACGGCATGGGTCGGCCGACACTCGCGCCGCCGCCCAATTCATCCGCCGTCTGCCTTTCTTTCTGGCGGCCCGCGCCGACTTGGAGATCACCTTTCCTTCTGCCTGCTGATCTTTTCGGCGTCGCACTCACCCCGCTGATGCATTTCTTGCAAACCGATGCATTCCGAGAACTGCATGTTAACGCTCATCGCGACTCTCTGAGACAGCTACCAGGGGGTCGGTCATGCCAGTTTCGGGGTTCGTCGCGAGCATCAAGGCGCGCGCCGTCATCGTCTGCTCCATCGCATTCGTCGCCTCGATCGCAGGGGGCGGGACGTCGGTTGTCATCTCGGACCGGCTGGCTGAGGACGTGCAGCGGACCGAGGCCATCGCCATCGCGCTCCGCAACCATACGCTCACGGACATGGTGCACGACGGGCTGCGCAGCGTCGTCTATGCTTCCCTCTCGGCCAAGGAAATCGGCAAGCCCGATAGCGAAATCGAGGAAGATCTTTCGGAGCTCCTGCAAACCCTGAAGCAGGCCTCCGAAAGCCGCGCATCCGTGGATCTGCCGCCCGCGCTCAAAGCCTTGGCGAACTCGGCCGAATCCGACCTATCCGCCTACGCGGCATCGGTGAAGAGCATCGTCGCCACCGCCCAGAACGACCGTGCCCGTGCGATCGCCATGATTCCGGCCTTCGATGCCCAGTTCAAAGCGCTGGCCGATCGGCTCGAGAAGATCGGCGACCAGCTTCAGGACGCCTCCGCCGCCATCCGAGCCGAGTCGCAGCGCAACGTCGCCTTCGCGAAGCCGATCGAATGGGGCGCGATGCTCTTGAGTGCCGGTGCCCTCGCCTGGCTCGTGTACTTCGTGATCAGAGGGCTCGTACGGCCGCTCGAGCAACTTCGCGGCAGCATGCGCCGCCTCGCCGCGATGCAGTACGACACCGACATTCCCTACGTCGGCCAACAGAACGAACTCGGCGAGATGGCGCGCGCCGTCGACCAGTTCCGGGTCAACGGTCTCGAGCGCCAGCGGCTCGAACTCGCCATGGCCGAAACCCGTCGTCGCGAGATCGATCGCCAGAAGTTTCTCGAGGTCGAGGCGAAGGAATTCAAGACCAAGGTCGGCAAGGTGATCGACGCCTTGAATGCCGAGACGTCCCGTATGCGTGGGACGTCGGAAACGCTCGGATCCGTCGCCCAGACGGCTCTCGAGGAAGCGGCCTCGGCGTCGGAAGCCTCATTCGGGGCGGCAGACAGCTCGCGCGCCGTCGCCGCCTCCGCCAACGAACTCGCCTCGGCCATCCGCGAGATCGCAGAGCAGACGAGCAAGACCGGGGATATCGTCGAGCAGGCGACCGAACTCGCGCACCGGGTCGACGCCGACGTGAGCAGCCTCAGCGAGGCGGCGCGTGAAATCCGGGGCATCGTCGAGCTGATCAACGGGATCGCCGGCCAGACGAATCTGCTCGCGCTCAACGCGACGATCGAGGCCGCGCGCGCCGGAGAGAGTGGGCGCGGCTTCGCCGTCGTCGCGCAGGAGGTCAAGCAGCTCGCCGAACAGACCGCGAAAGCGACCGAGACGATCACTCAGAAAGTCGAGGGCATCGAGCAGTCGACCCAGCATGCCGTGAACTCGATCCGGACGGTGACGGCGCGCGTTGCCGAGATCAACGGCATGACCGGTGCCGTCGCGGCCGCGGTCGAGCAGCAGAATGCAACGACCGCCGACATCGGGCGGCACGTCACCTCATCCGCCGAGAGCAGCCAGAGCGCCGCCGCCAGTGCCGAGCGCGTGAAGTCGTCCGCCGCCAAAACCAGTGCGGAGGCGGACGCCGTGAAGGCGGCGGTCGGCAAGCTGGCGTCGGTGGTGTCGGCGATCTCCGATTCGGTGGCGGACTTCCTCGCCATCGTCGGCACGGATATCGAAGAGCGGCGCAAGGCCGTCCGGTCCCAGGGCGTTGACGAAGTGTCCGTGCGCATCGGAACGGCGCGGAAAACGGTCGCCGTCGTCGATGTCAGTCTCCTCGGCTTGCGCCTACGGAGCGATGACCTGAAGGTCGGCCAGACACCGTTCGTGACCGTGGACGGCAAGGAGCGCCGCGCCCGCGTCATCTGGGTCGAGAACGGCGAAGCCGGGCTCGCTTACGAAGATGCCGACGCGCTGGCGGTCCGACAGGCGGCCTGACGTCGCCGAACGGTCTGGCCGCCTTTCAGCGATCGGCCAAGCGAGCCCTCCCTCACGTGTGCTTTCAAGACGGTGGCCACGCGCGTTTGGCCGCCGTCATGGATCGTTCATCTCAGGTTCGGGTTGCTGCCCCTAAGTTGCCACCAGTCGGGCGCAGGAGGATCATCGATCCATTCCGCCCGCTTGCAAGGGACCGACCCATGACGTTCGACGACCGGAAAAGGGCACTACTGGCCGTCTCGCTCGTTTCGCTGCTCGCTGCCGCTCCCGTTGTGGCCGCTCAACCGGTGCCGGGCTCGATCGTCGTGGCCCAGGGTGGACCACCACAGGGTGGACCTCCGGGACAGGACGACGCCCGCGCGAAGGCAGAAGCCGAGAAACGCGCCCAGCAGGAGCGGGCGCGGGGCGAGCAACAGCGTCAGCAGCAGCAGCAGCAAGAGCGGTCGCGCGCCGAGCAGCAGCAGCGACAGCAGCAGGAACGTCAGCAGCAGCAAGAGCGCTCGCGTGCCGAGCAGCAGCAGCGCCAGCAGCAAGAACGTCAGCAGCAGCAGGAACGCTCGCGCGCCGAGCAGCAGCAGCGCCAGCAGGAGGAGCGTCAGCAACAGCAGGAGCGCGCGCGCGCCGAGCAGCAGCAGCGCCAGCAGCAGGAACGTCAGCAACAGCAGGAGCGGGCGCGCGCTGAGGACCAGCAACGCCAGCAGCAGGAACGCGCCCGCGCAGAAGATCAACAGCGCCAAAAGCAGGAACGTGCCCGCGCAGAAGACCAGCAGCGCCAGCAGCAGGAACGCGCCCGCGCAGAAGACCAGCAGCGCCAGCAGCAGGAACGCGCCCGCGCAGAAGATCAACAGCGCCAGCAACAACAGCAGCGGGCCCGCGACGAGCGTCAGGACGAGCGCCGTGACGCTCGGGACGAGCGGCGCGACGAGCGCCGGGATGGTCGTGTCGAAGATCGCGCGAAGGCCGAAGCGGAGCAAAAGGCGCGCGAGGCGCAGCGCCAGCAGCAGGATGCCGAGCGGGCCAAGGCCGATGCCGAACGCGCCCGTGCTGACGCCGAGCGCCGGGCTCGCGATGAGCGTCGAGACGAGAAGCGGGATGCTCGGGACGAGCGCCGCGACGAGAAGCGCGACGGGCGCGTCGAGGATCGGGCCAAGGCCGAAGCGGAGCAGAAAGCCCGCGAGGCGCAGCGCCAGCAGCAGGATGCCGAGCGGGCCAAGGCCGATGCCGAACGCGCCCGCAGCGAAGCCGAGCGTCGCGCCCGCGAAGAACGCCGCGACGAGCGGCGGGATGACAAGCGCGACGCCCGCGATGATCGCCGGGACGAGCGCCGGGATGCGCGTGAGGACCGCCAGGACGACCGCACCCGGACCGATGCCGAGCGGGCACGGGCCGAGGCCGAGCGAGCTCGGGCCGAAGCCGAACGCCGTGCCCGCGACCTCCGCGAGGATCGTCGCGACGCGCGGCAGGATTTCCGGGACGACCGCCGCGACGCCCGTCAGGATCTGAGAGACGATCGTCGTGACGATCGGCGCGATGTCCGCATCGAGGAGCGCCAGGAGCGCTGGCGGGAGCGGCGCAACGAAATCCGCGATCGCCAGGCGCAGATCTACCAGAGCGCTCCGCTGCGCAGCCTCGACGACGTGCGGCGCGATCGGCGCCAGTTCGAGGAAGCTGGCCGCACCATCATCGAGGAGCCGGGCGGACGCCGGATCATTCGCGGCGAGGGTCGCTCGATCATCCGCCACGACGAGTCGGCGCGGCTGCGGCTATTCGGTGCCGACACGCGCACCGAGCGTCGTGACAACGTCAACATCACCATCGTCAGGCGTCCGGACGGCAGCGAGATCGTGTCGGAGGTGGCGCCGAACGGCTACCTGCTGCGGCGCTATCGGCGCTACGGCGGCCGTGAGATCGTCATCATCGACAACCGCCGGTATTACCGTCCGGAGGTTCCGTTCTTCGTGGGCTTGGGACTGGGCCTGGCGCTTCCCGAGATCCGCATTCCCCGGGAAAAATACGTCGTCGAGTATCGCTCGGCTTCAGACGAGGATCTCTACGACGCACTGACGGCCCCGCCGGTCGAGCGGCTCGAGCGGTCCTATTCGCTCGAGGAAGTGCGCTACAGCCACGAACTGCGCAGCCACATGCGCCGGATCGACCTCGACGAGATCACGTTCGAGACCGGTTCCTGGGAGGTTAACGAGTCGGAGTTGCCGAAGCTCGAGCGGCTCGCGCGGATGATCAACCGTGTGCTCGACCGGCGGCCGAGCGAGGTCTTCATGATCGAGGGCTACACGGACGCCGTCGGCCCCGCGGAGGACAACCTCACCCTGTCCGACCGCCGCGCGGAAGCCGTCGCCGTCATCCTGACCGACGAATTCGGCGTGCCGCCGGAAAACCTCGTCACCCAGGGCTTTGGCGAGCAGTTCCTCAAGATCGCCACCGATGGTCCGGAGCGGCTCAACCGCCGCGTCTCGGTCCGGCGCATCACCCCGCTCATCAGCGAGCGCAGGTTCAGCGGCGGGAGCGGCGACGGGCGGGGCAACTGACGCTGCACGACGGCCGCGGTCTCAAGGCCGCGGCACAACCCTTAAGCGAGCCGCACAGGCGTGCTAGGAAGGTCTCGGGGGTTCAGGGGCCACGCCATGCCGGCTCGCAACGCGCAGCGAGGTTTGTTCCGACTGTGGGCGGTCGCGGCGGTCCTTTGGATCGCCGGGCAGGCGCTCAATATCGCCAACCTCGTGCTCGACAAAGACTTTCGGCCGGAAGACGGGCCCCAGGTCGCGGCCTTCGGCGCAGCCTTCGCGCTCGGGCCGCCGCTTCTCCTGCTCCTCGTCGGTGCGGCGTTGTTCTGGATCGCTGGCGGCTTCCGGCGGCGACCGGGGGATGGCGACGACCTCCCGTTCGATGTCCGGGCAGCTGCGGCAGCCCGTTGGTCGTGGTCGACGCCTGAAACGCAGGCGCTCTATCGACATCTGGCTTCCGATTGGTACGTGCTCGCCGAGAGTTTGGCCCGGGAGCACGCGCTCCAGCGCTCGGGCGACCGCCCGGAAACGTGGGATCGCAGCCGTGCCGCTTTTCGACGCTATGCACGGGCGCTGCGTGCCGCCGTCGAAGATCGCTTCGATGCTTTCTATGGCGATGGTGTCACGTCCGAAGAGGCAGCCGTTGTCTGCCGGAACGTCGGCTCGTTGTGGCGCGTGAACTGGGACGAACTCGCGGAACGCCTGCTCGCCCAATTCGGCAACGTGATCGAGGCCACGGGCAAGACGGAGATTGTTCCGAACTCACCGCCGGATCGTCCGGCCGCGACGGTCGCAGCAGAAGCCGCCAACGGGTAAGGAGGACGCGATGGTTCGTTCCACATGGCTCGTCGCAGCGTTGCTCGCCATGGCGAGCGCGGCCGCCGCGCAGTCTCGCGATCCCGCCCCTGTTCCCGGCGTGCCAGGCGTGATCACCGGTGGCAGCGATAATGTCTCCGTTGGCGGAATGGCCGCCGCTCGCAAAGGCGATGCGACCGATGTGGGCGCGGCGGTCGTCGAAGGCTCGTCCAACGTCTTCATCAACGGCAAACCGGCCGTGACGGTCGGCGATCGAACGGGCTGCGGCGGCATCACCGTCGGCGGCGCGTCGAACGTCTTCATCAACGGAAAGCCGGTGGCGCGTGCCGGTGATCTCACGACGGGATGCCCCGGCAAGTGAGCGCGCCTCGTATGCTGCGCCCCTTCGTCCTGCTCTTGCTGGTCTGGCTCACCGGCGCGGCAACGGCGATCGCGCAGGAGCCGTCGACCCGGCTGCAGGATCTCGCAGCCACGGCACGAGACCTCTATGCCGCGGGCGCCTACGCGGAGGCCACTGCGGCGGCGGAACTTGCCCTCGCCCAGACGGAGGCGGAATTCGGCGCCAGCCACGAGCGGACCGGCATCCAGGCTTATGGGCTCGCCATGAGTGCCGAAATGACCGGTCAATACGACGTCGCCGAGCGGGCCTACGCGCGGGTCGTCGCGATCCGCGAGGCGGTCTACGGCCGCGACAGTGCCGCCGTCGCCATGGCGGTCGAGAAACTCGCCGAGATGCTCGTTCGCCAGGGCCGGCCAGATGCGGCCGAGCCCCACGCGCGTCGGGCCCTGCAGTTGCGACAGGCCGTGATCGGGCCGGATCATCCGTTCGCGGCACCGGGCCATGCGATCCTCGGACATACGGCTGCTGCCAGAGGCGACTGGCCGGCGGCGCTCGCATCTTACCGCGAAGCCGTTCGGCTGCTCGCCCTCGACAACCCGACACAAGTGAGTGCGCGAACGGTGGCCAATCGGCTGCTCGAGGTCCAACGCGAGACCTTCGTCGGGCTGGTCCGCGCCGCCCACCACTTGCGCGGCGTCGGCGACGCCACCTCGGCCCAGCAATTGGCCGACGAAAGCTTCATGGCGGCTCAGCAGGCCTGGAACACGGCCGCTGCCGGGGCGCTCGCGAAAATGACCGCACGTCTCGGCGCGAGCGATACCGAACTCGGCCGCCGCGTCCGCCAACTGCAGGACCGTGCCGACCGCATCGTCGCACTCAACGCCGAGGATATGGCCCTGCTCGCCGGGTGGAGCGAGGTGCAGCGGCAGAACAAGCCGTATTCGGATCTTCTCGAGCAGTTCCGGGCGCGCAGCATCGAGAACAGCCGCGTGAATGCGCCGGCGATCGCCCGCCAGCGTGCACTCGTCGAAGACCTGCAGAAGCAGCTTGCGCGCTGTCCGCCCGGCCAGACCAAAGCAGGATGCGAGCAGAGTACGGCCGAGCGCGAAGCGATCACGCGTGAACTCGGGCAGCTGTCGACGTCCACGTCCGCCGGAGCGGCGGAGTTGATGGCGCTGCACAAGCAGATGGAGGCCGCCGAACGGGCGCTGCCCGGCTATCAGGACTTCACCGCGAAACGGGGCCGGCTCAGGGCGGAGATCGATACCCTCGAGCGCACGGTCGCCGAGGGGCGCAGCGCAATCGTCCGGTCCTTCCCGGCCTATGCCGCTCTCGCCGAGCCGGGTGCCTTGCGCATCGCGGAGGTGCAATCGCTCCTGCGCGAGGGGGAAGCGCTCGTGGTGTTCCTGGTCGGCGCAGATACGGGTTACGTGTTCGCGATCGACCGTTCGCGCACCATCTGGGCGGCCATCGAAGGCGGCGCGATGCGCCTTGCGCAAGATGTCCGCGCGCTGCGGGCCGGTCTCGATCCTCTGACGCCGGACGGTTGGACGCGTACGCCCGAACAAACGGCGGAAGCGTTCGATCTCGAGCGGGCATACGGGCTCTACCGGCGTCTCCTGGGGCCGGTCGAAAGCATGCTCGCCGGCAAGTCGCACGTGATGATGGTCCCGGCCGGTCCGCTCACGAGCCTGCCGATGCAGGTCCTCGTCGCTGCACCTGCTCCGACTGCCGGCACTCCCGCCGACCGCCTTAAGGCGGCCGAGTGGCTCGTCAAACGCCATGCCTTGAGTGTGTTGCCGTCGGTCGCGTCGTTAAAGGCGCTCCGCCGCCTGCCGCAGTCCGGCATTGCCGTCCGACCGTTTCTCGGCATCGGCGATCCGAAGCTCGACGGCCCCGAACAGGGACGCGCACGCAACGCGTCGACACAAACTCTGCCGGCCCGCTTCTATCGCAACGGTCTCGCCGACGTGCGCGCGCTCCGTCAGCTCACACCGCTTCCCGATACCGCGCAGGAGGTGACCACGGTCGCTTCCGTGCTCGGCGCTCCACTGGGCGACGTGCTGCTCGGCCCTGCGGCGACCGAAACGGCGGTGAAACGGCTGCCGCTCAAGGACTACCGTGTCGTCCACTTCGCGACGCACGGTCTGGTCGCCGGGGACCTGAGCGACCTCGCCGAGCCCGCACTCGTGCTGTCGCCGCCCGACACGCCGACCGAGAATGATGACGGGCTGCTCACCGCCTCGGAGGTCGCGACCCTGACGCTCGAAGCCGACTGGGTCGTGCTCTCGGCTTGCAACACCGCCGCCGGGCAGGCGAACGGCGCGGAGGCGTTGTCGGGGCTCGCGCGCGCCTTCTTCTACGCCGGGGCGCGCGCGCTCCTCGTCTCGCACTGGTCCGTCTACTCGGAGGCCGCGACGCGCCTCACCACCGAGACCTTCGCTCGGCTCGCTGCGAAACCCGCGACCGGCCGCGCCGACGCTTTCCGGCAAGCCATGCTCGCCGAAGTGGCAGCCGGCAAGCCGCCGTCCTACTGGGCGCCGTTCGTCATCGTCGGCGACGGCCGCTGAGTGGAAAGGCTGAGGCAAGGGCGGCCGACCATTCTCCGGCCATGCGCCTTGCTTCCCGTTCCACCCGGCTCGTCGCGAGCCTCGCCGCGCTACTCTGGTCAGGGCCTCTCCTCGCGGGAGATCCCGATCTCGCGGCCGCGCGAGACGCCTACGCGCGCGGTGACTTCGTCGTGACGATCGAAGCGCTCGGACGAGCGGCGGCGCGCGACCAGGCGGATGCTCAATTCGAACTCGCGCTGATGCACGCCAACGGCTTCGGGACCGCCCCGGACCTCAGGACCGCCGCCGTGTGGATGCGTCGTGCTGCGCGCAACGGCCACGTCGAGGCGCAATTCCAGATCGCGGTGCTGTCCTATCGCGGTGCCGGCGTGGTGCAGGACCATCGCGAGGCGGCGCACTGGTTTCGCTCCGCTGCCGAAGCCGGCCATGGAGAGGCGCAGTTGCAGCTCGGCTTGATGTACGAGCGCGGCGACGGCGTGCGCCAGGACGATATCGAAGCCCACAAGTGGTTGAACCTCGCGGCGGCCCGGATCGCCGACGATCGGCCGCGCCAGCGCACGCTCGCCCGGCAGGCGCGCGATCGCATCGCTCAGCGTCTCTCGCCGCTGCACCTGGCGCTCGCCCATCGGCTGGCATCGACGTGGGGTCCGCGATCAGCGGGGAGCGAGCGACTGTCGCCGCGCTGACTTAGCGCTGAAGGCGGCGCAGCCAGCAGGCCTGGAAACCGGCGGCCTTGAATTCCGAGCACACCGCAAACGCCCGCTCGCGGGACATCGGCGGTGCGAGGGCTAGCCGATAGCGGATGCCGTTCGGGGTCTCCATCGGCTGAATATCGGGCTTCAGGCCGGTGAGCGTCGTCGCCATCTTCTGCCGCATCTCGGCAAACGTGCGCTGCGCGGTGGCCGCGTCGGGATGCATCGAGAGAACGACGACGAAAGCATCACCCGTGGCCGGCAGGAGCGCCTTGGCGCGGGCGTCGGCGGACGCGGCCTTGCCCTCTTCGGCCGGCAAACGTTCTTCGACGCGCTGCTGAGCCGCGACCTGATTGCCGGGGGAAGTCAGTCCCTGCGCCACGACCATCGCCAAGCGCCCGACGAGCACGAGGGCGACGACGCCGAGCACCAGGAAGACCGCGGTAATGGTCATCTGAGGGACGCGACGGAACATGTCCCAGAGATCGAGCAGCCGGTTGGCCGCCCGCTCCCGCGCCGAAGGGCGGCCCAATTCCGCAACCTCGATCTCGCGTTCGGGAGACTTGGCGACAGGTACCGGGAGCGCGGCGGACCGCTTGTTCTCGGAGGGTGCCGGCGACGGGGGAGCCGCGGGGCCCGCCGACGGCGCCGTCGGCGGGCCATCCCGACGCGGCGGCGGCGCCGTGCGCGGCGGGTTGCCGGGCGGACGCTCCTGTGATCGCGCCGAAGGGGGCGGCCGGCGCGGCGGCGGTTCGGACGGATCGGGCGTCCGCGGTCGCGAGCGCACCGGCGCCTGCCCTGGCATCACCGGGTAGGGCTGGCCGGCAGACGACCATGTCTGAAGGCGCCCCGGAGCGCGAGACCGGTCCGGTTCGGGCGGAGGAGCCTCCGAACGCCCGCGGCGGGGTGCCGGCGACGGCGGCGGATCGGCGAAACCTTCGTCTTCCGGCCAGGGCGCGATCTCGACCGTGTCGTCTGCCCGTCCCATCGGCCTTTGCCCGACCGAGCGGACGGTCTGCAAGGGCACCGCAGCCTGGTTGAAGGGCAGGCGCTCGAGTTGTTCCAGCACGGATAGGCTGCGATCCTGGACGCGCATCAGGCCCATCAGGTGGGCCATCTCTTCGCGCCGGGAAATCGGGCGAGCCAGTTCGTCCATCAGTTCGCGTTGGACGTTGCTGATGTCGCGGGCGGTCGCTTCGACGTCGGGGTAGGTCATGCGGCCATCGGCCCGGGCGCGCGCCAACAGGATCGCGAGCCGCCGGAGGATGTGCTCGGACAGCTCGACGAGTTGCAGCCGGATCGCCTGTGCTTCGTGGTCCGAAGCCGCCATCACCCGTTACCTGCCCTGCCCCATTGGCGCCGGCGCGACCGCCAGCCCCATGTCCCCTCACCCCGCCACCCTCTTGTGAAGCAACCGAAGGCGACCGCAACGTGGCGAAATCGGTTGCCCCAGGGGTCGCTGTCACGCAACTTCGTCGCTTCCCAGCGAGAAGGGGCAGAGACATGACCGCGTTGTGGGCGCACCCGGCGACGACATTGGCAGGGCTGGTTCGGGAGCGCCGCGTCTCCGCACGCGAGGTGACCCTTGCTTCGCTCGACCGGCTCGCCGCCGTCAATCCGACCCTCAACGCCGTGGTTACCGAGATGCCGGACGAGGCGCTGGCAGCGGCGGACGGCATCGACAAGGCGCTGGCCCGCGGCGACGACCCGGGCCCTCTGGCGGGCGTCCCCATTACGATCAAGACCAACGTCGACCAGAAGGGGCACGCGACCAGCAACGGGCTGCGGATCCAGAAGGATCTGGTGGCGTCTGTCGACAATCCGCTGGTCGCCAATCTCCGTCGCGCCGGTGCCGTCATCATCGGCCGAACCAATACGCCGGCCTTTTCGCTGCGCTGGTTCACACGGAACAGCCTCCATGGGCGGACCCGCAATCCACGCGACGCAGGGCTCACGCCCGGCGGTTCGTCGGGCGGCGCGGCCGCCGCCGTGACGGCCGGCATCGGGGCCATCGCGCACGGGACGGATATCGGCGGCTCGATCCGCTATCCGGCTTACGCCTGCGGCGTGCACGGGCTGAGACCCACCGTCGGGCGCATTCCGGCCGTCAATTTCACGGGTCCCGACCGGCATATCGGTGCGCAGATGATGGCCGTATCCGGGCCGATCGCCCGCACCGCCGCCGACGTCGCGCTCGCCTACCGGGCGATGAGCGTCGGCGATCCTCGCGACCCCTGGTGGACGCCGGTGCCGCATGCCGTCGGGCCTTACCCGAAGCGGGCAGCGCTGGTGATCGCGCCGGAGGGCCTCGCCGTCGCACCCGAAGTCGAGGCCGCCCTCCGCGATGCCGCCCGTCGCTTGACCGCAGCCGGATGGACGGTCACCGAGACGGCGTCACCGCCGTTCCGAGAGCCGGCACGGCTGCAAGCACTCTTGTGGCTGTCGGAGTTCCGGCGCGGCGCCGCGGCAGCCGTGGCGCGCGAGGCCGATCCCGACGCGATGTTCGTCTACGAGCAGATGGCGGCCCTCGCGCCCGAACCCGACCTCGCCGGCTTCATGGATGCGTTCCAGCAGCGCCTCGGGCTGCTCCGCACCTGGCTCGCCTTCCTCGACGAGCACCCGGTTCTGCTCTGCCCCGTGTCTGGTGAATTGCCGTTCCCGGATCAACTCGACGTCGAGTCTCCTGCCGCGTTCCGGCGGATTATCGAAGCGCAGCTTACGCAGGTCGGCCTGCCGCTGCTCGGGCTTCCCGGCATGACGGTCAGCACAGGGCTCGTCGGCCGGACGCCGGTCGGCGTGCAGTTGATCGCCAGTCGGTTCCGAGAGGACATTCTGCTCGACGCGGGAGCCGCGATCGAAGCTGGCGGCACGCCGCCGAGCCCGATCGATCCTCAGTGAGCGGCCTCGAGGGTCGGCGCAGCGGCCGCTCCGGGGATTGTCAGCGTTGCGACCGTCCCGGTCGGGCCGCTTGACACGGCAATCTCGCCGCCAAGGCGCTGAACCATCGCCTTCAGAATACGCGATCCGTGAGACGCCGAACGGTCGGCCACGCCACCCAGTCCATCGTCCGAGACCGTCAGCACCTGTGCCGTCGCATCGGCCGTCATGCGAACCTCGACGGTGCCGTGGTCGCGGCCGAGGAAGGCGTGCTTGAAAGCGTTGGTGACGAGTTCGTTGACGGCGATGCCGAGCGCGACCGCGTGATCCGTGGGCAACTCGACAAGCGGGGCGTCGATCCTGAGATCAATCGTCTGCCCGGGCCGGACGAAACTCTGATGCAGGCGGTTGACGATCGTCTCGATGTACTCGCGGGCCTGTACGCCCGCGGTCGGTGCGGCTTCGAGCGTTCGATGCACCTCCGCCAGTGCCGCGATCCGATGCGCGGTGTCGCGCATGGCTTCCGTCACGGCCGGATCCTTAACCGAGGCGAGCCCCGTTTGGACGAGTGACGAGACCAGCTGCAGATTGTTCTTGACGCGGTGGTTCAGTTCACCGAGCAGCAGATCGAGTTGCTCGGTCCGCTGCTTGACGCGCTTTTCGAGGTCGGCACGCGCCTGCTCCGTTTCCTGGACGGATCGCAGCCCGAGCCAAGTCAAAAGACCGAATGCGGAGAGTGCCAGCAGGACCGGGATGGCCGCCTGGACCGAACGCGCTCTCCACGCCGCAAGTGCGACGCCACGAGGCGCGCGTGCGACGACGAGTAGAGGCAAGCCGGTGATTTGCTCGACTGCGACCACAGCATCGTCCGCGTGGGTCAGCAACGTGCCACTCGCCGGCAGGCGGGAGAGCAGATCGGGCTCGTAGCTGAGGCCCGCCGCTCCCGCAATCGGCCAGAATGCCAGCCGCTCACCGTCATTGCGCAGAAGCGCCGCTTCGGTCCCGAGCTGCGGCTGGATCGCCGCGTAGATGCTTTCGAAGAAGGCGGAATCCACGCCGCCCGCCGCGACGGCCAGCAGCTGGCCCGCGCCGTCACGGACCGCCACGCTCAACGTGAAGCGGGGGCGGCGAATGACTGTTCCGACTTCGCGGGGGCCGACGTGAACACCCGGATACCCCGCGAGGTGCGCCCGGTAGTACTCGCGCTGCGTCGCCGTCGAGCGGTCGGGTTGGAGGTCGACACTCGACACAAGAGCGTAGCCTTGCGCATCGACCGCCCAGATCGTCCCGATCGCTGCGTTCGACATGGTCAGGTCAGCGAGACGCCGGTAGGTCGCTTCCACGCCGGCACGTCCCGACACCAAGTCGCGGAACGCTTCGCCTGCTAGTCCGAGGACGGTTGCTCCGTTTGCGAGGGCCTCGGCAGCGTGCGTTCGCATGAGCCGAGCGGTGGCCGAGACCTCTCGTTCGACGCGGGCAAGGCTGGCCGCCCGATCGCTCAAGATAACGAACAGATACGTCCCCACGCACAAGAGCCCGTAGGCTCCTGCAGCCACCCACCAGCTCGATCGCGGTGAGAGCACTTCAATTCCCGATTGACTTGCCAAGTTCAACTTAGACGGGAGACGGCCCCCTGCCAAGTCGACACGGCCGATTGCTCGGTTGACCGATCGTTCCTAGTTCCGTCACAGGATGCCGCGCAGCCCGTCGAGCAGCAGCTTCACGCACGTGGCGACAAGGGCAACATTGGCGATCATGTAGAAGATCCGCTCGTCGACCCGCTGGTGCAGCCAGCGGCCGAACCAGACGGATGCCGCAGCGAGCGGCGCGAACACCAGAGCGGTCAGCAAGACTTCGCGGGTGAGCTGGCCGAGCCAGACGTACGGGCCGACCTTCATCAAATTGATCGCAGTGAAGAGAGCGGTCACCGTGGCTTGATACTCGGTTTTGTCGAGCTTCCGCGGCAGCAGGTAAAGTTGTACCGGGGGACCGCCGGCGTGGGCCGTGAAGCTCGTGAAGCCGGCGAGCGCGCCCCAAACGCCGCCGCCCGTCAGAGAGGGGGCTGCGTCGGCCGCCCCGGCAAGCTTCGGCATGACGAGCCGTGATGCGAAGAAAAGTAGTCCGGTGCCGCCGACGATCAGCCGCATCACCGGTTCGCTGACGTAGTCGAACGTCAGGGCGCCAATCGCGACGCCGGCTGCCCCACCGATCAACAGCACCTTGAGATGGCCCCAGTGCCACTGGCCTCTGTAGGCCCAGACCGTCGCGGCATCGGCGATGCAGAGAAGCGGCAGCGTGACGGCAGCCGCGAGCCGCGGGTCGACATGGAGTGAGATGAGCATCACCCCGAGCATGGCCAAGCCACCCGCGAAGCCACCCTTTGAGATGCCGATCAGGGAGACGGCAATCGCCGTCAGGGCGAGGAAGACGGGGTCGGTCAGCATGGACCGGCCGTCCGGCATCGGCTGGCCGTTTGGATGCTGGCCGTGGCGGGGCGCGGGGAAGGCGATGCCATGTGTACGTCGCTCCGAGGAGGGGAGAAGAATGTCGCGCCTTCCTTCCCGCGACAATCATCCCGGCCCGCAGGCGTCTGCATGGCATCCGTGCAGCAGGCGATCGTCCGTGCGCCGTGCTGCTCGGCCGGCTCACCCTTGCGACGGGCCGGCGTCGCGGTACAGTCAGTCCGGCGCACGAAGAACCAAAAGGAGACCAAAGTGGCGCGACCCCTCGACGGCCTCCTCGTCATCGCTCTCGAACAAGCCGTCGCGGCGCCGATGGCCAGCCGGAGGCTCGCGGACGCCGGGGCCCGGGTCATCAAGCTGGAACGGCTAGAGGGCGATTTCGCGCGCGGATACGACCGCGCAGCGAACGGGGAGAGCAGCTACTTCGTGTGGCTCAACCGTGGGAAAGAGTCGGTCACGGTCGACCTCGGTAAGCCGGACGACCGCCGGCTCTTCGAGGCGCTTCTCGCGAAAGCGGACGTCTTCATCCAGAACCTGAAGCCTGGCGCCCTCGACCGGCTCGGCTATCCGATCGCATCGCTCCGCGAGCGCTTCCCGCGGCTGATCGCCTGCTCGATCTCCGGCTACGGCGAGACGGGACCCTATGCCGACCGCAAGGCCTACGATCTGCTCGTGCAGGCCGAAAGCGGGCTCGCTTCTGTCACGGGGGGGCCCGAGGCGCCCTCCCGGGTCGGCGTCTCGGTCGTCGACGTCGCGACGGGCATGAACGCCTACGAAGCAATCCTCGAAGCAGTGATCGCGCGCGGGCGTACCGGTTCGGGCGCCGACATCCGCGTTTCGATGTTCGACAGCATGGCGGAGTGGATGACGGTGCCGCTCCTCCACGGCGAGAGCGGGAAGCCACCTCAGCGCGTCGGCCTCTCGCATCCGTCCGTGGCTCCCTACGGCGTCTTTCTCTCCGCGGAAGAGGCCCCGATTTTGATCAGCATCCAGAACGATCGGGAGTGGGCGGTCTTCGCACGCGCCATCCTCGGGGACGCAGCGCTTGCGGAAGATCCCCGCTTCGCCACCAACGTCGCGCGCGTTTCGAACCGGGTCGCGACGGACGGTCTCGTCGCCGCCGCCTTCCGGCGCACGCGACTTCCGGAGCTGGTCGAAAAACTCGCGGTTGCCGACATCGCCTTCGGCCTCGTCAATGACGTCATGGGCTTGGCACGTCACCCGCACTTGCGGCGGGTCACAGTCGATACTCCGTCCGGACGTGTGGCGCTTCCGGCGCCAGCTGCCCGCGTGGTCGGCCAGGACCCACACTTCGGACCGGTGCCGGCCCGTGGCGCCCACACCTCATCAGTCTCCGCCGAATTCGTCGGCTCGTGCTAGCGCCGGCCGGCTCACCTTGACCTCACGCCTCTGGATACCGCGATGAAGACAGATACGCCTCGCCCGATCCGGCTCAAGGACTACCGGCCACCCGCATTCTGGATCGACCGCGTCGCGCTCGATGTCGCCCTCCATCCGACGGCCACCATCGTCAAGGCTCGGCTCGACGTCCGCCGCAATGCAGACGCCGGTAAGGCGGGCGGGCCGCTCGTGCTGGACGGAGAGAATCTGGAACTCCTGTCCGTCCACCTCGACGGGCGGCTCCTCGATCCGGCGCACTACACTGTGGACGCCCGGTCGCTCACCCTCTCGCACGTGCCCGACAAGTTCCGTCTCGAGCTGGTGACCCGCATCGATCCGGATGCCAACAAGGCGCTACAGGGGCTTTATCGCTCACGCGGCGTTTACTGCACGCAGTGCGAAGCGCAGGGCTTCCGGCGGATCACATATTTCCTCGATCGTCCGGACGTCCTCGCCGTCTACACGACACGGATCGAAGCCGATCGTGCGAGCGTTCCCGTCCTGCTCGGCAACGGCAATCTCGTCGAGCGCGGGACGCTCGACGGCGGACGGCGCCACTACGTCGTCTGGAAGGATCCTCACCCCAAGCCGTGCTATCTGTTCGCGCTCGTGGGCGGCGATCTCGCGGCCGTGTCATCGTCGTTCGAGACGTTGTCCGGGCGGCGCGTCGACCTCAACATCTATGTCGAGCCGGGCAAGGAGAACCGCGCCCACTGGGCCATGGACTCTCTCAAACGCTCGATGCGTTGGGACGAGGAGCGCTTCGGCCGCGAGTATGACCTCGACGTGTTCAACATTGTCGCCGTCTCGGACTTCAATCTCGGCGCGATGGAAAACAAGGGCCTCAACATCTTCAACGATCGCCTCATCCTCGCCTCACCCGACACCGCAACGGACACGATTTTCGAAGCGATCGAGTCGGTCGTGGCGCACGAGTATTTCCACAATTGGACGGGCAACCGCATCACCTGCCGCGACTGGTTCCAGCTCTGCCTCAAGGAAGGCCTGACCGTCTATCGTGACCAGGAATTCTCGGCCGACGAGCGCTCGCGCACGGTCCAGCGGATCGCCGACGTCCGGCAACTGCGCGCCTTTCAGTTTCCGGAGGATCAGGGACCCCTCGCCCATCCCGTCCGCCCGGACAGCTACATCGAGATCAACAACTTCTATACGGCGACGGTCTACGAAAAGGGTGCTGAACTCTGCCGGATGATCGAGACGATCATCGGTCGCGACGCATTCCGCCGCGGCATGGACCTCTACTTCGAGCGCCACGACGGGCAGGCGGCGACGGTCGAGGACTTCATCGCCTGCTTCGAGGAAGCTAGTGGGCGCGATCTCAAGCAGTTCCGGCTCTGGTATAGTCAGGCCGGCACGCCGGAGCTCGTCTGCTCGTTGCGCCATGACGCATCGTCGAAGAAGGCCGAGCTGACGGTCGAGCAGGTGTTGCCCCCGACACCCGGCCAGCCGACCAAGAAGCCCTTGCACATTCCGATCCGGCTCGGACTTCTTTCCGGCAACGGACAGGATCTGCCGCTCGAACTTGCGGGCGGCAAGCCGGTCAAGGACGGCGTCGTGCACGTGACGCAGCAGCGGCAGACCTTCACGTTCGTGAATGTGCCGTCGCGGCCGGTCCCTTCGCTCCTGCGTGGCTTTTCGGCTCCCGTCCGCCTGACGCTCGAGACCACGGATCAGGAACTCTCGTTCCGGATGGCCAACGACAGCGATCTCTTCAATCGCTGGCAGGCGGCGAACGACTACGCAACGCGGCTCCTGCTCCAGCTCGTCAAGAAGGCGGACGAGCGAGCCATCGCGCGCGTCACGACGTTCGCCGAGGCGCTCGGCGCGACGCTCGCGCGCGACGATCTCGAGCCCGCCTATCTCGCCGAACTGCTGAAGCTGCTGACCGAGGCCGATATCGCCCGGGAATGTGCCCGTAACGTCGATCCGGACGCCATCCACCTCGCCCGACGCGCCATGCTCAAGGAAACGGGGCGCGTGCTCGCGCGGCCGCTCGGCGAACTCTACGACCGCATGACGGATCGCGGCCCGTACTCGCCCGATGCGGCGGCGACCGGCCGGCGGGCTTTGCGCAATGCTGCACTCACCTTGCTCGTCGCCCGGGGCACACCGGGCGACCGCGCTCGTCTGCAGGCTCATTATGCGGACGCGACCAACATGACCGATCAGGCGCATGCGCTCATTCTCCTCGCGCAATCGCCCGGCGCCCGCGCGAAGGCGGCGCTCTCGGACTTCTACCAGCGCTGGAAGGACGACCACGTCGTCATCGATACCTGGTTCAGCGCCCAGGCGCTGTCGCCGTCTCCGACGACCGTGTCGCGTGTCCGCTCACTGACGAAACACCCGCTCTTCTCCCACCTCGCCCCCAACAAAGTCCGAGCACTGATCGGCAGCTTTGCCTTGCAGAACCCCGTTCAATTCAACCGTGCGGATGGATCGGGTTATGCGCTCGTCGCCGATCAGGTTCTGGAAATCGACAAGTTCAATCCGCAGGTCGCCGCCCGACTGCTCGGCGCCTTCCGGAGCTGGCGGTCGCTCAAGGGCGACCGGCGCAAGCTCGCCAAGGCCGAGCTCGGCCGGATCGCCAAAACAAAGAGCCTGTCGCGCGACGCCTACGAGATCGTCAGCCGGATCCTGGAGCGTCCGGAGGCCTGACTTGGGACGGGCCGGCGTGTTTTTCCAGCCTACGGAATTATATCCTCTTGTGCGAGCGCGATTTGGTCCTCGACGCTCCGGGTACGGCAGCCGCAATGTTGACTTCGCGATTCGAGGGGCGTGAATCGCGGGGGCAGCAAATCGGAGTACTCGGATGACCGGCAACGGGTCCGCCGACGGACGCGTCAAGCAAGCCGTGCGCGCGCGCAGCGCACGGCGGGACCGCTCGAAACCCACCGGGCTCGGGGGAGCGGCGTCCGAGTGGGGCGATGTGATGGCGAAGATCAGCCACGACATCCGAACCCCGCTCAATGCGGTGATCGGCTTCGCGGATCTGATGCACCGGGAGCTGCACGGCCAGCTCGGCAGCGACCGATACCGGGAATACATCGGCCACATTCGCGACAGCGGTGCCGATCTCCTCCGTGCTGCCGAGGAGACCCTCCTCCTCGCCCTCCTCCTCGGCGAGCCCGGCGCCGTGAAGCGGGCGGATACCTGCCTCGCCGCCCTCGTGCTGGAGACCGTCGGCCAGCTCGGCAGCGAACTGACGGCGCGGTCGGTCGACGCCGCGGTCGAAGTTCCGCTCGATGTGGTGGTGAGGGTCGATGCCGGCGCCACACGTCTTGCGCTGAAACACTTATTGCGGTGCGCCATCCTCTCCGCGCCGAGCGACGCGGCACTGACGATCTCGGCCGGGGTCGACCACGGGGTCGTGAGGCTCGAGATCGAAGCCGTTCCGCCGTCGTCCGATCTGCCGCCGCCTGCCCTGGCCGCCGACGCCGGCGTCCCCCTCGCCCGCGCCATTCTCGGCCTGCAGGGCGCCGAGCTCGTCGAGGCGCTCGCGGGCCCGAATGCGCGCTTCGTCGTCCTGCTCGAATGCGCCGCCCAGCCGGACTTTTTCTCAGGCTACTGACGAGACGGTGAATCGATACCGGCCTCGTCGCCGCGGCGGCCGCGCTCCCGGTCGCGATCGCGGTGATGGTTGCGGCGCTCCACGAACCTCCGGCGCTCCTCCGGCGTCAAATTGCCGGCGATCTTGACGAGCGCGTCGAGGGCCTCCTCGCCGAGCCGGCGTTCGAGCTCAAGAACCTTCATCTGGGCTGCCTTGATGCGAGACGCATCGAAAGGCTCCGCGACGAACGCAGACGCCAGCCCTTGGCGTGCGTCCCGCAGCTCCCGGCGCAGCGGATCGATGCGCGGCCGTTCGGCCGAAAGAATCTTGCGCGTCTCGGTCCGCGTCTCGGCCGACCTCCCGAGCGAGTAGCGGACGA
>Ga0073934_10005099_pt1 | contig 20813 bp, 20 predicted proteins | sample LarsenN4metaG_FD_76834 | JGI IMG/M metagenome (GOLD analysis project Ga0073934, IMG submission 76834) | Hot spring sediment bacterial and archeal communities from British Columbia, Canada, to study Microbial Dark Matter (Phase II) - Larsen... ...
AGGGAGGGGTGCTGCTGACCGAAGTGGTGGTGCTCGTGTTCTTCTCCATTCCTGCCTATGGCGAGCGGGTCGAGGCGTTCCCCCCCGAGCACGAGTCGGTCGTCGTGCGGGTAGTGGCCGAGCAGTTCGCGTGGAACATCCATTACCCGGGTCCCGATCACACCTTCGGGCGGACCGACATCAAGCTGGTCTCGGCGGCCAACCCGCTCGGCCTCGATCGGACGGATCCAGCCGCGAAGGACGACATCACGACCATCAACCAGCTCAACCTTCCGGTAAACCGCAACGTCATCGTGCATCTCTCCAGCAAGGATGTGATTCACAGCTTCGGCCTGCCGCAGATGCGGGTGAAACAGGACGCGATCCCGGGCATCGTGCACAACCTGTGGTTCAAGCCGACCGACACCGGCGAGTGGGAGATCGCCTGCTCCCAGCTCTGCGGTCTCGGCCACTACCGGATGCGGGGCTTCTATACGATTCAGTCGGAGGCCGACTTCGAGGCGTTCCTCAAGGAGAACGCGCCGGCCGAGTAGCGCGCCGGCCGGCGGCGCCTCATCTTTCGTGAAAGCTGATGCGGCGGAGCGGATCGACAATCCGCCGCATGCCTACCATCAATCTGGCGGCCAGCGCGGCGCACCTGCTCGCGCTGAAGACGACACACTTCGTGTTGTGGTCCCCCACGCCGCCCGCCGCGGCGCCGCGTCTGATCATCGGAATCCTGCGGCCGGGCAACCCGCCCGCACTGGAGGCCGAACGGAATTTCGACTTGCAGCCGCTCGCGGGACTCGAAGGAGTGTGGCACATCGCGGCGGCGGACTGCGGCCTCGCCGAAGGGCAGGTCTATCACTACTTCTTCGAAGTATCGGACACCAATCCCGATCGGACTCCGGGTCGCCGGATTCGCTGCACCGATCCTGCCGCCCTGACGGTGGACTGGCGGATCGTCGGCCCACCGCTGCCGCCGCCGTACTCGCCTGACGACCGGCAGCCATCCGCCGTGGTGAAGTACAGCGGCGGCCGGCTGGTGGCCTGCGACCCTGGCGATGAAGAAGCCTTCGCCGGCGCGGACGAGGGGCTCGATCTGCTCGAACCGAACAACCGGCTCGTCATCTACGAGCTTCCGACCGCCTGGACGCGGACGCGCGGCGGCGGCGAAATGGAGCGCGGGATCGGCACCTTCCGCGACGTTCTGGCGCTCGTGGATCGCCAGGCGAGCGGGGCGAATTTCGACGATCTCGAGATCACACGCCAGGGGCGCTCGTATCTCACCGACCTCGGGGTGAACGCCATCGAGCTGCTCCCGCCGGCCGACAGTCTGTACTACCGCGAGTGGGGGTACGGCACCTCCCACTTCTTCGCGCCCGATTACGAGCTGGGATTCCCCGAAGGCCACTCCTGGCCGACGGCGAACCAGGATCTGCACGCGCTCGTCCGCGCCTGCCACGGACGCGGGATCCGCGTGCTCGTCGATGCGGTCACCGCGTTCGCGCGAAACGAGCCCTCGCAGTACGTCGACTTCGATCACTTCTGCATCGGCAACCCCGCCGGTCAGCAGGGCGACCCCGACGCATGGACGTCGACGCGGGGCGGCGGCGGACAGGCCCTGCGCGACGGCTTCGGCAGCACGCTGTTCCGCTACGCCCGCTTCGTGAACACCTACGACCCGATTACGGGCACCAGCCAGACGCTGTCGCCGGCCCGCCAGCACATGCTCGCCGCGCTGACGCACTGGGTGCTCACCTTCCACGTGGACGGCGTGCGTATGGACTCGGTGGAGAACGTCGCCAACTGGGACTTCATCGGCGCAGTCACGGCTGCCGGACGCGCGCTCATGAACCGCCGTTGGGCGGATGCCGGGCACGAGGGGCACGCCGACGACCGCTTCCTCACAGTCGGTGAGGAGCTGTCGATGCCGCTCGATCTGCTTCGGCAGAACCGGCTCGACGGGCTCTGGAACGACTGGTTCAGGCAGCTGGTCCGTGCGGCGGTGCTCGGGGAAAGCGCCGAGGGGCTTGGCGAGCCGAGCTTCGAGTGGACGGTACGGAAGGCGATCGACTGCCGGCTGCTCGGGTTCGAAGACACGGCGCAGGCGGTGAACTACCTGACCAGCCACGATGTGGAAGGCTACCGGCGCGAGCGCTTGTTCACGATGCTTGCCCGCGCCGGCGTCCCCGATGTGGAGAAGCGAATCAAGCTGGCCTTCGCGTGCCTGCTGACCGCCGTGGGCATTCCGATGATCCTGGCAGGCGAGGAGTTCGCCGACGAGCACGACCTGTTCGATCGCCACGGCAACGTGTCGCAGCACGGCGGCAAGCAGGTGGATCCGGTCAACTACGGGCGGCTCTCGGATCGCTCCGACCCGCTGCACGCGATGCGGATGCGCATCTTCGATTACGTGGCGCGCCTGGTCAGGCTGCGGACGCGGCACCCCGGCCTCGGCGTCAACGACACCAGCTTCATTCACGCCGACTTCACACCAGGCCGCCGTGTCATTGCCTGGCAGCGCGGCGCGCCGGGCCAGACCCCCGTCGTCGTCATCGCCAACTTCTCCGACTGGGGCAGCGATGTCGACGATCCGCGCGCGGAATACGTCGTCGCGAACTGGCCGCCCTCGCAGGGACGGCACTGGCACGAGGTCACGCAGGATCGGTTCATCCCCTCCGAGTGGGCCGGGCGCGAGCCGTTGTATCCGTGGGAAGCGAAAGTGTACGAGCTGGTGTAGCGGCGACTGGGGCGAAGAGAACGGCTATTCGCCCTCGCGGCGAAGCTCACTGGCATGCCCCTTGATGGGAAGGCAGGCTGGTGGCGTTCGCTGGTTGACGAGGAGCCGGAATGGCCAAGCAGGGAACGAATGGGCTTCGAAAGGATCCGTCGGATCTCGCGGACGACCGCGACTCGCGGCTGATCCGGTCCGCCGAGTCGCTGGGTCGCGTCATCGGCACGCTGCAGCGCCAGGTTCATGGCGCTACCACCCGCGTCGCACGCGGAGCCGCGCGGGCCGGCGCGTCCTCGAAGACGAAACGGTCGTCTCGTGCTGCGGCCGCGGGTACCGGCCGCGGCCGCGCCCGCGCCGAAACCGCGTCAACGGGAACGCCGAACAAGCCGGACTCGCGCAAGCCCGTTCGCTCGTCGGCGCTGCCTACGCAGGGGACGACGAAGCGTCGGTCCGCAAGGGAGAGCAGAAAAAAGAAGCCGGCAGCGGCGACGAAGCGCGCCGGCACGGCATCGAAGAAGAAAACGCGTCCGCCGCCGGCGCACCGGCGCACGTAGCCGGCGGCGCGCCGCTCCGGCGCCTTCTTCCATCGCCGGGCAATGCAGTCTCGCGTTGAGCCTCGCCGGGCCGTCAGGCGCGTCGAGACGCGCGCCTGTTACGGGTTCCGCTCGATCTTCCCGCCAGCCCCGACCCAGGCAGCCCAGCCGCCTTTGAGGACCCTGACGTTCTTTGCGCCGAACTCGAGAAACTGGAGCGCCGCACGGGCGCTCGTCGCCTCGTCGGGTCACGCGCAATACGCCACGATCGGCCGGCGTTCCGTTCTGAGGCGCTCGAGTCGGCGGTCCTCGGTGCCGAGCGGGATGTTGATCGCGCCCGGTATGTGCCCGTTGGCGAACGAATCCTCGTCGCGGACGTCAACCACGAGGATCTTCCCTGCCGCGTGCAGCTTCTGAAACTCCGGCAGCTCCAGCCGCCGGACGTCGTGCTGCGCGGCGGTGGAAGCAGCCGCCGCCAGCATCACGAGCAAGGCGGTCGCGATTTGTCGGTGCATGGACCTATCATAATCCGCCGATGCCTGCCTGCCGGGTTCACGCACGTGCGCCGCGGTTGCTGGAACACCATGCGGTTCAAACGGACCCCGATCTCGTCCGCGCGTTCCTCGAGGACGCCGCGCACGTGCCCGGTGGTGTGGCGGCGGGCGTGGCCTTTCCGCGCACCGAGGACGAAGTCGCCGCCGTGGTCGCCTCGGCCGCCACCGTGCTGCCGGTCGGAGCGCAGTCGTCGCTCACGGGAGGCGCGACGCCGCGCGGCGAGGTCGTCCTCAGCACGCGCGCGCTGACAGGGATCGAGCTGCTCGGGGGCGATCGCGTGCGTGTCGGCGCCGGCGTGCCGGTGGCCGAGCTCCAGCGCACACTCGCCTCGTACGGACTGTACTACCCGCCAGCCCCGACATATGACGGCGCCTTCATCGGCGGGACGATTGCCACCAACGCCGCCGGAGCCGCGACGTTCAAGTACGGCAGCACGCGGGACTGGGTTGCGGGCTTGACGATTGTCCTCGCCTCCGGCGACATCGTCGATCTGACGCGAGGTGACGCGAGACCCGAGGGGCATGCTTTCGAGATTGCCTATCCCGGCGGCGCGGCGGTACGCGTACCGTTGCCGACGTACCGCGCACCGGCTGTGCCCAAGCACTCGGGAGGCTACGCTCCCTCGAGTGCCGCCGACGTCATCGACCTGTTCGTCGGATCCGAAGGCACGCTGGGCATCATCGTCAGCGCCATCGTCCGGGTGATCGCACGGCCGGAGATCACGCTGGCGTTGTTCGCGTGCGAGTCGGACGCGCAGGCGATCGGCGTAACGGCGGCTCTTCGGGCCGGAGAGGGTGGTGATGTCGCCGGCGTCGAATACATCGACGACCGCGCGATCGCGCTGCTCGATGACGACGTGTTCCGGCGCGCGGGCGTGACGCGTCCGCCTCGAGGCGCTGTGCTGCTCCTCGTCCAGGTGCAGGGGGATATCGAACCGCTGACGACGCTGCTGGACCGCTGGGGCCTCGCCGAACGCGCCGCCGTGGCCATGAGCGGCGACACGCGTGCGGCCGCGTGCCTGCTCGAGCTGCGCGAGGCGGTGCCGGCCGCAGTCAATCGCCTCGTGGCCGACGCGAAGACAAGGGTCAGCGCCGACATCGAGAAGACCGCCGGCGACATGATCGTGCCGTTCGATCGGCTGGCTGACTCGCTGGCGCTCTACCGCAGCGTGCTGGATCGCTACGGCCTCCACCACGCGATCTGGGGGCATTTCTCGGACGGGAACCTTCATCCGAACGTCATCCCGCGCTCGCTGGATGACGTGCGCAAGGGGAAAGACGCGCTGCTGGAGATTGGACGGGAGGTGGCAGCGATGGGCGGGTCACCGCTCGCCGAGCATGGCGTCGGCCGCAATCCCGTCAAACAGGCGCTGCTGCGGCAGCTGTACGGGCCCGAGGGCATCGCTGAAATGCGCGCCGTCAAGAAGGCGCTGGACCCGTCCTGGAAGCTGGCCCCCGGCGTGCTCTTTCCACCGTGACGGACGCTACCGCCGTGCCAGCAGCCCCGCCGCCGCGCCCCACACGACGTGCGCGGCGATCATCAGGCCGCTGCGCGCGAGCGGGTCGTGCCTGGCGTGCTGCCGCACGCCCAGCGCCGGCAGCCATCCGAGGTAACTGCCCGCCCAGACGCCAAGCCCGAATGCGACGCCGGTGGCCGCTGCGGCGCCGGCATGACGCGGGACGAGTGCGCCGAGCATCGCGCCGCACGCCGCGCCATAACCAAAATGCGCGACCAATGTGAGATTCTGCACGTCGCGCTCCGAGAGCTGGCTGCTGACGCGGGATTTCACCGCAAGCCCTTCGGTCACCTCCCGCGGCGGCAGCGGCCGTGGGGGATCGCCTGGCAGGCTGACGTGGAGAAGCTCCATGACGGCGGTCATTGGAATCGTGGCAACCACGCCTGCCGCGGCACCGGCGAGCAGCTGATGCATCGGTTCACCCCACGAGAAGGCTGACGGCACTGAGCGCCAGCCCGGTCACGAGCAGCCACAGGGGCAGCGACGCGCCCCGGCCGGGCTCGAACGCCGCGTGTTCGTCAGTCACATACGTCGTGAGCCGCCCCTGAGCGCTGAAGGCGGCCGCCAGTGACGCCAGGAGCATGAGCCAGCCAAGGCCCAGGGTCAGTCTCCCGGCCAGCGAGGCATCGCCGAGACGAAGCCCCAGCACCAGCACCGACGCCAGCCATCCGACCAGCGCGGTGCCCGCGAGCAGGCGCAGGCGGCCAATCTCGCGGTCGGCCGCCTGGCGCCGCAGCTCGAGGCGCATGGCGTCCTCTGCCCGGCGGCGCTGCTCCTCCAGCTGCGCCCGCTCGAGCTCGAGGCGGGCGTGGTCGCGGTCGAACGCCTCTTTGAGAGCGGCCACCACGACACTGGTCAACCGGGCCTCGAGCTGCCCCGCGAATCCGGCCCCTGCGGTCGAGGTCTGCGAAAGCGCAGACGTGTCGGAGGGCTCGCTGCCCTTCACGCGCCGGACGGCGTCGCGAAAGGCCATGAGGGCGTCGAACGCCTTGATGAGGCTCGCGATGGTCACCGTGCAGTCCGGTTCAAAAGGCGGGCCGTTTCCGCCGCATGGCGGCCGTCCGGCCGCCGGCCGCCGGCCGCGCCGGGCGCCGGCAGGGCGGCAGCGGCAACTCGGGATCCCAGCCACTCCTCGCGGAATCGCCGCTGTGCATCGCTCGGCGTCCGCCCGGATTCCTCGACCGGTATCACATCCACACGGGGATCCTCGACGAGTCTGACGGAACCGGTGGTCTCCACCCCGCGGCGCCTGAACACGACCGGCACCACCTCGCCCGGCCTGCGACCGCGCAGCGCCGACTCGACATCCTGCCCGTCCGTCATCCTGATGCCGCCAAGCGACACGATGATGTCGTCACGTTCGAGACCGGCGTCATAGGCGGGCGAATCGAATGGCACCAGGCTCGCCACATGCAGCCCGTCGCCCGCAGGCTGCAGGTCGAGATCGCCGATGTACGGCGCACCCGGCCGGCGCGGTCTCACGAGCAAGCCAGCCCATGCGAGGAGCCGCGCGTAGTCGACGACGTCGTGCCCCTGAATGTAGCGCGCGAAGAAATCGCGCGCGAACGCCTCGTCGCCGGCCACGCGAGCGAGCACCGACTTCAGGTCGGCCATCGTGTACGGCCGCTCGACGTACCCGGGCACGCGCTCGCCCGATTTTCCGAACTCCTGCCAGAGCGCGCGCATGAAGTGGTCCAGCGTCACGCGGCCATCGCTTCGGTCGCGCAGCGTGAGATCGAGTCCGAGGCCGATCGCCGCGCCCCAGGTGTAATAGGAAATGAAGGTGTTGTCGAAGTTCGTTCGATCGATTGCCGCCGCCGCATCGACGAACGGCGCGAACCGGCTCATCTCCTCGGCCGTTCGAACGTGACGCCCCGGACTCAGGACCACCGCGTTGATCGTGCCGCCAATCGACCGCGCGTAGTCGGCGACGCTGGTGAGGCCGGCGCGCCGGAGGACGAGCGGGCCGTAGTAGCTCGTGAATCCTTCGGCGAGCCAGAGCTCGCCAGACACGTTGGCATCTTCGAAGTTGAACGGCTCGAGCGACTTCGGCCGGATGCGCTCGACGTTCCAGGCGTGGAAGAACTCGTGCGAGACGGTGCCGAGCAGGCCGGCGCGGGCCCGGTCGAGCGACCCCGCCGACGACAGCACCGTGCTGTTGCGGTGCTCCATGCCATCGCCGCTGGCCCACGGCAGATAGTCGGCCAGGAACGTATAGGTGTTGTTCTCGAATGCGGGGAACTCACCGAACACGAGCTTCATCTCGCGCACGATCGCTTCCGTGTCGCGTGCGTAGGCGTCCAGCTCGGCCTCGCTTCCCCGATGGTGAAGGGCAATCCTGAACACGGGACGGCGGGCTCCATCCGGCACGGTGAACGTGCGTTCGGCAAAGGCGCTGAATTCCGCCGGGCTGTCCATCAGATACTGCAGGTTGGGCGCCGTGAACGTGCGCGCGTCGGGGCCTGGAAACAACTGCGTGGCGACACGCCATGCCGCGCCCGCCGGAGGCTCGAACCGGATCGCGATCGGCCGCCGCTCGAGTCCGCGCGCCCACATCAACGCGGCGGGCATGTTGATGTGCGCGTGCGTCGTATCGATCGCCAGGTACGTCCCGTCCACGCGGTCGCCGAACACCTTGTAGGACAGGCGCACGGTGCCATCGTGTCCGGCCACATCCCACTGGTGCAGATTGGGCCTGCCTGGCGTGAGGGACTTGCCGCTGCCGTCCGTGACGCGCACGTCGTACACGTTCTTCGCGAACTCGTGGAGCGCGTACCTGCCGGGCGAAGAGCGGCTCATTCGGATTTCGAGCGGCGCCGGCGGCACCTCCGGGAACGTGACCTCCACCTGCATCCAGCGGTGCTCGGGTGCAGGAAAGGACAAACGATAGCTCACGGGCGGCTGAGCGAGCGCCGCCGCGGGGAGGAAGCTGACGACCACGATGAGCAGACGTGTCATGGGCTTCTATCTTGTCTCGAATCACCCGCGCGCCCGGACGCTCCGGACCAGCGGCCTGCGGGACGGCGAGGGGCGCTCGGCAAATTTCGCAACCGCGCGGAAATTTTCCCGCCGGAAAGCCGGCTGTGCGCGCGGATCACGCCGATCTGGCCGGAAATCCGCCGGTACTACCCTTGCGGCACGGCATGCGTGCCCTGCCCGCACCGTGGCCCACTGGTGACGAGCGAGCCGCTGTTGCGGTTGCGCGCTCGTCCGCTCCGCATCGTGCTTGCCGGGCATCCGAACGTCGGCAAGAGCGTCCTGTTCGGACGTCTGACGGGCCGCTATGCGACCGTCTCCAATTATCCGGGAACCACGGTTTCGGTGACGTCCGGCCGTTCGATCGTCGGGGCCGAGGTCTGCGACGTCGTCGATACGCCGGGGGTGAACGCGCTGCGGGGCACGCTCTCCGAGGACGAGGCGATCACCAGGCGGCTGCTGCTCGAAGACGACGTCGACGTCATCGTCCAGGTCGGCGACGCGCGGAATCTGCGGCGCGTGCTGCTGCTGACGGCGCATCTGGCCGAGTTCGAGAAGCCGATGGTGCTGGTGCTCAATATGGTCGATGAGGCGCGGGCACACGGCGTCGACATCGATGCCGACGCGCTCTCGGCCTTTCTCGGCATTCCCGTCGTCGAAGCCGTGGCCGTGGAGGGACGCGGCATCGCCGAGCTTCGAGAGGCGCTCGGGCGCGCGGCGGTGCCTGATTTCCCTCGTCCCGCCGCCGACGCAACCGCGGCCTGGGCGCACATGCATGCGGGACGCTACCGCAGAGTCCGGGCACGGCGAACGGCGCGCCTCCAGGAGAAGATCGCCCGCGCATCGCGCGACCCCATCACCGGCATCCCGATCCTGATCGCCGTCCTCTACGTCTTCTATCTCTTCGTCGGTGTGTTCGGCGCGCAGACGCTCGTCGCGCTGCTCGAGGAAGACGTCTTCGGGCGCTGGATCAACCCGGCCGCCATTGCTGCGTTTGGATGGTTGACGGCTCCAGGCGCCCTCGCGCCGGTGACGGCACTCGTGCGCGACTTCTTCGTCGGCGAGTACGGCCTCATCACGATGGGGCTCACCTATGCGGTCGCCATCGTGCTGCCGGTCGTCACGATGTTCTTCCTCGTATTCGGGTTCCTGGAAGACAGCGGATACATCCCGCGGCTGGCGATCTTCAGCGACCGGCTGTTCCGGGCGATGGGACTCAACGGCAAGGCCGTGCTGCCAATGGTCCTGGGGCTCGGCTGCGACACGATGGCGACGATGACCACGAGGATTCTCGGCACGGCCAAGGAGCGGCTCATTGCCATCCTCCTGCTGGCGCTCGGCGTGCCCTGCTCGGCCCAGCTCGCGACGATCCTGGGCATTCTCGGCGGCGTGTCGGCTGCGGCGCTTCTCACGCTCTTCGGCGTCGTCCTCGGGCAGTTGTTCGTCGTCGGCTTTCTCGCCGGGCGGATTCTGCCCGGGGAGCGCTCCGAGTTCGTCCTGGAGATGCCGCCGATCCGCTTGCCGCAGTTCCGGAACCTGCTCGTCAAGACCGTCTGGCGCGTGCGTTGGTACCTGGGCGAAGCGGTGCCGCTGTTTCTCATCGGAACGGCCCTGCTGTTCGTGCTCGATCGAGCCGGCGGGCTCACCCTCTTGACACGCGCGGCCGAACCGATCGTCGCCGGCCTGCTGGGATTGCCGCGGCAGACCGCACAGGTGTTCGTCATGGGGTTCCTGCGGCGCGACTACGGGGCGGCCGGGCTGCTGACGATGGCGCGGGATGGTTTGCTGACGGGCTCGCAATCGGTGGTGGCGCTCACGGTGATGACGCTGTTCGTCCCGTGCGTCGCGCAGCTGCTGATGATGGTGAAGGAGCGGGGATGGCGTGTGGCGCTGGCCATCGTGGCGTTCGTCACGCCCGTGGCGGTGCTGACGGGAGCTGGTCTCAATGGTGCGTTTCGGTTCTTCGGCATTGGCTTCTGAGGACGAGCCGCGCATGACGGCAACGGGGACGCGCCTCTCGGACGCGCCCGCCGGCACGCGCGGCGTCGTGCTGCGCATCGTCGGTGCGCCGCCGGCCAGCGTGGACCGGCTCACCGCGCTCGGCGTGTCGAAGGGGGCGGCGGTGACGGTGCTGCAGACCTATCCGGCGTTCGTATTCGCATGCGATCAGACGGAGCTGGCGGTCGAGCCTGCCGTGGCGCGGACGATTGTGATCGAGGTGTTGCCATGACGTTTCCGATGATGATGCGGCCCGTCGTCCCGCACGACGCCGGACACCCACAGGGCGCCAGCCATCCACATGCGATGGCGCAGCCGCACGGCGGCCCGGAGGCGGCGCCCGGTACGGCGCCGGCCCTGCGGCTCCTGTTCTGGGAAACGACGAAGGCGTGCAATCTGAGCTGCCAGCACTGTCGTGCGATCCCGCAGACCGCGTGCGCCCCGGAGGACCTGACCACGCGCGAAGGGTTCGCGATGATGGATGCCATCGCGGAGATAGCCAGGCCGGTCGTCGTGCTGTCCGGCGGCGAGCCCCTCTATCGACCTGACATCTTCGAGCTCGGGCGCCACGGCCAGAGCCTCGGGTTCCGGATGGCACTGGCCACCAATGGGACGCTCATCGATCGATCGATCGTCGAGCAGATCGTCGCGGCGGGATTTCAGCGGGTGGCCATCAGCCTCGACGGGGCGAAGCCGACCACGCACGACACGTTCAGGGGCGTCCCCGGCGCACACCGGCGGGCGGTCGACGCGCTTCGCCTGCTCCGGGAGCACGGCGTGTCCATCCAGATCAACTCGAGCATCGCCAAGCACAACGTGGCGGAGCTGCCGCGCCTGCTCGAGCTGGCGCTCGCCCTCCAGGCCGACGCGCTGCACATCTTCATGCTCGTGCCGGTCGGATGCGGGCTCGAGATCGCCCACGATCAGATGCTGCCCGCCGAAGAGTACGAACAGGTGCTGCATTGGTTCTACGACATGTCCAAGGACGTGCCGATCGACCTGAAGGCCACCTGCGCTCCGCACTACTTCCGCGTTCGCGCCCAGCGGATCATCGAGGAGCGGAGGCACGGCGATCGCAGCACGCCGTTCATCGCGCCGGGCACGAAAGCCAAAGCGGCGCCAGACCCGGCCGGCGGGCGGCCGCTCTCGACGATGACGCGCGGCTGCCTCGCGGGCACCAATGTCTGCTTCGTCTCGCACAAAGGGGACGTCTATCCCTGCGGCTATCTGCCTGTCACCGCCGGCAACGTGCGGAATACCGCTTTTCGCGACATCTGGTCCGGCGCTCCGGTGTTCCAGCAGCTCCGCGATCCGGAGGCGTTCGGGGGGAAGTGCGGCGAGTGCCGCTATCTGGCGATCTGCGGCGGCTGCCGCGCGCGCGCGTTCGGCGTCGGCGGCGATTACATGGCCGAAGAGCCCTTCTGCGTCTACGATCCGGCGGCCGACGCGTGATCCGGCCGGTCCGATCGCGGGCCGCTCTCGCCACCGAACGGCGCCTCCCTACCGGTTCATGAGCACCAGCGCCGCCACGGCCAGCGCGACGCCAAGGGCATTGGTGGCGCTCAGCGTTTCCCGATAGAGCAGGGCTCCGATCGGCAGCAGCAGCAGGCCGACAGCAACGTTCGAGTAGAGCGCCGCCATGTTGATGCGCCATCCGGCTCGATACGCCAGCAGGAACCCCACCTCCAGCGATACGACGACGACGCCCAGGGCGTAGCTCGCCCAGTTCAGCTCGCCAAGATCGGCCAGAACCGTCGTCCGTGCCGTCGCCGTCAGCACGGCCAGCGAAGCGAGAAACCCGATTCCGTAAGTGGCAACGAGAGACGCAAACGGGTGCGCGCCTGGCGCCACCGATTTGTTGAGCAGGTGGTAGGCGATATTCCCCGCGATCGTCAGGGCGATCGACCCCGCGTACAGATTCATCGGTGTAGCATACCGGCTATGCGGATCGGGATTGTGTGCGTCGCACTGCTCACCGCGAGCCCTGCGCTGGCGCAGGCGCCCAGGACGATGCGGGCCGCGGACCAGTTTCAGCTGCAGGAGATCGCGGAGATCCAGATCGCACCGGACGCGTCCACGGTTCTCTTCACGGTTGCGGCTGCCGATCCTCAGACCAATCGCGTGACGTCGCACGTCATGCGCGTTCCCGCCGGAGGAGGCGCTCCGCTCGAGCTGACCGACCTGCCGCCCGGCGCGAACACCATCCGCTGGTCGCCCGACAGCCGGCGCATCGCTTTCTTCGCGTCTCGCGACGGACGCGCCTCCGTGTGGGTGTACGACGTCGCGAGTGCCACGCTGCTGCGCGTCTGCGATTACGACCGCACGAACCGCTTCATCTCCAAGGCCGGCAACTGGCTCGCCTGGTCGCCCGATGGGAGCCGGCTGGCGTTTGCCGGCTCGCTGGACGAGCCTCTCCGCTCCGACGATCCGTACGTCACGTCCCGGCTTCAGTACAAGACGCGCACGGGGCTTTCCGACGATCGGCCGACGCACATCTACGTGGTGGCCGCCTCGGGCGGCACACCCCGGGCGCTCACGACGGGCCGCTTCGACGAGCATTCGATCGACTGGGGCGGAGACGGCTCCGAGATCGTATTCCTGTCGAATCGTGAGGCCGACCCTGACGCATCGCACAACTACGACATCTTCGCCGTGTCGGTGGCGAGCGGCCGCGTGCGGCCGATCACGCAGACGCCGGGGGTGGAGATGGACCCGCGCGTTTCGCCGGACGGGCGCTGGATCGCCTACACCGCCACCACCAGGGACGTCACGACAATCGACAGCGTGGCCGAAGACGCCCACCTGTTCGTGGTCTCCACGTCCGGCGGGCCGCCGCAGGAGCTCAATCACGCGCTGGATCGCCGCAGCAGCAGTCCGCACTGGACCCCCGACGGCCAGGCCGTCGTCTATCTCGCGTCGGACCGGGGGAAGACGGTGCTCTATCGCGTGTCCGTGAAGGGAGGCGCCTCCGTCGCCCTCATCGACCGCAAGGCGCAGGCGGGACCCTATTCGATGGCGCGAGACGGATTGATCGCCATCGGTCTGACCGATCCGGCCTCGCCGCGGGAAGTGTTTCGGTTCCGGCCCGACGCGAACCTGCAGCCCCTCACCTCGCTCAACGCAGGGACGGTGAGAGGCTGGAAGCTCGTTGGGCCTGAAACGGTGACGTTCAGGAGTTTCGACGGGACCGAGATCGAAGGCTGGTACTACCCGCCTGCCGGCGAGGGGCGTCCGCCGGCGCAGTCCGTTCCCCTGATCCTCTCCATTCATGGCGGTCCCCATGGCATGTACGGGTACGCCTTCGCACCCGCCTTCCAGATCCAGTCGGCGCGCGGCTACGCAACCCTGGCTCTGAATCCACGCGGCAGCTCGGGGTACGGACAGGCGTTCGCGGATGGAACGCTCCTCAACTGGGGCGGGGGCGACTACAAGGATTTGATGGCCGGGGTGGATTACGTGCTCCGCCTCAAGCCCGAGGTCGATCCCCAGCGGCTTGGCGTCACCGGCGGCAGCTACGGCGGATTCATGACGAACTGGATCATCACGCAGACGCCGCGCTTCAAGGCAGCCGTCTCGGCCGCCAGCGTCTCGAATCTCGTGAGCTTCTACGCGACCTCCCTCTATCAGGATCTGATTCACGCGGAGTTCGACGGGTTTCCGTGGGCCGGCCGCAACTTCGAGCTGTTGTGGACCTGGTCGCCTCTCGCGCACGCCGCCCGGGTCACGACACCGACGCTCTTCATTCACGGCGAGCTGGACAACGACGTTCACATTACCGAAGCCGAGCAGATGTTCACCGCCCTGCGCCGGCGCGGCGTCGACGCCACGCTGGCCCGTTACCCTCGCGAGGGGCACGGCTTCCGCGAGCCGAAGCACATCCTCGACCGGATCGAGCGGACGCTTGCGTGGTTCGACAAGTACCTGAAGCCGTCGTGAACGCCTGGATTCAGCCGACGCTCGCCGTCGATATCGCGATGCTCCTCCCGCCGGACGTGCAGGCACGTGCCCTCGCGCTCAGCGCCGCGCTGCCCCGGGAGGAGTTCCAGGGGCTTCGTCTGGACGAACAGCATCTGCCGCACATCACGCTCATGCAGCTGTTCGTGCGCACCGCGGAAATCGAGCAGGCCGCGGCGCGCGTCGACGAGGTCGTGCGCGGACACGCGCGCATGACGCTGCAGGTCACCGGTGGAGGCCGCGGGACCCACGCCGTCTGGATGGCCGTGGCGCGCGCGCCGGCGCTCGTGAGCCTGCACGAGCAGCTCATGGACACGCTCCGGGGGCTCGAGCGGCCCGACGGCGGGCCGTCGGCGTTCGCGGACCCCGACGCCCGTCTGCGGGATGTCCTGTGGGTGAGCGGCTACCGGCTCTCCTCGAGCTTTCATCACTTCACGCCGCACATCACGCTGGGCCACGCCGCCGCGGCGCCCACGCTCGAACCGTTCGCGTTCGAGGCGGACACCGTGGCGATGTGTCATCTCGGCAGGTTCTGCACGTGCCGCCGGGTGCTGCGCCGCTGGACGCTCAGCGCCTCCGGTCTCCCGTAGCCGATGCCGCGCACGGCTTGCCGGTCGCGGTAATCGACTGCACCCGAAGCTGGGTGACCTCCAGACGGGTTTCGGTCGTGCTCGACACCTGCGGCTGCTGCCGGCGGGCGTCGGCGCCGGAGCTGCCGGCGGTACCTCGAGGCTCGGCTTGCGGTGACGATTCCCGCACTTCGGCGACCTTCGGCGGCTGAGCCTCCCCGCTGACGCGCACCTGCCGCCCGACGAGCTTCCGCAGCTCCTCGTTCCTGCCGATCAACTGATACGAGACCGTTGTCGGCTGCGGGTCCGCTGTGGTCCCGGCGCCCTGGCCTTCGCGCGCCCCGGGTCCTGCGGCGCCGGGTTCCAGCGCCGTCAGCACGAACCGATCGCCTGCTGCCGTCAGGCAGCCGGTTTCGTTCACCGGCTGCGGCCTGCCGTCGCCCGGCGCCATCACCCCGGGGTTGCGCTCGGCGATTTCTTCCTGTTCGCGGCCGCCGCCGCAGCCTGCGCTGAGGACGCACACGACGGCAACGCCCGCGACTCCCACTCCCTTCATATCTGCTCCTCCGGCGGGGCACGGAGCAGAAAGCGCGCCACCGCGGCGCTCAGTCGGTCGAGATGAAGCGGTAGAGCACCCGAATCAGCCGGTACGCTTCGGGCATCGTGTCGCGCGCAAACGCGACCGTATCCGGCGCGACCAGTTCGATCTCCCGAAAGGCGGAGGCGACTTCCGGGATCGTGACGCTGCGGAAGCGCATCTGCACGCGAAACGGGCCGCCGCGCCGGGGCGGCTGCCGCCTGGCACGCGAGACCGCTTCGCGCGCCGCCTGCTGGATCTCCTGCCGGACCTGCTGGAGCGGCCGCTGCTCCACCGCTCGCACGTTGATCGCCCGCTTGACGGCCACCGTGTGAATGCCGGGTACGCTCTCTGCGACCTCGGCCACAGCCGCGTCGTCGCCGGTCACCAGGACGACCGGAACGCCGTACCACGCCGCGAGCGCGGCGTTCATTCCGCCCTCTCCCACCGAACGGCCGTTGATCTGCAGGTCGCGAACCGCACCCGTTCCCGTGTGCGCGAACAGGCCTCGCGGCGCCTCCGCCTTGGCGTGATAGCCGATGAACAGCACGGCATCGAAGGTGTCGTCGAGCCCCTCCATCATGCCGTAGCGTTTGAAGCTGTGGCTGATGAGTCGGGCGGACGGATGGACGTCTTCGGGCAGCAGGTTGCGCTGCCCGCCATGCGAGTCGTTGACGAGGACCTCAGTGGCGCCTGCCTCCAGCGCCCCGCGGATGGCTGCGTTCAGATCCTCGGCCATGAGCTTGCGCGAGCGTCCGTACTCGCTGCCGCCGGCGCTGACCTGGTCGTCACCCGAGACGCCGCTGATCCCCTCCATGTCGACGGAGATGTAAACCTTCTTTCCCTGCGCGTGCGCCGGAGCGACGCTCAGGCCCCAGGCCAGCACCATCACGAGAACGCGCATGAGTCCCCCCGAGTGAAGCGACCGTGAAGCACCCGCCGGCAGGCTGCCGGCGGCCGGGCCGCGGGTCGAACCGTGACAAGCGCCCCGGCAAGTGAGTAACTTACTCCGGGTCGAGGTTTTCTGTTCCGGGTCCGTGATGATTGCCCGACTGGATCGGCTCATTGGGTGCTTCAACCGGCGGGGGATGGACGTCCCCGACGGCCTGTTCGACCGAGACGCGCGGTTCACGCTGAACGGCGCGTCCTTCGAGTCGCTGCTGGGGCGAGCGGAAGAGGATCCCCTGGTCAGGATGATCGCCCGCGGCGTGGCCGCCTACCGGTTCGCGGCCAGGCCGCTGCTCCACGCCCTCGACACGGTCCTCGTCTCGCGTGTGGAATTCACCCAGGAAGGCTCGCACGCGCGAATCTGTCTCGCGCTTCGTGGCACGCTGCGGGGATCCGCAGACGTGCTGGACGAGCGCGTCACCATCGACGTGGCGCTCACGTCCACCGGCGCCATCGGCCGCGCCGACGTGATGATTGACGAAGCGGCGCTGACGAAGATCAGGAGAGCGCGCGCATCCTGATTCGCGCTCAGCCCTGCGGCTGCTGGGCTTCCGGCGGCGCGATGATGCTCCGAACGAAGGCGTCTTCCGGCAGCGCGCCGAGAATTTCCACCGACCCGTTCACGATCGTCTTCGGAACGCCCGTGACGCGATACTTCCGCGACAGATCCATGAACTCGGTCGCCTCCACGCAGGAGGCTGTGATGTTCGGGCTCTCGAACGCCATCTTATGGGCCAGGCTGACCGCCCGGGGGCAGTGCGGTCACGTGGGTGTGACGAACACCTCCACGTTCAGCGGAGCGGTGACACCGGCGAGAAGCTGCCTGCTGCTCTCGCTGAGTCCCGAATCGTCGCCGCCCGCCAGGATGACCGCTTCGACGAGCGACATGAACTCGTAGCCGGCCGGGGCGCCGAAGAACCGGATCCGCGTATCCTCGCCGTCCCGAAGGACGACAATCGCCGGGATCTTGTCCACGCCATAGGCGGCCGCCCGATCCCGCTCGAGCACGAAGTTCACCTCTTCGACCGTGATGCGATCGCTCAGGCGGGCCAGTTCATCGAGGATCTGCTTCGTGATGAGACCGGTCTCCGGACCGGCGACGGACTGGGTAAAGAAGAGGAGCCGTACGTCGTGCGAGAGACCCGACAGATGAGTCCGGACGAGCTGTTGATCCTGATCCGAGAGCAGCGCCATGTCTCCATGGTAGCCCCATTCGCACGCCTTCGCCGCCCCGGGGGAATCCTGGTGTAAGATCCGCAGCCCAACCCCGCGTGTCCATCCATTCCGGGAGGCGCTGATGAAGCTCCCCGTCACGATTCGCGTCAATGGTCGCGCCATCGAGCGGGACGTCGAACCACGGCTGCTGCTCGTGCACTTTCTCAGAGATCAAGCGGGCCTGACCGGAACGAAGGTGGGCTGCGATACGAGCCAGTGCGGCGCGTGCACGGTCCTGCTCGACGGCGTCGCGGTAAAGTCATGCACCTGTCTGGCCGTGCAGGCCGACGGCTGCTCGGTCGTCACGGTCGAGGGGCTGGCGCCGGCGGGCGAGCTGCATCCGATCCAGGAGGCGTTCTGGGCGAAGCACGGCCTCCAGTGCGGCTTCTGCACGCCCGGGATGATGGTGGCGGCGTACGAACTGCTGCGCGTGAACCCGTCGCCAGGCGCCGAGCAGATTCGGCACGGGCTCGAGGGCAACCTGTGCCGCTGCACCGGCTACCAGAACATCGTCCGTGCCGTGCAGACGGCGGCGGCTTCGGGTGGAGTCCGGTCATGACCGCCACCCTCGCACCGGCACGCGTGTTCGGGTCGGGGATTAGGCGGCGCGAAGACCCGCGGCTCATCACCGGCACGGCACGCTACACGGACGACATCGTCCTCCCGGGGATGCTGCACGCCGCCATCCTGCGCAGCCCCCACGCGCACGCGCGGATCGTGCGCATCGAAACCGCGGCCGCCGCCGCGGCGCCGGGAGTGGTCGCGGTGTTCACCGGCCGGGACACCGCCGCGGCGCTGAAGCCGATTCCCTGCCTGTGGCTCGTCCCGGGATCGGATCTGAAGACGGCGCCCTTCGCGCCGCTCGCCAGCGACCGCGTTCGGTACGTCGGCGATGCGGTGGCGGTGGTCGTCGCCGAGTCGCCGTATCAGGCCTACGACGCGCTCGATCGGGTGGAGGTCGAGTACGAGCCGCTGCCTGCCGTGATCGATCCGCAGAAGGCGGCCGAACCGGGCGCGCCGACGCTGCACGCCGAAGCGCCGGGCAATATCGCGTTTCACTGGACCGTCTCGGGCGGGGACGTCGACGCGGCGTTCCGGGACGCGCCGGTCGTCGTGCGCGAGCGCATCATCCAGCAGCGGCTGATCCCGACGGCGATGGAGCCGCGCGGCGCGGTCGCGCATTACGTCCCGGCAACGGGCGAGCTGACGCTCTGGAACACGACGCAGAATCCGCATATCGTTCGCTTCGCGATGTCCGTGGTCACCGGCGTTCCCGAGGATCGCCTCCGCGTCATCGCACCTGAGGTGGGCGGAGGGTTCGGCAGCAAGATTCCCCAGATTCAGGGCGACTTCGTCGCCGTGTTCTGCTCGATGAGGCTCGGCCGACCGGTCAAGTGGACCGAAACGCGAACCGAAAACTACATCTCGACCACGCACGGACGGGACCACGTCCAGGAGGTCGAGCTCGCCGCCACGAAGGACGGCCGCGTGCTCGGGCTCCGCTGCACCGTCTGGGCGGGCATGGGCGGCTATCTCTCCACGGCCGCGCCGGGCATTCCAACGATCCTGCATGGCCTGATGCTGTCGGGCCCCTACAGGATTCCCGCGGTCAAGGAAGACGTCTACGGCGTGTACACCAACGCCACGCCGGTTGAAGCGTATCGCGGGGCCGGCCGGCCCGAAGCGACATTCATGCTCGAACGGATGATGGACCGGCTGTCCGACCAAGTCGGGATCGATCCTGTCGAAGTCAGGCGCCGGAATCTGATTCCGCCGTTCGAGAACGGCTTCAACGTCGTGACCGGCCTCACCTACGACAGCGGCAACTACGAAGGCGCCCTGGCGAAGGCGCTGGCGCAGGTGGACTACGAGGGGCTGCGGCGCGAGCAGGCCGCTGCCCGCGCGAAGGGGCGCTATCTCGGCATCGGTGTGTCCACGTACGTCGAAATCTGCGGTCTCGGGCCTTCACAGGTGGCGGGCGCGGTCGGCTTCCAGGGTGGGCTCTGGGAGAGCGCCATCGTGCGCTTCCACCCCACCGGCAAGGTCAACGTCTTCATCGGCGCCTCGCCGCACGGCCAGGGTGAAGAGACGACGTTCGCGCAAATCGTCGCCGACGAGCTGGGCGTGGCGGTAAACGACGTGAAGATCGTCCACGGAGACACCGACTCCACGCCGATGGGTTGGGGCACCTACGGCAGCCGGACGACCGCGGTCGGCGGGGCGGCGCTGGCCGTGGCGACGCGCAAGATCAAGGAAAAAGCCAGGCTGCTTGCCGGGCATCTCCTCGAGGCCGCCGTCGAAGACATCGACTATGCCGACGGGCGGTTCTTCGTCCGCGGCGTGCCGGACCGCTTCAAGACCATCCAGGACATCGCCCTCATGGCGAACGTCGCGTGGAACCTGCCGCAGGGGATGGACGCCGGACTCGAGGCCAGCTCGTTCTACGATCCGCCGAACTTCGTCTACCCGTTCGGCGCGCACGTGGCGGTGGTGGAAGTGGACCCCGAGACCGGGCGCGTCGAGCTGAAGCGCTATGTGGCGGTGGACGACTGCGGGCCGCAGATCAACCCGGTGATCGTCGAAGGGCAGGTTCACGGCGGCGTGGTGCAGGGTATCGGCCAGGCGCTCTGGGAAGAGGCGGTGTACGACGACACGGGGCAGCTCCTGACCGGCTCGCTCGCGGATTACGCCATTCCCCGCGCCGACATGCTGCCCGAGATCGAGGTGCTCTCGACGGTGACGCCGTCGCCGCACCATCCGCTCGGTGTCAAGGGGATTGGCGAGGCGGGAACGATTGCCTCCACGTGCACGGTCTACAACGCCGTGATGGACGCGCTCGAGCCGTTCCACGTGGCGTCGATCCGGATGCCGCTCACGCCTGAACGCGTCTGGCGCGCCATTCACGGAAAGGAGGAGTGATGTACGCCGCGCCCTTCGACTATCACCGGGCCCGCTCCATCGCGGAGGCGCAGCAGCTCATGGCGGCGCATCCAGGCGCCAAGCTGCTCGCGGGCGGCCACAGCCTCATTCCGCTCATGAAGCTCCGCCTCGCGGCGCCCGCGACGCTGATCGACATCGGCCGCATTCCCGAGCTCCGCGGCGTGGCAACGGCGGGCGACGGGCTGCGGATTGGCGCGCTCACGACTCACGCCGAGCTGGCTGCTTCGGCGGCGGTGCGGCGCGCGGCGCCCGCCCTCGCGGAAGCCGCCGGTCTGGTAGGGGACCCGGCGGTGCGCAACCGCGGAACCATCGGCGG
>Ga0073934_10005100_pt1 | contig 20812 bp, 18 predicted proteins | sample LarsenN4metaG_FD_76834 | JGI IMG/M metagenome (GOLD analysis project Ga0073934, IMG submission 76834) | Hot spring sediment bacterial and archeal communities from British Columbia, Canada, to study Microbial Dark Matter (Phase II) - Larsen... ...
ACCCGCGTCTTCTTGTTGACCTTGGAGGGCACGGTCACGAAGGGCTCCACCGCCACGAAGGCGTCAATCTGCTTGTTGACGACCGCCGCCTCCATCTGGGGGAACGGTAGCTCGATCCACTGGACCTTCGAGGAATCCCCGCCGTTCTTGTCGATCCAGGCCAGGCCGGACACGTGGATGATGTTTCGCAGCGTGTTGGAGGCGACCTTCTTGCCCTCCAGGTCCTTCGCCGTCTTGATCGGCGAGTCCGTCGCGACCTGGACGCCGAAGACCTCGTTCGTGCCCCGCTTGTTGACCGCCCCGTTCGCGATGAACCGGTAGTCGAACCCCTGGAGGTGCCCCTGGTAGATGGAGACCGTGTTCGACCAGCCGACGTTGATGGCCCCGGACGTGAGGGCCGGCATGATGGCCGCGCCGCCGACCATGGCCGCCAGGTTGATCTCGAGGCCGGCGTCCTTGAAGAAGGCCTTCTCCATCGCCAGGAAGAAGGGCGACATGTCGCCGATCTTCATGTAGCCCACGTTGACCTTCGTGGCGGCTTCGGCCGCCCGGCGCGCGGACCACGGCCAGACCGTCGCCGCCCCGGCCGCGGCCCCGGCGCGTCCCACGCGACCCAGGAAGTCCCGCCGCGTCAGCGTCTGCCAGTCGATGCCCACGGTGAGCCTCATGGCTGCCCTCCTGTCCCCGTCGTCTCCGACGTCCGTCGCACGACCCGTTTCGCCTTCAGCTCCCAGCGCGGCAGGCTCCGCGCCGGCACGGCGACCGCCTCCACCCGGATCCCCAGATCCCTCCGCACCGCGTCGATGACCCCCTGGACGGTCCCCTTCACGGTATCCGCCGACCGGGCCTCCCCGTCGATCTCCAGCAGGAGCCGCACCTCGTCCAGCGCGCCCTGGCGGAAGACCTCGATCATGAACTCGTCGATCCCGTCGAAGCGCCGCACGATCCCTTCGAGCGCCGACGGAAAGACATTCACGCCGCGGACGATGAGCATGTCGTCAACGCGGCCCAGGATCCCGCCGTCGAGGCGCTGGAACGTGCGGCCACAGGGGCACGGGTCGGCCGCCACCCGGACGCGGTCCCCCGACCGGAAGCGGAACACCGGCGAGCCCCACCGCCCCAGGTTGGTGAGGGTCAGCTCGCCGACCTCACCGGGCCCCACCGGCCTCCCGCTCTCCGGGTCGAGCACCTCCGCCACGAACTCGAGCTCGTTGACGTGCAGCCCGGCCTGCGCGGCGCACTCGAACCCGTACGCCCCCACCTCGGTCATGCCGGCGTGGTCGTACGCCCGCGCGCCCCACAGGCTCTCGATCCGCCGACGCACGGCCGGGATGCCCGCCCCGGGCTCCCCCGCGTGGACGGTCGTCCGCACGCCGAGTGCGGCCAGCTCGATGCCGTGCGCCGCGGCGACCTCGGCCAGGTGCAGCGCGTACGACGGCGTGCAGACGACGGCGGTCGCGCCCAGCTCCCGCATCCAGTGAAGCCGCGCGGGGGAATCCTGTCCCCCGCCCGGGATCGCCAGCGCGCCCAGGGTCCGGGCCCCCTCGAACCCCCCCCAGAACCCGACGAAGAGGCCGAAGGAGAACGGGAAGTAGATGCGGTCGCCCGGTCCCAGACCGGCCCCCCGGAACACGAAGGCCCAGATCCGGCCCCACCACGCCCACGACTCCTCGGTGTCGAGCCAGCGCAGGGGCTGACCCGTGGTCCCGGAGGTCTGGAACAGCCGGACATACCGCTCGAGCGGATAGGTCAGGTTGGTCCCGAACGGCGGGTGGGCCGCCTGATCCTCGGTCAGCTCGGGCTTGCTGAGGCGCGGCAGCGCGGCGAAGTCGGCCCAGGACGCGACGTCGCGGGGGTCGCGGACGCCGGCCGCCCCGAGGCGGCGCCGCCAGAACGGGTTGGTCGCCCAGACCTCGCGGAGCCCGGCGGCGAGCCGCTCCCACTGCCGGGCGCGGAGCTCCCCCGCCGGGGCCGTCTCCCGGGATCGGTCGAAGAACCGGTGCTCCGCCGGACCGCCGATCGTCACTCCTCCTTGCCCGTGATCACCCAGAGGGTCCGGGCCTGGCCCGACCCGAGGTTCTCCCAGGTGTGGGAGATGCCGCCGTCCAGGTACGCGGAGTCCCCGGCCTCCATGAGGTGCCGCTCCCCGTTGTAGTGCAGGGCCACTTTCCCCTGGAGGACGTACATGAGCTTCATCTGCCCCGGCTCGATCAGGACCCGCTCCGGCGGCACGCTCGTGCCGCGACGCGTGAGCGTGGAGACCACCGCCCGGACCTTCCCCCGGAACAGCCCCGCCGAGAGCACCTCCCACCGCTCCCGCGAGCCGTCGAAGGAGACCACGGCGTAGTCCTTCCGGCGGCCCACGTGGATCCGGCCGTTGGGCGCCTGCTCGAAGAACGCCCGCACCGGGACGGCCAGGGCCGCCGCCAGGCGCCCCAGCGTGTGGAGCGACGGGGTCAGCTTGCCGGACTCGATCTGGGACACCAGGCTGGGGGTGAGCCCTGCCTTCTGCGCCAGCTCGTTCTGCCGGATCCCTCGCTCGCCCCGCAGCGCCTTGATGCGCGCCCCCAGGCTCATGGTCGGCGCTCCGTCCCCGCGCGGCTGACGCCCATCAGTCCAGCCGCACGTACTCGAAGTCGAGCGGCTGCCCGTTGATGCCGCGGGCGGGCGGCGCGATCCAGTGGGCGAACTTGCCCGGCTCGACCACGGGCTTCATGAGGCTCGCGACGAACGCCTCGTCCTCCCGCGTGGGAAGCCACTCGTCCCGCTGGGCCTGCCACTCGGCCTCGCTCAGGAGACGTCCGTCCGGCGACACACGGAGGCCGGCGAGGACCCCGATCGCACGGTGAAAGCCACGATGCGGGAGCTTGAGCTCGGCGTCGATCCCGTGCTTCTGGATGACCTGATTCCAGCGGTCCACGCCCCGCTGGCAGTCCGCGATGTAGTCGTCCCGCAACCGCTCGTTCAGCGCCGCCAGCGCGGGCACCTCGCGGGTCACGAGCCGGTCGCCGTCGAGCAGGGTGACCGGGTAGGTCGCGTCCTGGAGTGCGTGGTCGTCCTCGCGCTTCGTCTCCTCGAAGCGTCCTTTGAGCCCGAACGTGTAGAAGTTCGCCGCGTTGGTGGAGATCTCCGAGCCGAAGAGGTCGAGCGACACCGAGTAGTGGAAGTTGAGGTACTTCTGGACCGTCGCGAGGTCGATGCCGCCGTACCGGCGCACGTCGTCGGCCCGATGCTCCCGCATCAGCTCGCAGGTCCGTTGGACGACCCGGCCGATCCCCGTCTCGCCCACGAACATGTGGTGCGCCTCTTCGGTCAGCATGAAGCGGCAGGTGCGCGACAGGGGATCGAAGCCGCTCTCGGCCAGGCTGCAGAGCTGGTACTTGCCGTCCCGGTCGGTGAAGTACGTGAACATGAAGAGGGCCAACCAGTCGGGGGTCTTCTCGTTGAAGGCGCCGAGGATCCGGGGCTTGTCCCGATCGCCCGAGCGCCGCTGGAGGAGCGCTTCCGCCTCCTCGCGGCCGTCCCGCCCGAAGTGGGCGTGCAGCAGATAGACCATGGCCCAGAGGTGTCGGGCTTCCTCGACGTTGACCTGGAAGAGGTTCCGCAGGTCGTAGAGCGACGGACAGGTCCGGCCGAGGTGACGCTGCTGCTCCACCGAGGCCGGCTCGGTGTCCCCCTGGGTGACGATCAGGCGCCGGAGCAGGCCCCGGTGCTCGCCGGGCACGTCCTGCCAGGCCGGCAGACCCCGGTGGGCGCCGAAGGGGATCCGGCGTCCCGCTTCGGGCTCCGCGAGGAAGATCCCCCAGCGGTACTCGGGCATCCGCACGTAGCCGAAGTGGGCCCAGCCCTTCGAGTCGACGCTGACGGCCGTCCGCAGGTAGACCTCCTTCGCCTGGAAGCCTTCCGGCCCCATCTCCTGCCACCAGCGGAGGAACCCCGGCTGCCACGCCTCCAGCGCCCGCAGGAGGCGTCGGTTCTCCCGGAGGTCGACGTTGTTCGGGATCCGCTCGGTGTAGTCGACGCCGGGCATCAGACTCTCCTCCGGTCGAACTCGGCGCGCCGTCCGGTGCCGTAGACCCGGAGCGCCCCCTTGTCGCCGACCGCGTTCGGACGCTGAAAGATCCAGTTCTGCCACGCCGACAGGCGGCCGAAGATCTTGCTCTCCAGGGTCTCTGGCCCGCCGAACCGGAGCGAGGCCTCCATGCCGGTCAGCGCGTCGGGCGAGAAGGCGAGGCGCTCTTCCATGGCGATCCGGACCTCGTCCTCCCAGTCGATGTCGTCGGGCGTGAAGGTGACCAGGCCCGCCTTGTCCGCCGCGCGCGCGTCCAAGTCCTCGCCAATGCGCGCCCGGAGCTCGTCGACACGTCCGGGCTGGCCGAGGAACCGGCTCTCAAGGCGCGTCAGGCCGTTCGGCATGCAATACGCCCCGAAGTTCAGCTCGCTGAGGCGCACCGCCGCCGGAGGGTGGACGTCCTCCGGTCGCGTCCCGTCGAGCATGTACGCGCGGTCGGCCGCCAGGGCCAGCTCGAGCAGCGTCCCCGTGAAGCAGGAGCCGGGCTCGATCAGGGCGAAGAGGGACCGGGACGACACGTCGAGCCGCTTGAGCGTGCGCCGGAGGAACAGCCGGATCTCGCGCACGAGCCAGTCCTCGCGGTGCGCGGCGAGGAGGCGGTCGTACGCCGAGACCCGGTCCGCGCGGCCGGCAGTCCGGACCACCCACAGGCCGATCTCCTCCTCGTTGGTCCGCAGGTGCAGGATCAGGTCGTCCAGCTCGCGTGCCAGTCCGAGCGGCCAGAACTCGCACCCCAGCGCGTGGATCGCGACGACGTCGGTCGGCGGCGCGGCCGCGGGCCCGCTGACCGTGATCGCGGCGACCCGTCGCGCCCGGTCGATCTCGCAGACGACGTGCCGGTAGCGGATCCGGTCGCCCTCGACGGCGCGCTCCACCGGAAGCAGACGGACCCCGCGGGCGTCGGCCGGCCGATCGCTCCGGGCCGCGAGCTCCGCCGCGCGCTGGCGCGCGGCTGCCTCCAGCCGCGAGCGCGGCACGACCTCGTCGACCAGCCCCCACTCGACCGCGCGCTGTCCCTTGATGCCCTCCTCCACGGTGCAGAAGAAGTCGGCCCGGTCGCGGCGGACATGGCGCTTGTCCACGAGGCGGGTCAGCCCGCCGGTGCCCGGCAGGACGCCGAGCAGCGGGAGCTCCGGGAGCGCGACCGCGGTGGCGCCGTCGTCGGCCATGATGATGTAGTCCGTGGCGAGCGCCAGCTCGTAGCCGCCGCCCGCGCACGGGCCGTTGACCAGGGTGAGGTACGTCTGGCGGGACTCGCCGGTGGCCTCCTCGATGGCGTTGCGCGTCTCGTTGGTGAACTTGCAGAAGTTGACCTTCCAGCCGTGGCTCGACTGGCCCAGCATCCGGATGTTGGCGCCCGCGCAGAAGACCCGCTCCTTCGCGGACGTGACGACGACCGCGGCGACCTCCGGGTGCTCGAACCGGAGCCGCTGCACGGCGTCGGCCAGCTCGATGTCGACGCCGAGGTCGTAGGAGTTGAGCTTCAGCTCGTAGCCGGGCCGGAGCCCGCCGTCCTCCCGGACGTCCATCGCCAGGGTCGCGATCCGTCCGTCGATGCGGAGTCGCCAGTGCCGGTACCGCGCCGGCTCGGTTCGGAAGTCCACCACGAACCTGTCCTGGTCCGCCATCCCTCACCCCGCTCCCCTAGCCCCCCGCGGGCCTCACGCCCCGTCGCCGCCCGTCCAGGCGCCCTCCTCGATGGCGCGCGCGGTCATTCCCGCAGGCCAGATCCCGTCGATGGGCAGCCCGGCCAGCTCCCGGAGGGCGCGCGCCACGTAGACCCGTGTCATGCGCTTCCGGTAGTGATAGACGAGATCGGTGTTGTCGAGCGGCTTCGCCGGCCGGGCGGCGGCGGCGGCGGCCCGGGCGATCGTCTCGGGCGTGAGCCGCTCGCCCACCAGCGCCTGCGCGGCCTCGGGCGCCTCCCGTGGCGTCGACGCCACCGCGCCCAGCACCCCGCGCGCCTCCCGGCACACCTCCCCGTCCAGCCGCACTGCCACCGCCACGCCGAGCACCGGGAAGTCGAACCCCCCGCGCCGCCGGAGCTTCCAGTAGGTCGCGCGCCAGCCGTCGATCGGTGGCAGCCGGATCTCGGTCACGATCTCGCCGGGAGCCGTCCCGAGGTGCCGGATCCCGTCGTCGCGATAGAGCTCGGCGATCGGGATGCGGCGCTCGCCGGCGGGACCGACCAGGGTGACCCTCGCGCCCAGGCTCCAGAGGGCCGGCGCGGTGTCCGACGAGGACACCGCCCAGCACCGCGAGCTCCCCGGCGCCACCAGGCACACGTCCCCGTCCTTCTTCATGCAGAAGCCGATGGCCTTCCGCCACTCGTAGGACTGGTTGTAGTAGTTGCAGCGCGTGTCCACGCACACGTTGCCGCCCAGCGTCCCCATGTTGCGGAGCTGCGGCGTGGAGACGACGCCGGCCGCGCGGGCGAGCGCGGGGTAGTGGCTGGCGACCTCGGGATGCCCGGCGACGCGGGTCAGCGTGGCGCCCGCGCCGATCGTGAGCCCCTGACGCGCGTCGCCGGCGATCGTCGCCAGCTCCCGGATCCCGCGCAGCCCCACCAGCACCGCCGGCTCGAACTGCCGCCGCTTCATGTTCGGGTACAGGTCGGTCCCTCCCGCCACGACCATCGCGCGGCCGCCGTGCTCGGCGAGGAGCCGCACGGCGTCGTCGATCCGCCGGGGCGCCAGGTAGGTGAAGGGCGGGAGGCGCATCATGGTCTTGGCCTCTCGGGGCCGTGGACGGCCGTGGACGCGCGCCCCTCGGGGTCGACCCACGGCGGTGGGACGCGGACCGGCTCGGGGAATCGCACCGGCGGCAACCGGTCCGGGCCGACCCGCCGCGGCCGACCCTGGGTCCTGAGGTCGAGCGCCGTCAGGATCTTCTCCGGGGTGATGGGCACCTCGTCGATCCGGACGCCCACCGCGTCGTACACGGCGTTGGCGACCGCGGGGATGACCGGGAGGAGCGGGCCTTGCCCGGCCTCCTTCGCGCCGTACGGTCCCTCCGGGTCGCGCGTCTGGACGAGGAGGGTGGTCATCTCCGGCGTCTCGAGCGTGGTGGGGCTCTTGTATTCCAGCATCGAGGGGATCTTGTGGAGCCCGTGCCGGAAGACCTGCTCCTCCATCAGCGCCTCGCCGAGCCCCATGTAGACCGAGCCCTCGACCTGCCCCTCGACCAGCAGCGGGTTGATGGCGGTCCCGCCGTCGTGGGCGATCCAGACCCGGTCGATCCGGATCTCCCCCGTCTCGGGATCGACCTGGAGCTCGACCACGCACGCCGTGTAGGAGTAGGCCGGGGTCGGACCCACGCCCGCGCCCTTGAATTTCGCCGCCCGCTTCGGCGGCGTGTACGAGCCCGCGGCCACCAGCGTCCCGTAGGCGGCCTCGGCGAGCCGCGCCGCCTCGTCAAAAGCGAGGCCGCGGCTCGGGTCGTCCCGGACGAAGATCCGGCGATCGCGCGCCTCGAGGGCGGCCGGCGAGACCTCGAGCTTCTTGGCGGCGGCGTCCAGGAGGAGCCCACGGAGCTTCTCCGCCGCCTCCTTCGCGGCGTTCCCGGTCATGAGGGTCACGCGCGACGAGTAGGACCCGAGGTCCACCGGGGTGAGGTCGGTGTCGGCCGTGACCACGCGGATGTCCTCCGGGCGGATCCCCAGCACCTCGGCGACGACGTAGGCGAGCACCGAGTCCGAGCCCTGGCCGATGTCGATGGAGCCGCAGAAGGCCGCGACGCCGCCACCCCGGTCGATCTTCAGCATCACCCCGGAGTGCGGGAGGTCGTTCCAGTAGACGGGCAGCCCCGCCCCCGAGATGTACGAGGAGGCCGCGAAGCCGACCCCGCGCCCGAAGGGCAGCTTCCGGAACTTGTCGCGCCAGCCGGAGGCCTCGACCACGCGGTCGATGCACGCCCGGAGGCCGGACGTCGTGATCGTGAGGTGGTTCACGGTCTTCGTGTGCTCGTCGACCGCGTGACGCCGCCGCATCTCGGCGGGGTCGAGCGAGAGGTCCTCGGCGATCTTGTCGAGGTGCGCCTCGAGCGCGAAGCGGGGCTGCGGGGTGCCGTGGCCCCGCTTCGGCCCGCAGGGCGGCTTGTTCGTGAAGACCCGGCAGCCCTCGAACTTGTACCGCGGCACCTTGTAGGTCACGGTCTGGAGCGCCCCGGTGTAGAAGGTCGAGGCGACGCCGTAGGACCCGTAGGCCCCGCCGTCGAGGTAGGAGCGGAAGTGGAGCGCCAGGATCGCGCCGTCCCGCCGCACGCCCGTCTTGATCCACATGAGGACCGGATGCCGGCCCCGGTGGGTGTAGAACACCTCCTCCCGCGTGAGGGTCACCTTCACCGGGCGTCCCGTGAGCTGGGCCAGCCGGCAGACCACGATCTCGTGCTGGAAGGGGTCGGACTTCCCGCCGAAGCCGCCGCCGTTGGGGGTGGCGATCACCCGGATGCGGCTCATCGGGAGGCCGAGCACCCTGGCGAGCGTCCGGTGCACGTAGTGAGGCGTCTGGGTCGACGACCAGAGGGTGAGCTTTCCGTCCGGGCCGCCCTGGGCCACCGCCGCGTGCTGCTCCATGGGGAGGTGGGTGTTGCCCTCGAAGAAGAAGACATCCTCGCGGACGAGATCCGCCTCGCGGAACCCCGCCTCGACGTCGCCGAACTCCAGGGAGACGAGCTTGTGGATGTTGTGTCCGTCCCCGTACTCGTGGATCCGGGGCGTCCCGTCCCGGAGCGCCTGGTCGATGGCCATGAGCGCCGGCAGCGGCTCGTACTCGACCTCGATGAGGTGCATCGCGCGCTCGGCCGTCTCCTCGTCTACCGCGGCCACCGCCGCCACCGGATCGCCGACGAACCGGACCCGGTCGACGCAGAGCGGCTCCTCGTCCTGGCTGACCGGCATGATCCCGTACTTGATCGGCGGGAAATCGCGGCCCGTGACGACGGCGTAGACGCCGGGGAGTGTGGCGGCCCGGCTCGTGTCGACCCCTCTGATCCGAGCATGCGGGTGCCGGGCGCGCAGGATCTTCGCGTAGGCCATGCGGGGCAGCGTCAGGTCGTCGGCGTACTTCGTCTCGCCGGCCACCTTGGCCCAGGCGTCGACCTTCGGCAGGGGGTGTCCGACGACGGAGAGCGCGGACTGCTCCGGGGCCCCGGGGGCGCCGACGGGCTCCATCAGCGGGCTCCCGCCATGCGGCCCGCGGCGAGCTCGACCGCGTCCAGGATCTTCGAGTAGCCCGTGCACCGGCAGAGGTTGCCGACCAGCGTCGCCCGGATCTCGTCGCGCGTGGGTCGGGGGCGACTGTCCAGGAGCGCCTTGGCGGTCAGGAGGATCCCCGGGGTGCAGTAGCCGCACTGCGCCGCGCCCAGCTCCGCGAAGGCGCGCTGGAGCGGGTGGAGACCGTCGGGCCCGGCCATGCCTTCCACGGTGAGGATCTCGGCGTCCTCGCACTCCACCGGGAGCACCAGACAGGACAACACGGGCGCGCCGTCCACCAGGACCGTGCAGGTGCCGCACTCTCCCAGCTCGCAGCCGTGCTTCGTCCCCGTGAACCCGAGATCCTCCCGCAGGACCTCGAGGAGCGTCTTGTGGACGGGGACCGCGGCCTCGTGGCGCTCGCCGTTGACCCTGAGCGTGATGAGGCTCCGCACCGGTGCCCTCCGGGGTAAGGTTTTTTCAGAACCGGTGAACCTGAGTTTAGAAATACTAAATCGTCCCGAGCCCTGTCAAGGCCCGTGTCAGATCAGAGGAGCGAGCGCGACTGCCCGCCGTCGACGTTGAGGCAGGCGCCGACCACGAGGCTCGCCGCGTCCGAGGCGAGGAAGGCGACGACCCGCGCCACCTCGTCGGGACGCCCGAAGCGCCCCAGCGGGAGGTCGGCCTTCACGAACGCCGCGATGCCTTCGGGGTCCTCGAGCTGTCGTCGCTCCCAGCCGCCGCCGGGGAAGAGGATCGACCCGGGCGCGACGCAGTTCACCCGGATCCCGAGCGGCGCCAGCTCGAGGGCGAGCGCCTTGGACATCCCGATCTCGGCGGCCTTGGCGGCGATGTAGGTCGGGCGGCGCACGTACGCGCCGCCCCACTCGCGCCCGTAGATGGAGGCGATGTTGACGATGGCGCCGCCGCCGCGCGCCCGCATCTGCGGCACGGCCAGGCGCGACAGCCGCACCGCCGGGATCAGGTTCAGGTCGATGGCCCGCTGCCACTCCTCGACGCTCGTCTCCTGGAACGAGGTCCCGGCGGAGCCGCCGACGTTGTTGACGAGGACATCGATCCCGCCGAACGCCCCCAGCGTGGCGTCCAGCACCGCCCCCGCGCCGTCGTCGGTCGTGACGTCCGCGACGACGGCGGTCGCCTCCGCGCCGAGCGCCCGCACCGCCTCCGCGGTGTCCTCGAGAGCCTCCGGGCCGCGTGCGCAGAGGCAGACGCGGCAGCCTTCGCGGGCCAGCTCGACGGCGATCGCGCGGCCCAGACCGCGACTCGATCCCGTGACCAGCGCCGCCTTCCCTCGCAACCCGAGATCCATCGTTCGCTCCTTTCGCCGGGCGCGTCCGACGCGCCTCGGCCGGCGAGACCCCAGCCTAGACCGGGGCGCCCGGCCGGTCAACGACGGCTCGGCCAGAGCGGCCAGCGCGCATGACCGGATGTGAGGCGATACCCAGGGGATGCCTTGACCGTCCCCGAGGACCGGCGTAGAGTCGAGCCGGTTCCGCCGCAGCGCGCGGGGCCGCGAAGCCCCGCCGTCCATCCGCTTCCCGGGGGTGCGCCATGGCCACGGAAGAGAAGGTCGGCTCCGTGACGGACTTCTTCGCCCGCATCGGGGTGGCCGCCGTCCGGCTGACAGACGGCGACATCCGGGTTGGCGACCGGATCCGGATCCGGGGTCACACCACCGATCTGACCCAGCCCGTCGAGTCGCTCCAGGTCGAGCACCAGGCCGTCGAGCGGGCCGACCGCGGGACCGAGGTGGCGATGAAGGTCCGCGAGCGTGTCCGCCGCCACGACGAGGTCTTCCGGGTGCTCGACGGGTGAGCCGCCGCCCCGTCGGGGCGCGCGATCCGGCGCGGCGGGGCGGTCCCTCGACGCCGCGCCGCGGGTCGAGACGTGGCCACGGCGCGTCCCCGATGTCGGCCCCGGCCGCCCTGGACCTCTCGGCCCTGCCCGTGATCGACGGGCACTGCCACCCGCCGTTCCGCGACCCGTGGCGGGTGAGCGCCGAGGCGTTCCTCGACCGCTTCAGCGAAGGGCGGCCGGGTGTCATGGCGGCCCACGTCCCGCACACCGGCTTCTTCCGCCGGGCGCTCCGGGAGCTCGCGCGCCGGCTCGACGCGGCGCCGGAGGTCGGGGCGGTCCTGGCCCGCCGCCGGGCGCTCGGGCCCGACGCGGCCCGCCGCGCGGTGACCGAGGGCCGGGTGGCGGCGCTCCTGGTCGACACCGGCTATCCCGCTGACGCCATGCCGCTCGACGAGATGCGGCGGCTCCTGCCCTGCCCCATCCACGAGGTCGTCCGGATCGAGACGTGCGCCCAGGCGCTTCTTCCCGCGGCGCTCCCCTACGACGAGTTCCTGGCCACGCTCCGCCGGACGCTCCGGGCGGCCACCCGGCGCGGCGTGGCCCTCAAGACGATCATCGCCTATCGCTCGGGGCTCGCGGTCCGCGCGTGGGAGGCGGTGGACGCCGAGGCTGCGTACCGCGAGGTGGTGGCTCGCGTCCGCGCCGGAGGATCGCCGCGCCTCGTGGAGAAGCCGCTCCTCGACACGCTGTTCGGCCTGGCGCTCGAGGTCGCGATCGAGGCCGACCGGCCGCTCCAGGTCCACGCGGGGTTCGGCGATCCGGACATCGACCTCGTCCAGGCCAACCCGCTCCTCCTGCGCCCGATCCTCGAGGACCCGCGCTGGGGGACGATCCGCCTGGTCCTGCTCCACATGGCGTACCCGTACCACCGCGAGGCGGCCTTCATGGTCGCCGTGTGGCCCCAGGTCCACCTCGACCTGTCGCTCGCCCTCCCTTTCCTCGGCCCGGGGGCGGCGCTCCCGCTCGTGGAGGTCCTCTCGCTGGCGCCGACAAGCAAGCTCATGTACGGGTCGGACGTGGGCGGGTTGCCGGAGCTGTTCGCCCTCTCGGCCGACTGGGCCCGGACGGCGCTCGGCGAGGCGCTCGGCTGGTTGGTCGGACGCGACGGTCTGACCGCGGACGAGGCCCGGGCCGACGCGGCGCGGATCCTCTCGGAGAACGCCCGCGCGCTGTACCGGCTCCCGGAGGGGCCTACGGCTTCGGCGGGGCGACGTTGATGATCTTGATGTCGGGTGGTTGAGCTCGATGAGGACGGTCGTGGCGCGGATCTCCTTGACGCGCACGAGCCGGCTGCGGCCGTCGGGGCGGCGAGCGACGAGCTGGGTGCCGACGGCACGCGCGTTCTCGGCCCCGCTGTCGTCCCGCAGGGTGTACTCGATGGAGACTGTCGAGCCCGGCTCGATCGCCGGCGCTGTGGGCGTCGCCTCCTGGGGATGGGCGGCCCCAGCACCCCTCGCGCGGAGGCCGAGCCACGAAATGCCGCGGCCCGCGCCGAGCCGGGCCTACGCGATCCGGACGACGCCGGGCTCCACCACGGCGAAGCGCCGCGCGACCTCGGGGTCGTGGCCGGCCACGACGAGCCCCCCGGGGCCCGCCAGCGCGTCGATCGTGTCGAACGCCGCCAGCATCTCCGGGAGACTCGTGATGATCTGGACCGGCTGCCGCCGCTCGACGTTGCGGTAGAAGTGGGAGGCGTCGGAGGTCAGGACGACCCGCCCTCTGGCAGTCTCTGCCGAGACGATCTGGAGGCCGGCCGTGTGCCCGCCGACCCGGTGGACGCGGAGCCCCGGGAGCACCTCGCGCTCGCCGTCGAGGAGACGGACCCGGCCGCCGTAGCTGAGGGTGACCAGTTCGCCCAGCGCCGACGCGGTCACGAGGTGCTGGTAGACGCCGTAGCGAGCGGCCGGCCCGGTCCAGAACGCGACCTCGGCCGCCTGGATCCAGAACTCCGCCGCGGGGAACGACGCGTGCCCCGCCCAGTGGTCCCAGTGAAGGTGCGACACGAGCGCCAGCGGGATGTCGGCCGGCTGGATCCCGAGCCGCTCCACCATCGCCGCCGGGCTCACGTAGCCGCGCAGCCCGCGGGCGCTCGCGTCCGATGCCGGCGCGCCCACGTCCACGAGCACGGGGTGCGGCCCGCCGAGGATCAGCCAGACGAAGTAGTGAAGCGTGACGGGCTCGTGCGAGGCCTCCCGGTAGAAGAACTGGCAGGCCGTGGTGTCCCGCTCGCCGTACTTGAGCGCGTAGACCTCGAACATGGCGTCTCCCTGCTGCGCCGAGCGTGGACGCTCGGCGGCTCGGCTTCCGGCGTCGACGGCCCTCAGCGGCGGTCGAGCCGGAAGACCATCTGGGTCGGCCGGACGAACCGCAGCGCGACGAGGAGGATCGCGAGGACCAGGACCATGTAGATCACCGCCATCGCGTCCACCGAATAGATCGGCCGCATCCCGGCCGCGAAGACCGCGTAGTAGAGGGTGACGACGAGGGTCTGGGACCCCGCGCCGGAGAGGAGGAACGTCAGCTCGAAGTTCGCCACCGTGTTGACCAGGACGAGGAGCCCGGCGGTCAGGAGCCCCGGCGCGGCCAGCGGCAGCACGACCCGCCGGAGCACCTGGAGACGGCTCGCCCCGTGGACCCGCGCCGCCCACTCGAGGCTGAGGCTGATCTGCTCGAAGAACGGCAGGAGCACGAAGACCGCCAGCGGGAGCATCGGCACCAGGTTCGCCACGATCACGCCGTAGATGGTGCCGCCCACGAAGTAGCGGTAGAGCGTCGTCGCCAGCGGGATGCCGTACGTCATCTGGGGGATCAGCAGCGGGAGGAAGTAGAGGAGGAGGAGCCCGCCCTTCCCGCGGAAATCCCGCCGCGCCAGGACGTACGCCGCGGGGAACCCGAGGAGGAGGGCCAGCGCCGTCACGGTCCCGGCCACGGTCACCGTCACGCGGAGGACGCGCGCCAGCTCGAACTCGCGCCAGGCGTAGGCGTACCAGTCGGTCGTCCACCGGCCGGGGAGCGGCGTGGCGAACCAGCTCTTCGCGATCGACGAGACGGCGACGTGCGCCACGATCCCCGCCAGGTTCAGGACGAACCCCAGGACGAACAGGTAGACACAGAGCCGCCAGAGCCGTTCACGCATCAGCAGACTCCGAGGGGGGCTCCGCCCCCGCCGACGGCCCTCCGGGCAAAGCCCGGCCGTTCGCCATTCGGCGAACGGATCGGGCGTGCCTCCCCCCGAGCCCGAGCCGCGCCGGATCGATCACGCTGCCCTTCCACTTCCGCACACGCGATGCCTTCGAGGAGACGTCATCGTGCCCTGACACCCTGGGTCGCACGCATCAACGCTTGCCCGCCCCCAGCGTGGCGGCGCCGGTCGCCGCCATGCGCGCCCGGAGCCCCAGGATCACCGCGAGTCCGAGGAGCTGGCAGAGCCCCATCACGACGGCGATGGCCGAGGCCATGGCCATGTCGGAGTGCTCGAAGGCCTGCTGGTAGGCCGCGATGGCGATGGACCGCGTCGCGCCGGCCGGCTGGCCGACGAGGACAGCCGAGGGGAACACGCCGAAGTTCATGACGAAGACCAGGGCGAACGCGATCGCCGCCCCCGGTGCGATCAGCGGCCACATGACCCGCCGGAACACGGCCCACGGGGTGGCGCCGAGGACGCGCGCCGAGTGCTCGAGGGCCGGGTCGATGCCCGACACGTAGCCGAGGAGCATCAGGAAGCAGAAGGGGAAGTGCTGGACGAAGAGGGCGATCATGACCCCCGTGTAGTTGTGGGTCAGGCGCGGGGGATCCGCGAGGCCGAGGGCCTGGATCGTCTGGCTGAGCCAGCCCTTGGGACCGTAGAAGCCGTTGATCCCCTCGGCCACCAGCACGGTGCCCAGGGCGATGGGGAGCACCAGGAGGGTCGTCACGGTGCGCTCGAGCCAGACCCCGCGCCGCATCCCGTAGGCCATCACGAGCGCCAGCCCGACGGTGAGGACCGTGTTGGGAACGGCGATGGACGCCGTGATCCAGATGGTCCGCGCCTGCCAGGGATCGCCGAGGAACGCGAGGTAGTTACCGAGGGACAGCCCGCCGCCCGTCCGCGGGTGGAGCGAGAGCCAGACGCCGTAGGCGAACGGGTAGACGAACATCGCGAGGAGGTAGATCACGGAGGGAACGAGGAGCAGGAGCCCCGGCCCCACCCGCGGCCCTCTCGCGGCCGGCGCCGGGGCGGGCGCCGGGCTCACGACGCGAGCCCTCCGGTCGTCTCGTCAGGCGGGAGCACGATCACGCGGTCAGGCGGCAGCCGGAGCCCGATCGTGCTGCCGGTCGCCACCGGCTGCGGGAGTCGCGCCTTGACCACCTGGCCCGACTCGAGCCGCACCTCGAGGTCGTACTCCCGGCCGAGGTACTCGGTCAGCCGCACGACCCCCCAGAGCACGTTCTCCCCGGGCTCGTACTCGGTCAGGGCAAGGTCCTCGGGCCGGACCGCGACCACCACGGGGTCACCCCAGTTGAACCTGGCGGCCCCGCGCCCCGCAAACGTCAGCGCCCCCGTCCGGCCGCGCACGGAGCCGTCCGGCTTCGCCTCGGTCACGGTCACCCGGAAGAAGTTGCGGTAGCCCATGAAGTCAGCCACGAAGAGGTTGGCGGGCCGGTCGTGGATCTCGGCCGGGGTGCCCGCCTGCATGACGCGCCCCTCGCGCATGACCACCACGCGGTCGGAGAGGGACAGGGCCTCGGCCTGATCGTGGGTCACGTAGATGGAGGTCAGCCCCAGGTCGGCATGGAGCCGCTTGATCTCCGCGCGCATGTCGAGGCGGAGCTTGGCGTCGAGGTTGGACAGCGGCTCGTCGAGCAGCAGGAGGCGCGGCTCGATGACCAGGGCGCGCGCGATGGCCACGCGCTGCTGCTGGCCCCCGGAGAGCTGGCCGGGGTAGCGGGTCTCGAAGCCGGGGAGCTGGACCAGCTCGAGCATCCGCCCGACCTGCCCCTCCACCTCAGCCTGCCGCCGGCCCCGCAGCTCCAGGCCGAAGGCGATGTTCTGGAAGACCGTGAGGTGGGGAAAGAGGGCGTAGTTCTGGAAGACCATGCCGAAGCCGCGCCGCTCCGGGGGCAGGCGGTCGACCCGGGCGTCGTCGAGCCAGATCTCCCCCGCGGAGGGCGGGATGAGGCCGGCCAGCAGGTTCAGCGCGGTGGACTTCCCGCACCCGGAGGGGCCGAGGAACGTGACGAACTCGCGTCCCCGCACCTCGAGGGCGAAGTCGTCGAGGACGGTCTTCGCCCCGAAGCGCTTGGTCAGCCGGAACCTGAGCTCCCTGATCCCCTCACCCATGGTGGCGAGCGTCCCCGGCCACCCCGGGTCCTGTCGCCGGCTTGCCTCCCGCCCTGCGGGCTCACCACCCTGGGGACAGGGGCCCGTGACGCCCGCGGGGCGGGAGGCGGCGCTCGGCGCCACCCGGGGTGGTCGGCGTCAGCGCCCTAGAACTTCTTGATCCGCTGGGCCCCGACTTCCTTGTCCCACCGGTCCATGGCCGCCACGAGCTGCTTCACCGGGAGCTGCGCCACGACCTTGTACTTCTTCTCCATGTCCGTGTACTCGGGCCGCCAGTGGTCCCGCACCAGCTTCTGGATGTCCGGCGGGGCCTTGTCGAGCGTCGCCGCCTTGATCGAGGGCCCGATGAAGGCCTTCCACGTCAGGGCCTGCTGGTCCGGCCTCCGCATGAACTTCATCAGGTCGAGAACCACCTCCTGCTCGGCCGCCGAGATGCCCTTCGGGATCGCCCAGTAGTGGCCGTCGATCACGAAGTGGGTGTTCGGCAGGATGAAGATCTTCGAGTCGGGCGGGATGGTCCCTTCCGCCCGCGGCTTCATGTCCCACTCCATGATGCCGGCGATGATCCAGCGGGTCCCTTCCGCGAACTCCTTGAGCGTCACGCCCGTCCCCGTCGGGTAGTACTCGACGAACTCTCCGAGCTCCTTGAGGAACGCCCACGTCTTGTCCCAGCCGGCGACGGGGTCCTTCGGGTTCTTGTCTCCCAGGATGTAGGGCATCCCCGCCAGGATGGATCGGCCCGGGCCGGAGTTGGCCGGGCGCGCGTACATGAACTTCCCGGGGTTCGCCTTGACCCACGCCTTGAACTCCTCGGCGGTCCGGGGCGGCTGCTTGACCTTGCCCGGGTTGTAGACGAAGACCGGCCCGCCGTTCGAGACCACCGACGGCAGGAGGTACCCCTCGCCCTCGTCCTGGAGCACCTTGGCGGCCTCCGTCAGCTCGTCCTTCGGGAACAGCTTGTCGTACTGGGGGAAGAGCCTGACGAGCTGGCCGTTCTGCACCAGCACCGAGCCGGCGTCCTGCCCGGTGAGGATCAGGTTGATGTCCACGCGCCCCGCATCCTGCTGGGCCTTGATCTTCGCCGGCAGCTCGGGGGCCGGGGCTCGCTGGTAGGTCACGTCCTTGACCTTCCGGGGGTTGGCCTGCTTGTAGTTCTCGATGATGTCCCGCACGGACGAGAGATCCCCCGCCACGTCGATGACCGAGATCGTGACGGGCCCCTGGGCCGTGCCCGGCCCGGCGGCGAGCCACAGAGCGGTGAGCGCGACGCCGACCAGCAGCGTACCGAGTCGCCAGAGCCTCGCGTGTCTCATGCTTGCCTCCTTGTCACCCTTTCAGGGCGCCTGCGGTAAGCCCACGGATCAGGTGCCGCTGGAGGAACGTGAAGAGCACCGCCACCGGCACCGTGCTGATGATGACGCCCGCCGAGAGCTGGCCCCACTGGATCTCGTACTGGCCCACCATGTAGAGGAGCCCGGCCGACAGGGTCCGCATCTCGGTCTGGGACGTGAACGTGATGGCGAACAGGAGCTCGCTCCAGGACGAGACGAAGGCGAAGATCGCCGTGGCCGCGATCCCGGGCGCGGCGAGCGGGACGATCACCCGGCAGAGCGCCCCGAACCGCCCGCAGCCGTCGATCATCGCGCTCTCCTCGAGCTCGCGCGGGATCGACTCGAAGTAGCCGACGAGCATCCATACCGTGAACGGCACCGTGAACGAGAAGTTCGAGTAGATGAGGGCCTGGTAGGTATCGATGAGCCCCAGCGCGTGCCACTGGGAGAGGAGCGGCGCGATGAGGAGCACGGCCGGGAACATCTGGGTCGCCAGGAAGGCGAGGAGGAAAAGGTCGCGCCCGACGAAGCGGAACCGGGCCAGGGCGTAGCCGGCGAGGATGGAGATCACCGTGGTCGCGACCATGGTGACCGAGGAGACCCACAGGCTGTTGGCGAAGAACCGGCTGAAGGGGGTGAGCTTCGAGGTCCAGGCGTCCACGTAGTTCCCGAGCGTCCACGCCCGGGGCCAGTAGACCAGCGGCGTCGCGTAGAGGTCGCCCCGCGTCTTGAACGAGCTGAGGAAGACCCAGACGAACGGCGCCAGCGCGAACGCGGTCAGGAGGGCGAGGCCCACCCACAGGACCGGCCCACCCAGGACGCGCTCGGCCAGGTCGGCCGTCCCCCGCGACCGGCTCATGCCACGCTCTCGACGCCCCGGGTCGTCTTGAGGTACACCACGGTGAAGGCCAGCATGATCAGGAGGAGCACGACCGACAGGGTCGCCGCGTACCCGAAGTCCAGGTTCGAGTACGCCTGGAGCAGCGTGTAGGTCGAGGTGATCTGGGTCGCGTTGGCCGGTCCCCCGCTGGTCATCACGAAGATGAGGTCGGCATAGTTGAAGGTCCAGATGATCCGCGTCGCGGTCGCCACCACGATGATCGGGCGGAGGAGGGGCAGCGTGATGTGGTGGAACCGCTGGCCGACGCTCGCCCCGTCCACCCGGGCGGCCTCGTAGAGGTCGTCCGGGATGGCCTGGAGGCCCGCCAGCAGCATGATGGCGAAGAACGGCACGCCCCGCCAGACGTTGGTCGCGATCACCGCCGGCATGACCAGCCACGGGTCGGACAGCCACGCGACCCGCTCCCGCAGCCAGCCGACCCGGAACAGGAGGTCGTTCAGCGCGCCGTAGTTTGGCTGGTAGATGAACTCCCAGACCAGCGCCACCACCACGCCCGGGATCACCCACGGGAGGAGCGTGACCGTGCGGACCAGCGCGCGGCCGACGAATGCCTGGTGGAGGAGCAGCGCCGCGGCGAACCCGCCGACGAACTGGAGCGACACCGAGCCGAACACCCAGACGAACGAGTTCCAGAGGCTGAGCCAGAAGACCTCGTCGTCCAGGAGCCGCGCGTAGTTCCCGAGCCCGATGAAGCGGTATTCCTGCGGCTTGATGAGGACGTGGTTGTAGAGGCTCATGTGGATGGCCCGCAGGATCGGGACCACGATGGTGCCGCCGAGGCACACGCCCACCGGGACCAGGTAGGCGTAGCCGAGGAGGAGCTCACGGCCTCGACGCGAGAGCAGCGGCCGAGCCAGCGGCGCCGCGACGGTGGCGTCAGACACGAGAACGCACGTGGCAGCCCATCGACCGCCGCGGGTGCCGCCGAGCGCCACACCGGCCGCGCCGTCCCCCGGACCGGGGGATGAGCGCGGCGCGGCTGGGGCCAACCGGCAAGCGGGTACCCACGAAGTGGGTGCGCGGCGAGCCTAGCTCATGTTCTTCGTCAGGACCTCGGCGAACTTGTCGAGACACTCCTTGGCGGAGATCTTTCCGACCATCGCCTGCTGGAAGAGCGGCACCCCCTCCGAGTCGAGCTTTCCGCCCCAGCCGGCATAGGCGAGATACGGGCTCACGATGGAGAAGGGGAACGACTTGACGAAGCCGGCCAGCGCCGGGTCCTTGGCGAACTCCGGGCGATCGGCGAGGGACTTCCGGGCCGGCAGGAGGCCCAGGGTCTTGCAGTACTGCGCGTTCGGCTCGTCGTCCATGAGGAAGGCCAGAAACGCCCAGGCGCCGTCCTTGTTCTTGGCGGCCTTGAACATCGTGAGGGTCTCGGAGAAGTAGAACGACGCGCGCTTCTTGGCCGCCCCGAGCGGGAGCGGCACCGTGGCGAAGTTCTGGGCGCCCACGAAGCCCTTCTGCTCCTCGGACGAGCCGGAGTTGTGGAGGTAGGTGTTGGTGACGCCGCGCCCGAACCCCTCCACGATCTGGCGCCAGCCGTCGGTCGGCGCGCTCGGCGGGGTCACCCTGTGCTTGCGCAGGAGGTCCAGATACCAGTCGAGGGCCTCGACCGCCTCTCGGGAGTTGATGACGACCTTGCCCTCCTTGAGGACCTGCGCCCCGCCCCCGTACATGAACTCGGTGGCGTACAGGACGGCCCAGGTCCCCTGGCCGCGCATGCCGAAGCCGTACTGGTTCTTGTCCGGCTTCGTGAAGCCCCGGGCCAAGGCCAGGAAGTCGTCCCACGTCCAGTCGTCCTTGGGAGCGGCGAGGCCGTACTCCCGGAGTCGGTCGCTGCGGTAGTAGATGGCGTCGTTCGTCACGACCCACGGGAAGGAGAGGATCTTCCCCTTGACGGTGACGGTCTCCCACGCGATCGGCAGGGTGTCGCGGTAGTGCTTCCAGTCCTTCACGCGGCCCGTGAGGTCCTCGACCGCCCCCATGCCGTCGAACTCGCCGACCCAGTTGTCCCAGATCTGGCAGCAGTCGGGCGGGTTTCCGGCCGTCACGGCGGTGATGAGCTTCTGGCGGGCCTGGGCCTGCGGCACGAACTCGACCTTGACCTCGTGGGTCGACT
>Ga0073934_10005101_pt1 | contig 20810 bp, 14 predicted proteins | sample LarsenN4metaG_FD_76834 | JGI IMG/M metagenome (GOLD analysis project Ga0073934, IMG submission 76834) | Hot spring sediment bacterial and archeal communities from British Columbia, Canada, to study Microbial Dark Matter (Phase II) - Larsen... ...
CGGAAAGGCCTCAAACCAGTTGAGTCCCTGGTCAATGGACCGGAAGAACTCACCGGATGCGGAGTGGCCCACGAGGTAGTAGGTGCGCACACCCGAGGCGTTGGGGAGGCTGATGTCCAGGTCGCTCCAAGCGGCGTTGGGCAGTGCGAGGCGCGGGCTCCAGCTGGCGCCCCCATCTGTGGAGCGCCAGACGCGTCCCACCGAGCCTCCCCGGCCACTGCACGCGATCACGATGTTCGGATTGTCCGGGTCGATGACGATGGCGCTGATCGCCGCCTCGCCGATCATGGAGGTGCCGATGACCTTGGTCCAACTCAGTCCGCCGTTGGTGGACTTCATGAGGCCCGTGCCGTAGGGGGCGGCTCCGTCGAAGTCGCCGGTCCCCACGTACACAATGTCCGGATTCGTGGGATGGATGGCGATGCTGCTGATGGACACGACCGGGAAGCGGTCGGAGAGCACGCGCCAGGTGACTCCCGCGTCTGTCGTCTTGCAGAGTCCGCCCGGGCCCCCCACCCAGTAGGTATTGGAGTCCACCGGATCGAAGGCCACCGCACTGACCCGCCCGGCCACGGGTGCCGGGCCGAAATACCGCCGGTAGGGGCGGTTCAGGTTGTTCGGGCCCACGTAGGACCAGCGGGCGCCAAGGGACTCGGTGCCCGGACCGTCGGGCCGGCCGAAGTTGGCTGCGGGAAGCAGGTCGCGGTGCTCGGCGGCGGCCTGCCACTTGCTCCAGTCAATGGAGTCCTCCCGCCCAGCGCGCTGCTCCAGGTACCAGAGCCGGGCCTCCAGCCAGCCAGTCCGCGCCTTCTTGGGTCCGCTCTTGCCCAGGGCCAGCTGCAGGCGGCGTGTCTCGGCTTTGCGGGCGGCGATCTCCTTCTTGAGCCCGGAGATGGTCCAGAGAGGGTCTTGGAACCTGGGGGATGGCTCCGCAGACGGCGGGCCAGGCGGGCGGCGAACCGCAGTGCTTGCCGCCAGTATGGCCAGTGGAACGCAGGCGATGGCGGCTGCCTGCCGGAGTGTGCGGATGCCCATGGGTTTCTTGCTCCCTGCCGGGCGGCCGCGCGCGCGAACGGGACGCGCCGCCGACCGCCCAATGGTCCGGACCATGGTACCAGCGGATCCTTCCAGAATCCTTTCAAGGCGGGGGAGGGGGCGGGCAGCGACGCCGGAGCAACGACTGGAGAGCCTCGCAGGGCTCAGGCTTCGGCGTGCCGGGGGCCGTCCTCGTCCCTCAGGTCCACCAGCACGCGGACGAGGCGCTCCAGGCCCATGGCGCGGGAGCCCTTCACAAGCACGGCATCGCCGGGACGGATGAGCCTCGGCAGGAGCTCCGCCGCGGCCTCGGTCGTGGGTGCGGTCTCCACCGCGCCCAGCCCCGCCCTGCGGGCGCCCAGGGCTGCTCCTGCCGCCAGCTCGCCCACGGCGAGGAGCAGGTCCACCCCCGCGCGGGCGGCGGCCTCCCCGGCCTCCCGGTGCGCTCGCTCGCTCTCGCTTCCCAGCTCCTTCATGTCGCCCAGCACCGCCACGCGGCGCCGGCCCGTCCCGAGCCGCGCCAGCGAATCGAGTGCGGAGCGCACAGAGTCTGGAGCCGCGTTGTAGGCATCGTTCAGCACGAGGGTGCCTCGTCCCGCGGGGAGCAGCTCCATGCGCATGGGAGGGGGCTTGAAGGCCGCCAGGGCTTCGGCCGCCAAGCGCAGGGGAACGCCCAGTGCCAGGGCTGCGGCGCAGGCGGCGGCGGCATTTACGGCGTGGTGCGCACCGGCAGCGCCGATCCGGAACTCCTGGTCCTGGATGCGAAAGCGCGTCTCGCCGGGGGGAAGGATGCGCACGTTGGTGGCGCGCAGGTCCGCCCGGGCGCCCTGCCCGAAGGTCACCACGGAGCAGGACGCCCTGGAGCGCAGGAACTCGGCGAAGTCGTCGTCGGCGTTGATTGCGGCGGTCCCGTCCGCGGGAAGTCGCTCCAGGAGCTCGGCCTTGGCGGCGGCGATGGCCTCCCTCGAGCCCAGCAGCTCCAGATGGGACACGCCGATGTTGGTGACGATCCCGAGGCGGGGCGCGGCGATATCCGCCAGGCGGGCGATCTGGCCTGGCCCCCGCATGCCCATCTCGATCACGGCCGCCTGCGCGGAGGAATCCAGTTCGAACAGAGTGAGGGGGACTCCGATCTCGTTGTTGTAGTTGCCGGCGTTCATCCCCGTGCGCAGCTGCTGGGAGAGTATCCGGGCGGCCATCTCCTTGGTGGAGGTCTTGCCCACGCTGCCCGTGACGCCCACCACGGCCAGTGAGAGCCTCCGCCGGTGCCACCCGGCCAGGTCGCCCAGCGCGCGGAGGGGATCATCCACCACGATGCGGGAGGGCGCCTCAACGCGGCGCGACACCACCACGGCGGCCGCGCCCTGCGCCACGGCATCGGGCACGAAGGCGTGCCCGTCCGACTTCTCGCCCTGGAGGGCAAAGAAGAGGGCTCCGGCGGCGCCCTTGCGGGTGTCGGTGCACACGCTGGTGGCCTGGCGGGCGGACTCGCCTTCCAGCACTCCGCCCATGGCCCGGGCGGCCTCGTCCAGTCGAATCGGCTCCATGGCTTCCGCCGCGGCCGGGCCATGGTGGACGCGCGGGCACCCTGAGTGCTACACTGGTGCGTCCCCCCGGTGAACCGCCCTGGCGGCGGCGCGATCATTCTAGCAGTGAGGCAGCCGATTGGGCAAGCTTCGCGTAGCCGTCATCATGGGCGGCACGTCTTCAGAGCGGGCCATTTCCCTCTCCACGGGGCGGCAGATTGTGGCCGCCCTGGATCCCCAGAAGTACGACGTGCTGGCGCTGGACGCGGCCGCCCTCTCCGGCGGCGGCGCGGCAGCGCTGCCAGCCGCCGCCCCGACCCTCGGATCCAGCCAGGACGCGGCCGGCATGGAACTCGCGCCGCTGGACGTGGGGCGCGTGGCCGTGCCGGAAGGCGGGCTCCGGCCGGATGTCGCCTTCATCGCCCTCCACGGGAAGGGGGGCGAGGACGGCACCATTCAGGGGATGCTGGAGCTGCTGGGGATCCCCTACACAGGGTCGGGTGTGCTGGCCAGCGCACTGGCGATGGACAAGGCCATGACCAAGCGCCTCCTGCGCGCCGAGGGAATCCCCGTCCCGGGGGAGCTGATCGTGCGCGGCCTGCGCGCATGGGACCCCGTTGCGGCCGCCGCGCGGATCCAGGAGTCGTTCGGATTTCCCGTGATTGTGAAGCCGAACGCTCAGGGCAGCACGATCGGCTGCACCATCGTGCGCGGGGCGAGGGAGCTGGACGCGGCCGTGCGCGAGGCTCTCCGCCACGACACCGTCGCCCTGGTGGAGCAGTATCTGGAGGGCGTGGAGATCACGGCGGGACTGCTCGGAAACGACGAGCCCCAGGTGCTCCCGCTCATCGAGATCGTCCCCCGCGGCGGCTTCTACGACTACGAGGCCAAATACGCCCCCGGCGGCTCCGCCCACATCATTCCGGCGCGCATCCCCGAGGAGGCGGCCGCCGTGGCGCGGGAGCACGCTCGCGCGTGCCACGTCCTCCTCGGGTGCCGTGGCATGTCCCGGGTGGACATGATCCTCTCCGAGGGGACGCCCTGCGTGCTGGAGGTGAACACGATCCCGGGCATGACCCCCACGAGCCTTCTCCCCGAGGCCGCCCGCGCTGCCGGCATCTCCTTCCCCCGCTTGCTGGACCTGCTGATAGGCTTCGCCCTGGAGGCGCACGTCGGGCAGGCCCAATAGCCGGAGGCCGGTCGGAACCGCCCCCTGAGGCCCGCGGCAGCCGGCCCGGGCGCGCACGGATCTCCATGCGGCCTGACAAACCGCTCTTCCCAGTGCATTCTACTGGGAGAGCAGTTCGTTGGAGCGCATTCTGCAGGTAGAGGAGTCGCTCTCAGAGCGGCACTCGTGGGCGGCCGTGCCATCGCCGCCCCTTTGTTCATTGGCCCGCCGCACTGGCGGGAGGGGGAGAGGTCCATGCGTGCGCACTTGCTCCTAGTCGCGGCATCCGCGGCTCTCTGTGTTCTCACTGCACTGCCGGCCTTCGCCGACGGTCCGCTGGCCCGGGAGGCGGTGATCCTGGCACCGCCGCCGGAGCCCGACGTGCGGCCCATCATCAATCATCCGACGGAGATGGACCGGGACCTCAACCGCATCGACGACCTTCTTGACCAGCGCCTGCGATCGATCCGTGCCCGGCTCGCCACGGAGCCGGATCCCGACGTGCGGACCCTCATCGCTCAGGAGCTCGCCGAGCACACACGCATCGAGCTGGTGTTCAGCCGGCAGATCACGATGCCGGAGATCCAGGCCTTCCTGCGGCTGGGCGGCCGGATCGAGCACATCTACAAGGCGGTGAGCTACGGGTGGAACGGCACCGTGGCCCTCGTGGACGTGGAGCGCCTGCCGGCGCTCTTCGGCGCGGCGCTGGTGGCCGTCGTGGCCGACCGCCCGGCGGAGCTGCATCTGGATGAGGCGACGCGCACCGGCCGGGTGCGGCCGGCCTGGGTGGCGGGGTTTGCGCTGAATGCGGCGGGCTACTCGGGCAAGTCCACCACCACCATCGGAATCCTGGACACTGGCGTGGACGACTCGCACCCGGATCTGGCGGGACGCATGGAGTACTGGAAGGACTACACCGGCGACCTGGAGCCGACGCCGCGGGACGTGGGCGGCCACGGCAGCCACGTGGCCGGCATCGCCACCGGCACCGGAGCGGCGGCGGGAGCCTCCACAACGACGCTGTTCTACACCGACCAGGGAAACCTGAGCGGCGTTTCAGCCGGCAACGGCTTCCTTTCGCCCATTCACCTGCCCGCCGGCAGCGTGACGTTCAACAGCACGGTCACTTTCCAGGGCGGCGGGAACGGCAGCCTGGGCCACACGGTTCGAGCCAACAACAGCACGGGGAGCCTGAGCCTCATCAGCGCGTTCAGCACGGGCGCCTCGACGCGGTCCGAGAGCAACACCTTCAGCGCCTCGGCCTCCAACCAGTATCAGACCTTCTTCACGAAGAGCAGCGGCACGGTGACGCGCTACGCGGTGGCGAGCAATGTGACCTATGCCGGCGTCGGCGACGGCTTCAACACCCTGCGCGGCGTCGCGCCCGGAACCAAGTGGGCGGGCGGCAAGGTGTTCACGAACAGCGGCAGCGGGTCCAGCACAGACATCAAGGAGGGCGTGGACGACATGGTCGTCCAGCGCTCCACCCACAACATCAAGATCGTGAACATGAGCCTGGGGATCATCGGGTCGCCGGGGCTGGATTCCACCCTCCGCGACAAGGTGAACACCATGGTGAGCAACGGAATCGTGGCCGTTGCCTCGGCGGGCAACGACGGGCCGAGCACCACCACCGACGACCCCGGGCGGGCCGGCAAGGCGCTCACCGTGGCTGCCAGCAACGACATCAACGAAGTGACGGGCTACAGCACCAAGGGGCTCGCCGCGCCGTCAGCCAACGAGGACGTGAAGCCCGACGTGACCGCCCCGGGGGGCTCCACCGTGCAATCCATGATCCTCTCGGTGGACAGCAACGACTCCGACGCGGGCTCCACGACGCTGGGCGACCAGCAGGCCGACGACTACTGGAACATCATGGGCACCTCCATGGCCTCGCCCTTCGCCGCCGGCGCCGCGGCCCTGGTGATCGAGGCGCTGGAGAACGGCGGGACGACGTGGAACTTCGCCGCCGCCACGACGGCGCTCAAGGTGAAGATGCTGCTCTGCGCCACCGCCACGGAGACGAACGCGAACAGAGAGGTGGGCTCCCCGGCGGGTGGCAACCCCGCCCTGGGCCGCAAGACCACGCCCAAGGACGTGAACGAGGGCTACGGCATGATCAACCCCGACGCGGCCATCGAGGCGGCGCGGGTGTCCCTCTCGGCGGGAAGCACCCTCACGGACGCCACCGCGGGAGCGCGCTTCGACCGGCGCGCATGGGGGCGCAAGATGACCCTGTTACCGGGCCGAACCTACAAGTTCAAGCTGGATGTTCCCGCCACGGCCGACTACGACCTGTACCTCTATCGGTCCACAGGCGACGCGAACGGAAATCCCGTGATCCGCGTCGCAAGCACCAACGCCGGACTGGGAACGGACGAGCTGATCGCAACCTCCGTGCCGACCTTCAGCAGGAGCGTTCTGGTGCACCTGGTGGTGAAGCGGGTGAGCGGCTCGGGCACCTGGACGCTGACCCAGAACCCCAGCGTGGGCAAGTTCGCCATCAACGGCGGCGCCACATCCACGACCAGCAGCATCGTGACGCTGAACCACGTTGTGACGGGCAGCCCGACGCACTACATGGCAAGCGAGTCGTCCACGTTCTTCGGGGCGGTGTGGATCGCCTACACCGCGACTCCGTCGTTCAAGCTGTCGGCCGGCACCGGCACGAAGAAGGTCTACTTCAAGACCAAGAACTCCGTGGGGGTCTCCAACGTGGTGTCCGACACAATCACCCGGATCTGAGTCACGATGCCAGAAGCCCGGGCAGCGGGCCGGCCTCGGCGCGACCTGGGCCTGAATCACGGCCCCTGGACGGACCACTCCGTCCAGGGGCCTCCTTTGCGTTGCGCCGCGCTCCTGGGGAAAGACCGGACCATCGAGGTCTGCCGCCGGTTCGGCGGGCAGCGAATTCGCAGGTGCCGGCCCCCGCGCGGCACGCGCGGGAAGGACCGACGCGCGGACTGTGCGGGATCCACCCATGCGCGGCGGAGATGCCGAGAGACAAGGGAAAGCCGGCCAGGGTTGACCCCGGCCGGCTTTCGTGTGGAGGTGCGGGGACTCGAACCCCGGTCCCCGGAGACACACCCCAGGCCTCTACGAGCGTAGTCTATGCTTTATGTCGCACCGGAGCCTCCCATAGACAGGATTCATCCGGTGCCGTTCCGCTTAGGTGTCCCCGACGGAGCCGCGGACGGACCGCGTCAGGCTAGCCGGCATGGTTGACGCCCGCTCCGTCTCGGCCGGCAGGAGACGGCTGGGCGCGCAGCCTGATTAGGCCGCGAGCGCGTACGGTTGAGTGTTCGCGTTTGTTGGTTTGCCGCTTTTTACGAGGCCAGCGGCGCCTCGGCTCGCCACCAGGGATGCCATCGTCCAGGTCGACGCCAATCACCCCCTTGTGCGTCTATTATAGGCCATTCCCGCCCGGGAATCAAGCGATTGGGACGGCAGACGCGCGCCCAGCAGTGTGCAGCGCCCCGCCGTTCCGGCGGCGCGGGCGGCGGGCCGTCGTCGTCCGTCCGCGGTGGTCGCGCGGCCCGCGGCCGGCAGGATTCCCGCCCGCGCGGGCGCAACTCGGCTCCGGGGACGGTGACGCGAGGCGGGCGACGGATCAGCATGCAGAGACAACCGGCCGAATCGCGAGTCGAGTGCCGAACGCTCGCGCTGGCACGGGGGCGTCCGGGAACCGCCGCGTGGCGTTCGGTGCCGCCGTTCACTCGCGGGCTGGACACTGAGCGCAGGTCCTCGACCCGGGACTTCGACCAGCGCGATGGGGAGGAAGCCGCCCGTGGAGACGGCAATCGGGATTCTGGTGGGATTGTGCCTTCTGCTCACCCTCGTGGCCATGCGTCTGCGCGGCGCCGTGGACCGCCTGCGCGACGAGCTGGAAGAGGAGCGCAGCGCCCGCCAAAGCCTCAGCACCACCTACGGGCAGATCTCCGAGCAGTGGTTCCCCCTCATGGAGGGCTACCCCTACGACTCCCGCCGGTTCCGCTTTCTCGGCAGCCCGGTGGACGGCATCCAGTTCGAGGACGACCGGATCGTCTTCTGCGAGTTCAAAACCAACCGGTCGGACCTCTCACCGGTCCAGAGGCAGATCCGGCGGCTCGTCCAGGAGAAGCGGGTCTTCTGGGAGGAGTTCCACATCCGGGCGGACGGGTGACGGGCTGCCGGGTGCCGTTCGAACCGTGACCGATGGGTGCCCCCGGTGAGGAGCGAGCCCCGGGAGGCCGGGCGATCCGAGCGCTCGGCTCGCCGGGGGCGCCCCTCCGCCTGGTGAGGAGCGAGCGGGCAGACGCGGGCGCCTCTCTCCCCCTAGCGAGGAACAAGGGGAGCGGGGCGGGCATTCTCCGGGGTCGTTTGGGCCTTGTGCGCGGTCGGCAAAGGCGCAGCATACTCTGCGCTGGCAGAGAGCAACGGTGCGGATCATTGGACTGATGTCGGGCACGTCCGCGGATGGGATCGACGCGGCGCTGGTGGAGATCGATGGGGAGGCACGGGACGTCCGGGTAGAGCGTCTGGCCGATTGCTGCCTGCCCCATCCTCCCGCCCTGCGCCAGGCGATTCTGGACCTCAGCGACCCGGCGACCGGGCGGGTGCGGGAACTGTGCGCGCTGGATGCCGCCCTGGGCGAACGGTTCGCGGAGGCAGCCATTGCGGCCGCTGCCTCGGCGGGGGTGGCGCTGGACTCCGTGGATGCCATCGCCTCCCACGGACAAACCGTGTGGCACCAGCCGGATCCGCTGTGCCTTGGGGGAGTGCAGGCGACAGGCACGCTCCAGATCGGAAACCCGGCGGTGATCAGCGCACGCACGGGACGGCCCGTGGTGAGCGGGTTCCGCTCCGCCGACATGGCCGTGGGCGGACAGGGCGCGCCCCTGGTTCCCTACTTCGACTGGGCCGTGCTCACGAGCGACGCCGAGTCGCGGGCGGTGCAGAACATTGGCGGCATCGGCAACGTGACCCACCTGCCCCGGGGAGCCAGCCTGGAGGACGTCATCGCCTTCGACACGGGTCCCGGAAACATGCTGATGGACGGCCTGATGCGCCTGCTCACCGGGGGCGCGCTGGAGATGGATGCCGGGGGCGCCTGGGCCGCCCTCGGGCGCGTGATCCCTGCCCTGGAGGACTGGATCCTCTCCCGTCCGTTCTTCGCGCGGGAGCCGCCCAAGTCCACGGGCCGGGAGCTCTTCAGCCGCGCCTTCGTGGAGGAGGTGGCCCAGCGGGGGCGCTCGCTGGGCGGCTCGCAGCAGGACATCGTGGCGACGGCAACGCATGCCACGGCGGCCAGCATCTCCCTTGCCATCCGGCGGTGGCTTGCCCCCAGAGGCGGCGTGGATGCGGTGATTGTTGGGGGCGGCGGCACCCGGAACGCGACCCTCATGCGGTGGCTTGCGCAGATGGTCGCCCCCGCCCGCCTGACGACGCATGCCGAATTCGGCATCCCGGACGACGCCAAGGAGGCCATGGCCTTCGCGCTGCTGGGCTACGAGACCCTCCACAGGCGTCCGTCCAACGTGCCGGGGGCGACGGGCGCCTCCCGTCCCGTTGTACTGGGATCCGTGACGCGCGTCTGAGGGTCTCAGTCGGGCGGCGTTCCGCGGCCCTCGGCCTGATCGGCGCCCAGGTTCGAGAGCGCATCGGCGCGGGTGTTCAGGTGGCGGCGCGTGTGCGAGACGCTGGCAGAGTCGAACTGACTCAGGAGCTGGACGGCGCGGACGAACAGGGGCTTCAGGTGGGGGGCTTTGACGGCGTAGATTCCGGCGAGCTGGCGGGCCATCAGCTCGCTGTCGGTGATGACGCGGATGCGGCTGCAGCCCAGCGCCCGGGCCTCCTCCAGCGCGCGAATCAGGGCCGTGTACTCCGCCACGTTGTTCGTGGTGCGCCCCAGGGGCTCGGAGATCTCCTTGACCACTGCCCCCTGGGGATCGGTGAGGACGATGCCGATGCCGGCCGGCCCGGGATTGCCGCGGGCCGCGCCATCCACATGGGCGGTCAGCTCCATGCTCACTCCGGCACCGCCAGCAGCCGGCCGCAGTTGGGGCAGGTCTCCAGGGTTTCCGCCTCCTCCACCCGCCGCACGATCGCCGAGGGCAGGGTGGTGTGGCACGCGCCGCAGGCGCCCCCCTCCATCCGGGCGATCCCCACTCCTCCCTTGCCCGCCCGGATCGTCTCATAGCGCTTGAGGAGAGCCGGGGGGATCGGCGCGGCCCGGAGGTCTCGTTCCGCCCGGAGCTTCGTGATCCGCTCAGCAAGCTCGCGGGCCTCCCGCCTGTAGGCCGCCTGCTTCCTGGCGAAGGCCGCCGCGGCCTCCTCATGCCGCTTGCGCGCTTCCGCCTCCTCGGCCCGGCGCATCTCCACCTGGTCCATCAGGATGAGGATCCGCTCATCCAGCCGGTTCCGCTGCCGCCCCAGGGCCTCCACCTCCTCCTCGAGGGACTGCAGCTCCTTCCAGCTCTGGATGCGGCCGCCGTCGCGCTTCTTCTCGAACTCGCGCTTCTTCGCCTCCACGGCCTCCAGTTCCAGCTCCGCGTCCTTCAGGTCCCGGGCGGTCTCGTGCAGCGTACGCTCTGCGCGCTCCCAGATGGCCTTCGCCGACTCCGCGGCCGCCTGCTCGGCGCGGCCCTCGTCCAGCGCCTGGTACTGGCGCGTGGCCTGGAGCAGGGCGGAGTCGACCACTTGCAGGGCGTATAGGTTGGAGATATCCCGGGTCATGGACCTGCCTGGCGCGGTCTTCTGCAACAGCCACGCCAGTCTTCGGCGCGGGCCCGGCCGAATCCTGTCCGCGGAATTCTCCGGGCGTCCAGGCGTGCCAGAGCCAGGAGGGCCGGGAACCGTCTGGTACAATCAACCCATCCTGCCCGGCGAGCGCCTCTTGAACACCGGCCCCTCATACGACCCCGCCATCGCCGACGCCCTGGGGCGCGGCCGCCGCGTGGCCCGCGAGCTTCTGGCACCGCGTGCCGAGGAATCGGACCAGGCGGCCGTGCCGCCCGCGGAGAACGTGCGCGCCCTGGCTGTCGAGGGCTTGCTGGGCCTGAACGTCCCGCGCGCGTACGGCGGGCTTGGGGCCCTGGGAGCGGCCCTGCGGGAGCACACGGAGACCCTGGCAGCGGCCTGCGGAGTCACCACCTTCGTCCAGGGCCAGCACCAGTCGGCCTGCGCCTTCATCTCGGCGGGCGCGAGCGAGCCTATCAAGGAGCGCCTGCTGCCGCCCATGGCCACAGGCGACCTGCTGGGCGCCGTAGCCTTCTCGCACCTGCGCCGCCCCGGACCCCCCGCAGTCCGCGCCACGCCCGTGGCTGGGGGCTTCGTGCTGGACGGCACCGCACCCTGGGTGACCGGATGGGGACTCATGCGCGTGGCCGTGATGGGGGGCACTCTTCCGGATGACCGCCTGCTCTATGCGGTGATCCCCCTGGAGGAGTCAGAGCATCTCTGCGCCTCGCCGCCCATGCGGCTTTGCGCCATGAGCGCCTCGGCCACGGTCGCGGTCACCCTGCGCGGCCTGTTCGTGCCGGAGACCGAGGTGCTCAAGACGATCACCCGGGAGCAGATGGCCGCCACCGACGCGGGCGCCATTCTGCTGGTCACGCCCCAACCCTTCGGCGTGACGCGGGCTAGCATCGCCCTGCTGCGGGACCTGGCGGACCGTCGGGACCGGGCGCTGTTTCGGCAGGTCGCTGAGACGCTGGAGCGGGAGCTGGAAGAGGTCCGCGCTCGCACCGAGCACTGGATCGGGCGGACGACGGATCCAGACTATGCCGCGAGCGCGCTGTCGATTCGGGCTTGGGCAGTGGAACTGGGCGTGCGGGCCGCCCACGCGGCCCTGGCCGCCTCGGGTGGCAGCGGCAACGCTCTGGACCATCCGGCTCAGCGGCTCGTGCGTGAGTCCGTCTTCTACACGCTTGTGGCCCAGACCAGCTCGGTGCAGGCGGCTGTTCTGCAGCGCCTGCGCGACCGCTCCTGGCACCCGGGTGGCGGCGATGGCGCCCCGACTTAGGACGGAGGGGATCCTGTGGCGGGAGTTCTGCCCGCCGAGGCGCGCCCAACCATGAGGCTGGAGAGGGTGGAGGTTGGCGGCGCGGACCTGACGCTGCAGGCGCTGGCGTACTGGCCCAGCGAGCAGCGTGGACGGATCTGCTGCGTGGTGTCCCACGGATTCACCGCCTCGCGGGCAAGTGTGGACCTGCTGGCCGCGTACCTGGCCGCGCGCCACCATCCGTGCCTGACCTTCGACGCCCGGGGACACAAGCTCGGCGCCACGGGGGGCGCGCTTTTGCACATGGAGCAGGCCGTGGAGGATCTGCTCCGCGCCGCGCGATTCGCCCTGGGCCATTTCGGGCAGGAGCGCTGCATGCTCGCCGGACACTCCATGGGAGCACTCCTGAGCCTGGCGGCCACCCTTCGGCTGCCCCAGGCGGCCGGGTGCGCCTGCATCGCAACCGGGGGAACGCCTGCGGCCTCCTTCCGCCAGCCCCTGGGGCAGGCCATGCTCTCCCAGCGCTCGGACTACGTGGAGGGCGCGCCCGCCCTGGAGCTTCTGGAGCAGATGGGGAGCCTGGCCGCGGACCTTTCGGGGCTGGACGGCCGGCCGGCGCTCTTCGTGGCCGCCCGGGGGGACGCCCTCGTGAGGCCCTCGAGCGTGCGCCGGCTGGCCGGCCGGGCCGGGCCGGGCGCACAGTACGTGGAGGTGGACGGCACGCACCTGGAGGCCGCCGACCGCGCCCGCGGTGTGGTGGCCCACTGGCTGGATGAGCTGCGCTCCGCAGGGCGGGTTCAGTAGGCTCGCCGGGGTGCACGACGGGGACGCCCGTCACGCGGCGCGCGCCGGCGCACCTACCCCCCGCTCTCCCCAAGAGCCTCGGCGTACTTGAGGCCGGTGCCCGTGTTGAACAGGACGACGCAGTCGTGCGGGCGGACCCAGCCCGACTCGCGCAGCACGCGCAGGGCGGCGAGGCATGCGCCCCCCTCAGGGCAGGCGCAGATTCCCGTGGCGGCGCTCAGGTCGAAGGCACCGCGGATCAGCTCCGCGTCGGAAACCGCTACGGCCGTGCCCCGGCTCTCGCGCAAGATGTCCAGCATGAGGAAGTCGCCCAGCGCCCGCGGCACCCGGAGGCCGGCCGCCACGGTGTGGGCGTGGGCGGGTGCGGCACCCCCCGTGCGGCCCTCCTGAAAGGCGCGCACGATGGGCGCGCATCCCTCCGCCTGCACGCTCACCATCCTCGGCCGCTCCGGCCCGATCCACCCCAGCGCCTCCATCTCGTGGAACGCCTTCCACATGCCGATGAGGCCCGTGCCGCCGCCTGTGGGATAGAGGATCACATCCGGCAGGCGCCAGCCCAGGCCCTCGGCCAGCTCGTAGCCCATCGTCTTCTTGCCCTCCACGCGGAATGGCTCGCGCAGGGTGGAGACGTCGTGCAATCCCTCCTGCCGGGCGCGCTCCTGCACCATCCTGGCGCAGTCGGTGATCAGGCCGTCCACCAGCGTGACGCGCGCGCCCGCCAGCGCGCACTCCAGCAGGTTTGCCCGGGGCGCATCCGCCGGCATAAAGACGTGGGCCTCGAGCCCCGCCCGGGCGGCATAGGCGGCCAGTGCGCCGCCCGCGTTGCCCGCGGAGGGGACCGCCAGGCGGCGCGCGCCGAGGTGGGCCGCCATCCCCACGGCCACCGCCATCCCCCGCGCCTTGAAGGAGCCCGTGGGGTTCACCGCCTCGTCCTTCACGAGCAGGCGCCCGAACGCCATGCCCAGGGCCCCCGCCAGCGCATCCGCCGGGATCAGCGGCGTGCCGCCCTCGCCCAGGGTGGGAGGCTCCACCTCGGCCGGCAGAGGAAGCACCTCGCGCCAGCGCCAGAGGGTGCGCGGCCGGGCCGCCAGGGAATCGCGGGTGAGGGTTCGGCCGGCGGCGGCCAGGTCGTAGTCCACCCGCAGCGGCCCGCCGCAGGCGCACAGGTTGAGGAGCTGGTCCGCAGGATAGGGCCGACCGCAGGCCCAGCACGAGATCCGGAGGATGTGCATGATCCTCCCATGCGCCTCTTCGCCGCCCGAATCCTGCCGGTTTCCAGCGGCTTGCCCCGGAACTGTGCGGGCATGCACAGAACGCAGCCGTTTAGCCCGTTGCGCGCGGAATTCCCTGCCAGCGAGAGCGTCCCGGGCCGAAAGCAGGACCGAGTTCTGCGGGTCGGAGCAGACCCAAAGTGTGCAGCGCCCGGGATCCGCTCATGCCCCGGAGGACAAGCCGCGGGGAGCCAGGGGCATTGACCGCAGGCGCAACCCCGTTGCGGCGAAGAGGGCGTTGCCGATGGCAGGAGCGATGCAGACAATGGGGGTCTCGCCGGCTCCGGCGGGCGGCAGGTCCTTCCGGTCGAGCAGAACCGTCTCCAGCGCGGGGCAGTCGCCGAAGCGCGGCACCCGGTAGCGGGAGAAGCGTGGGTTCAGCACGGCACGCTCGTCGTGCTCGATCCGCTCCCAGAGCGCGCCCCCGATCCCCATGATCACGCAGCCCTCCACCTGATTCCGCAGGTGGTCAGGGTTCACGATGGCACCGCACTCGAAGGCCGTCACAGCCCGCACGACCTTCACCTCTCGGCCCGGCCCGTCCAGGCGCACCTGGGCGCAGGTCGCCACCACACTGCCCTTCTCCGTGCCGCAGGCAACGCCGGCCCCGTGGCCCGCCGGCAGGGGCCGTCCCCAGCCGAACCGCTCGGCGGCGGCATCCAGCACAGCCCGGATCCGGTCGTCCTTGAGGTTCCTGCGACGGAACTCCAGGGGATCCAGTCCCAGTGCCGCGGCCATCTCGTCCATATGGGTCTCGCGGGCGAAGTGGTTGGCGGTGGCGGCCAGCGCCCGGTAGGACCCCTGGCGGAAGGGCGACTGGGCACCGTGGAACTCCTCGCGCCGCAATGGCACCGCGTACGGGGTGCGCGGGGCCGAGCCGCCCGAGTTGTAGTTGTGGAACTCCCAGGCCGTCAAGATGCCGTCGGCGTTCGCCGCGGAGGCCGCGTCGATCACGCCCCCCGGCCGGAAGTAGGCCCGGGTGAACTCCTCCTCGCGCGTCCACACCACCTTGACCGGCTTGCCTGCGGCCCGGGCCAGGCGCGCTGCCTCCAGAGCCGCCTCGCCGGTGTGCTTGCCGCCGTAGCCCGCGCCGGTGTCGGGGACGATGACGCGGACCCGCTCCTCGCGGAGCCCGAAGGCGGAGGCCAGTTCCTGCCGCACGCCAAAGGGGCGCTGGGTGCCCGTCCACACCGTGAGCTGGTCACCCTCCCATTCCGCAACAGCCGCGCGGGGCTCCAGGGGCGCGTGGGCGATGTAGGCGACCGTATACGTCTGCCTTAGGGTCTTGTGCCCCGAGGCCAGCGCCCGCTCCAGGGACTCGGCCTCCTCAGCGGGGCCGCGCTTCTCCGCGGTGGCTCGGAGGTGCTCGAAGAGGCGGGAGGCGGGCGGAATCGCCTCCGGCTCCCATTCCGCCTGGATCGCCTCCAGGGCCCGCGCCGCCGTGTGGACATCGGGAGCGGCCACGCCCACGAAGTCGCCCTCGCGCACCACCTTCACGCCTGGCACGCCCTCCGCGCGCCGGAGGTCCACGCTCTTCAGGCGCGCCTTCGCCGTCTCCGGACGCAGGATGCGGCCGTGCAGCATCCCCGGCCGGCGGATGTCGGAGGCGTACTTGTGGCTCCCGGTGACGAATGCGGCCGCGTCGATCTTCTGCACGCTGCGGCCCGCCTCCCGCCAGAGGGCGGGGGGAGTGGGGGCAGTCTGCTCGGAGATTGCGCCCGCGAGCCTGCGGCCCTTGGTGAGCCCGGCGAACGGGGCGGAGCGGCCTGTGGCCGGGTGATGGATGGCGCCTTGGCGCGCTTCCAGGGAGTCCCGCGGCGCCTGCCACTCGGCGGCGGCCATGTCGATCAGCATCTCCCGCGCAGCGGCGGCCGCCCGGCGAAGCCGCACGGCCATGTCCGGAGTGGTGCGCGACCCGAAGGTCCCCATATCAAAGGGGCAGACCGCCGTGTCGCCCATCACCAGCCGAACCGAAGACACCGGGAGGCGGAGCTCGTCGGCCACGGCCTGGGTGAGGGAGGTGCGGATGTCCTGCCCCACCTCGGCCTTGCCCGTATAGGCGGTGACGACGCCGTCCTCGCCCACATGGAGCCATGCGCCCACCTCCGCCGGAACCCGTTGTCCCCCACGCCTCCGCTGTCCCACGCCCGATTCGCGCTGGGACTCGGCGCAGTCCACCAGCACGAAGACGGCCAGGCCCGCGCCGGCCGCTTGCAGGAAGCCCCGGCGGCTGAGCCGGGCCGGTGGCCTCTCCCATAGCTCGTATCTCTCCGGCGCCAGGTCCGCATCCTGCGCGTCGCGCGTCATCGTCCCTTCCCTCCCATCCTGCGCCCGGCCTCGCGGATGCCCGCCACAATCCGGGGATAGGTGCCGCACCGGCAGAGGCTGCCCTGCATATGCCGGACAATCTCGGCCTCGGTCGGGACGGGATTCTTCTCCAGGAGCGCCACCGCCTGAAGGATCATCCCCGGCGTGCAGTACCCGCACTGCAGGGCATCGTGATCGATGAAGGCCTGCTGGACGGGGTGCAGCACATCGCCACCCGACAGGCCCTCGATGGTGAGGATCGCGTCGCCAGCCACGGAGCCCAAGGGAGTGATGCAGGAGCGCACAGGCCGGCCGTCCACCAGCACGGTGCAGGCGCCGCACTGCCCCTCGCCGCACCCGTACTTGGCGCCGGTGAGCTCCAGGTCGTCGCGGAGCACGCTGAGCAGGCTCCGCTGGGCATCGGCGTTGATCTTCCGCACCGTGCCGTTCACCCGAATCTGCCGGACTCTTGCCATCTCTCCGCTCCTGCCCCTGGATGCGATTCCTGACGGCCCCCAGTCCGCCCGGTGACGGCCGAGCACCGCAGTCAGTGGTCAATGTAGTCCCGCGAGAGGCCCATCTCCTCCGGGGCGTGGAGCCGCAGCATCTTGGTGTGCACATCACCCGGCACGTGGCGCGCGGTGAGCTTGGAGACCACGTACATTGCGAGGATCGCCAGCGGCACTCCCCAGATGGCCGGCTGCTCCAGCAGCGTGCGGACCAGGGGGCTCGCCTGGATGACCAGCATCTTCTTGTCCAGGAGCATGTGCGTGACAATGGCGGCGAGGGAGAGGATTCCTCCCAGGAGCATGCCGATGGCCGCCCCGTACTTGGTGAGCCCCCGCCACCAGGAGCCCATCAGCAACAGGGGGAAGTACGAGGCCGCCGCGATGGCGAAGGCCCACCCCACCATCATGTTGATGTCGAAGGTCTCCACCAGCAGTCCCAGCCCCATGGCGATGGCCCCCGCCACCACCGCCGAGATCTTGAAGGCCGCCAGCCGCTGCGCGGGCGAGGAGGCCGGCCGGAGCATCTTCCCGTAGATGTCATGGGCCAGCGCGCCAGACATGCTCACCAGCAGGCCGGAGAAGGTGGACATGAACGCCGCGAACGCGCCGGCGGCGGTGATTCCGCTGAGCACCTGTCCCAGAAGCTCGTTGTGAAGCCGCTTGGGAAGCTCGATGACCACGCTGTCCGTGAGGTGTCCCGCGTACAGGTCGGGCGCCACGCTGCGGCCCAGCGCGCCCCAGATGGGCGGGAAGAGGTAGAAGGCGCCCAGCATGAGCATCACCAGCATGGTGGTGCGCTTGGCCGCCCTGCCATCGGGGTTCGTGTAGAACCGCACGAGGATGTGGGGGAGTCCCGCCGTGCCGCACACCAGGGCCACGATCAGCGAGTAGGTGTAGAGCAGCGGATACCCCCACTTGCCCGCCAGCGGCCCGAAGGGATTCAGCCACTGGGCGTTGCTCGGGGCGTTCGGCGCATGGGATCCGGCGGCGATCTCCACAGTGGTTGGATCCCGAAACTCCAGGCGCGGAGCGCCCCTCACCGGCTGGCCCCACTGCATGAGCGGCGCGCTTCCCCAGTGCACCACGTAGGGAACCGCCGTGAGAGTGGCGCCTGGCGGGACGGTGAATCCCTGGGCGGAGCCCAACCCGTCCGGCGCGGGGCGGAGCACCTTGTCCACCGGCATGCCTGTCTCCCTGGCAAGCCCCTGGGCGCGCGAGGAGGAGACACGGGCGATGGCGGCTCCGGCGGGAAACGTGACCGTCGTCTCTGAAAGCGGCGAGAAGGAGAGGATGTTGGCCGGATAGGCGGAGGCGCCCTTGATCTTGACCGCGGCGTCCCGCTCCAGCTTGGGCGCCTCCCGGGGATCGGCGGCGGCGCGGCCCAGATGCTGGCTGTATCCACCGAAGACGGCCATGAGCACGAAGACGGGGGCGGCGATGGCGAATACCTTGGCCCAGTACTGAAACGCCTGCACGAAGGTGATGCCCTTCATGCCCCCCATCGCCACGTTGAAGGTAATGACGCTCCCCACCACCAGGACGCCCGCCCAGTAGGGCCAGCCCAGGATGGAGATCATGGTCACGCCGGCGCCCTTCATCTGCGGCATCGTGTAGAAGAAACCGATGAAGAGCACGAACGTGACGGCAATGCGCCGGAAGAGTGGGCTGTCGAACCGGCCCTCGGCGAAGTCCGGGATTGTGTAGGCCCCGAATCGGCGCAGGGGCCCGGCGATGAAGAGCAGCAGGAAGAGGTAGCCCGCGGCATAGCAGACGGGGTACCAGAGCACGTCGTAGCCGTTCTTCATCAGCAGGCCGGCGATGCCCATGAAGGAGGCCGCGGACAGGTACTCCCCGCTGATGGCGGAGGCGTTCCAGAAGACGTTCACGCTCCTGCCCGCCACGTAGAAGTCCGACGCGGTGCGCGCCATGCGCGTGGCCCAGACACCCAGCCCGACGGTGACGGCCACGATGAGGATGACGAATACGAGGGGGATGTAGGTCACGGCCGGCTGTCCTCTCCCTCGGCCACCGCGTCGGTTTCGATGAAGGCGGGCTTCACCTCCCCAACGCCCGCCGGCTCCAGCGGCTCGCCTGCCTCCTCGCCCAGCACGGCCCGCCAGTCAGCGCACTCTGCCTCGATGCGGTCCGACTCCCGGACGAAGTGCCAGGAGAGGAGCCAGGTGATGGGATAGAAGAGCACACCCAGAAAGAGCCATGTGGCGGTGAATCCCAGCACCGGCGTGGCCGCCAGGTCGGGCAGGTAGTAGTTCACCAGGGGCAGCCCGAAGAGCATGAGCAGGAAGACTGAGGCCACGCGCAGGCTGAGGGCTGCCTGGCGCCGCATGACGGCATGGGCCAGCTCGTGGTGCCGGTCCGCGGGCACGTGCAGGGGGTTTTCCGGTTTCTCCATCCGGACCTCCGAAGGGTGGCGATCGGCCGACACAGTTTCGCCGCTCCCCCCCTGAATCCTCTGCTCTCAAGCCCCGGCCACGCACCGCCCATACGCACGACCCGGGACGACATCGGTCGTCCCCAGTCAATGCGGCCGCCGCTCCCCGCGTGTGGGAGATCTGCCCCCTGTCACCCGCGGGCAGCGCCGCGGGCCTTCTGCCGTCCGCGGCTGGGCCGCGCGCGCTGCTGCGGGCCGGCCCCGCCAGGGCCGGCCGTCACCGGCGGCACCGGGACCTGCACGGCCTCCTCGGCAGCGCCCGCCGCAACTGTCGTGGCAAACACCAGGCTGCGCCGCGCCTCCAGCGAGCGGCGCAGCAGGGCAAACAGGATGCCCGCGCCCATCACCACCACGCCCAGCCACACCAGGTTGATTCCGGGCTTGTTGGTGACCTGGAGCGGAACCACCCACCGCGCCGGGAGCTGCGGAAGCTCGAAGTTCAACGACACCTCCTTGGTGGAGGGGTCCGGACCCTTCTCAACCACCACGACGCCGCCCATGCCGGGGATCTCCATATTGATGGGTGTCCCCCCCGAATGGCCGCCCAGGCGCGTCCCGGGCCGGATCGGATAGGCCTTGCCGTCGGGGCCGATCAGCTCGCCCTCCATGCCCATCACGCTGCCGTCCACGCCGCCGCCCCCGCGCATATAGAACTTGCGGTAGCGCACCCTGTAGCCGGTGGGCATCACCTCCACCCGGTACCCGTCCTTGTCAAGCACGAAGTTGTCCCAGTTCTCGATGACGACGGGCACCGTCTGCCCTTCCCGCACGGTGGCCTTGGGGCGCACCAGGAAGGGATCGATGGTTACCATCACGTAGAAGTCCCGGGCCAGGTCCTTGTGGATGTAGGGCCAGCGCATGGTGGTGGGCTTGCCCTCCTCCGCGCCCACCATGAGGTTCACGCTCTTGAAGACCGGGGCCAGGGCCGTGAAGCTGGCCTTTCTGTCCAGCAGCGACTCGTCCAGGCCGCTGTTCGGCGCCCTGTGGGGATTGAGCATGGCGTGGGGATCCAGGCCGGCATGGGGATCCGCCACCTCAGCACCCTTGGCGGCCAGGCCGCTGGCATCGTGGGCCTCCCCGTCCGCGTGGTCGGGCTTGCCGTCGCCGTCGTGGTCGTGGGGCACCTCGTCGGCGCGGGCCACGCCCTTGGGGTCGCGCAGGGGGATCATGCGCAACCGCACCCCGTGCCCGAAGTCAAACCAGTCTTGGCGCTGGATCTCGTCGGAGACCCGCGCCAGAATCTGCGGGTCGCCGGACTCCTGCGCCTGGCGCATCTTGGCGTCGTGGGTCCACTCCTCGAACTGCAGGGCGTAGCCGAAGCGGGTGGCCCGTGGGCCCGATCCCTCCACCAGGACCACGTTGTCGGTGTCCTCGTAGACGTTGGTGATGACAGTGCCCAGGAACAGGAGGCCGATCCCCACGTGGGCCAGCCAGCCGCCCATGGTGACGGCCTTGGCGCGAAGGACCTTCCAAGCCAGGATCAGATTCGAGAACGCGGCGAAGGCCCCCAGCGTGGCCACCGTCACCACGAGGACGGCGGGCGTGGCAGCCTTGAAGCCCGCGGCCGCCTGGGAGCGCACGAACCACACCACCAGGAAGCCCACTCCCAAGGCAGCGAACCACGGCACCAGGATCTTCCACAGAAACTTCTCCAGGTGCGTCTTGCTCCAGGCGAGGAACGGCACGATGCCCATCAGGACCAGCAGGGGGATCAGCAGGAACGACCCCACGCGGTTGTAGAAGGGCGGCTGGAGCGCCAC
>Ga0073934_10005102_pt1 | contig 20807 bp, 25 predicted proteins | sample LarsenN4metaG_FD_76834 | JGI IMG/M metagenome (GOLD analysis project Ga0073934, IMG submission 76834) | Hot spring sediment bacterial and archeal communities from British Columbia, Canada, to study Microbial Dark Matter (Phase II) - Larsen... ...
GGCGCTGGACATGCTGCTGGACGAAGGCCTCGACAACGTGTTCGCGCGCCACCGGCGCTGGGCCGCCGGCGTGCGTGCGGCCGTCGTCGCGTGGGGCCTGCCGATCCAGTGCGCCGATCCGGCGGTGTACTCGCCGGTGCTCACCGGCGTGATCACGCCGCCGGGTGTCGACGCCGACGCGGTGCGGCGCCTGATCCACCAGCGCTTCGACCTCTCGCTCGGCACCGGCCTCGGCAAGCTCAAGGGCCGCATGTTCCGCATGGGCCACCTCGGCGACAGCAACGACCTCACCCTGGTGGCGATGGTCGCGGGTGTCGAGATGGGGCTGAAGCTCGCCGGCGTCAAGCTGGCCGGCAGCGGCGTGCAGGCGGCGATGGAGCATTTCGCGTCGCATCCACAGGGTTCAGCACTGCGCGCGGCGGCGTGACGCCGGGGCGCGCGCCGGCACCGACAGACCACCTCCAGGGAGACCTCACGATGCATCGACGATCCGTCCTCCGCGCCGCCGGCGCCAGCGTGGCCGCGCTCGGCCTGCCGCGCGTGTTCGCGCAGACCTGGCCGAGCGGCCCCGTGCGCATCGTCGTCGGGTTCCCGCCGGGCGGCGGCACCGATGCGCTCGCGCGCGTGGTGGGTGCGAAGCTCGGCGCGATGTGGGGGCAGCAGGTCGTGGTCGAGAACAAGGCCGGCGTCGCCGGGGTGCTGGCGGCCGAGTACGTCGCGCAGCAGCCGAGCGACGGCAGCACCTTGCTGATGGCGCACATCAACAGCCACGCGCTCGCGCCCAGCCTGCAGCCCAAGCTGCGCTACAGCGTGGCGCGCGACTTCGTGCCGATCGTGCTGGTGGGCGTGACGCCGAACCTGCTGATCGCCAACACGGCGCAACCGGCGCAGACGGTGAAGGACATCGTCGCGCTGTGCAAGGCGCAGCCGGGCCGGGTGAGCTTCGGCTCGGCTGGCGCCGGCTCGGCGCAGCACCTCGCGCTGGAGATGTTCAAGCTGCGCGCGAAGGTCGACGCGCTGCACGTGCCGTACAAGGGCTCGGGGCCGCTGCTCACCGACCTGATCGGCGGCCAGATCCAGTACAGCTTCGAGACGATGACCGCGGCGACGCCGCACGTGAAGAGCGGCAAGGTGATCGCCGTCGCGCAGACGCGCGCGAAGCGCGCCAAGGGCCACCCGAACGTGCCGACGATGCAGGAGCAGGGCTTCGCCGGCTTCGAGGCCACGACGTGGTACGGGCTCGCCGGCCCGGGCAAGCTGCCCACGCCGATCGCGAAGAAGATCAACGCCGACGTGAACACGGTGCTCGCGATGCCCGACGTGCAGGAGCGCCTCGACTCGTTCGGCGCCGAGGACGGCGGCGGCACGACCGAGAAGTTCTCGCAGTTCATCGACAGCGAGATCGCGAAGTGGACGAAGGTCGTCAAGGATGCTCAGGTGCGCGTCGACTCCTGACGGCGCGACCGCGCACGCTCGATCGTGCGCATGGGTGAGCGAGCGACCGCCGACCCATTTGTGACCACGCCCGCGCGCCGCTCCCTCCGGGTTGCGGGGGCGGGCGCGAGCCGGCGTCCCCCAAACGGGGCAGTGATCCCGACCCCGAGGTGCCGCAATGATCTGCGCCGTCACTTCGGGAGTAGTTCACATGCTCGACGATCACCGCCTCGATGTCCCCGCCGCGCCCGCGCCGTCGATCCGGCGGCCGCACGCGGCGCCGCCGGTCGACATCCCGCCCGGGCATGTCGGCCCCGTCGTGCTGCCGGGCAGCGGCCGCACCATCTGGTGGACCGGCCGCGTCGCGATCGGGCTGCGGCACCAGCCGAAGCGCCAGTTCGACGGCCTGTCGCACTCGGCCCTGTGGCTGCAGGACCTGCTGCTGCAGCGGCGCGGCAAGCTGTCGGCCGCGTGAGCCGGCGCGGCGCGTCTATGCTGGCGGCGTGCACATCGCCTGGATCGACGACGACACGCCGCTGCCGCCCACGCACCTCGCGCTGCCCGCGCAGAGCGAGGCGCCGGGCTTGCTGGCCGCCGGCGGCACGCTGAATCTCGCGCGGCTCGAGGAGGCCTACTCGCACGGCGTGTTCCCGTGGTTCGGCGAAGGCCAGCCGGTGCTGTGGTGGACGCTCGATCCGCGCATGGTGCTGCCGGTCGGCGAGTTCCGCCTGACGCGCTCGCTGCGCAAGACGCTCGCGCGCTTCGTCTCGACGCCGGGCTGCGAGATCCGCTGCGACAGCGCGTTCCGCGAGGTGATCGAGACCTGCTCGCGCACGCCGCGCCGGGGGCAGGACGGCACGTGGATCGTGCCGGCGATGGTCGACGCGTACTGCGCGTGGCACGCGGCCGGCAAGGCACACAGCGTGGAGACCTGGATCGACGGCGAACTCGCCGGCGGCCTGTACGGCGTGCACCTCGGGCGCATGTTCTTCGGCGAGTCGATGTTCGCGCGCCGCACCGACGCGTCGAAGATCGCGCTGGCCGCGCTGGTGGCGCTGTGTCGCGCGCACCACGTCCCGCTCATCGATTGCCAGCAGTCCACCGAGCACCTGGCGTCGATGGGCGCGCGCGAGATCCCGCGCGACGAGTTCGAGCGCCATCTCGCCACCCATGTCCCCGGCCCTCCGGCGATCGCACGCTGGACCTATGATCCACGGCTGTGGGCGCAGCTCGACGAACGACTGGCCGCGCCCGCGAGCACCGCGCCATGACCCACCCGAAGGAGCTCCCGCTCGCGTCGCTGCAGTTCTATGCGACGGCGCCCTACCCGTGCAGCTACCTGTCGGGGCGCATGGCGCGCTCGCAGGTGGCCACGCCCAGCCACCTGATCCATGCCGACGCGTACTCGGGGCTGGTGGCCAACGGCTTCCGGCGCAGCGGCATGTTCACCTACCGCCCCTATTGCGACGGCTGCCGCGCGTGCGTGCCGCTGCGCGTGCCGGTCGAGCGCTTCGAGCCGTCGCGCAGCCAGCGCCGCGCGTGGACGGCGCATCACGCCTTGCAGGCGCGGGTGCTGCGTCTGTGCTTCGTGCCCGAGCACTACCAGCTCTACCTGCGCTACCAGGCCGGCCGCCACGCCGGCGGCGGCATGGACCACGACAGCATCGACCAGTACACGCAGTTCCTGCTGCAAAGCCGCGTGAACTCGCGGCTGGTGGAGTTCCGCGAGCCGGCGCCGGGCGGCCTCGGGCCGCTCAAGATGGTGTCGATCCTCGACATCCTGAACGACGGGCTGTCGGCGGTGTACACCTTCTACGAGCCCGAGCCGCGCGCGAGCTACGGCACCTACAGCGTGCTGTGGCAGATCGACCAGGCGCGGCAGCTGCGGCTGCCGCACGTGTACCTCGGCTACTGGATCGCCGAGAGCACGAAGATGGCCTACAAGGCGCAGTTCAAGCCGCACCAGCTGCTGCTGGACGGCGTGTGGCGCGACGCTTCGGCGGCCTGAAGCGCCGGGTCGGCGACGGGACGAACACCGGCGCGCGGCCGCGAGACCCGCGAGACGTCAGCGCGAGTTCTCGGCGGCGCGCAGTTCCTCGCACGAGGGCTTGCACACCATCTGCACCTTGCCGAGCAGCCGCTTGCTCTGGAGCTGGTCGGGCGAGCGGTGGCGGCCGCACTTGAAGCACGACCGCGTATTGCCCCGCCCGATGAACGGCGAGCCGCCGACCTTGCTCGCGTAACGCAGCCCGTCGCCCGTGATGCGGGTCGTAGTGGCTTTGGTCATGAGTCCGGAGATCCGATGGTGGGTGGTGCAGGGTTCGAACCTGCGACCCCTGCCGTGTGAAGGCAGTGCTCTACCGCTGAGCTAACCACCCGCGCCGCTGGCGCGGCAAGGCGCGAATTATGCCATGGCCCTGCGCCACACCGCCGCGCCGCCGCAGGCCTTGTCGAGCTCGGCCAGCACGGCTTCGTGCGCCGCGCGCTCGTCGGCATCGGGCTCGATCACCGGCAGCTCGAACGCCGCCAGGTCCACGTCTTCCGCGGTCGCGATCTGCGGGCCGGCGTCGGTCGGGTCGATGACCAGCGACTCCTGGCCGCGCGTCATGCGGATGTACACCTCGGCCAGCAGCCCGGCGTCGAGCAGCGCGCCGTGCAAGGTGCGGTTGCTGTTGTCGACCTCGAGCCGCTTGCACAGCGCGTCGAGCGAGTTCGACTTGCCCGGGAACTGCTCGCGCGCCATGGCGAGGCTGTCGGTCACGCGCTCGACGAAGCTGGCGAACGGCGGCTTGCCGAGACGGCGCAGCTCCATGTCGAGGAAGCCGACGTCGAAGCTCGCGTTGTGGATCACCACCTCGGCGCCGGCCAGGTACTCGAGCAGCTCGTCGGCGATCGCGGCGAACACGGGCTTGTCGGCGAGGAACTCGTCGGTGAGGCCGTGGATCTTGACCGCGTCTTCGCTGTTGCGGCGCTCGGGGTTGACGTAGAAGTGCTTGTTGTGACCCGTGAGCCGGCGGTTGACCATCTCGATGCAGCCGATCTCGATGATGCGGTCGCCGCTCTCCGGGCTGAGGCCCGTGGTCTCGGTGTCGAGGAAGACCTGTCTCATGCGCCGGCCCCCCGCTTTGCGCTCGTCGCCCACAGCCACGCGCCGGCCGCGATCATCGGCAGGCACAACCACTGCCCCATGCTGAGGTTCAGCGCGAGCAGACCGAGGAAGCTGTCGGGTTCGCGGAAGTACTCGGCCACGAAGCGCAGCACGCCGTACCCCACGAGAAAGGCGCCCGACACCGCACCGAGCGGCCGCGGGCGGCGCGCGAACCACCACAGCAGCACGAACAGCAGCAGCCCTTCGAGCGCGAACTGGTACAGCGGCGACGGATGCCGCGGGATCGGCGTGCCGGACTGCGGGAACACCATCGCCCACGGCAAGGACGGATCGGCGGCGCGGCCCCACAGCTCGCCGTTGATGAAGTTGCCGAGCCGCCCGCTCGCGAGCCCGACGGGCACGCACGGCGCCACGAGGTCGGCCACCTGCAGGAAGGGCCGCGCGCGCGAGCGCGCGAACCACGCCATCGCCGCGATCACGCCCAGCAGCCCGCCGTGGAACGACATGCCGCCCTTCCACACCGCGAGCGCCTCGAGCGGGTTCGCGGCGTAGTAGCCGGGCTTGTAGAACAGCACGTAGCCCAGGCGCCCGCCGATGATCACGCCGACCACGCCCCAGAACAGCAGGTCCTCGACGTCGCGCCGCGACCAGCCGGCCGACGCGTACGGCTCGCGGCGCGTGCGCAGGGTCGCGAGCCACAGGAACAGGCCGAAGGCGACCAGGTAGGTCAGTCCGTACCAGTGGATGCCGAACGATCCGATGCGGATCGCGATGGGGTCGAACTGCGGGTGGACGAGCATGACGGCCGGAATGCTAGCAGCGCGACCTAGAATGCCCCGGCAGCACCGCCGCTGCGCGCTCTCCTGCCCGCCGCCCCGCCCGCCCCTTCGCCGTACCTGCCATGACCGACAAGCTCAATCCCCGCTCGAGGAACATCACCGAAGGCGTCGCACGCGCGCCCAACCGCTCGATGTTCTACGGCATGGGCTACCAGCCCGAGGACTTCGCCAAGCCGATGATCGGCGTGGCCAACGGCCACTCGACCATCACGCCGTGCAACTCGGGGCTGCAGCGGCTCGCCGACGCCGCGATCGCGTCGCTGAAGAAGGCCGGCGCCAACCCGCAGGTCTTCGGCACGCCGACCATCAGCGACGGCATGGCGATGGGCACCGAGGGCATGAAGTACTCGCTGGTCTCGCGCGAGGTGATCGCCGACTGCATCGAGACCTGCGTGGGCGGCCAGTGGATGGACGGCGTCATCACGATCGGCGGCTGCGACAAGAACATGCCCGGCGCGATGATGGGCATGCTGCGCGCCAACGTGCCGGGGCTCTTCGTCTACGGCGGCACCATCCTGCCCGGTCACTACAAGGGCAAGGACCTCAACATCGTCAGCGTGTTCGAGGCGGTGGGCGAGTTCTCCGCCGGCCGCATGAGCGAGGAGGACTTCTGCCAGATCGAGCGCCGCGCCATCCCCGGCAGCGGCTCCTGCGGCGGCATGTACACGGCCAACACGATGAGCAGCGCGTTCGAAGCACTCGGCATGAGCCTGCCGGGCTCGAGCACGATGGCCAACGTCGAGGACGAGATCGTCGCCCTGATGGATCGCGCCGCCGGCGCCGTGGTCGAGGCGGTGCGCCGCGACCTGAAACCGCGCGACATCGTCACGCGCCAGAGCATCGAGAACGCCGTCGCCGTCATCATGGCCACCGGCGGCTCGACCAACGCGGTGCTGCACTTCCTGGCCATCGCGCACGCCGCCGGCGTCGAGTGGAGCATCGACGACTTCGAGCGCGTGCGCCGCAAGGTGCCGGTGATCTGCGACCTCAAGCCGTCGGGCCGGTACCTCGCGATCGACCTGCACCGCGCCGGCGGCATTCCGCAGGTGATGAAGCTGCTGCTCGACGCCGGCCTGCTGCACGGCGACTGCATCACCATGACCGGCAAGACCCTGGCCGAGAACCTCGCCGACGTGCCCGCGGCGCCGCGCGCCGACCAGGACGTGATCCGCCCGGTCGACCGGCCGCTGTACGCACAGGGCCACCTCGCCATCCTCAAGGGCAACCTGTCGACCGAAGGCAGCGTCGCCAAGATCACCGGGCTGAAGAACCCGGTGATCACCGGACCCGCGCGCGTGTTCGACGACGAGCAGAGCGCGCTGGCGGCGATCATGGATCGCCGCATCCAGCCGGGCGACGTGATGGTGCTGCGCTACCTCGGTCCGAAGGGCGCGCCCGGCATGCCGGAGATGCTCGCGCCGACGTCCGCGCTCATCGGCCAGGGGCTCGGTGAGTCGGTGGGCCTCGTCACCGACGGTCGCTTCTCCGGCGGCACGTGGGGCATGGTCGTCGGCCACGTCGCACCCGAGGCGGCGGTCGGCGGCACGATCGCGCTCGTGCGCGAGGGCGACTCGATCACGATCGACGCGCACAAGCTGCTGCTGCAGCTCAACGTCGACGACGCGGAGCTCGCACGCCGACGCGCCGCGTGGCAGGCGCCGAAGCCGCGCTACACGCGCGGCGTGCTGGCCAAGTTCGCGAAGAACACGTCGAGCGCCAGCACCGGCGCCGTGCTCGACCGCGACTGACGGAGCCCGTTCAGAGCTTCTTCGGCGGCACCGGCTCTTCGAGGTCGGTGAAGTTGGTCGACTCGACCTGGCTGTGGAACTGGCTGCTGCGCGTGACCGTGTCGGCGTGGCGCTGGCGCTCGGCCGCGCGTTCGGCCTCGACTTCGCGCACCTTCTCCTGGTGCTGCGCCTTGTAGGCCGCGGCCTTGCGCTTGTTGCGGTCGAAGCGGCGGTGGTCGATGCCCAGGGCCTCGAACGCCTTGCGGCGCCGCGCCTCCTTGCGGTCTTCCATCTTCTGCATCTCGCGCTTCTTCGTGAGGCCCGAACTGTCGGCATACGACCACCACAGCACCGCCAGGCCGAACGGCGCGAGCACGACCCACCACGACCAGCCCGCGACCGGCGAGACGTCGGCGAACTTCAGCAGCACCATGAGCGTGCCGACCACGACGAAGAACATGTGCGGGCTTCTCCACGGGCGCGGCGCGCCCTGTCAACCGGGGCTTTTACAATCCGTTGACCGCGCTGTAAAGCTCGCAATTCACGCCAACCCGAAAGGACCCCATGAAGCCGCTGCTTGCCACCCTGGCCGTTGCCGTCGCCGGCCTGTCCTCGACCGCCGCGTTCGCCAGCGCCGACCTGGCGCAGAAGAAGAACTGCATGGCCTGCCACGCCGTCGACAAGAAACTCGTCGGGCCGTCGTACAAGGACGTCGCAGCCAAGTACGCCGGTCAGAAGGACGCCGTCGACAAGCTCGCCGAGAAGATCATCAAGGGCGGCCAGGGCGTCTGGGGCCCGGTCCCGATGCCGGCCAATGCCCAGGTCTCTCCGGCCGAGGCCAAGCAGCTGGTGCAGTGGATCATGACCCAGAAGTGATCGACCGGCCTGGCCCACGGGCCAGCCATCGAACGGCCGCGCACTGCGCGGCCGTTTCGTTTGGCGCGAGCCTCGGCGCGTTTGGCGCGAGCCTCCGCGCCTCGCGCGAACCTGCGAACGGGCTCCCCGCTTCACGCCACCGGCGTCCGCCGGCCGGAGCTCGACCCCGGCGCCCTCGCCGGAGCCCAGCCGCGACGCCGGTCGTTGCCAAGGTCAGGGGCCCTGCCGATACTGGCCCGCATGGCCGGCACCGCATCCGATCGCGTCGACGCGCTGCGCGCGTTCGACCGCTTCTGCGCGCGGCGCATCGGCGTGCTGCAGCGACGGCTGCTCGGCCACGAGCGCCGGCGCGATGAGCCCGTGATCCTGCGCTCGCTGCAGCCCGGCGACATCGGATGGGTGGTCTCGCGCCACGGCGCGCTGTACGCGCAGGAGTACGGCTGGGACATGAGCTTCGAGGCGCTGGTGGCCCACATCGCGGCGCGCGTCGTCGAGCAGTTCGAGGCCGGGCGCGAAGCCGCGTGGATCGCCGAGCACGACGGCGCGCGCGCCGGCTGCGTCTTCCTCGTGCAGGCGCGCGACGAGCGCACCGGGCGTCCGATTCCGCGGGTGGCGCAGCTGCGCATGCTGCTGGTCGAGCCGGCGGCTCGCGGCCTCGGGCTGGGCCGGCGCCTGACCGACGAGTGCACCGCCTTCGCGAAAGCGGCCGGCTACGCACGTATCCGCCTGTGGACGAACAGCGTGCTGCTCGCCGCGCGCGCGATCTACCAGCGCGCCGGCTACCGGCTCGTCGCGAGCGAGCCGCACCACAGTTTCGGCCACGACCTCGTCGGCGAAACCTGGGAACTGGCGCTTTGAACGCGGCCCGCCTCGCCCTCGCGGCGGCGGCCGCGGTCGGCGTGCAGGTCGGCGCGGCCATCGTCGGCACGCGCGCGGTAGTCGACGAGCTCGGCCCCGCCTCGATCGCCTTCGTGCGCTACGCGGTCGCGCTGGCGACCTTGCTGCCCTTCGTCGACTGGCGGGCCGTGCGCGCGATCGACCGGCGCGACCGGCTGCCGGCGATGGCCCTCGGCATCGGCCAGTTCGCGCTGCTGATCGCGCTGCTGAACTTCGGGCTGCAGAGCGTGCCGGCCGCGCCCGCCGCGTTGATCTTCGCGAGCTTCCCGCTGCTGGCGCTCGGCGTGGCGGCGGCGCTCGGGCACGAGCGCCTCACCGCGCGCAAGCTCGTCGCGGTGGCCCTCACGCTGGGCGGTGTGGCGGTCGCCCTGGGCTCCGGCGTCGCGGCGCGCAGCGCCTGGTGGGGCGAACTCGCCGTGCTCGCCAGCGCGCTGACGGGCGCCGTGTGCAGCGTGCTGTACCGGCCCTACCTGCGGCGCCATCCGCTGCTGCCCCTCACGGTCTGGGCGCTCGGCGCCGCGGTCGCGAGCCTCGCCGCCGGCGCGTGGATCGAAGGCGGCTTCGCGCGGCTGCCGCAGATCAGCGTGTCGGGCTGGATCGTGCTGGGCGCGGTCGGCGCCTCCAGCGGCGTCGGCTACTGGCTGTGGCTGTGGGCGCTGCGCCATGCCGACGCGTCGCGCGTGACCCTCTATCTCGCGCTCAGCCCGCTGACGGCGCTGGCGCTCGGCGCCGCCGTGCTCGGCGAGCCGGTGCCGGCGCGGCTGTGGCTGGCGCTGGCGCTGGTCGGCGCCGGGCTGTGGGCTACGCGAACTCCTGGCGCACCAGCGGCGACATCAGTCGCCGGATGATCCAGCCGAGCAGTCCGCAGGCCACGAGGGTGAGCGCCACCGCGAGGACGCGCGCCACGGTCACGAAGCCGCCGAACACGTCGGCCGCCTGAGGCGGCAGCTGCGCGCGGCCGATCGTGGCCTGCACCAGCGACTGCACCACCTCGTGCTGCAGCCACAGGCCGAGCAGGTTGAAGACGATCGCCACGGCCAGCAGGCCGATGAACACACGACGCGCCCAGTCCAGGCGCAGCAGCAGGCCGATGGCCGAGGCGAGCGTCGCCACCGACATCAGCAGGCCGAATCCGACGACCCAGGGCAGGTAGCCCAGCAGCAGGCCGGTGAGCAGCGGCAGCGGCTGCGACGGCATCGCGGCGACGGGCGCCGGCAGCAGCGACGCCACGGCGGCGTTCTGGATCAGCGCCGAGACCGTGGCCAGGCCGCTCAGCGCGATGAACACCCACGCCGTGACGGTGACGAACAGCGATCGGGCTCCGACGTTGAAGGTCTGCGGCATGGCGGCTCTCCTGCCCGCGGGGGACTGACACTCCATAGTGCCGGCCCCGCGTGACAGGAATTCTGTGAAGCGGCCGGCACGGTGTCATTCCCCAACAAGAGTGGCACCCGCGAATCGAGGGCCGCGGCTGTCGGTGACGCGCGACGACCTGCAACAGCCGGCGTGCCGCCGTCGGCGCGTTCCCGTCGGCCCGCTCCGGTCGGCCCGCTCCCGCCGACCGTCCGGCCGCGCCGCGCGGCTCGTCGCGCCGTCAGCCGAAGCGCACCGCGAAGATCGGCGGCAGATGCAGCGACACGGTGCTCCACGCGTCGCCGCCGTCGGCGCTCGCCCAGAGCCCGCCGGTGGTGCTGCCCATGAGCAGCGAGCGGCCATCGCCGGCCACCGCCAGACCGTGGCGGTAGACGAGCTCGTAGCAGTCGCGCTGCGGCAGCCCCTCGCGCAGGGTCTCGAAGCTGCGCCCGCCGTCGCGCGTGCGGTTGACGGCCAGCGCGCCATTCACCGGCACGCGGCACTGGTCGGCCACGCCCGGCACGAACCACGCGGTGTCGGCGTCGGCCGGGTGCACGGCCACCGCAAAGCCGAAGTTCGACAGCGGCGCGCCGGTCACCTCCTGCCACGACGCGGCGCCGTCGGTCGAGCGCCAGATGCCGTTGTGATGCTGGCACCACAACACGTCGGGCGCCGCCGGGCAGCGCACGATCAGGTGCGGGTCCTGCGTGTTCGGGTTGCCGGCCTGCTCCGGCGGCATGTAGGCGGCCACCATGCCCTGCGCCTGCAGCGACCAGCTGCGGCCGCCGTCGCGCGTGCCCCAGGCGCCGCCGCAGCTGATGCCCACCAGCAGGTCGCCCTCGCGCTGCGGATGCGGGCACAGCGAGTGGATGCCTGGCACGTCGTAGCCGCCGCCGAACCACTCGAGCCGCTCCGCGCGGTTCCACAGCGCCTCGACCAGCTCCCACGAGCGGCCGCCGTCGGTCGAGCGGAACAGGCCGCCGGGCAAGGTGCCGGCCCACAGCGTGCCGTGCGCCTCGGTCATCGACCAGATCTGCACCAGCTTCCACGGCGGCCCTGCGGCGTCGGCCGGCTGTGCCGGATAGGCCGGCGTGGCCACCTCGGCCCAGGTCGCGCCGCCGTCGTCGGAGGCGTGCACCTTCACGCCGAAGTGCCCGAGCGCCAGCGCGGCGAGCATGCGGCCCGACCCTCCGACCGGCGGCAGCAGCATCGACACGGGCTCGCCGAGGAAGCTCGTGCGCTCGATCTTCCACGCGCTGCCGCGGCGCCGCAGCTCGATGAGTCCCTTGCGCGTCGCCACCCACGCCCGATCGTTCATGTCCGCCTCCGAAGTTCGATCCGCCGTCGCCCGGTCGCCGCTCAGCCGCCCGACAGCGCCTGCATCACGTGCACGCGGCTCGACGCGCTCAGCGCATCGGCCAGGCCCGTGCGGTCGGTGCTGCGCCGCCCGTCGATGAAGACGACCACGTTGGCCCGCAGGTGGCCCTGGTCGTCGAGCACGTAGCCGCGCAGGCGCGGGTTCACGTCGAACGCGGCCTCGAGCGCGTCGCGCAAGGTCGTGGCGCCGCACTCGACTCGCGGCGTCTCGGTGAAGCGCCGCAACTGCGGCGTGAACTCGACCACGGGCACGGCCGCGATGATGCGCCGCCGGACGCCCGCTGCCAACCGCGACAATCCCGGCCGATGAATCACGCCGTCCTCGCGGCCGCCGCGGCCTACTTCATGTGGGGCCTGTTCCCGCTGTACTTCAAGCAGGTCGCCGCGGCCCAGCCGTTCGAGATCGTGCTGCACCGCGCGGTGTGGTCGATGGTGTTCCTCTTGATCGTGCTCGCGGCCATGCGGCGCCTCGCCTGGCTGCGCGACGTGCTGCGCCGGCCGAAGCTGCTGGGGCTGTTTGCGCTGAGCGCGGCGCTCGTGTCGGGCAACTGGCTGCTGTACGTGTGGGCGGTGAACAACGACCGCGTGGTGGACGCGAGCCTGGGCTACTTCATCAACCCGCTCGTCTACGTGCTGCTCGGCTGGCTGGTGCTACACGAGCGGCTGCGCCGCGCGCAGTGGGCGGCGGTCGCGCTGGCCGCGCTCGGCGTGCTGTGGCTCACGTGGCAAGGCGCTCAGGTGCCGTGGGTGGCGCTCGCGCTGGCCGCGAGCTTCGGCCTGTACGGCCTGATCCGCAAGACCGCACCGCTGGGCACCCTGGAAGGCCTCGCGCTGGAGACCCTGCTGCTGGCCTCGCTGACGGTGCCGCTGCTGGCCGCGTGGACCTGGCGCGGCGACAGCGCGCTGGCCACCGGTGACCCGTCGCTCGTCGCGTGGCTGGTGTTCGCCGGCCCGCTGACGGCCGCGCCGCTGCTGCTGTTCGCCTACGGCGCCCGGCGCATCACGCTCACCCTGCTCGGGCTGCTGCAGTACATCGGCCCGACCCTGCAGCTCGTGCTGGGCGTGTGGCTGTACCGCGAGCCCTTCTCGGGCTCGCGGCTCGCCGGCTTCGCGCTGATCTGGGCCGCGCTGGCGCTGTACAGCGCCGAAGGCTGGTGGGTCAGCCGGCGTGCAGCACCTGCGCCGTCGCACTGACCACCGCCGCGATGCGGCCAATGTCGCGCAGCTGCTGCGTCGTGAGTCCTTCGGCCTTGAGCAGGCCGAAGTGCGACTTCACGCAGAAGTGGCACTTGCCGACGATCGAGGCGGCCAGCGCGTACGACTCGAACTTCGCCTTGCTCACGCCGCCGTGGCTGGCGTAGGCATTCATGCGCAGCTCGGGCCGCAGGGTCTTCAGCTCGTCGTCGCCCGCCATCTCGACGTACGGGTACCAGACGTTGTTCATGCCCATCAACGCCGCGGCGGTGAGCGCCGCGTGGCCTTCGGCCGGCGGCACCGCCGCCTTGAACACGTCGACCAGCTCCTTCGAGCGCGCCGCGAACGCCGCCGCCAGCGCGACGCCGAGCGCGTCTTCCGGCGCGAGGCTCGAGCGCGCGATCACGGCGTCGAGGTTCAGCCGGATGTCCTTGGCGTGCTCGGGCAGCCGGTCCTTCAGGGCCTGCAGGAAGTCCATGCCGTGCCCCCGTTCAGAGCGTCGAGCCGCCGACCGTGCGGTTGCACGGGCACAGCTCGTCGGTCTGCAGGCCGTCGAGGATGCGCAGGATCTCGTCAGGGTTGCGGCCCACGTTGAGGTTGTTCACCGACACGTGCTGGATCATGTTGTCGGGATCGACGATGAAGGTCGCGCGCAGCGCCACGCCTTCGGTCTTGTCGCGCACGCCGAGCTGGTCGACCAGGGAGCCGTTGCTGTCGCCGAAGCTCCAGTGCCTCAGGCGGCTCAGGTCCTTGTGTTCGCGACGCCAGCCGAGCTTGCTGAACTCGTTGTCGGTCGAGCCACCGAGCAGCACGGCGTCGCGCTCCTCGAACTGCCGGGCCAGCTTGTCGAAGCCGACGATCTCGGTCGGGCAGACGAACGTGAAGTCCTTGGGCCAGAAGTAGATGACCTTCCACTTGCCCGGGAAGCTCTGCTCGGTGAGCGTCTCGAACGCCGGGACGCCGTTCTCCTCGTGGTGGTTGAAGCCCGGCTTGACGCCGGTCACCTTGAATGCCTCGAGCTTGTCGCCGACGGTCTTCATGCAGTGTCCTTTCGTGAGGTTCGGGAAGCGATGCCGGCATTGTTGGCTATCGCGACTGGCTCATCGATTGCGTTTCGCAAAAACATCGATAGCCGCCTCGCGGCCGGCGGGCGCATCGGCGACACTGCGTCGCCGCCTGCCGGGCGCTGTCGTTGCACATGCCGTCCCTGTCCTCCGTCCCCGGCTTTCGACTGCTGCTGATCGGCGTCTACGTCGCTTCGGTGGCGCTGCTGTTCACGGTGGCGGCGGCGACCTTGCTGACCTTGTCGGCTGCGCGCGCCTACGTCGCGGGCGAGAGCCTGTGGAGCAAGGCGCAGAAGGCAGCGGTGGCGGAGCTGCGCCGCTACGTGGCCGGCGGCGACGAGGCCGCGCTGCAGCGCTACAAGGACGCCCTCGCGGTGCCGCTGGGCGATCACCGCGCGCGCATCGAGCTCGACCGCCCGACGCCGGACCTCGCGCGGGTGCGCGAAGGCTTCATCGCCGGCGGCAACCATCCCGACGACGTGCCGGGGATGATCCGCCTGTATCGCTGGTTCGGCGGCAGCGCGCTGATGGCCGATTCGATCGACGCCTGGGCCGAGGGCGACCGCCTGATCGCGGCGCTCGACGACCTGGCGCGGCAGGTGGTGAACGAACGCGCGCGCGGCGACTTCGACGCGGCGCGCCAGGCTGCCGTGCTGGAGCAGATCGACGCGCTCGACCGCCGCCTCACCGACGCGGAGCGGCGCTTCTCGCAGCGCCTGGGCGATGCCACGCGGCAGATGCTGGCCGTGCTGATGTGGGCGCTGGGTGCGATGGCGACGCTGATCGCGGCCGCCGGCGCCTGGTTCATCGGCCATGCCGTGGGGCGTCGGCAGCAGGCGGAGGCCGCGCTCCAGGCCCGCAACGCCGAGTGGGAACTGGCGGCGCGAGCGGTCGGGATGGGCGTGCTCGACTGGGACACGTCGCGCGACCACGTGCGCCTCGACCCGCGTGCGCGCGCGCTGTGCGGCGCCGACGATCGACACGCCGACGAGCTCCCGCTGCGCGGTCTCCTCGAGCGCGTGCACCCCGACGACCGGGAGCACGCGCAGCGGACCTTGCGCGCCGCCGCAGCCGACCACGGCGAGCCCTTCACCCTGCGCTGCCGCGTCGGTGCGCCCGAGGCCGGCGCGCGCCATCTCGAGCTGATGGGCGCGCCGCAGCACGGCGCCGACGGCAACGTTCGCGTGGTGGGCATCGTGCGCGACGTCTCCGGGCAGGTCCGCATCGAGCAGCTGCAGCGCGAGAAGGACGCCGCCGAGCGCTCGGCGCGCGCCAAGACCGAGTTCCTTTCGCGCGTGAGCCACGAACTGCGCACACCGCTCAATGCGGTGATCGGCTTCGCGCAGCTCATGCAGATCGATCGCGACGAGCCGCTCGGTGCCGCGCAGGCGCGACGCGTCGAGCACATCCTCGGCGGCGGGCGGCATCTGCTCGAACTGGTGAACGACGTGCTCGACCTGACCGGCGCCGACGCGTCGGGGCTGGTCTCGCGCGAGGTCTCGCTGACCGACGTGCTGTCGGCGGCGATCGAGCGCGTCGAGCCGCTGCGGGCGCTGCATGGCATCGAGCTCGCGGGGCCGGTCGGCGCGGCCGACCTGGTCGTGCTGGCCGACCCGCGCCGGCTGCGCCAGGTCTTCGTGAGCCTGCTGGCCAACGCGATCGGCTACAACCGCCCGGGCGGCCGCGTGTCGATCGAGTGCCGGGCCGACGACGCGGGTGTGCGGGTGGCCGTCGCCGACACCGGCGCCGGCTTGAGCTCGTCGCAGCTCGCGCGACTGTTCCAGCCGTTCGAGCGTGCCGACGCGGACACGCCGCGCAGCGCCGGCACCGGGCTCGGGCTGGCCATCGCACGCGCGCTGCTCGAGCGCATGGGCGGCTCGATCGAGGCCACCAGCTCGCCGGGCGCCGGCTCGGTCTTCACCGTGCGCCTGCGGCGCGCCTGAGCGCGCCGGCTCGCGCGCGCTACTTCAGGTCGCCGGCCAGGCTGGCCAGCGTTTCCGGCGCGATGGTGGTGTGCGCCGGATAGTTCGTGTGGTCGCAGCCGAGCTTCACCGCGGCTCCCGCGCGCACAGCCTCGCGCGCGGCGGGCGGAAACTCGAAGCGCAGGAAGTGGACCGACGACGTCTTCTCGGCGTTCTCGCGCTCGAGGTCCTCGTCGGCGATCGCGTAGACGCGCGGATGGCCCTCGACCTCGACGAACATGCGGTCCTCGATGCCGATCAGCCTCGCCAGCTCGCGCTTGCGCTCGTTCGGATCGGGGTACTCGATCAGCATCGTCGCCTTCCAGTTCGTGCCGTCGGGCACCAGCGGCGCGTAGGCGTCGATCTCGTGCTGGATGCCGTCTTCCTCGAAGATCTTCTCGATGCGCAGCATCTCCTGGATCTGGTAGCGGACCGTCGTCTCGTCCTCGAACTGCACCGTCACGTGATCGCCGAGCGGCACGCTGCGCAGCTTGCGGTGCGCCACGATGCGCGGCTTGTGTTCCTTGCGGTACCTGGCATACGCCTCCAGCGTCATGAGGCTGTCGCGGGTGATCGTCATGGCTTCACTCCGTTGCGTCATTCGAGTCCGTAGGCGCGGCGCACGAGGCTCAGCGGGTGCTGCAGCGCCTTCGCCGGCGTGCCGGCCTGTTCCATGCCCTGCGCGATGTGGTGCCCGGCCAGCGCGCAGTCGCTGCTGATGACGTCGGGCTCGTCCTTGGCCATCGCCTTGAACACCGGGCGGCCGATCTTCATGGCCAGAGGGTGGTATGGCGTCTTGACGCCGTACGTGCCGGCGTGTCCGGAGCAGCGCTCGACCGTGTTGAGCTTCACGTCCACCGTCTGGCCGATCAGCTTGAACATCTCCTCGGTCTTGCGACCGACGTTCTGCACGCGGCCGTGGCAGGGGATGTGGTAGCTCACCTTGCCCAGCGCGGTCTTGAAGTCGGTCTTCAGCAGGCCGTCCTTGTGGCGCGCGACGAGGTACTCGAACGGGTCCCACATCGCGTCCTTCACCAGCTGCGTGTCCGGATCGTCCGGGAACATCAGCGGCAGCTCCTGCTTGAACATCAGGGTGCACGACGGGATGGCCGACAGGATCGCCCAGCCCTCCTTCGCGTACTTCGCGAGCACCGGGATGTTCGCGTCCTTGTGCTTCTCGACCGTGTCGAGGTCGCCCAGCTCCAGCTTGGGCATGCCGCAGCACTTCTCCTTCTCGACGACGACGTACGGGATGTCGTTGTGCCGCAGCACCTTCAGCAGGTCGTGGCCGATGCCGGGCTCGTTGTAGTTGACGTAGCAGGTCGAGAAGATCGCGACCTTGCCCGGCGTGCGCTGTCCGTGGGTGACGGCCTGCGCGGCGGACTTCGGTGCGCTCCAGCGGAAGCGGCGGCCGGCCAGCTCGGGCATCCACGCGTCGGGGTGCACGCCGAGCGTGCGGTCCATCATCTTGCGCGCGGTCTTCGTGCGGTTCACCGCGTTGACCGTCTGCACCACGATCGGGATGCCGGCGAACTGCCCGTGCACGTCGGTGCTGGCGAGGAACTTCTCGCCGGCCTTCACCTCGCCCTTGCGGAACTTGATGGCCTTGGCACGCAGCATGGTGTGCGGGAAGTCCAGGTTCCACTCGTGCGGCGGCACGTACGGGCACTTGGTCATGTAGCAGAGGTCGCACAGGTAGCACTGGTCGACCACCTTCCAGTACGCCTCCTTCCTGACGCCGTGCACCTCGCCGTCGTCGGTCGCGTCGACCAGGTCGAACAGGGTCGGGAAGGCCTGGCACAGGCTCACGCAGCGGCGGCAGCCGTGGCAGATATCGAAGATGCGCTCGAGCTCCTTGAAGCAGTCGGCCTCGTCGTAGAAGCGCGGGTTCTTCCAGTCCAGAGGATGGCGGGTCGGCGCTTCGAGGTTGCCTTCGCGAACGGACATCGGGTTGCTCCTGCACAAACAAACAAGGGGCCGAAGCCCCTTGCAAACCGGCCGGCCGGCGTCAGTCGACCAGCGCGTCCAGCGCCTTCTGGTAGCGGTTGGCGTGCGAGCGCTCGGCCTTGGCCAAGGTCTCGAACCAGTCGGCGATCTCGTCGAAGCCTTCCTCGCGGGCCGTCTTGGCCATGCCGGGGTACATGTCGGTGTACTCGTGCGTCTCGCCGGCGACGGCGGCCTTGAGGTTGTCGCGCGTCGCGCCGATCGGCAGGCCCGTGGCCGGGTCGCCCACCGCCTCGAGGAATTCGAGGTGGCCGTGCGCGTGGCCGGTCTCGCCTTCGGCCGTCGAGCGGAACAGCGCGGCCACGTCGTTCTGGCCTTCCACGTCCGCCTTGTTCGCGAAGTACAGGTAACGGCGGTTGGCCTGGGATTCGCCCGCGAAGGCGTCCTTCAGGTTCTGTTCGGTCTTCGATCCTTTCAAGCCCATGTCGCTCTCCTGTGTGGTCTACGCATGCGTTCGTGTTCGCCCGCCGCGGCGGGCGACACCCATGGACGCTACCAAAGGGGCGGCGCCACTTCCAATACAAACGCTCAATGCGGTCAATAGCACTTCACTATGAAGCGCATCGATCGTATAGCGAATGCTGGCGCGCTCAGGCGCGCCGCGTCAAGTCCAGCGCGATGCGGTGCGTGCGGCCGTCCGGGTCGGCCAAGTCGTGCAGCACCGTCAGGTGATTCGTCTTCGGGATCTCCTCGCACACCGGCACGACCTTGGCGCCCCACGCCTCGCGAATCAGGCGGTTCTGCCGGCGGAACTCGTCGGTCTCGTCCGCGCCGACCACGGCCGCGAGCACGCCGCGCCGCGGCGGCGCAAAGCCGGCCGGGCTGAGCCGGCGCACCGACGCCGGCGTGAGCCGCAGGTCGGGCTGCAGGAACGGCGTGCGCCGGATGGGCTCCAGGTCGAACAGCCCCGAGATCGACAGCGCCGCCTTCACCACGTCGGCCGGCAGGTCGCGGCCGAGCCGCTTCCAGTCGCACGCGAGCAGCATCGCCGCCAGGTGGCCACCGGCCGAGTGACCCGCCACCACGATGCGCGACGGGTCGCCGCCGTACAGCGCGGCGCGGCGAAACGTCCAGGCGACCGCCGCGGCGCACTGCAGCGCGATCGTCTCGATCGTCACCGCCGGGCACAGCGCGTAGTTCGGCAGCACGACCATCACGCCCTCGTGCACGAACGAGGCCGCGATGAAGGACTGGTCCGACTTGTCCAGCGCGCGCCAGTAGCCGCCGTGGATGTACACGAGCACCGGCGCCTTGTCGCGCGGCGCCGGAAAGACGTCGAGCAACTCGTTCGGCCCGTCGCCGTAGCGCAGGTCGAGCCGCCGCGAGGCCTGCTCGCGCGTCAGCGCGGAGGCCCTGGCCCAGCGCTCGAAGATCTGCGGATGCTCGGGGATGCGCGCCCGGTTGTTGTACTGCGCATCGAGCCAGGCAGGGTCCAGTCGCGGCATCACGGTCTCCATCGAACACGAAGACCCGTTTCTATACTCGCCCGGACCCGTTCGCCACCCGATGGCAACCCGAAGGTCTCAAGGAGACACGCATGCCGAATCCGATGCGCGTGGCCGTGATCGGCACCGGCCTGATGGGCGCGCCGATGGCCCGCCGCCTGGCCGAGGCCGGCCACACCGTCACCGTCTGGAACCGCACCCGGGCCAAGGCCGAGCCGCTGGCCGCGTTCGGCTGCACGGTGGCCGCCAGCCCCGCGGCAGCCGTGCGCGACGCCGAAGCCGCGATCACGATGCTCGAGCACGGCCCGGTGGTCACCGACGTGCTGTTCACGCAAGGCGTGACCGACGCACTGCCCGCGGGAAGCCTCGTCATCGACATGAGCTCGATCAAGCCGCGCGAGGCCCGCGACCACGCCGCCCGGCTGCGCGCACGCGGCATCGGCCACCTCGACGCGCCGGTCTCGGGCGGCACGCTCGGCGCGGCGGCCGGCACCCTGGCCATCATGTGCGGCGGCGAGCAGGACGACTTCGAACGCGCGGCGCCGCTGTTCGCGCCGCTCGGCCGCGCCACGCACGTCGGCCCGAACGGCGCCGGCCAGCTCGCCAAGCTGGCCAACCAGATGATCGTCGGCATCACCATCGGCGCGGTGGCCGAGGCGCTGCTGCTCGCATCGAAGGGCGGCGCCGACATGGCGCGCGTGCGCGAGGCGATGCGCGGCGGCTTCGCCGACAGCCGCATCCTCGAGGTGCACGGCCAGCGCATGGTCGAGCGCGACTTCGCCAAGCGAGGCGCGCTGGCGGTGCAGCTCAAGGACATGCGCAACGCGCTCGACACCGCCGCCGAACTCGGCTTCGACGCGCCCATCACCGCGCGCTTCGAGTCGCTGTTCGCCGACGCGGCCGATCACGGCTTCGCCGACCTCGACCACAGCGCCCTCTTTCTCGAGCTCGCCCGGCGCAACGCGATGGACTGAGCGACGCCGAAGCGCTGGCTATAATGCGCGCTCTTTCGGGGACGTAGCTCAGCTGGGAGAGCGTCGCGTTCGCAATGCGAAGGTCGGGAGTTCGATCCTCCTCGTCTCCACCACCGATTCCTGCCGCACCCGCCGAGGCGCGTGCCACGCGCCCGTCGCGAGGCGTCTCGGTGGACCCACCGCCTGCAAGCCCCGGCATCGCCCGCCGCAACCCGCAGCGGCCAGCGCCATGAAGTACGTGGAACTGCTCGACCCCTCCGGCCGCTCGCGCGGCGTGTGCGAAGCGCCGACGACGGCACTCGAGCTGCTGCGCCTCGCGCTCGGCCTGCGGCCGAACGACCTGCTGGTCTCGCTGGCGATCCATAACGACGAGTGGGCGCTGGCCGTGGTCTACGCCGGCGACGAGAAGGAGGAGACGCGCGTGGTCGTGACCGACTTCGACCGCGGCACGTCGCGGACACGCAGCACCGACACGCTCGCCGAATCGGCGTGGCTGCGCCTCATCGAAGAAGGCTGGAGCACACGCGAGATCGCCGGCTCATGAGCGCTGCCC
>Ga0073934_10005107_pt1 | contig 20792 bp, 26 predicted proteins | sample LarsenN4metaG_FD_76834 | JGI IMG/M metagenome (GOLD analysis project Ga0073934, IMG submission 76834) | Hot spring sediment bacterial and archeal communities from British Columbia, Canada, to study Microbial Dark Matter (Phase II) - Larsen... ...
ATTCATGGCCTGCTTCTGGCGGTCAATTTCATGGAGCTGTTTCATCGCTTCAACTCCATCAAACTGCGCTGCTTGAGCAGTGCCAAAGTTTTATCAAAGTCAGCATCGGTTTTTACTGACGGCGCCATTTCATTGGCAAGCTGCTTGAGCGCGTTGATGTCAATAACTTCACCTTCACCGGTCGTCAGCAGCGCCTGGAGCATGAGCTGCTGCGCCATAAGGCTGTACGTCTCCCCCGGCACTTGGTTGAAGAGTTCGATCAAACGCTGGCCGAGCACCAGTTCAGCTTGCGCTCCCAGTGCTAATTCAGAACCGAACTGCGCAAACTCCTTGGCCTGGCGATAATCTGCCAGCGCCTTCATCACCTGCATGTTGAGTTGCTTCTGCCGCTTGGAATGACCGCGCCCACCAACACGGCTCACACTCAACCCCGTGTGCAGCGCCGGGCGCTGCCCGCTGCGGAAAATATCCATATCGAGCACCCATTGCCCATCGGTAATCGACATCAGGTTGGTTGGCAGATAGGCCGTGATATCACCGCCAGACGCCAGCACGAGTGGCAACGCGCTCAGTGATTTATGATTGCGTTTGAGCTTGCCGGCGCGCTCCAGCAAGCTGGCGTGCGCATAGAACATATCGCCCGGATACGAATCACGGCCAGGGCTCGTGCCAGACAACAGCGCGATTTCCCGGTAGGCATGGGCGTGACTGGTGAGATCGTCATAAACGACCAGCACGTCTTGATCACCGACTTGCCACAAATATTCACCGAGCGCACAGCCCACATATGGCGCTAGATAGTTCATGACCAGTGAATCAAACATCGTGGCCACCACAATGATGGTGTTTTCTAACGCTCCGTTTTGGTTAATGCGGTTAATGAGCGTGTCTACTTCACTGCTGCGCTTGGCAATCGTCACGTACACCACCGTGACGTCGGTGTTTTTCTGATTAATAGCCAGTTGGCTAGCCAGCGCCGTTTTACCCGCTTTGCTGTCACCGACAATCGCCAGACGCTGCCCGCGCACTATTGGGAATAGCGCGTCCACCGCCGTAATGCCGCTTTCCAGCTGCGTGTTCAGCATTTCCCGGTCTCGCATCGGCGGCGCGTCATTGAAGACCGGCCAGACATCATCGGCCGCAATCGGCCCTTTGCCGTCCAACGGTTCGCCAGTCACCGAGATAATCCGCCCCACAAAATCCTTGCCCACTTTTGAGACAAGCTCGGTGTGCTGCACCACTACAATCATGCCTGGCCGCACGGTCTCGCTGCCCATGTGCATCACCGTCACGTGGTCGTCATGCACTTGGTGCACAAACCCTTTGGAGCCGTTCTCAAACAGCACCAGCGCCCATTGGTTTACCGGCTGCAACCCACTAACCGTTACCATGAAACGATCCACCGCCGTGACTTCACCAACTGGCCGGCCGGCGTCTACCAGCTGCTTGAAATGCTGGTCATGCCGCCCCATCAGCACCTCGCAGTTGTTTGACAAGCATGGCTCGTTTATCGATGAAATGCTTGCGCATCGTCAGGTCAAAATACCGGCTGGGCGTGCGTACCACGCAACCTGCCGCAATGCTTGGCTGCAAACCGATTTGCAGCATTACGTACGGATGCACTTGCTGCCGGAACCATGCCACTAAAGACAACATAAACTCATTGCTCGGGTTGGTGGCAAAACTCATGTGCACCGACGGTGCTTTATCGCGCAAGGTGGACAGCACACGGCTGAGCTCCTCGTAACTCGGCGCTGCATCATCGTGTGTATTAGCCTCAATCAGTTGCTGCAGCAGGTGGCTGGGCGCGGCTTCAGCTGCTTTGCCACGAACTTTACTCATGCGCGCTGCGTCCTGCAGTGTTTCGATTTCACGCAGCAAGCGGCTCACATCACTCCGCATATACAGCGCGTCCGGCAGCACAAACGACCGTTTACGCTCCACGCTGGACATCCTCAATAATCGCTTGTTTATTGCGCTCGAGCTCCTGTAAGATGTATTCCAGCTGGTCGCTCAGATCAATCTCATTACCGATGGCCTCCAGTACGTAGTGATTCACAATATCCGCCATGTTCTCTTCAAACCGCTCTACGAGGCGCTGTTTCTCCTGCACGAACTGCTCTTTGAGCTCTTCAATCAGGAGCGCACGCTGCTGCTCAATCGCTTCCTGTGTCTTGGCAATTGAGTTCAGCGCAATCTGCTTGGCATCGGTAATTGACTGTTCATACTTGGCAAATTCATCTTGCAGCGTGCGGTTGATTTCCTGCTGCATGTGCTTGTTGAGATCAGCGGTCGTAAGACGCAGATCCTGCTGCAGGAACATGGCGTTTTCGTTAATAATTTTCTCCAGGTGCAGCTTGCCACGGTTACGCAGCTCTTCACGGAAACGGTCATCAAAAATCCGGGCAATATCCTGGCCCACCGCTTGGTCGGTCAGCTCAAGCGACTGGTGATTTTGCATATGGTTGAGTTTCCAGCCCACCCAAACAAAAGCTCCTGCAACGGCGCACAGGATGGTGACGAGTAAACCAAAAAGCCACATGTCCACGAACGATCCCACCTGACGTTAATCTATCAGATATACTATACCGTAAAGCGTGAGCGTAATAAAGGCAGAACTCAAGCTTTTACAACATCGGTCATGCAGGCAAGCGTGTAATCAATATCAGCCGCGGTTGTAAAACGCCCCAAACTAAAGCGGATTGAACTGCGAGCAGCCGCATCGCTCAACCCCATCGCCTTGAGTACGTGTGACGGCTCATCACTACTGGCGCTACAGGCTGAGCCAACCGCGCATTGGATACCGCGCTCATCGAGCTCCATCACCAGCCGTTCGTTATCAACCCCCGGCAAGGTGATGTGGACAAAATTCACCAGCGCGTCATGGCTGTTGATGATTACGTTTGGAAACGCCGCGGTGAGCCCTTGTGTGAAGGTGGCTTGCAACTCGCCCAGGCGTTTGACTTCATATTTTCGCTTTTTATCCGTTAGACGCAATGCTTCCGCAAAGCCGACCGCTCCGGCGATGTTCTCGGTGCCACTGCGTAATCCCCGCTCTTGGCCGCCACCGTAGATAACCGGCGCCAAGCGGACGCCAGCGCTGATAAATAACACGCCTGTTTGTTTTGGACCGTAGATTTTACCACCGTTAATTGTCAGTAAATCGACGCCCAGCTGGTGTGGCTTGACGCTCACATAGTTTGCGCTCTGGGAAGCATCGGTGTGGAAATACAGCGGCGTGTCGTTGCCGGCCTGTTTGCGGGCAGTTCGGATTTCACTGATAAGGTCCGCGATGGCGGCCAACGGCTGCAGCGCGCCGGTTTCATTATTGGCATGCATAATGCTCACCAACACCGTGTGATCATCAATCAGCCGGCGCAGTACCGTCAGATCAACTTGCCCCTTGGCCGTCACCGGGCAAACTTGGTACGGATAGGCAGCCGCGGCCTTGAGCACCGAATCATGCTCCACCGCGCTCACCACCACATTACCGTCTGGATATTGCTTGAGCACCCCTTGCACGGCAAGATTATTCGCCTCTGTGCCGCCAGCCGTAAAGATGACTTCACTTGGATTGACGCCCAGCAGCCCCGCCACACTGGCCCGGGCTTCGTCAAGCGCGGCTTTGACCTGCTTTGAGCGCAGATACAAGGCCGAAGGATTATAAAAATCGTCAGAGAAAAACGCCGTCATACGCTGCAGTACCCGCTGGTCAACCGGCGTGGCTGCTGCGTAATCGAGGTAAACCTGTCGTTTCGCCTTCATAGTGTTAGTGTACCGCAAGTGAGCAGGCTATACGGCGCTGTAGATTTCTTTCTTGACGCGGTCACGATATTGGATCACCGCCGCACGCAGATGCTGGGCTTCCTGGCCTTCAAGCGGCCGGTACGGCTGGCCGTCCTGGGCTTTCATAATACCGCTTGGACGGATGTCATAACGGGTCGTGCGAATCTGGCGCTTGCCCTCTGCGTCAGTCCATTCTTCATGCCAGATCCAGGTGTGTTCATCGAGACAGAAGAACTCACGGCGATGACCTTTGGGAATGGGGCCAAACAGCTCACCGCCAATGCGCGCCTCGTGCCGCATCAGGTTGCGGTACAGCTCTTCTTGGCGTTGTTCGTGCCGCTGCCGAAGGAGCGTGCTGGTGAGTTTCTTAAACATATTTCACCTCTAGTTCTGTGACTGTTCGTTAAACAATTCGGCCAGTTTTGACTGGGCGTCGGCCTGCATGGCAGCTTGGGCGTTTTCTTCGTGGCCAGCCACAATGCGAGCTTCCGTCGCTACTACTTCAGGGTCAGCCAACGCGGTTTCTGCAACCAGCTTGGCAGATTTTGGAATTTCATACGGTACGGTTGTCTCGAGATCAACAGAAGCGGCTGGCGCTTCCGGTACGTGCATCAGCACACCAAAAGTTGCTACCTCAACGGTGTTCATACGAATGTCCATGATTGGTGGACGTTCAAATTCATGGCTTGGTGTGTGCTGTTGTTGTGTCATGGTTTTTAGATTGAGAACAGGGTACGGGCATTGGCCGTCGAAGCTTCTGCAATGGTTTCGACCGGTTCGCCGCGTAATGTGCTTAAAAATTCCGCCGTCACACGTACATGTTTAGGCTGGCAGATTGTACCACGGAAAGGTGTTGGAGTCAAGAAGGGAGCATCTGTTTCAAGCAATAATTTGTCGAGCGGCAGAGCCTTGGCGGCAGCCAGCTGATCGGCGTTTTTTGTGAAGGTCATGATGCCGTTCAGTCCCACATAGAGATTCCGGGCCAAAATCTGCTTGAGTTCCTTGGTGCCAGCCGAGAAACTGTGCACCACGCCGAGCAGTTTGTATTCGTCATAAATCGGCCAAAAGTCCTCATACGCGTCGCGCACATGGAAAATCACTGGTAAATTGTGTGTCGCCGCCAGATCCAACTGGAAGCGGAGCAATTGCTTTTGCTGCTCAGGGGTAGAATGCTTGTAGTAATAATCCAGGCCAATCTCGCCGATCGCCACTACTTTTGGCTTATCCGCTAGGCTGCGGAATTTCTGCAGCGCCGTATCATCACCGATGTATTCCTTGGCCTCATGCGGGTGCAGGCCAACACTTGCCCAGACGCCGTCGTGCCGGGCGGCAAAGGCCACGCCGTCTTGGCTGTCAGCCAGCGTGCAGCCTACACACAACAGCCGCGTCACCCCTTCGGCCTGCGCAGCTTTCAACACTTCTTCCGCATCAAGTTCGTAATCTCGGAAATGGATATGACAATGCGTATCAACCAATTGCATGTGTCTCATTATACGCAGCATAGAGTCCATGACGAGCAATAAACGTCTTTACACTCGGTGCGAGCGCAACAGACTCGAGCCTGCATCCGTCCCGTAGTTGCCGGCGAACCGAGGTTGAGGATACGTCATGCCATCGGTCATCCACGGTGAGGTGTTTAAGACGGTCGTGCGGAGGCGGCAATGCTTGCTGGTTTCTGCCAACCAGAAGCACACCGAGCGTTCGTTGCAGCGCTGCTCCGCCTTCCCAGGACGGCAGGGCGGCATAACTATCCGTGCCAAATACAAACCAAAAAGCATGCTCTGGAAACGTCCGATCTAAAGCTTTGGCGGTCACAGCGGTTTGTGTGGGGGCAGGCAAGTTGAGTTCGAAGTCCGACACTATGAGCCGTGGTTGGTGCGGATATTCGTAGGCAGCAAGGTGCTCAAGCATGACAAGCCGCACCGCCTCCGATGACATGCCGGGCTTATCTTCCCGGACGCGCGATGGCATAATCCAGACCTCATCAATATCCGGCCGGTCTAGGCATGCTTCAATAATTGCTTGATGGGCTTTGGTTGGCGGATCAAACGTGCCGCCAAAAATAGCGATTTCTGCCATATGGACTCCTTTCGTCTAAGTGTGTTATTGACACTTAGTGTGCATTACTATATGCTTGATACTAGTTAATGTCAATTGAACACTAAGTAAAGGATGTATTATGCAAGAACAACTCACTCCACCACGTTTTGAAAAACCTGAGCATGAGTATTTCAGGGTGATGACCGCCAGCCCCGAAGTCGCCATTGCCGACCCTGCCGTCAATACGGAGGCCATCCTTGCCCACTACCAAGATGCGCGCGAGCAAGAGGCGGCTCTCCTGGTACTCCCCGAGCTCTGTGTGACTGGCTACAGTACGGCTGACCTTTTCTTCAACCGGCATGTCCTCAACCGCACCAACCAAGCGCTCACGCAGCTTGCCGAAGCTACTCTTGATGGTCCGGCGATGGTTGTTGGTGCGCCCACCATCCAGGACGGTCTGTTGTACAACAGTGCCGTCATGCTCGCCCAGGGCGGTATTGCTGGCGTGGTACCTAAAAGCTACTTGCCAAATTACAATGAATTTTACGAGAAACGCTGGTTCACCAGCGGGCGGACCGTCCAAGGTGCGACCATCCGTATTGGCGAGCAAGACGTACCGTTTGGCACTGATTTACTCTTTGATATTAACGGCACCAAGGTTGGGGTTGAGGTATGCGAGGATGGATTCGCACCCATCCCACCGAGTGCTCATCATGCTTTAGCGGGGGCAGACGTGATCGTAAATCTGTCTGCCAGTAACGAACTTGTTGGCAAAGATTCTTTCCGGCGACGGCTGATTACGGGTCACGCGGCCAACTTCATCTGCGCCTATGTATACACGTCAGCCGGACGGGGAGAATCAAATGCTGATGTCGTGTACGGTGGCCATCAAATGGTGGCCGAACTGGGCAAGATGCTGGCGGAAGTACAGCCGTTCGCGGATGAAACGACCGCAGTAGACATTGACACCAGTTACATCGAGCACGACCGTTTGGTCAACAAAACCTTCGCCGACCAAGCCCAGGAGGCGCGTGCTATGCGCTCATACCGGACCGTACCGCTCAAAGTGCCTGCCACCCAAGACGGAACGCTGATGAGGACGGTCAATAATGAAGCTTTCCGCCCGCAGAATCAAGCCGAACTCGACCGGCGCTGCGAGACGCTCTTTAACCTCATGGCGTATCCGTTGGCGCAACGCCTGGCTGATAGTAAAGCCCAGGGTATCGTGCTCGGCCTGTCTGGCGGGCTTGATTCCACGCTTGCCTTGCTCACCGCTGAATATGCGCGCCAAATTATGCTTCAGCCGGCTAGCTTTATCCATACCATCACCATGCCCGGCGCGGCCAGTAGTGAGCGGACACAAAGCAACGCCACAAAACTAGCTGAAGCGCTCGGCACCACCCACCACGTTATGCCAATCGGTGAGCTGGCTGAAGACGCCATGACCATGATTGGACATGACACGACTACTGAAGACATCACCTATGAAAATACCCAAGCTCGCATGCGTACGCTGCTGCTCATGAACTACGCCAACATGGTGCAAGGCATCGTTGAAGGCACGGGTGACATGAGCGAGATCGCCCAAGGCTGGTGCACCTTTAATGCCGATCACATGAGCATGTTTAACCCAAACGCCAGCGTGCCAAAAACACTCGTACGCGATCTGGTCAACTGGTTCGCGCGCAACCGCTGTACGCCGCAAGTGGCTGAAATCTTAAGTGATATCATCGACACGCCCGTTTCACCAGAGCTGACGGGCACGGGAGACTTGAGCCAAGAAACGGAGTCACTTATTGGACCGTATAAACTCCACGATTTCTTCTTGACTGAAGAAATCCGGCGTGGCTCAACGCCGCAAAAGATTGGCTTCCTCGCCAGCCTCGCTTTCGGGGAAGAATTCACGGTCCAAGAAATTCAGGAATGGCTCGACGCCTATCACGGCCGGTTCACCGCCAACCAATGGAAACGGGAAACCGTGCCAAACGGACCAAAAATCGGTACCGTCAGCCTCAGCCCGCGTGGCGACTGGCGGATGGCGCCAAATACCAGCCCAACCTGGTACAAATAGCGCTATACTATACCTATGAAACAAGCCAACACCTACACGCCGCCGACGCTCACCGTTGATAACGTCATCTTTTGCCTGATTGATAACGTTTTGAACGTACTCCTTATCAGACGAACCACCGAACCGTTTCAAGGCGATTGGGCACTGCCCGGCGGCTATAATGCAGCTGGTGAGACAACCACCGAAGCCATGCAGCGCATTTTGCAAACCAAAGCAGGTGTGAAAAGTGACAACCTGCAGCTGGTTGAGCAACTCTACACCTTTGACACGGTCGCGCGTGACCCGCGTGGCCATGCCGTTTCCGTAACCTATATGGGCCTCGGCCGCTCCGTGCAGCCGGCGGCCACTAGATCCACGCAATCACCCACGTTTTTCCCGGTTAGCCACCTGCCATCACTGGCCTATGATCATGCTGATATCATCGCTTATGCGCACTCTCGCCTGCAATCAAAAATCACCTACACGAACGCGATTTTTGCGCTCCTACCACAACGCTTTACATTGAGCCAGCTGCAAAGCGCCTATGAAGCTGTCTTTTGCCGCGAACTTGATAAGCGCAACTTCCGCAAAAAATTCTTAAGCCTTGATTTGATTCAAGAAACGGATGAAATGCACCGCGAAGGCGCTCACCGACCGGCCCGCCTCTACACCTTCAAGTCGCAGTCGCTCCAAGCACTCACCCGTACCTTTGACTAGCTTTTTTCGCGGCAGCTTTGCCAGGCAACATCAAACACCATCGCGAAGGCAGTCACGATGGCTGCATTCTGCACCAGCACCGCGGCTGGCTCGGTTGTGCCGGTAATGGCCAGTAGACTATCATCAAAGACCAACAGCAAACTCGGGATTTCATTACCTATGCTGGGCGGCAGAAAGCGGGGTTTACGCATCAGAATATCGTGCAACGGCAGTTTGGCGCCCTTCCGACCAGCCTCCCATAACGTCTCGCTCACGATCTGCCTTTCCTGCCGGACTTGCTTGAAATATGCGATGTAGTCCTGAGACATATAGCGCAGCGCATTGCCGTGCGGGGCGATGATCCGCCAGTGCCGACCTTTGCAGCGCAAGGCGAGCTCAAGCAGCTCCTGTACAGCTGGCTGGCCCTTGGCCTCTTTCACGGTCACCGCTTCAGACTGCACGCTCAGTTCGTCCAGCTGGGTCATCATGTCTGTTAAGGCACGGATTTGATGTGCAATCGTTGGCTTGAGCATATTGGGCGGGCTCATCTGATACAGAAAAGTCCGGCCATCTTGGCGTGTGGTGTCACACAAACCAAATTCACGCAGACGCTTGAGTGCCGCCATAACGGTAGGACGCGGTAACTTGGTTGCGGCAATTAGCTGTTGGCTGCTCGCCCTGTCCTGCTCCCGGCCCGCTAAGTAAACCTGCTGCTCGCTGCGGCTTAAACCAGCGTCATGCAATGCTCGCATTATATTATTGTTTCTAGAATTCATATACGATTATTTAACTGTTATTATAGTAGCATATACAATATCGACATACAATAATAGACAAATCTTGCTGCTGGTGTTCCAAAATTACTTCATTATCAATAAGGAGTATTTTATGGAGCGTCATGAGCAAGCCATTCCGAACGAAATGAATATCCATCGGGAGACTGTCCCGATACATGAAGCTCGTTTTCTTGATCCACTTGAGCAAGAATACGAAGACTACTGGACACTTCTAGCATCAACCGCAGATCAGGGTGCCGTGGGTCACCTTGAAATTATGAATACTGTTTGGAGTGATGAGACCTTACCCCGGGCATTCCGTGACCGTGCCATGATCGTGCGTTTTGGCAACTGGGATTGTATACATCAACTTGGCATACGCACACTGCGAGGTGCAGGCTTTGCTCGGCTGTACGGCGAAAAACCGAGTGCAGAAGAAAATCAAGACGATGTATACGAGTGGCTCAACGGCGTGCACACATATCAATTGGAGCAAGGCGCTAAAATTGTGCCCGAACAAACACTTCTGCGCTTTTGGTGTGCAATGTATGAAAACGAGTACATTGACCAAGAAGACTTTGAGCAAAAAGTGGCAAGCATCAACAATCTACTCGACGCCTTACCAAAGGAAGACGCCGGCGGTAACCCATATCTTAAATCTCGCTTCCCATTGGTTGACGAAATATTTAACGGACCAATGGGCAGTGGATTTGGAAGTGTATTAGATTATGGTACCCCGCGGCTCAAAGCGTGGGGTCGCGAACAGCTCAATCGCTGGCTAGCTAAACAAGCAGATGAAACCGTAGATGTGCCTGCGTGGTATGCAAAAGTCTCCTCTCAGGCCGTAATCTGGGTTTTACAAGGTGAAGATTTTAGCTGGGAAGACCGCTGGCCATTTATACAGCAAATTGGCTGGCAAGGTTGGTTTACCGGCACAATCGATCCTGGTAAATGCGCTCTCCTACTCGACGAGATTCCTAATAATGCAATGAAGGTAGACCTGCTAAGATTTACTTTGGACTCAATCCCACTACCCGAAAGAGATGATCAGTACTCAAGGTTTAGCGGACACCATGCTGGACCGAATAGCGACCCAAGAGAATTCATCGACCGACTGCTTGCCCATGCAAAAACATTAGGCGATTCTAGCATAGTTGAGCGACTCGAATTTGAAAAACAGCACATTATTCGAAGCGTCCAGTACTGGAAACTTGAAGATGAACGTCGAAAGAAAGAGCGTGAAGAGCAATACCTGCAATCTGAGGAATACCAAAAACGAGTTGTTGCTCGAATACGTATTAGTGAGCTTCTTGCCAAAGTGCGTGAAAAATACATCGCCGAAACTAACACGGCGTAATTTTTTCAGTAGATATATTTAACCTGAAATCGTATGTTATCTGGTTAAAACACTATAGTTCATAATTAGTGTTGACTTTACACTTACTATCCTATACCATTTGTACAACTACTTAGTGTAGTTAGTACAATAACTAAATATAGGAGACTATTATGAAAGAAGGGACTGCTCTCACAATTATAGATGCGCAGCGCTGTTTTATGCCTGCGCTTGAAGGCCAGCGCTTGGGCGTGGAAGGCTTTGGTGAACTACCTGTTGAAGGTGGCGAGCTGATTGTGCCTAATCTTAATAACTTAACGCATGAGTTCCGACGTCGCATGCTTCCGGTTGCCACCACACAGGACTGGCACCCTGAAGTGACTGCCCACTTTGCCGATGAACCAAATTATGTGGATACATGGCCAAAGCATGGCCGTGCAGACACGCCTGGGGCCGAGCTTCACCCTGAACTCTACGTTACCTACATCAATAACACTATTCCCCACTTCAAGAAAGGCATGGAAGCTGCCACCTCACCAGCTGATGATACGAGCTACACAGGCGCGCTAGCGGTTGATCTTAAGACCGGTACTACCCTTCCAGAGTGGTTGGAGCAAAAGCAAGTCACCCACGTTGTGCTTGGTGGCTTGGCACTCGGTGACGGCAAAGACAACCCATTGTGTGTTGACTCTACCGCGCTTGACTTGCGAAGACTCGGTTATGAGGTCACGGTCGTCACAGACGCCGTTGAAGCCGTCTTGCCAGAAAATCGCCAGAAATGTTTTACCAACCTTGGTGCTGTCGGCGTCCGCCTTGCCACGACCAATGAAGTGATCGGCCAACTTGCCGAAGTTTAGGAGCACACCATGAACCCAGAAACATCACCAGTCACCTTTGGTCCAATACAACAAGAGATGCTGCTCACCGCCGGGCTTGATTACTACAAACCCACGATGAGTCAGCTGGCATACAACCAACACCCGGACGCGGAAGTCACCTTTACGTTCAAAAACCGCGGTACGCAGCGGCTGCTTGACTACATCGACCCTGCCGCACTGCAACAGCGCTTTGACGACATCCAAGCCCGTGGTTTTTCCGAAGAAGAGCTTGATTACCTGTCTACCCTCACCACTTCCGCAGAAGAGCCGGTATTTGGGCGGGACTATCTGGAATACCTGCAAACTGCCGAGCTGCCCAGAGTGACCATCGGCATTGAAGATGATGATCTCGCCTTTCAAGCAACCGGCCGCTGGGACATGGTGACGTTCTGGGAAACAGTAGTAATGAGTGAGGTAAACCAAGCTTACTTTGAAGGCATGGTGGCAGCGGAAGGCATGGATTTGTTTGAGCTGTACGAGGAAGGTCAGCGCCGTTTGGACGAGAAGATTGCCGTGCTGCAAGCCAATCCAGCTATCAAATTTGCAGACTTCGGCACGCGCCGGCACTTCAGCTTGCGCTGGCAAGATCACGTCGTGAAAGAACTCCTCACCCGCTGCCCTGACAACATTATTGGCACGAGCAACGTAGCGCTCGCCCAGCAGTACGGCATCAAGCCAATCGGCACCTTTGCGCATGAAATGCCCATGACGTACGCCGGCATTGCTGATGCCGAAGGCGGTGACATCCGCGCTTCTCATAATCTCATGCTGCGGGACTGGTACGACTTTTACGGCGCAGACTTGTCTGTTGCGCTGACTGATACCTACGGCAGCGACTTTTTCTTCAGCGATTTCACGCCAGAACAAGCCGCGGCATGGCGGGGGTTACGGCATGATTCTGGCGACCCTATCGCATTTGGCGAGAAATCCATCGCCTTTTACGAGGCAAACGGCATTGACCCCACCACCAAAACCATCGTCTTTAGCGACGGATTGGACATGGATGAAATCGTCAAACTGCATGCGTACTTTAAAGACCGCGTGCAAGTAGTATTCGGTTGGGGCACCACATTAACCAATGATCTCGGACCAAAAGCGTTGAACATCGTCATGAAAGCAACGCATGTACGCTTACCTGATGGAAAGGAGGCCAACCAAGTGAAGCTTAGCGATAACCCAGGCAAACACACCGGACCGGAAGAAACAATTGCCGCCTACCAACAACTATTTGCAGTCCCGGTCCCTGCATAAGCAAGGCAACTGACAACCTCCTAACACGAAAGGCCCATATATGACTGAACAAGACAAAACGCCCGCTTTCCATGACATCTTTAAGCGTGACAGCTTGCGGGTATTGAAAGAGCAGCTCATCACCCACCCCTACCCCGGATACCCAGCGCAAAGCAACCGCCTCTTCGCGGAAGGTGATTCTATCCAGCCCGTCGCGCTGCCGCTCGGGCCATGGGAATTATCTGATGGCGCCGTCCCATCAATATCAGAGCAAGACAGTTTTCGTACAATTGGCCTGGAAACAGACGCCTACGGCCGGCCGCTACATCCATGGTTCTGGGACATGTACGAAGACCCTTCAATTGGCGTGCTCACCGGCAAGGGTTTTTATTGGAACTGGGGTCCGAACTATACGGCGGACGCGGTCGTGCTCAGAACATCCGAAGCCGGCCAACGCGAAATCCTGCTCATACAGCGGAGTGACACTGGCGCCTGGGCGTTGCCGGGCGGCTTCATCGAAACCACATGTTCTGAAGATCCTGAAACTGCCGCCAGACGTGAAGCCGCCGAGGAAACCGGCGTTACAATTCCCGACGACTGTCCGGGCTGGCTTGTCTACCAAGGCCCACTGGCGGACCCGCGTGCCACCGCCAATGCCTGGCCAAATACTTCAGCGTACTTGTTCGATGTTACGGGGCAGGAGCTCGCTCGACCACGCGGCAATGATGACGCGGTGGACGCACGCTGGTTTACGCTGGAAACACGTGAGCTGCCACTGCATGGCTCTCATGGCCTCATTATCCAGCAAGCGTTAGCGTCTACTGCTTTGCTGGTGCTGGATCTTCGTGCTTAGGGAAGAGCGTGCCGTCGATGGGGCGAACGACACCTTCTTCAAAGACGTAGCGGATTTTGGCCGCGGTTTCGGGCAAGAATGGCTCGAGCAGATCAGCGATTTCCAGCAAAGAGCCAGCCTGATAGGCTAACACTTCGCGCAGATGGTCGGCATCGTTCGTCTTCGCGATCTCCCAAGGTTTCTGCTCTTCAATGTACTGATTAAGTCCGCGTACCTGATCCCATATCTCGTCCATCGCCCGGTCAAATTTACAGTCTTCAAGTGATTTTTGGTACTTGTGGGTGTCGTGTTCAGCCTGGACGACATCGCCGATGATGCCATTGAGGTACTTCTGAATCATCGCCGTGGTACGCTGCACCGCATTACCAAGCTCATTGGCAAGTTCGTTGTTGTATGCCTGGTCGAGTCGGTCCCAGCTGAAATCACCATCGTCATACGACGGAATATGGCGCAAGAAAAAGTAGCGGAACGCATCTGTGCCATAACGGGCAATGATGTCATTTGGCGCCACCACGTTACCGAGCGATTTGCTCATCTTCTGACCATCAACACCAATAAACCCATGGACATATAGCATGCGCGGCAACGGCTGGCCCAGCGCCAGCAAGATGCCCGGCCAAATCGCCGCATGAAAACGCAAAATGTCTTTGCCGATAATCTGCACATTGGCTGGCCAGAACTCCTTGAAATCCTTATGTTCAGGATAACCGAGCACGGTGATATAGTTCATCAGCGCTTCAAACCACACATACATGACCTGCGTGTCATCACCAGGCACCGGAATGCCCCAGGAAATCTTATCTTTTGGCCGGGACACGCTGATATCTTCCAGGCCATCTTCAATCACCTGCATGATTTCATGCTTGCGCGTAGCTGGCACGATGCGGAAACTGCCCTTGTGGATAGCTTCTTTGATTTGTTCAGCATAGGCTGACAGTTTGAAGAAGTAGTTCTCTTCCTGAATTTTTTCATACGGCCGTTTGTGGTACGGGCAAACGCCCTTGTTTTCCTTAGCTACCGCTTCTGTAACAAACTGTTCACAACCGGTGCAGTATAAGCCTTCGTAGCTGTTCTTGTAGATGTCTTTCTCGAGTGCCTTCCAGATCAGCTGCGCGCGCTGCTCATGTCCTTCATCAGTTGTACGAATGAAACGGTCATTGCTGATATTGAGGGCCTTTTGCAGATCACGAAACTGTTGGCTGACTTGGTCGGTGAAGGCTTTTGGCTCAAGCTTGAGTTCGGCCGCTTTTTCAGCAATCTTTCCGCCGTGCTCATCAGTACCGGTACTGAAAATAACCGGCTTGCCTTCCTTGCGGGCGGCTCGTGCCAGAACGTCAGCATACAAAAATTCAAGCGCGTGACCGAGGTGCGGCTCGCCATTCACATACGGGATTGAAGTCGTAACATAGTAATTCATACCCCTACAGTCTACCGCGTACCAGAGATAATTTGAAGGGTTAGCGCCAGTTTCGGCCCAAATCAATCAATACGAGCACGGAATGATACTTGCAAATTATCCAAAAAGTGGGATACTGACACCAATGGGAAAACCGCTGACCGCCTTTGAGCACCCCCGAGTTTATCAGCGTCGCCTGGATCTGGCATATCAGGAAACGGATGAAGTGTATGAATCACGGCTCTGTGTGATTCGTTTTTCTGCTGCTGCTGAGTTACTGAAAAGCTCAACCCCCGACAGTCTGCCTGATATCGACATCGTCTCCTCGTATACAGACCGGTTTGCCAAGGTCTTAGGCAATTTTTACACTGCTGCAATGGTACAAATTCATGCCGCTGATTTGCCGCACGTGGCGCCGGGCACCGTGGCACGGGACGTCGGCCGCCGACTGGTAGCGCGCGAAAGCAGTGAACGCTTGAACGTGCTCCAGGTCAGCTGGCTTACTGAACGTCCTTTGAATATTTTTGACACCATCAGGCGTAATTTCGGCTATACGCCACTGACCGCGAACTCGCCTGCAGCCATCGCCGCACAAGAATATGACATCGACAGCCGCCAGCCGTACGCTGAATACGGCGGCGCGGTGGGCCGGCATTTTGCAGAGTTTTACCTCAACCGCCGGCCAGCCAATGCTGCCGCCACCCAACTCATGCTTGAGCTTTCGGCACGAGCACATCTAGGCGACCAGCTCGAGTATGAGCAGGATATCGCACATCGAGCTCCTGAAGCCACCAGCTAGACATTTTGCTTTTTTGCTATGATTATGCTATTGTAACGCAAATGTTTCGGAGAAAATCCCACAAGCTACCCGCGCCCAGCATCCCCGAATTAGGCGCGCTGGCTGATACGGTTGTTGACGATTTATATGCAGCCAGCGGCACGGTGCGTGCGCAGGAAAACCAATTTGCACTGCAAGCAACCCGTGACAACTACGTTCATTCGGTATTCGATGCCGAAACGCTGCCACCGGCGAACAGCAGCACGCTGGAACGCCGCAGTTACGTGGCGACGGTGTATAATCTGGCCGGCTTGGCAGTAGAAAGCGTTATCGCGCAGGTGCCACCGCGCACGCTCGATGAACATGAAAGCAGTTTATTGCTCGTGAATATTCTCGGCGGCAATATCATGGAACGCGAAGCTGGCTTCCGGCTGGTTGCCTATGACCAGACGTTTCAGGAGCTGACCAACGGCAGCCTGCAGCTGGCCCAACGCTATATGCATGACCGAAGCATGCAGGATTTTATGGCTGCCGTGAACGATTACGCTGCCGAGATTGCCGCCCACGCCATGATAAAATTCGCGCAACCATTCAGCGGCGATGAAGCAATCCGTGGCAACATGGCACGCGTCATTAGCCATGGATTTGATATGGCACTGCAAACCGAAGAACTGATGGCTCATCAGGAACTCCAGTATTATCACAGCCAGCAGGCCGGCAGCAACTAGGCTGTCTTAGGCCGGCTGGCCGGTCAGGTGCCATAATTTGCAGTGCCGGCACTGGTAGCTGCGCAGCTTACCGCCGCGTTGATGACGCAAAGTTGTGGCAGCCGCGTTGGCAGCCTGCTGGCTGTCAAACACCATCTTGTCTGCGCATGGCAGCGCCGCTACATCGCTCATGAGTCAATAAAATCCTGGCAGAATCGCTCAAACACGGCGTTCGTCCAGCCAAAACCTGTTTGCGACGGATACACGCCTTTCATGGGCGGTTTTTCCGGCGAGACAACGTTGTATTTCTCAAGGAAAACATGATTGTTATTGAACCAGTCCAGATTCGTTTTCAACCATTTCATGGCGATGCGTCGGGCCTCTTCATGGTAGCCATAGCGCTGCAAGGCTTGTACGACAATGAAATGCAGCGGTGCCCAGCCGTTCGGATACGCCCACTGCGTTGGCATGGTGCCGGGTACGCCGCCAGGAATGCGCTGATTGAGCTGCTGATCCGTGGTGGCCAGGCCGCCTTTTTCTTCAAATCGCTTGAGGGCTTTTACTAATTGCTCGGCTTGCCATTCGTCCACCATGCCGGCCCACATAGGATAAAACCCCGCCAGTGACGTCACCGTGCCGCGCTTTTCTTTGGCAAAGTTGTAGTCATAGAAGAAATTGCGGGTCGAACTCCACATCAGCTCGTTCATTACTTTCTTGCGCTGCATGGCTTGGCGGTGCCAGTGCTTGGCGCCCGCCTCGTCATCCAAAATCGCCGCCGCGCGGGCAAAATCAGACTCGTACTTATAGAGCAGCGCATTCAAATCCACCGGAAGATAATTAAGCGCACGCCGGTTAAACCGCGGCATCATGTCCCAGCCGCTCTCAGCCTCTGCGAGGTCATGCAGATAATTGATGTCGTAGTAACGGCTTAAACCTCGGTAGATTAACCGCTCGCTCGGCTTCTTCGTACCCATCCAAACCAGTTCATATTCTTTCTGGGCGGTTTCCATAGAATGCCGTAACCACTTTTTATCCAGCTGGAAGCGGTCATAGGCTTCCAAGATAAACGTGGTTAGCAGCGGCGGCTGCGAGCGGCCCATCAAGTACGTTCGTGAAGCGTTTGGGATGATCTTGAAGCGCTCTTGCATATACAGCAAGTTCTCGAGCACGCCGAGGACCAGCTTTTTGTGCTTCTTATCCCACATGCCCTGCACCATAAAGTAGCTGTCCCAGTAGTACATCTCGTTGAAATCAAAGCTGTGGCCTTCTTCGTACGCCGGCACCAGATATTTGTTGGGCAGACCAATCAAGGTGTGATCATCTTTGGGATGGTAGCGTTCCAGCTTTTTCCAGTAACCCGCTATATATTCGCGGGCAGGTGCCGCCGCTTCACGGGTCACTTCTTGGTTTTTTCCGCCAAAGATAATCTTGCTGGTTATTCGTTTTGCACGGTGTAGCATTACCTTCCAGCCTATGCTGGATAGGGTTAGGAGTCAAGCAATCTGTTGGAATCGCCTATGCTTAGGTAAGTTTGGAGATAATCAGCCAGAGCAACACAGCGCAGCCAAGCGCCCGGCGGAAGACATTAACGCCCTGAAACAGCTCAAGCCAGGCCCACGTAAATAATGCGCCAAAAGCAACCAAAGCAGCCACAAAATTGAGCGTGCCATAGGGCAATATCCAGCTCAGCAATTGCGCCGTTAGACCGACGATAAGCGGCAGATTCGGTGGTTGGAAGAGGACGGGCCGAGAGTTTGACACAGTATCATTATACCTGCTGGGCGCTCTGGAGCTGGCCAACATCATACGTCAGCACTTCGCCGTACCCCACGTGGCCACGCAAACCCATGGATTGCTTAACGACTCGCATGAACGGCTCATGCCCCACAAAAGCAACCGCTCGCAGGTGGCACGGATGGGTGTGCAGTGTTTCGCAGGCCTCTATCACGACCCGGCCAAGCAGCACGTCTGGATTATCAAATTCTTCCGGCTTGGTGCTGAGATGCCGGAATGCCTCACTTTCAAACAGTGGCGTTTCACAGTGGCTTGGCTGCTGCTTCGTGAGATCACTCACCATATAGTTGGCCGTATCAACGGCGCGAGCAGCAGGACTGGTAACAATCAAAAATGGCGCTACAAAGCCATGCCGCTGCAGCCGGCTAATTGCTTGCCCCGCATGCGCCTCACCCACAGCGCTCAAGCGGTTGCCGCGCATGGGATCTGGCTCACCATGACGCACCAGCCACAGATCCTTGCCGGAAAGCGCGTCAATTTGGGGGTTGCGTCGTTCGCTACGATGCCAAAATGCCATAATTTACATATTATACACTTTTTATGCTTGTTTAGCAATCCAGATTTTACAACTGTGCTATACTGGATGCATGTCGAAGAAAACGATTACCGTGCTCGTTCTTCTTCTCCTTATTGGTGGTTCGGTTGCCTTTGTGCTCTTCAATAACCAGTCTGCTGAAGCGCCAGTCGTCTCGAACACACCTGAGACAACGCAGTCGCCAACCGCGAAGCCGCAGACCCAAACCACCACTCCGGGTGAATACGTTGCATATTCTGAAGCTGCCGCGACCAACGCCGATGGCACAAAACTCCTGTTTTTCCATGCGCCGTGGTGTCCGCAGTGCCAGGCAATCGAACAAGACATCAAGGAACAGGGCGTTCCATCAGGCGTCACGGTGTTTAAAGTTGATTACGATACTAACCAGAAACTGCGCCAAAAGTATGGCGTCACGCTGCAGACGACCTTTGTGAAGATCGACGCGGACGGTAATCTCGTCCAGAAGTACGTGGCGTACGAGGAGCCCACGTTTAACGCCGTCAAAGAGAATATGCTCTAATGGCGCTGTTTGTCCTGGCGTTTCTGGCGGGCGTATTAACGGTGGCGGCACCATGCATTTTGCCACTCTTGCCCGTGGTAGTGGGCGGCAGTATTGTCCGCGGCGGACGCCAGGCCAGCTGGCACCGGCCGGTTGTCATTTCGCTCAGTCTCGTCGTTTCGGTCGTGCTGTTTACCTTGCTGCTCAAATTCAGCACCAGCCTGCTGGGCATCCCCACCACGGTGTGGCAGGTTATTTCAGGTTTCATTATCGTCTTGCTTGGGCTGAATTTCCTCTTTCCGTCGCTCTGGGAAACAGTCGCGCTGAAGTCTGGTTTGCACGTTGGCTCAAACAAATTGCTCGGCAAAAGCCACCAGCAGTCTGGTGTGATGGGCGATATCTTAACGGGCGCCGCGCTGGGGCCAGTCTTTAGCAGCTGCAGCCCAACGTATGCACTGATTGTGGCCACCGTGCTGCCGGTGTCATTCGCCAAAGGTCTGATCTACCTGCTGGCGTACGCCGTCGGTCTGGCCATGGCATTGCTGTTGATTGCCTTCTTAGGGCAAGAGCTGGTCAAAAAACTCGGCTGGCTGGCAAACCCCCAAGGAATGTTCCGGAAGGTCGTCGGCGTGCTCTTTGTACTGGTCGGGCTCATGGTAGTATTTGGCATAGATAAAGATATCCAGGCATACGTACTCGAGAACGGATGGTATGACCCCATCCTGCGTCTCGAACAGTCGCTTGAATAAGTTACTGCTTCGGCGCCTTCCCACCCGCTTTACGTGCTTTGCTCAGCCCCACGGCGATTGCTTGCTCACGGCTCTCGTATTTGCCGTCATGCTTGTGTTCGTGCATGGCCTTTTCAACTTCCGCTTGGGCTTTTGGTCCAAATTTGTTCATGACTCCCTCCTCGCTCTCTCACATATTACGGACGCTCTACATCGTCCACGTCTTGCATTTCTTCATCCCGGCCTTCAGTAGGATCGGTCGAACCGGTCAGGCCTTGGTCGTACGCCTCGTGCGCATCCACGTTACTATCCAACGTAGGATGAGTATCGTCAGCCATAGTTTCTTCGTTCTCTTCATCAGCGTTCTCCATAATATCTAAATCATTGTCTGGGTCAACGGGCGGATCAACGGGCGGTCGTTGGCTGGGTGGCAATGGTGTGTCTGGCATAATTCCTCCTAAGTTAGTGACTACAGTGTGACGTATTGTCGCCGGCGGGGCTGTTACTTATTTCACAGATATCAACAATCGGCTGGTGATACAGTGTGGATACCTAAACAAGGAGGTAACGATGGGACGACGAAATTGGGACAAAGTAGCAGACGAACAGTTTGATCACCTAGACAACTACTACCAAGAAGACTGGGCGTCACTGCGCGACCGCGTCATGCGCCACTAAGGTTTGGGAGAATGAACCAATAAAAAGAGCCG
>Ga0073934_10005108_pt1 | contig 20788 bp, 20 predicted proteins | sample LarsenN4metaG_FD_76834 | JGI IMG/M metagenome (GOLD analysis project Ga0073934, IMG submission 76834) | Hot spring sediment bacterial and archeal communities from British Columbia, Canada, to study Microbial Dark Matter (Phase II) - Larsen... ...
GAGCCGCACGAGCCCCACGCACATCGCGTTCACCAGCGGGTTGCCGGAGTACGACGGCGCGAAGTACACCTCGCCGCCCACGGTCGGGATGCCGAGGCAGTTGCCGTATCCGCCGATACCGGCGACGACCCCCTGGAAGAGCCGCCGGTTGCGCGCGGCCACATCCTCCGGCGTCTGGGGCTCGAACGCCTGCGGCGGTGGTGCGGCCATCTGTCGATCACCATGGTGCTGGTCGAACCGCCCCGGCAGCCGGGGCTGGAGCGGCCCGAACCGCAGCGAATCCAGGATCGCCACCGGCCGCGCGCCCATCGCGAAGATGTCGCGCACGATGCCGCCGACGCCGGTCGCCGCGCCCTCGTAGGGCTCGATCGCGGAGGGGTGGTTGTGCGACTCGATCTTGAAGGCCACGCACAGCCCGTCGCCGATGTCGACGACGCCGGCGTTCTCCTCGCCCACCTTCGTGAGGACGTATTTGCCTTCGCTGGGGAACAGCTTGAGCAGTGGCCGGCTGTTCTTGTAGCCGCAGTGCTCCGACCACAGCGCGCCGAACATCCCCAGCTCGACCTCGTTCGGCTCGCGGTCGAGGAGGTCGACGATGCGATCGTACTCCTCGCGGGTGAGCGAGAGCTGGTCGAGCGTACGCTGGTCGGGAGGCACGCTTCAGCGTAACGAAGCGCCGCCCCCGAAGCTAGAACGGGTGCGATCCGCCGCTGGCCGGCGGCGGGCGCTGCGGCTCGAACCGGAACCTGATCGAGCCGAGCCCCGCGTAGTAAGTGAACGCGCAGGCGTCTTCGTCCTCCGGCAGCCAGAACCACACGGTGCCGGAGTCGCTGCCTCCGTCGGTCCAGAAGATGTTGAAGTCGACGCCGCCGCTGACATCCTCGATGCCGCGGGTCTCGCCGCTGCAGTCCTCGAGCGACGTGAACAGCCCGGAGACGACGGCGGGCCAGTTGTCCTCCTTCTCGATCTCGATGTCGAACGCGACGTAGCGCCCTTCGCGCAGCTTCTCCTCGTCGATGTCGTTGGGCGGCGGCACTGGATCGTGGTAATCGAGCAGCGTCACGCGGATACCGTTCGCCTCGCCCGTCGGCTCCTCGCGCGCGATCGCGCCGGGCGAGGACAGCGACACGTTGACCAACACGGTCTCGTCCTCGTCGCGGAGCATCCCCGCGAATGGCAGCACCGTCGCCGCCATGACGAGGACGAACAGCGGCCCGCCGATGATGGCGGACAGCACCTCATTCCCGGGCCGGGCGTCGGTGTTGACGCTGTAGGGCGGGTACTCGTCGCGCAGGAGGTAGAGGTACGCCTGCTGGCGCTGCTGCCAGCGAAGCACGCCGACGTTGAACCGATGCAGCCCGCGCGGGTAGCGCGCTGTGAACAGGATGGCGAACCAGGCGATCACCGTCGTCACGAAGGACGCGAGCTGCACGAAGTAGAAGACGATCAGGTTGGGGATGATGGCGAACCAGCGGATGAACAGCCGGAACCGTGACTGCCGCTCGGCGCGGTCGAACGCGAGCGTTACCGGGTACTCGCCCGGCTCGGTCGAGAACGGCGGGTACTCGTCGCGGAGCAGCGCGAGGTAGGCGCTGACGTTGGCGCTCCAGCGCAGGACGCCCTGGCCGAATTCGAAGAACGCCTTCGGGTAACGCGCGGTGAAGAGGATGGCGAACCACGCCAGCACCGTCAGGATCTGCAGCACGGTGATCAGCAGGGAGACGACGATCAGCTGCGGGATGGCGAGGATGATGCGGAAGAACGTCGTCAGCCGCGACAGCCGCTCGGGATATTCGACGTCGAATGCGACGGGGTGCGGCGGTCTCGGCTCCTGCACTTCGAGCGACACTCAGGCTCCGTTCGTCATTTGAGGCTGAACGGCGGGTACTCGTCCGTGAACAACGCGTAGTACCCCGTCACCCGCTCGTTCCAGCGCAGGTACCCGACGACGAAGTCGAACATGCCGCGCGGGAAATGCTGCGTAAACAGGATGGCGAACAGCGCGATGATCACCAGGATGAAGGTGACGATCGCGAGCGCCCCGAGGATGATGATGTGCGGTATGGCGAGCAGCCATTTGACGAACGGCAGGAAGCGGTTCAGCGGCTGCTGGTAGTCGACCTCGAGCGTGGCGGGGTACTGGCCGGGATCCATCGAGAACGGCGGATACTCGTCGCGCAGAAGGAGGATGTAGGCGTACGCGTTGAGGTTCCAGCGCCGGAATCCGACGCTGAACTTGTGCAATCCCTCCGGGTACTTCTCGGTGAAGAGGATGATGAACGCGGTGATGAACGTCACCACGCCCCACGCGATGTTCAGGAAGTAGAGGATCACCAGGTGCGGAATCGCCAGCAGCCACTTGATCAGCGGCATCCAGCGCGCGTACTCGTCCTGGTAGGGGATGTCGACGCGAATGGGGTAGGCGCTCTCCGGCGCTTGCACGGTCATCGAGGACTCCTTCCTCCGGCTTCGCCGCCGCGCCTACCATCCGCCGGAAGCGGCGCCCTGTCAAGGGGTGCGGCCGCGCGCGCCCGATGCTAGATTGCCCGCCGATGTCCGATCAGCCGTCCCGCCGCGACGATCTCGTGCTGGCTGCCGTGGCCGTCGCCCTCGGACTCGCGGGGGCGCTCGCCTACGCCGCGTGGGCGGCCGTCAGCGCCGACGACGCGTCCGAACGCTGGGGTGACTTCGGCGATGCGATGCTCTTCCCCGGGCTCGTGATCATCGCCGCCGTCGCCGCGATGGTCTGGCTTGGCTGGAAGGCCAACATCGACTAGCGACGGAGCAGGCGCCGGATAACCCCTATCGCACGCGCCAGCGGCGAGGGCGCGGTCGCGCGCAGGAATGCCACCGTCTGCGGCGGCAGCGAGATCATCCCCACGTCGAAACGTACGCGGTCGTCCGTCCCGCCGAAGCGCCGCTCCTCAGTCGACACGACCGTCTCCCAGCGGTAACGAAGCAAGCCGGCAGGCACGCCCGCGGCCTCGGGTGGCGAGTCGATGGCGACGCCTGTGTTGGCGACAATCAGCCGTTGCTCGCGCCCCTGCCAGAGATGCACGAGCAGCAGCGACTCCGACGCTGCGTGCGCGCGCATCTGCCGCCGGTCCTGCCGCCGCAGCACGGCGTCGGAACGGCGCAGCCGCAGCAGTTCGCTGTTGAGCGCGAAGCGCTCCGCGCCGACCCCGGCCTCGCGTTCCGAGAGGTCGAGCTTCGATGCCAGGAACGTCTCCTCGGCCTGCGGGTCCGGGATCTCGACGGCGTGCGCGCCGTCCCCCGCATGCATGAACGACGCGAACTCACGCCGGCGTCCCTCGGTCACCGCGCGTCCCAGCTCCTCGTGGTGGTCTGTGAAGTAATAGAAGCGCGACGAGGCAACGAACTCCTGCCCCATGAATAGCAACGGCGTGTACGGCAGCAGCAGGTGCAGCGCAGCCCACGGCTTCTGCGCCGCCGCGCCGACGAGGTGCGCGAGCCGGCGCCCGAACGCGCGATTGCCCACCTGGTCGTGGTTCTGGATGAAGTAGACAAAGTTCCATGCCTCCAGCTCGTCGGCGGGCGTGCCGCGGGCGTGCCCGAGATGCTCCGACATCTGTCCCTCGAACAGCCAGCCGCGGTTGATCGTGCGCGCCAGCTCGCCGGTCGTGCCGGCGTAGTCCGCGTAATAACCGCGCCGCTCTCGGCTGGCCATCGTGTGGACGACGTGGTGGAAGTCGTCCGACCACACCGCGTCGAAGCCGTATCCGCCTTTGTCGGTCGGGCGCGTGTAGCGCGCGTCGTTCTCGTACGTCTCGGCGATGAGCACGACGCTGCGCCCGGCGGGTGTCGCCGCCCGCACGGCGTCCGTCAGCTCCGCGAGGATATGGCGCTTCGATGTGTCGATGATGGCGAACGTCGCGTCGAGCCGCAGCCCGTCCACATGGAACTCGTTGATCCAGTAGCGCGCGTTGTCGATGACGAACTTGCGCACCCACTCTGAGCGCGCGCCATCGTAGTTGATGGCGTCGCCCCACGGCGTCTTGTGGCGGTCGGTCAGGTACTCGCGCGCGTACTGCAGCAAGTAGTTGCCGTCCGGGCCGAAGTGGTTGTAGACAACGTCCAGAATCACACCGATGCCGCGCGCGTGCGCCTCGTCGACCAGCTTGCGCAGGCCGTCGGGGGGACCGTAGTTGCGCGTCGGCGCGAAGAGGTCGACGCCGTCGTAGCCCCAGTTGCGCGCGCCCGGGAACTCCGCCACCGGCATCAACTCGATCGCCGTCACGCCCAGCCGGCGCAGATTGTCGAGGTCGCGCGTCAGCGCCTCGAACGTGCCTTCGCGCGTGTACGTGCCGACGTGAAGCTCGTAGATCACGAGACCGCGAGCCGTCAAGCCGCGCCAGCCCGCATCCGACCAGGCGTATGCGTCGGGGTCGACCACCTCCGAGGGCCCGTGCGGGCCGTCGGGTTGATAGCGGGAGTACGGGTCGGGGAACGCCTGCCCGCCGTCGATGCGATAGCGGTAGCGCGCGCCCGCCTCCATGTCCGGGACGAAGCCTGACCAGACGCCGTCGCCGTCACGCACAAGTGGGTGATGCCCGTGCCCCGACACCACCTCGATGCTGCGCGCGTCGGGCGCCCACACGCGAAATTCGACGCCGCCCGGCAGCACGCGCGCGCCCATGTCGAGCCGCCAGCCGCCGGCCGGACGCCCGCTCCCGGCGCCGCGCCCGGCCCGCGCTCGTTCCTCGATCACGGCTGCCGCATCTCCATGGGCGCAGTCTACCCGTGCGGCCATCGCGGCCTCGTCGAGGTTCCGGCCGGGAATGAGGCGGGCCGTTTCATTTGGTGTCAGGCGACGACGAGCGGTATACGCAGCTCTGAGGGCGAGAGGCCGCCGTGTACGCCCACCATCGCGCGCAGCGACGCGTCCGGCTCGTAGAAGATGGCGCTGTCATCGAACGCGACGGCCACGAAGTCACCCGCCCTCCGCCGCGCCTCGTCCGAAAGCGCGACGGGGCCGAACAGCCGAAGCTCCTCCGCCTCGTCAATCGAGAGCAGCGCATAGTTCTCGTAGCCACGCGCGAAGCACGCGCGCAGCGCCGTCGTGTCGCGCGCGTGCAGCAGCGGAGATCGCGGATCGCCGGTAGGCGGTATCGCGATCAAGGCCGCAAGCTCGTCGTCGCGGTCGATGATGTGGCGCTGGCCGACGTCGATCTGGCCGTGATCGGCGGTGACGACGATGCGGGCGCGTGCGCGCAGCTGCGACGCCAGCTCGGCGATGCACGCCTGGGCCTGCTGCAGCGCCGACCACGTCTGCGGCGAGCCGACGCCCCACGTGTGCTCCGCGGCGTCGACGTGCGGGATGTACCAGTAGTTGTAGGTCGGGCCCGTCGCTCCGCGGATGCGCCGCGCGATGTGCTCGACGGCGTCGCGCAGGTCGCCGTAGCCGTAATACGGGGCGTCGCCGCTGGAGTAGCGCGTGTACGTGCTCCCCGCGATGGGCGCGGGCATGAACGTCCGCACGTGATACGTGAACTGCGTCGGCCGCGCGACGCGCGGAAACGCATACGACGGCGGCACGCGCAACTGTTCGAGCGGCCGGTTGCTGAAGCGCTCGACGTACGGAAGGATCGTCGAAGTCACGCCGGCATCGGGCAAGTAGAGCCACCAGCCGAGCACCGCGTGCTCCCCGGGCCACGCCGCTGTCGCCAGCGACGTCAGCCCCGGCGCCGTCGACGACGGGTAGACGGCACGGAGTTCGCGGACCAGGTGGCGGCGCAGGAACGCATCGACGGGCAGACGCTCCACCAGGTTCATTCCGAGCCCGTCGACGATGACGACGACGTAATGCTCCTGCGCGCCAATCTCGTCGCGCAGCTCGCGCGCCCGGTCGCAGGGCTCGACCGGCGCGCCGGCAAGCGACGACAGCGCCTGCGCCAGGTCGACGGTGTTGCCGTCGCCGTCGAGCGGATGCAGCAGCGTCCCATCATGGAACGCCGCGCGCATGCGCTCGATCGCCGTCTCGGACATCGCCTACAACGGCGCGCCGCGCAGCCCCAGTAGCCCGCGGATGAATTGCACCTCGCCCAGGTGCTCGGAGGTGTGGCCGACCGCGAAGAAGGCGATCGTCTCCACCTTCGTGAAGCGGTCATACCCGGGGTAGACCTGCGTGAAGAACGGGAGGAAGACGTCCTCGTTGAGCTGCTCGTCCGTCATCGATGCCGCGCACGAAACGATGTCGTCGCCGACGGCGCGCGCGTACGCGCACAACTCGCCCGCGTCGAGGTCGAGGCGCGCGATCTGTTCGCGGCTGAAGCCGTTGCCGAACGGCGTCAGCCCCTTCTCCGACACGGGCAGCCGCTCCGCCCATCCCTGCGACGCGTACACGCTCGGCCGCGCGAACACCATCCCGTGCACGATCTCGTCGGCGGCGCGGTACGTGTGCCAGAGCGCAAACAGGATGCTCGAGTCGTGGCCTTCCGGCTGCCAGCGGAGCTGCTCCGGCGTCAGGTCGCGCACGAGCAGCTCCGGGTACCAGTGCCAGAACCCCAGGTTCTTCTCCAGAGCCGCGCCCAGCCCCATCATGTCCTCCCGTCCAGTCGATGATCCGTACCTTAGTCCCTCGCGCGCTGGCTGTGAAGCCGATCAGCGGCGATGGCGGGCCATCCGGCCGAACGGGCGGCGGTCAGTGTGCGCGGCGCGCGTCGGCGATCCGCGCGCCGGCGATGCCGATCGCCAGCACGACGAGGCTGAGGCCGCACGCGGCCAGCCCGTTCCGCACGGGAGCCCACGCCAATTCCTCGCCGATGGCAATCAGCTCTGACTCGATGTACTCGGACGGCGACGACACCTTCAGCACGCCCCACCCGATGACGGCGATCAGCGTCATGGCGGCCGACGCCACGAGCATCGCGGCGCCGAGCGAGACCAGCCGCCCGAATCCGCGGCTGGCGGCGACGAGCGCCGCCGCCAGCACGGCGCTGATGACGGCCAACACGATGAGGACGATGGAGACGAGTTCATGCGCGCCCTCGCGCAGCAGCCCGATCGCCCGCTCGACGAGGCCCGCCAGGCTGAACGTGCCGCCGTCGGCGCTGGTGCTCTCCTCGCTCAGCCACGCGTCGGCGCCCTCGTCGTACAGCACGTCCGCCGAGCGATCGAGCAGCAGCGCGCGCAGTTCGTCCGGCGTGCTGTCGATCGTCTCCTCGCGCGTCAGCGTCACGCCAATCGGAAACTCTTCGAGCACGATCGGGTCATTCGGCGCGGCGGACTCTGCGCGCGTCACCAGTTCCTCGTGGTGTCGCTCGATGAGCACGTCGATCTCGGTCGCGGCGGCGACGGTGCGGCGCAGCGTGCGTTTCGCCGCGTCCTCGCTCGTGATCTGCATCACCTGGAGCGCCACAAGCAACGCGAAGAAGGCGAGCGAGAACATGAACCCAATGAACCATTTGGAGACGACGCGCGGCGACGCCTCGTCCGGCTCCGCCTCGACCGCCGGGTAGGGGACGCGGTACGTCACTACTCCACCGGCCGCACGACCGTCCCGACCACGCGGTCGTGCAGCGCCCGGTTGCGAGAGTCGAACAGGGCCGAGAAGAAGGCGACGACCGGCGCGGCGATGCAGAGCAGCACAAGCATGCCGAACAGGAAGATGTTCCACCAGTCGAGCACGATCGCCACCAGCGCGGCGAGCGGCCCGGCGGCGACGGCCATCATTGGCCAGCTGAAGAGCAGCGGATTGAAGCAGAACCACCAGACGACGGCATCGCGGTTGGAGAGCGGCTGCCCATCCTCGCGGGCGAGCCGCAGCCCCGCGACGTACTGGCCGCCGGTCTGGCCGCGCGACGTGAGCAGCGCGAGGTTGAGCAGCGTCCAGATGACGGGCGTGCCCAGCCCGAAGATCGCCAGCACGAGGTAGAAGTCGCGGTCCTCGGGCTCGCTTTCGGAAGCGCCGCTCGTGAGCAGCAACAGCGTGATGCCGGCAACGACGAGCAGCACCATCGCGATCGCGGCGAAGATCACCATGTCCACGACATAACCACCGACGCGCGCGCGAAAGTTCGCGTGCCGGTCGGTTGCTTCGTCCGCGGGTGCCCGATCGCTGGGAATGGCGGCGATCCTCGTCACGGCGGTGACTATAGCACGGGCGATGCGGCGCCCTGGGCGGCGCCTCCCGCGACGATCGCGTCGTACGTGGCGGGTTGGCGGTCGCGCACGACGTCGGTGCCCGGCGCCATCGCCTTCAGGTGCGACAGCAGGCGGTTGACGGTCGCCGACACGGCGATCTCCGCCCCTTCGAGCGCGGTCGCAAGCGCCCGTCCGCTCGGATCCACGACCATCGTCGCGCCCGTGGCCGTCGGCGCGGCCGCGCACGCCATGAACACGCGGTTCTCGTCGGCGCGGCAGCGTGCGTACGGCAGCATCGCCAGCGGCGGGTCGTCCGCCGCCCACAACAGCACCTCGGCGCCGCGCAGCATCAGCGAGCGCGCGACCTCGGGCACGAAGCCCTCGGCGGCCAGCATCATCCCGACGCGCCCGATCGGCGTGCTGACGACGGCGCACGGCTCGTCGCCCAGCGGCATCGGCTCGTACTTCGCGCCGGGCGGCTTGTGCGTCTGTGCGTGCTTGCCGATCACTCCGCGCGGAGCGACCAGGTACATAGCGCGGCGGCCGCTGCCGGCGTCGCCCTCCGACACCGTGAACGAGACGCAGACGCCGGTGTCGGCGGCGATCTTCGTCATCCCATCGAGCACCACGTCATGGGCGTACGCCGGGCGGTGGCGGCGCGGCGTCGCCGGGAACAGCACGAGATCGGCGTCCTGCAGCCGTTGCCGCTCGACATGGCGCCGCGCCAGCCGGAGGAACTCCTCGCCGGTCGCCGGCATCGTCACCTGCACGACCGCGACCCGCCGCTCCCACGCCGCGATCGGCGCTTCCTCCTCGAGCGTCCGCATCACGGGCAGGCTCTCGGTCGGCTGCGCGAGCGTCTCGTACAGCTCGGGCCGTCGCGTCACCGGCGGCCGCGTGTCCGTAAGTTCGATGTCGCGTACGAGGATCCCTTCCTCGTGCGGGCCTAGCTCCGCCACCACGGCGCCGGTCGGATCGATGACGCATGAACGCCCGCAGTAGATGATGCTCTCGGCTTCGATGCCGAACTTGTCCGCCGCCGCGACCCAGACGCCGTTCTCGGATGCGCGCACGCGCATCATGTACTCGCGCTGCACCGTCGTCAGGTCGTCGACCGTGCGTCCCCCGCTGACCCACGCCGTCAGGTCGAGGATGAGCTGCGCGCCCCCGAGCGCGAGCGAGCGGGCGATCTCCGGCAGGCGGCCGTCGGCGCAGACGAGCATGCCGACGCGCCCGACGTCCGTCTCGAACACCGGGTACGCTCGCCCGCGCGCGAACCACTGCGAGTCGAAGTGCCAGAGAAACGACTTGTCGTACCGCCCGACGAGCGACCCCTCGCGCCCGAACAACGCAGCCCCGTTCGTGTAGCCGCCGTCCCGGCCCGGCAGCGCCATGCCGGCGGCGACGTACACGCCGTGTTCGCGCGCCTTCGCCGCGATGCGCTCCATCGCCTCCTCAGGCGACGGGATCTCGTACGCCCGCAGGTCGTCGCGGCCGAGGAAGTACGCCGGATACGTCATCTCCGGCAGCGCGATGATGTCGGGCCGTTCCCGCGCCGCGTCGTCGATGCGCCGCAGCGTGTGCTCGAGCGACGTCGCGGCATCCTCGATCGAGAACGCCGGCAGCTGCAGCAATGCGACGCGCGCCTTCGCCATGCGCCGATCGTATCACCCCCGTACGCTCATGGACCCCGATTCTTGGTTCCCGGTCCGCGTGGCATAGGTCAGCTCTCACCGTCCGGCCGAGTAGCCCCCACCATGCCGCCGCGATAGCCTGATGTCCCGAAGGAGTGCCCATGTACGACTACGACAAGCTCACCCCCGAGATCGTCGCCGCCGAATGCGAGCGCGCCATGCGCGAGTGCGACGATCAGGTCGCGCGGATCGTCGCCGTGCCGGACGCGCAGCGCACGTTCGACAACACGTTCGTCGCGCTGGAGTCCGCGGTCGACGTGGTGCACCAGGCCAGCGGCCGCTACGCGTTCATGGCCTACGTCGCGGCGGACAACACGCTCCGCGAGACGGCGCGCGACTGGGACGAGAAGCTCAGCAAGTACGCCGTCGACCTCACGTATCGCGAGGACCTCTACAACGCCGTCAAGCACTTCGCCGGCACGAGCGAGGCAGCGGCGCTCACGGGCGAGGAGCGGCGCCTGCTCGACTTCACGATGCGCGACTACCGCCGCGCTGGCTTCGATCTGCCGAAGGAGCAGCGCGAACGCGTGAAGGAGCTGATGGGGCGGCTCGTCGAGCTGGGCACGAAGTTCCGTGACGCGATCGACACGTGGGATGACGGTATCGTCGCCACGCGCGAACAGCTCGCAGGCATGCCCGACCGCTGGATTGACGGCCTGAAGACGGTCGAGGAGGACGGCCAGACGAAGTACCGGGTCTCGCTCGACTACCCGGAGATCATGCCGTTCATGGACAACGCAGAGAACGCGGACCTCCGTCGCGAGCTCTTCCTCAAGAACCAGAACAAGGGCGGCGACGATAATGTGAAGGTGCTCGAAGAGGCGCTGGCCATCCGCGCGGAGGTCGCGTCGCTGCTCGGGTACGACTCGTGGGCGTCGTACATCCTCGAGAAGCGCATGGCGAAGCGCCGCGACAACGTCGACGCGTTCCTCCGCGACCTTGAGCAGAAGCTGCGCCCGAAGGCCCAGGCCGACCTCGAGATCCTCGGCCGCGTCAAGCAGCAGCATGTTGGCGACTCCCAGATCAACATCTGGGACTGGTGGTTCTACACGAACCGCCTGCTCAAGACCGAATACGCCATCGACGACTTCGAGGTGGCGAACTACTTCCCGCTCGAAAACGTGCTCCGCGGGCTCTTCCTCGTCACGCAGGAGTTGCTCGGCATTCGCTACGAGCGCGCGCCGGACGCGCCCGTCTGGCACGAGGACGTGCAGGCCTACGACATCTACGACGTCGACCGCGGGGACATGCCCGTGGCGCGCTTCTACATGGACCTCTACCCGCGGCCGAACAAGTTCAATCATGCCGCAGCGTTCACGCTCGTCGGCGGCCGGCGTCTCCCGGACGGCTCATACCAGAAGCCGGCGAGCGCGATCGTGGCCAACTTCACGAAGCCGACGGCCGAGAACCCCTCGCTCCTGCGCCACACCGAGGTGGTGACGTTCTTCCATGAGTTCGGCCACATTCTCCACCAGACGCTGACGAAGGCGTCGTACTTGCAGTTCAGCGGGTCTTCTACCGAGCGCGACTTCGTCGAGGCGCCGTCGCAGATGCTCGAACACTGGGTATGGGATCGCGACGTCCTCAACCGCTTCGCCGCCCACCACAAGTCCGGCGACCCGCTCCCGGCCGACCTGCTCGACGCGATGATCCGCGCAAAGAACGTCAGCTCCGGGCTGCGCGAGCTGCGCCAGCTCTTCTTCGCCCGCCTCGACTTCACGATCCACTCGCCGGGCTTCGACGGCGACACCACAAAGGCCGTCCGTGAGCTGTACCCGATCACGAGCTTCCCGTACCCGGAGGGCACGCATTTCCAGTCCGGGTTCGGGCACCTGTTCGGTTACGACGCCGGCTACTACGGCTATCTCTGGTCGCGCGTCTTCGGCGACGACATGTTCACGCGCTTCGAGCACGCGGGCGTCTTCGACCGCGCGACGGGCATGGAGTACCGGAAGAAGATCCTCGAGCGCGGTGGCACAGTCGACGGCGACGTCCTCGTGCGCGACTTCCTCGGCCGCGAGCCGAACAGCGACGCCTTCCTGCGCGGCCTCGGGCTACCAGCCTGACCGTGTGAGCGCGCGCCGCCGCATTGCGCCGCTCGTGAGCAGCAGCCCGCCGGCGCCGAGCGCGAACAGCGCAGCCGTCAGCGGCACGGTGGGGTCGCCAACCTCGGGGCCGAACCCGAGGTCGGCGATCGCCTCCGCGCCAGCGACCGCACGCCCGCCCACGGTGTACACGAACGCGTTCTGCGCGGTCTTCGAGGGGCTGGTCGCGCGCACGACGATGAAGCCGGGCTGGCTGCCCAGCGGCAGCCCCAGGTCATCGGTGAGCACGATCGGGAAGCTCCACGTGCCATCGCGCAGCACCGTCACCTGCTGGCGGTAGGGAAACGGCCCGGCGTAGGTCAGCGGGTCCGACATGGTGAACGCCAGCTCGATCGTCACCGGCTCGCCCGGGATCCAGCCTGTTTCGCCGACGATCTGGAACCGCGACCCCTTCTCGCCCGAGGACGGCGCGATCAGCGGGTCACGCTGCCCCTGCGCTGATGCCGTAAGAGGGATGAGCGCCGCAAAGGACGCCAGGACGGCGAGGATCGACGCTACCCACTTCACCCGCAACCCCTTCCAGCGCCCCGCCGGACGGCGATGGTATCACGCCGCGATCGTCGCGTGAAGCCCGCAGTCTATTGAAACAACTGATCGCGCCGCGCGCTCGCGATCGGCCGCGCGCATCCCGGGGAGCAGGCGCGTCATGCCCGAGATGCTGCGTCGAACCCACCTGGCGCGGCGTAGCGCCTGGGCGCCGCGTACGCCGCGCGGCGCAGGCGCGCCGATCGGCTATCCTTGCGTCCGAAGCCGAGCACGAAGGAGCGGAGATGCCACGAGCGCTGATCACGGGGATCACAGGACAGGACGGGTTCTACCTCTCGGAGCACCTGCTCTCGAAGGGGTACGAGGTGTACGGGCTGATCCGCGGGCAAGCGAACCCGAAGCAGCGGATGATCGAGCAGACGCTGCCGGACGTGCGCATCGTCGAGGGCGACCTGCTCGACCAGGCGTCGCTGATGAACACGGTGCAGAAGGTGAAGCCGGATGAGGTCTATAACCTGGCGGCCATCAGCTTCGTCATGCTCTCGTGGAATCAGCCGGAATTGACGGGCGAGATCACCGGCCTCGGCGCACTGCGCATGCTCGAGGCGATCCGCCTGACGACGGGCGCCTCCGCCTCTCGCTCGAAGTCAGGGAAGGGCATCAAGTTCTATCAGGCGTCGAGCAGCGAGATGTTCGGCAAGGTGCGCGAGACGCCGCAGAACGAGCAGACGCCATTCCACCCGCGCAGCCCCTACGGCGTCGCGAAAGCGTACGCCCACTACATCACCGTAAACTACCGCGAGAGCTACGGCATCTTCGCCTGCAGCGGCATTCTCTTCAACCACGGCTCGCCGCGGCGCGGCCCCGAGTTCGTCGAGCGGAAGATCTCGCTGGCGGCGGCGCGCATCAAGCTCGGCATGCAGAAAGAGCTGGCGCTCGGCAACCTTGACCCGCAGCGCGACTGGGGCTACGCCGGCGACTACGTGAAGGCCATGCACCTGATGCTGCAGCAGAAGGAGGCCGACGACTACGTCGTCGGCACCGGCGAGACGCACTCGATCCGGGAGTGCGCGCAAGCCGCGTTCGAGACCGTCGGGCTGAATTGGGAGGACTACGTCCGCACCGACCCGCAGTTCATGCGGCCGGCCGAGGTCGACCTGCTGAAGGCCGACGCCACAAAAGCGCGCACAAAGCTCAAGTGGAAGCCCGAAGTGTCGTTCCACGAGCTGGTGCGGATGATGGTGGAGTCCGACCTCGCGGCCGAGTCGAAGCTGCAGGCCGCGTCCGTCTGATCGTCCACGAAACTTCAGTCCACGACGATGACGGGGCGCTTCGCGTGCTTCACGACGTAGTCTGACGTCGACCCGAGCAGCGCTTTCGTCAGCCCGGCGCCGCGCCGTCCCACAGCGATGACGTCGGCCTTCTCCTCCTCGGAGGCGCGCAGGATCTCCTCCGCCGGCTTGCCGTAGCCGACGAGCAGCCGCGCGTTCAGGCCTGCACCCTTGAGGATGTCGAGCGTCCCGCGCGTGCACCTCTCAATTTCGCGCTCGTGTTCCTCGCGTCCGCCGCCGTCCGGCCCGGGGCGCGCCTCGACCGGGAACACCGTCAGCACGACCACTTCGTCGCTCTTCTCGTGGTGGTCGGCGAGGTAGCGGGCCACGCGTTCGCTCTCGGCTGACCCGTCGCAGGCCGCGAGAACGACCTTTTGGGCCTCACGGCTCGGGGGCGGCCCGCGCCGCTCGAATGCCTGCGGGTGCGCGACGTCGCGCTGCCGCGCGCCGATCATCGCGATGATGGCGATCGGCCCGAGCGCCGCCGCGAGCAGCAGCCAGCCGAAGACGTCGCGTCCCCAGCGCTGCGCCAGGAACGACACGACGAGCATCGATCCGAGCACGATGCAGGCCCAGATGAGCAGGGCGACGGCAGCATCCATGAGGTTCCTCCTCGCCGGCCATCGTACATGGAACGCCTGTTATGCGCGGCGCAGCCGCGCGTTGCTCGCGTCAGTAGCGAAGGCACCGGCGACGCGATATCGTGGGATCCTCTGGACGTGTCGATACTGTCAGTGAGACCCCGGGAGGATCTTCGGAATGAGCGACTCTTCGTTCCTCGCCCAGCTCGAACAGCGCACGCAGCAGGTCAAGATCACGCTCGCCAACCTCGAGGCGGAGAAGGTGCGCATCGAGGGGCTGATCGCGCAGTTGCAGCCGCTCATCCCCCACTACGACGCGCTCATCGAGGCCGAGCGCCGCATCGCCGACGCGAACGTGCCGGTGCACCAGGCGGAGCTGGCGGCCGGCCACCCGGCGGCGGCCCCGCAGGGGGAGCCCCAACAGCCCGAGCACCCCTGGGGCGGCTAGCCCTGTCGCGCCCGATGCCGCTGCCGTAGCATGCTCTCGAAGGCAGGAGGCGGTCCTGCCTTCGCGTCGTATGGCGAGCCGCATCGACCGATGCCCGCGAAAGGGACAGCGATGACAAGCGACGTCGAGACGAAGTACCCGGTCCAGGTGATGGACGGGCTCCTGCAGCTCAAGGTGCCCATCCCCAACAACCCGCTCGGATGGGTGCTGCCGTACCTCATCGAAGGGCGCGATGGCTGGACGCTCGTCGACTCCGGATGGAACGTGCCGGAGGCCTGGGAGGCGCTCGAGCAGCAGCTGCGCGACGCCGGCGTCGGCTTCGACAAGCTGAAGACGCTCCTCGTCACGCACATCCATCCCGACCACTATGGCCTCGCCGGCCGCGTGAAGGAGAACAGCGGCGCCACCGTCATCATCCACCAGCGCGAACGTGACCTTATCCGATCGCGCTACCGCGACCCGTCGCAGCTGCTGGCGACGATGGGGGAGTGGCTGACGATGCACGGCGTCCCGAAGTCGAACATCGACGAGCTGAAGGCGTCGGCGATGCCCGTGCGCGCCTACGTAGACCCCGTCGAGCCGGACCAGGTGGTGTGGGGCGGCGAGCGCATGGCGATCGGCCGCTTCACGTTCGAGGTGTGGTGGACGCCGGGGCACTCGCCCGGGCACATCTGCCTGCTCGAGCGCGACAAGAAGTTCATCCTCACCGGCGACCACGTGCTGCCGACGATCACGCCGAACGTCAGCCTCCACCCGCAGCAGCAGGGCAACCCCCTCGGTGACTACATCGCGTCGCTCGAGCGGCTGGAGGAGCTGGACGTCGAGCAGGTGCTGCCCGCGCACGAGTACTCGTTCACCGACCTGAAGGCGCGGCTGCGCAGCATCGAGCTGCACCACCGCGACCGCCTCGGCGAGATGATGGCGGCGATCGGCCGCTCGCAGCGCACGGCGTACGAGGTAGCGGCGAAGGTGCAGTGGGCGACCGGCAGCTTCGACACGTTCTCCTCGTGGATGCAGCGCGCCGCCCTCGGCGAGACGATCGCGCACCTCGACTACCTGGTGCTCGAAGGGCAGCTCGCGAAGTTCATGCAGGACGGCGTGCAGTACTACAAGCGCGCCGGCAACGACTGAGCGTCGCGGACGTGAGTCGCGAGCCATGAGCGCGCAGCCGTCCACCGCCTACTACGCCCACTGCGACAGCGCCATCGGGCCGCTGCTCGTCGTCGGCGATGCCGGGCGGCTGATGGCGATCCGGCTGCACGTCGAGGCCGCCGATCTTGGACGGGCCATCGAGGACGTGCACCACGAGCTGCGCGGCCGCTACGTCCTCGAGCGAGACGACGAGCGCATGGCGCCGGTCGTCGAGCAGGTGGTGGCGTACGTCTCGGGCACGCGCACGACCTTCGACGTGGCGCTGGACCTCTCGCACATGACGCCGTTCCAGCAGCGCGTGCTGCTCGAGACGGCCCGCATCCCCCGCGGCGAGACGGCCACCTACGCCGAGATCGCGCGCCGCGCCGGGCGGCCCGGCGCCTTCCGCGCCGTCGGCAACACCATGCGCATCAATCCCATCCCCATCGTCATCCCCTGCCATCGCGTCGTCGCCAGCGACGGCATCGGCGGCTACGGCGGGCGCATCGAGACGAAGCGCCAGCTGCTGGCGCTCGAGGGCGTGACGCGCTTCTGAGCAGGGCGGTCCTTGTCGCCCGGTGGTGCCACCCCGCCCCGCCTCGCTAGTCTGGACGCATGACATCGAGCCTCGAGGGGCTGCAGACGCTGAGGGAGCTGCCGATGACCATGCCCGAGACGGACAACAAGGTGGCGCTCGTGGTGGCGGCGCACCCGGACGACGCCGACTTCGGCGCGGCGGGCACCGCCTACCTCTGGTCGCGCGAGGGCTGGACGTTCTACTACCTGGTCTGCACCGACGGCAGCAAGGGCACAGACGACCCAACCATGGACCCGGCCACGCTGATCAAGACGCGCCGCGAGGAGCAGCGCGAAGCGGCGCGCCGCGCCGGCGTCACCGACGTGTTCTTCCTCGATCACGTCGACGGCGAGCTGACGTACACCCGCGAGCTGCTCGGCGACGTGGTGCGCTACATCCGCATGCTCAAGCCGTACGCGGTCTTCACCCACGAGCCGGAAGCCTTCATCGTCCGCGACAGCTTCATCAACCACTCCGACCACCGCTGCACCGGCCAGGTGACCATCGACGCGGTCTACCCTGCCGCGCGCGACCGCCTCAACTTCCCGGAGCACATCGCGGAGGGGCTGGAGCCGCACAAGGTGAAGGAGATCTACATCTGGGGCTCGGAGAAGGCGAACTTCGATGTCGACATCACGAGCGCTATCGAGCAGAAGATCTTCGCGCTCAACGCGCACATCAGCCAGGGGTTCGCCGCCGACGATCCGAACAGCGAGTTCCTCAAGTTCGTGCGCGAACGCTGGCGCGGCGAGGATGGCCGCTACACCGAGCGGTTCCGCCGCGTCGTGCTCTTCCGGTAACGATGGACGGCATCCTGCAGGAGCTGTGCCGCGCGCTGGAGGCGGGCGAGCCATGCGCCCTCGCGACCATCGTCGAGACGCACGGTTCGACGCCGCAGAAGGTGGGCGCGCGCCTGCTGCTGCGGGGCGACGGCGCGACCTCCGGTACGCTCGGCGGCGGTTGCATCGAGGCGGATGCCGTCGAGCGGGCGCATGAGGCGATGCGCACGGGCGTCCCGGCGCTGCTCGACTTCACGCTCAACGAAGACATCGCGGTCGACTACGGCCTCGCGTGCGGCGGCACAGAGCTCATCCTCATCGACCCGACGCTCACCGCCGATCGCGACCTGCCGCTCGTGCGGCGCATGGCCGAGACGGTGGCCGGCGGCACGCGCGCCGTCGTGCTCACGCTGCTCGACAGCGGCGACGGCGTGGCATCGGCGGCGAAGCTCGCGCTCTGGGCCGATGGCACGACGAACGGCCACCTCGGGCCGCTGCAGGCGGAAGCGCTGCGACTGGCGCGCCGCGTCATCGCGGCGCCGCGGCCGCAGCCCGCGCTCGTCACGCTCGGGACGAACACCCGCGCGTTCCTCGACGTGTTCGCCGAGCCGCCGGAGATCGTGATCGTCGGCGGCGGGCACGTCGGGCGCGCGCTCGCGTCGGTCGCGCGCGTCACGGGCTATCGCATCTCCGTCATCGACGACCGCGAGCAGTTCGCGAACAGCGAGCGCTTCCCGGAGGCGGAGCACGTCATCGCCGGCGACATCGGCACGTCGGTGCGGACGTACCCGGCGACGCCGAACACGGCGATCGTCATCGTCACTCGTGGCCACAAGTACGACTACGAGGCGCTCGCCGCGGCCGTCGCCACCGACGCGGGTTACGTCGGACTGATGGGCAGCCGCCGCAAAGTGGCGCTGATCTATCGCCAGCTGCTCGCCGACGGCGTGCCGGAGGAGCGCCTGCGCGCCATCCATGCGCCGATCGGCCTCGACATCGGCGCCGCGTCGCCGGAGGAGATCGCGCTGAGCATCATGGCGGAGATCACGATGGAGCGCGCGGGCGGCACGGGCGCGCCGCTGCGCTCGCGCGCCGACTCCGTCGCGGCCGCGCGCCGCCGCCCGGCGCGATGACGTTCGCTGTCGGCGCGATCGTCCTCGCCGCCGGAGAGTCGACGCGCATGGGCACGCAGAAGGCGCTGCTCGAATGGGAGGGCGTGCCGCTGATCGCCTACGAGCTCGATCAACTCGCGCAGGTGCCCGCCGTGCGCGAGACGATCGTCGTCACAGGGCATGAACCGGAGCGCGTGCGGGAGATCGCGGAGCGTCATCGTGCGACCGTGGTGCACAATCCGGCGTACGCATCAGGCAAGGTGACCTCGATCCTCGCCGGCCTCCATGCGCTGCCGGACGGCATCGACGCGGTCATGGTGCTCGCCGTCGACCAGCCGCGCCGGGCGGACGTCCTCCGCGGCATTGTCGACGCGCACGCCGCCGGCGGCTGCGTCATCACGGCGCCCGTGCACGGCGGCCGTCGCGGCCACCCGACGCTCTTCTCGGCCGTGCTCCTGCCCGAGCTGCTCCTGATTGACGAAGGCAGCGAGGGGCTCCGCGCCGTCATGCGCGCGCACCGGGACGAAGTCCACGAAGTCGAATGCGACGCCAGCGTGCACGTCGACCTCAACCGCCCGGCGGATATCGCGCGGATGCGCGATCCTTGATCTTCAGCCGTCCTGACGCGAGGATCGAGCGCAAGCCGGAGGAGCGGGAGCTGCGATGATCTCCATAACCATCAACGGACGGCAGCATGAGGCGCAGGATCCGTCGCGGAACCTGCTGAGCTTCATCCGCTTCGACGCCGGGCTGACGGGCACGAAGTATGGCTGCGGCGAAGGCGTCTGCGGCGCCTGCACCGTGCTCGTCGACGGCCAGCCGGTCCGCTCGTGCATGACGACCGTCGGCGCGGTCGCCGGCGGCTCGCTCACCACGATCGAGGGCATCGCCGGCGACGGCGTCCTGCACCCGGTGCAGCGGGCGTTCATCGACGAGCAGGCGATGCAGTGCGGCTACTGCATCCCCGGCTTCATCATGACGTCGGTCGCTCTGCTGAACCGCGTGCAGGCGCCGGACCGCGCGCAGATCCGCGAGGCGCTCTCGCAGAACATGTGCCGGTGCGGCACGTACCAGCGCATCATCCGCGCGGTCGAGCGGGCCGGCCGCGGCGAGGGGGGCGCCGGTGCCTGACGAGGCGTTCGGGCCGGGACTGCACATCCTCGGCGAGGTGGCGCTCGGCTTCCCGCCGCCGCGGCAGACGTATGCGCGCGTCGCCTACGGCAACACCGAGCCGGACGTCGCGAAGGCGCGCTGGCTCACCGTGCGCCCCGACGGCTCCGTCGTCGTCTACGCCGGCAAGGTCGAGTACGGGCAGGGCATCCGCACCGGGCTCGCGATCGAGGTCGCCGACGAGCTGCGCGTGCCGCTCGAGCGCGTCGAGGTTGTGCTGGGCGACACGGCGCTCGTGCCGTGGGACATGGGCACGTTCGGCAGCCAGTCGACCGCACGCGTCGGCTTCCAGCTGCGCAAGGCCGCGGCCACCGCGCGCCAGGCGCTGCTCGATCTGGCGGCCGACCGCCTCGATCTCCCCGCGGGCGACCTGCGCGCCGACGGCGGCCGCGTCATCCCGTCGAATGACGGCAACCGCGCTGTGACCTACGCGGAGCTGATCGCCGGCGCGACGATCGAACGCGACCTGGACGGCGCGATCGCGCTCACGCCGTCGGCCGAGTTCAGCGTCATGGGCAAGACGCACGCGCGCATCGACGCGGAGGCACGCGTGACCGGCCGCGCGCAATACTCGCAAGACATAGCTCTCGACGGCATGCTGTTCACGGCCGTGCTGCGTCCGCCCTGGCGCGGCGCCACGCTCGAATCGGCCGACGTCTCCATCGCCGAGCGCATGCCGGGCGTCGCCCAGGTCGTGCGGGACGATGAGCTGGTCGCCGTGCTCGCCGACACGGACGAGCATGCGGCCGATGCGCTGCGCATGGTGCAGGCGCAATGGGGCAATCCCACCCCGATCGCCTCATCGATCGACCTGCCGGAGATCCTCGTCAGCAGCGCGCGGGAGCCGTTCGTGACGCAGGAGGCGGGCTCGCTCGACGCGGGGTTCAGGCAAGCGAGCGGCATCCTCGAGGCCACGTACTTCGTGCCGTACGTGTCGAACGCGCCGATGGAGCCACGCGCCGCCGTCGCGATGTGGGAGGGTGACCGTCTCACGGTGTGGGCGGGCACGCAACGGCCGTTCGGCATCCGCACCGAGCTCGCGCAGCGCTTCGGCGTCGACGAGGCGCAGGTGCGCGTGATCGTGCCCGAGATCGGCGGCGGTTTTGGCAGCAAGAGCCCGTACTGGGTGGCGCACGAGGCCGCGCGGCTCGCGCGCATCGCCGGCCGGCCCGTGCGCGTCGCCTACACGCGCGCCGAGGACATGATCTACGCGACGGTGCGGCCGGCCGCGCTCATCCGCATCAAGAGCGGCTTCACGTCCGACGGGAAGC
>Ga0073934_10005109_pt1 | contig 20787 bp, 21 predicted proteins | sample LarsenN4metaG_FD_76834 | JGI IMG/M metagenome (GOLD analysis project Ga0073934, IMG submission 76834) | Hot spring sediment bacterial and archeal communities from British Columbia, Canada, to study Microbial Dark Matter (Phase II) - Larsen... ...
CATCGGCCACGAGGTGGCGCACGTGGCCAACGGCGACATGGTGACGATGACGCTGATCCAGGGCGTGATGAACACCTTCGTCGTGTTCCTGTCGCGCGTGATCGGCTACTTCGTCGACAAGGTGGTGCTGCGCAACAACAACGACGGCGTGGGCATCGGCTACTACATCACGACCATCGTGCTCGACATCGTGCTCGGCGTGCTCGCCGCGGTGATCGTGGCCTGGTTCTCGCGCCAGCGCGAGTACCGTGCCGACGCCGGCGCGGCGGCGCTGATGGGCGACAAGCGGCCGATGATCAACGCGCTGGCCCGCCTCGGCGGGCTGGACCCGGGCGAACTGCCCAAGAGCGTGGCCACGATGGGCATCAACGGCCGCCCGAGCGGGCTGATGGCGCTGTTCTCGAGCCACCCGCCGATCGAGGACCGCATCCGCGCGCTGCAGCAGGCCGCCTGATCCCGGCGCAGCGCCTGCCGCTCCCACCGAACACCGAGGGCTCCGCGAGGGGCCCTCGCGTTTTTCAGGGCGTCTCGTAGCTGGCCTGCACCTGCACCTGGCGCAGGTTGGTCTCGCCGGTGCCGGCGTTGACGAAGCTGGCCGCCGGCAGCGTGAGCAGCACGCTGCCGCGCGTGGCCGGCGGCAGGTTCACGGCCAGCGTGTAGACGGTGGCCGAGACCTTGGCGAAGGTGCCCGCGGTGCCGCCGCTCAGGCCGATGTCGCCGGCGACGAAGCTGTCGCCCACGTCCACGTCGAAGGCGAAGGTGAAGGTGATGCTCGACGAACGCGCCACGCCGCCGTTGGTGCTGTCGGTGATGCTCACGTCGGGCACGCTGGCCGGGCCGCGCATGTCGTAGGGCAGCGAGAAGCGAACGGCCTGGCCGTTGCTCGCGCCGCCCTGCGCCGCGGCGAAGCTGCCGGCCGGCAGCGTGACGTCGAGCGTGCCGGTGGTGCCGGCGGCCGGGTCGATGACGACGCGGTACTCGCTGCCGCTGAGTTGCGTGAACGAGGTGCCGCGCACCGCGCCGCCGCTGACCGCGATGTCGCTCAGCGTGAAGCTCGAGCCCACGTCGACCGAGAAGCGCACGAACAACGTCAGCGGCCCGCTGGCCGTGCCGACCACGTTGGTGGTGATGGTCCCGGTGGGCCCGGTGCCGGACGAGCCGCCGCCGTTGTCCTTGTCGTCGATGGTGCCGCCGCAGGCCGCGACGAGCGCGGCGGCGGCGATCCAGGCGGTGGCGGGGCGGGGCAGGCGGCGGTGCAGCGGCATGGCAGGCATCCTCAGGGGCGGCTGTCAGGGTCGGGTGAGCCGAAGCACCTCGCCGACGCGCTCGCGCGCCACGTCCTCCGCGTGGAAGGGCAGGCGCGGCCAGCGCTTGGCCGAGAAGAGCTTCATCTGGTCGGTGGCGTGCGGCGAGGCCGGGTCGGTGCTCTGGCCGTAGGTGAGCAGCGCTTCGGCCAGCGGGCCGCGCGCGTCGAAGGTGACGGTCTGCACGTAGCTCGTGCCGTAGTCGATGCGCAGGCCCTCGCGCGTGATGCCGGGCGCGAACTGGTTGCCCAGGTTGTTGAGCACGCCCTCGATCTCCTCGCCGCCGTGCAGCGCGATGCGCTCGTTGGCGATGGCCGGCACCTGCACGCTGCCGAGCGGCGCGTCGAGCGCGTGGCCGGCCTCGCGCACCTTCTTCACGGCGGCGGCGAGCGCCTCCCAGACCTTGGCCGCCACCGCCGCGTCGTCCATCTTCAGGCCGGCCGGCGTGGCCACGGGTTGCGCCTTGTCGAAGGGCAGGCGGTAGACGCCAGGCACCGCGGCGGCGGCGCGCCAGAACTCGCGGAACAGGTGCGCGCCGCGCGACTCGAGGTTGTTGTTGCGGTCCCAGCCGCGCAGCGCGGCGCAGCCGTCGCGCGCCTCGGGCGTGGGCGCGCCGCCGGTGCTGTTCGCGCAGGCGGCGAGCAGGTCGGGCAGCACCACGCGCGCCATCAGGTTGCGGTTGGCGAAGAGCTGCGCCTGCGCGGCGGCCGGCGTGACCGGGCCGCGCGCCACGAGTTCGGGGATCTCGATCAGCTCGGAGCGCGTGCGCGGGCGCCGCACCACGTCGTCGCCGACCATCGGCGAGATGCCCTCGAAGCGCTGCGCCGGGTGGGTGTAGAAGAAGCTGTCGTTGCTGTTGTGCACCCAGTCCGATCGCATCGCCACAGGCATGCGCCCGATCGGGATCAGCCCGGGCACCGGCGAGACCGGGTCGCGCTTCCAGCTGCACGCGCTCTTGCTGCCGTCGAGCACCACGATGCCGGCGGCGCCGGTGCGCAGCGCGGCGGCTGGCGCGCTCGGCGCGCAGCTCGTGAACATCGCGGCGTCCACGTCGGGCACGGTGCTCACGTCGGCGTACATCGCCTGGCCGTGACGGTCGGCGGCAATGGTGTTGACGAAGGGCATGCCGAGCGTGGCGTGGGCGGCGTGCAGCTCCTTGACGTTGCGCGCACGCGCGAAGGCGAGCCAGGCGTCGATGGCGCGCGTGTTGCCGACGTTGACGTCCTGCAGCGCGTAGGCGCGTTCGGCGGTCCACGCCAGGCCGAGGCGGGGCGCGGCGATCAGCGGGCCGTAGCGCGTGAACCAGAAGGTCTGCTGCTTCGTCGTGAACAGGCCGTCGCTGCCGCGCACCATCACGCTGACGGCCTTGCTGCGCATCTTCTCGGGCTGGCCGTCGACGAGATAGCTCGTCGGATCGCCCGGCACCAGGGCCAGCTCGTGCAGCGTGAAGCGCTTGCCGGTGGACACCGTGTGGGTCCAGGCGACGTCCTTGTTGAAGCCGATCTGCACCACCGCCACGTTGCCGGTGGCGGCACCCATCACGTCCAGGCGGCCGGGCACCGTGAGGTGCATCTGCCAGAAACGGTTGGCGCCGGCCCAGGGGAAGTGCGGGTTGCCGAGCAGCAGGCCGGCGCCGCCGGTGGTGTCCTTGCCGAAGGCCCAGGCGTTGGAGCCGAGCGGCGCGTCGGTGGCGAGGCCGAGCTCGCGCGCGGCGGCGTCGGCTTCGGCGAGCGTGACGGGTGCGGTGGGCGCCGCACCCGCGGCCTTCGCCGGAGGCATCGCACCCGCGGCCTTCGCCGGAGGCACCACACCCGCGGCTTTCGCCGCGGGGGGCTGCGCCGCCACCATCGCGTCGGCGAACGCCACGATGCCGGCCTGCAGCGTGAGGATCTCGCCCATGCGGTAGTACTCCGCCAGCGTCATCGGCAGCACCCAGGGCTGGTTGTTGCACGCCGCGGGCAGCTTGCCGGCGTGCTCGGCGAGGTAGCGGTTGTAGCCGGCGACGTAGCCGCGCGCCAGCGCCTGCGCGTCGGCGCTCGCCGTGCTCCAGGCGCGCGCCAGGGCCGCGTCGTCCATGTGCGCGGCGACGAAGAGGTCGATCTGCTCGTTGGCGATCGGGCGCCGCCCGAGCAGGCCCGTCGCGGCGCCGCCGAAGTGGCGCGCGCGCTGGCCGCGCGCGGTGACGAGCTGGTTGGCGGTCTGGCACACGTTGTCCTGCGCGTGCGCCCAGGCCACGCCGTAGGCCAGCGTCTCGAAGTCGGGCGCGGCGATGTGCGGCACGCCGTGCGCGGTGCGCTGGATGGTGGCGGTGCGCGCCTCGCCGGCCGGCGCCACGGCGCTGCCGGCGCAGCCGGCGAGCAGGGCCGCCGCGGCGGCGGCCGCGAGCGCCGGGGTGAGCGCGGCAGCGAGGGTGGGAGTGATGCGGTTCAAGTGTTCGGTCTCCTCGTCGTTCGTCGTTATCGCGGCCGCCAGCGTCACTTCGCCTTCGGCACGCGCCCCATCAGATAGAACTCGTCGTTGGGCTTCATGCCGCTCAGGTTGGCCATGCGGTTGGAGAGGCCGAAGAACGCCGCGATGGCGCCGATGTCCCACGCGTCCTCGTCGTCGAAGCCGTGCGCCTCGAGCGCCGCGAAGTCGGCCTCGTCGATCAGGTGCGAGGCGGTGGTCACCTTGAACGCGAAGTCGAGCATCGCGCGCTGGCGCGGCGTGATGTCGGCCTTGCGGTAGTTGACCGCGATCTGGTCGGCCAGCAGCGGCTTCTTCTCGTACACGCGCAGGATCGCGCCGTGCGCCACCACGCAGTACAGGCACTGGTTGGCCGCCGAGGTGACGACGATGATCATCTCGCGCTCGCCCTTGGTCAGCGACCCCGTCTCCTTGAGCAGCAGCGCGTCGTGGTAGGCCATGAAGGCGCGCCACTCGGCCGGCCGGTGCGCCAGCGCCAGGAACACGTTGGGCACGAAGCCGGCCTTGTCCTGCACGGCGAGGATGCGCGCGCGCAGGTCCTCGGGCAGGCCGTTCAGATCGGGCACCGGGTAGCGCGAGATGCGCGGCGGCGGCGCCGCGGTGTTGTTCGTCGACATCGCTGTCCTTGTGAGTTCAGTTGCGGAACTGCATCGCATGCAGCCGCGCGTAAAGACCGCCCTGCTCGCCCTTGGCCAGCAGCTCGGCATGCGTGCCCTGCTCGACGAGGCGGCCGCCGTCGAGCGCCACCACGCGGTCGGCGTGTTCGATGGTCGACAGGCGGTGCGCGATGACGAGCGTGGTGCGCCCGACCATCAGCCGCTCGAGCGCCTCCTGCACCGCGCGCTCGCTCTCGCTGTCCAGCGCCGAGGTGGCCTCGTCGAGGATCAGGATCGGCGCGTCCTTGGCCAGCGCGCGCGCGATGGCCAGGCGCTGGCGCTGCCCGCCCGACAGCTCGCTGCCGTTGTGGCCGATGGTGGTGTGCAGCCCGCGCGGCAGGCGGTCGACGAAGTCGAGCAGGTTGGCCGCCTTGAGCGCGGCGCGCACCTGCTCCTCGGTCATCGTGGCGCCGAGCGAGACGTTGGCGGCGATCGTGTCGTTGAACAGCACCACGTCCTGGCTGACGAGCGCGAACTGCCGGCGCAGCGCGCGCATGTCCCATTGCGCCAGCGGCACGCCGTCGAGCGTGACCACGCCCGAGCTGGGCTCGATGAAGCGCGGCAGCAGGTTGACGAGCGTGGTCTTGCCGGCGCCGCTCGGGCCGACCAGGGCCACCGTCTCGCCGGCGCGCACGTGCAGGCTCACGCCCTCCAGCGCGGGCGGCGCGTCGGCGGCGTAGCGCAGGCCCACGCCGTCGAAGCGGATCTCGCCGCGCGCGCGCTCCACCGCGAACGCGCCGCCGCGCTCCACCGGCACCAGCTCGGCGAGCTCGAGGCCGCGCTCCACCGAGACCAGGCCGCGCGTCACCGCGCCCATCACGTCGGTGAGGTGCTTGAGCGGCGCCACCAGCAGCATCATCGCGCCGACGAAGGCGACGAAGCTGCCCACCGTGGTGCCGTCGCTGCGGCTCTGCCACAGCGCGATGGTGATGACGGCCGACAGCGCCACCGCGGCCAGCATCTGCGTGAGCGGCGTGGTCAGCGCGCTGGCCACCACGATCTTCATCTGCACGCGGCGCAAGGCCTCGGCGCGCCCGGCCAGGCGCGCCCCCTGCGCCGCCTCGGCGCCCTGCAGTCGCACGATGCGCCAGGCGAGCGCGTTCTCCTCCACCACGTAGGCCAGCGCGTCGTTGGTGCGCTGGCCTTCGAGCGCCAGCCGCTGCAGCCGAGCGCCCACGCGCCGCGTCACCCAGGCCAGCAGCGGGAACAGCAGCGCCACGATCAGCGTGAGCTGCCAGTTCAGCCACAGCAGGTAGATCAGCAGCGCGACGACGATGAAGCTGTCGCGCACCAGCGTCAGCACCGACGAGCCGAGCAGCCCGATGCCGCCCTGCAGCTCGTAGACCAGCGAGTTGGTCAGCGCGCTGGCGCTCTGGCGCGAGAACAGCGCCGGCTCGGCGCGCAGCAGCCGCTCGAACATCTGGCGCCGGATCTGCAGCACCGCGCGCTGGCCGGCCCACTGCAGGCCGTACTGCGAGACGAATCCGGCGGCGCTGCGCAGCGCGAACACCGCGACGATGGCCGCCGGCACCACCCACAGCGCCACGCCGTCGCCGTGGAAGCCCTGGTCGAGCAGCCGCTTGAGCATCTCGGCCAGCGCCGGCTCGGAGGCCGCCATCACGAGCGCACCGCTGATGGTGGCCACGAGGCCCGCACGGCTCGAGCGGAAGTACGGCGCCAGGCGCTTGAATCGCTGCAGGAGGGAGGGCATGCCGTGGGCAGTGACGCGTCGAGGGGCATTATCGGCGCGGGCATGGAACGAAACCGGCAGTGCGAGGTCACTGCCTACAATTCCGCGCCGATGAGCCCTCGCAACAACGACAACATGCCCGCGTGGTCGCGCCGCCGCTGGATCGCTGCCGGCGCGGCGCTTGCCGCGGCCCCGGCCGCGGCGCAGTTCCGCGTCGAGATCGCCGGCGTCGGCGGCACGCAGATCCCGCTGGCCGTCGGCACGCTGCGCGACGAGGACAAGGTGCCGGTGGCGGTCTCGCAGGTGGTGCGCGCTAACCTCGAGCGCAGCGGCCTGTTCAAGCTGCTCGCCGGCCCCAATGGCGCCGCGGGCGCCGACGAGCGCAGCGCGCCCGCGCTGCACGAGTGGCGCGCCAGGGGCGCCGACGCGGTGGTGGCCGGCTCGGTGATGCGGCTGGCCGATGGCCGCTTCGACGTGCGCTACAAGCTCTGGGACGCGGTCAAGAACGAAGAACTGATCGGCGCGAGCAAGCTCGTGCCCGCAGCCGACCTGCGCCTGGCCGCGCACCGCGTGTCCGACGAGATCCACCAGCGGCTCACCGGCGAACGCGGCGTGTACGCCACGCGCATCGCCTACGTGGTGCGCACCGGCCGGCGCTTCGCGCTGCGCGTCACCGATGCCGACGGCGAAGGCGGGCAGGTCGCGCTGCAGAGCCCCGAGCCGATCATCTCGCCGGCCTGGAGCCCCGACGGGCGCCAGATCGCCTACGTCAGCTTCGAGACCCAGAAGGCCTCGGTCTGGCTGCAGGACCTGCAAAGCGGCGAGCGGCGTCTGGTGGCCAACTTCCGCGGCAGCAACAGCGCGCCGGCCTTCTCGCCCGACGGCAAGACGCTGGCGATGGCCCTGTCGCGCGAGGGGCTCACGCAGCTCTACTCGATGCCGGTGGCCGGCGGCGCGAGCCCGTACCGTCTGACGTCGAGCAACGCCATCGACACCGAGCCGGTCTACTCGGCCGATCAGCGCTTCATCTACTTCGTCAGCGACCGCGGCGGCGGCCCGCAGATCTACCGCATGGCCAGCAACGGCGGCAACGCCGAGCGCGTGACCTTCTCGGGCAGCTACAACATCAGCCCCTCGCTCAGCCCGGACGGCCGCCACCTGGCCTACATCACGCGCCAGGGCGGCGCGTTCAAGCTCGCGCTGCTCGAGCTGGAGACCGGCGCCGTGCGCACCCTCACCGACACCAGCGACGACGAGCGCCCGAGCTTCGCGCCCAACGGCCGCCTCATCGCCTACGCCACCCGCGCCCAGGGCGCCGACGTGTTGATGACCACCACCCTGGATGGCAAGATCAAGTCACGCTTGGTCAGCACGGGCAGCGACGTGCGCGAACCGGCCTGGGGACCTTTTGGCCGCTGAGCGGGTCACACGGTCCGTCATCCACCCTTCCCCGGAGAACATCACCATGGTTCAAGGTCTCGGCACCCTCGGCGTCCTCGTTCTCGCCGCTACGCTGGCCGCCTGCTCCTCCACCCCGCTGCCGACCACCAGCGCGCCCGTGGAAACCCGCACGCCGCTGGCCGCCGCGGGCGGCAGCGGCACCGGGGCCGGGGCCAGCACGGGCGCGGCGCCGCAGTCGCAGGTGGCCACCGTCGACCTGGCGCGCGCCGGGGCCGGCACCGCGCTGCTCGCCGCCCCCGGCCAGCGCGTGGTGTATTTCGACTTCGACAGCTTCGTCATCCGCGACGAGTTCAAGCCGCTGATCGAAGGCCATGCCAAGGTGCTGGCCGCCAACCGCGGCAAGAAGCTCGTCATCGAAGGCCACACCGACGAGCGCGGCGGCCGCGAGTACAACCTCGCGCTCGGCCAGAAGCGCGCCGAGGCGGTGCTGCGCTCGCTGGCCCTGCTGGGCGCCAACGACGGCCAGCTCGAGGCGGTGAGCTTCGGCAAGGAGCGCCCGGCGGTGCAGGGCTCCAACGAAGAGGCCTGGGCCCAGAACCGCCGCGCCGAGCTGAAGGACAAGTGATGCTGCAGCGAGCGATCCCGGCGGCGCTGCTCGTGCTCGCCGTCGGCACGGCGCAGGCGGGCCTGTTCGACGACGAGGAGGCGCGCAAGGCCATCATCGACCTGCGCAACCGCATCGCCGCCAGCGACGAGGCCAACAAGGCCCGCGTGGCCGAGCTGGCCGCGGCCAACGCGCAGCTGCTCGAGCAGATCGGTGCGCTGCGCCGCAGCCTGCTCGAGCTGAACAACCAGCTCGAGGCCTCGCGCGCCGAACTCGCCAAGCTGCGCGGCACCGACGAACAGCTGGCGCGCGAGGTGGCCGAGCTGCAGAAGCGCACGCGCGACGTCAGCCAGACGCTGGACGACCGGCTGCGCCGCATCGAGCCGATCAAGGTGACGATCGACGGCCGCGACGTGATGGTCGACCCCGAGGAGAAGAAGGCTTTCGACGACGCCGTGGCGACCATCCGCAGCGGCGACTTCGACCGCGCGGTGGTGGCGTTCTCGCTCTTCCAGCGCCGCTACCCGGCGAGCCCCTACACCGACCAGGCGCGCTACTGGCACGCCAACGCCCTGTACGGCCGGCGCGACTACAAGGAAGCCATCAACGCCTACCGCAGCTTCGTGAGCGGCGCGCCGCAGCACCCGCGCGCGCCCGAGGCGCTGCTCGCGCTGGCCAACAGCCAGGCCGAGATGAAGGATCCGCGCGGCGCCCGCAAGACCATCGAGGAGCTGATGAAGAGCTACCCGCAGAGTGAAGCGGCACAGGCGGGCAAGGAGCGGCTGGCCTCGATCCGCTGAGGCGCGCCGCGGCGTGCCGCGCACAGGCGCGCTGCCTAGAATGCCGCGCCATGCAGGAAGCCGATCTCCCCGGGCTCGTCGCGCAGGTGCTGCTGGCGGCCTTCGGGCTCGCGGTGGCGTTCGGCGCGATCGCGCAGCGCACCCACTTCTGCACCATGGGCGCGGTGGCCGACATCGTCAACATGGGCGACTGGACGCGCATGCGCATGTGGCTGCTCGCCATCGCGGTGGCGATGATCGGCTTCAACACGATGGTGGCGCTCGGCTGGGTCAAGGCCGCCGACAGCATCTACGCCGCGCCGCGCCTCGTCTGGCTGTCCAACGCGATCGGCGGGCTGCTGTTCGGCTTCGGCATGGTGCTGGCCTCGGGCTGCGGCAGCAAGACGCTGGTGCGCATCGGCGGCGGCAGCCTGAAGTCGCTGGTCGTCTTCGTGGTGCTCGGGCTGGCCAGCTACGCCACGCTGCGCGGCATCACCGGCGTGGCGCGCGTGGCCAGCATCGACCAGGTGGCGGTGCAGCTCGCCGGCGGGCAGGACCTGCCGAGCCTGGCGGCCGCCGCGAGCGGCGTCGCCAAGGGCACCTGGGCGCTGCTGCTCGGCGGCGCGCTCGGCGCCGCGCTCATCGCCTTCGTGCTGGCGCGGCCCGAGGGGCGCAGCGGCGAGGTCTGGCTGGCCGGCGCAGGCATCGGCGCGGTGATCGTCGGCGTGTGGTGGGTGTCGGGGCGGCTCGGTCATCTCGCCGAGCACCCGGTCACGCTGGAGGAAAGCTTCCTCGCCACCAACAGCGGCCGCATGGAGTCGCTGACCTTCGTGGCGCCGCTGGCCTACGTGCTGGACTGGCTGATCCTGTTCAGCGACAAGAGCAAGACGCTGACCATCGGCATCGTCACCACCGCCGGCGTGGTGCTCGGCTCGGCGCTCGTGGCGCTCGTCACGCGCACCTTCCGCTGGGAGGGCTTCGGCGGCGCCGAGGACACCGCCAACCACCTCGTCGGCGCGCTGCTCATGGGCGTGGGTGGCGTCACCGCGCTCGGCTGCACGGTGGGCCAGGGGCTGTCGGGTGTGTCCACGCTGGCGCTCGGCAGCTTCGTCGCGCTGGCCGGCATCGTGGCCGGTGCGGTGCTCGCGCTGCGCTACCAGATGTGGCGGCTGGAGCGCATGGCATGAACGCGCCGCTGCCGCTACACTCGGCCGCGGCTGCCGGTGCACCTGCCGGGGCGAGCCTCGACCCCGACGCCGACCTCGAACGCCGCTTCGGCGGCCTGCGCCGTCTGTACGGCGATGCCGGCTATCTCAAGCTGCGCGCGGCACGCGTGGCCGTGGTCGGCCTGGGCGGCGTGGGCTCCTGGGCCGCCGAGGCGCTGGCGCGCTGCGGTGTGGACAGCCTCGTGCTGATCGACCTGGACCACGTCGCCGAATCGAACATCAACCGCCAGGCCCAGGCGCTCGGCAGCACGCTCGGCAAGGCCAAGGCGGTGGCGCTGGGCGAACGCGTGCTCGACATCCACCCGGCTTGCCGCGTGCACGCGGTGGAGGCGTTCGCCGACGAGCACAACTGGCCGGGCCTGCTGCCCGTGCAGGTGGATGCGGTGGTCGACGCCTGTGACCAGGTGCGCGCCAAGCTCGCCATCGCGCGCTGGGCGCTCGCCACCCGCACGGCCTGCGTGGTGGCCGGCGCAGCCGGCGGCAAGCAGCGCGCCGAGCGCGTGGAGGTGGCCGACCTCGTCGAGACGAGCCACGACCCGCTGCTCGCCAGCCTGCGCCAGCGGCTGCGCCAGGCCGGGGTGCTGCAGCGCGGCGCCGGGGCAGCGCGCAGCGGGCTGCGCTGCGTGTTCTCGCGCGAGGCGGTGGCCGCGCCCGCCGCGGGCGAGTGCAGCGCCGACGGCCGCGACGGCCGCGACGCCAGCGACGGCAGCCTCAACTGCCATGGCTACGGATCCAGCGTGACCGTCACCGCCACCTTCGGCCTGGTGGCGGCCGGCGAGGCCATTGCGCAGCTGCTGGCGCGCTGATCCGGCTCGGGCTGCGGCCCCGAGCCTCAGGCTATACTAGAAAGCTCTGCGGACGGGTCGTTAGCTCAGTCGGTAGAGCAGCGGACTTTTAATCCGTTGGTCGCAGGTTCGAATCCTGCACGACCCACCACCGGAACAAAAGTCCGGCACGAACATGCCGCAAGGCACGGGCTCTTAGCTCAGTTGGTAGAGCAGCGGACTCTTAATCCGTTGGTCGCAGGTTCGAATCCTGCAGGGCCCACCAGATTCCTCTCCTGCATCATCGGCTTGCCGCGGCGAGTCCGTCATCGGGACGCAGCGCGCGTCAGGCTTTGGCGTCATGCAGATCGTCGCGACGTCCTCGTGATGGCGAGGCAGATTGCGCCGCGGCCCGCCTGCCGAGCGCCCAGATGCTGGCCAGCAGCAACGCGCCCCCGAGCCACTGCAGCGCACCCAGCCGCTGACCGAGCAACCACGACGACAGCACGACCGCCTTCAAGGGTTCGAGCAGCGTCGCCACCGTCAGCGCCGTCGGCTTCAGCCTGGCCGCTCCCCAGCTGAACGCGAGCAGGGCCAAGGCGGCCGTGACCAGACCGAGATAGAGGAACCAGGCCTGCGGCGGCACGTCGGCGGGCCAGGCGTACGGCCGGTAGAGCCCGTAGAGCCCCATGGTCGCGGCAGCGACGACGGTCAGGCCAGCAGTGGCCGGACCCGCGCCCAGCGCGATCGATATCCGACCGCTGACCATCGAGAAGCCGGCATAGAGAACGGCGGACCCGATCGAGAACAGAACGCCCAGCGCCATCGCGCCCGGCTCGGAAGTGGTGGAGCCGTGTTGGGCCACGATGAGCACGGTGCCCACGATCGCACCGGCGAGCACCGCCAGCAGCGGCCCGTCGGCCCGCTCGTGTCCTCGCGCGACGGCCACGGCGGTGACGATCACCGGCGGCAGGCAGAGCGCGATCAAGGTCGGCACCGCCGCCCCCATGCGCTCGATGCCGAGGAACCACAACAGGACATAGCCCGCCATCGCCACGCCGGCCATGACCAGGGTTCCCAGCAAGGGGCGAACCCGCCGCCACGACAGGCTGCGTCCGAAGACCGCCACGAGCACGACCGCGCCGATGAGGAAACGCCAGAACGAAACGTTCTCGGGCGAGAAGCCGTGGCGCTCGACGAGCACGCTGACGACGAGCGCGCCGCTGCCCCACAGGACGCCGGCCCCACAGGCCGCAGCCAGGGCCAGACCGGTGGACGACGGCACGTGGTTCGACCCGGGCATGCGCGCGATCATGGCCCACTTGGCGAGCGCAGGTTGCGCCATGCCACGCCGCCTGCCAGCAAGGCGCGGCCGCGCGGGGACGCCGAGACCATCGCCCCCAGGCCGGGCACGTGGCAGCGCTCGACCAGCCCCAGCTCGTTGGCGGTCTCCCAGACCGGCAGCCTGGGACACGATGTCCGCCACGCCTCCATCACCTCGCCGTAGGGCCGCGGCCGGGTGCCGAGCCACTCCAGCAGGTCGATGACCAGCGCGGCAACGGGGTCGCTCACCGGTTCCTGCATCTTCATGAAGCGTCCTTCATTCTGTCGCGAGCATCACGCCACCGTGATCACGACCTCGGCGTACTCGCTCGGCACCACGAGACCGCGCCCGCCGCCGACGTCGAGTTCGTTCAACAGGACCGTGATGTTGCGCGCGAGCGCGCCGATGGTCTTGAAGAGGCGGCCGATGAAGCCCTCGGGCGTCCAGTTGGCCATCGCGATGCGGCCGCCCGGCCGCACCACGCCGCAGGTCGGCCGCCTCGGCGAGCTGTTCGCCGACGATTTGCAGCGTGGTGCCGGCGACGGCATAGTCGCCGGTGGCCGCGACGTGCAGGGCCGCGATGTGAAGCTGCTCGCGCTGATTGCCCCGAAGGTGCGCCGCTTCGTCCAGCAGGCGGCGCGCGCGTCGCACGCGACGCGGGTCGCGCGTGCAGAGCAGCAGGTGCGCCTGCATGGCACGGGCCATGACGAAGTCCGGCGCGCACTGCAAGGCGAGCGCGACGTGTTCTTCCGGGTTGCCACGCCAGGTCTGGAGCGCCACGAGGGCGGCTTCGTACGCCTGCGCGGCGGTGTCGGTCGCACCGGTGGCCGGGCAGCCGCGTGCGTCGAGGGGGGTCATGGGGCGCCTTCCCTCGGCCGTGAGCCGCGGCCCGCGCTGCGCCGTGCCGGCAGCGCGGAGCCGGCGTGGCGCGTCGCGCAAGTCGGCGCGCTGATCAGGGAGCGCAGGGGTGTCGCGGAAGTCATCATCGAATCCTTCGAGAAGGTGCACGCCGCAGGCGGCGAGTTTCGGCAGGCCCATGATTCCGACCCGATGCACCCGGCGCTTGACCCTTCGTCGCGCGGACATGCTCGCGCGTCGCGCGTTGCGGGCGGCTCCGACACCGGCCCCGCTCGTTGCTGTACGGTGCCGACCCGCGGGCCGTCCCTCGACGGCCGACGAGAGCAGACGCATGGCCACCGTTGAAGAGCACTACGCGCAACACCTGGCGCCGATCTACGAGTGGATGCTGGGCGGCGCCGAGCCCGCGTTCGAGCTCGGCCGGGTCGAGATCGAGGCGATCGGCGCGTCGCCGGGCCTGGCCGTCGACCTCGGCGCGGGCTTCGGCATGCACGCCGTGCCCTTGGCCCGGGCCGGCCATCGCGTGCTGGCCGTGGACCGCTCGGCGCACCTGCTCGCCCGGCTTCGCGCACATGCCGCGGGGCTGGCCGTGGAGGCCGTCGAAGGCGATCTGCTGGACTTCGAGCGGCTGCTGCCGACGGCCGACCGGCCGAGCCTGATCCTCTGCATGGGCGACACCTTGACCCACCTGAGCCGGTTCGAGGACGTCGGTCGCCTGGCCGAGGCCGTGGCCCGCGCGCTGGCCCCGGGTGGGCGCTTCGTCGCGACGTTCAGGGACCACACCCGTCCACCCGAGGGGGACCGCCGGTTCATCCTCGTTCGCGCCGACGGGCAACGCAGCCTGACCTGCTTTCTGGAGGCGCTGCCCCTGCAGCTGCGCGTGCACGACGTGATCCACGAGCGCCGCGCCGACGGCTGGGCGATGAGCGTCAGCAGCTACGACAAGCTGCGGCTCGCGCCGCAACGGGCGGAGGCGGCGTGGGCGCGCGCCGGGCTTCGCACCCGCCTGGCGCCGTCGTCGCGTGGCATGGTGCGCTTGATCGCCGACAAGCCGTAGCGCCGAAGCGCCCAGCGCTTCGGCGGCGGCGCCACCGCGGCCACCGCCCGCCGCTCAGCGCCACTGCGCCGCGAAGAACGCGGCGACTTCGTTCTCCAACCGGAGCAGGAACGCGGCACGGTCGAAGCCCGGCGGATTGGCCGCGGCATCGCCCGCCGCCGATGGCAGCGGGAAGGTCGGCTGCGCCATGAAGGCGAAGTGCCCTGCCCCGGCCGCGGTGCTGGCCTGGACTCCGGGCAGGCTCGCGACGACATGACCGCCGTGGTACTTGCCGCTGAGCACCGCATCGTGCTCGGCCACGATGACGCGCACGGGCACCGTGATGGCCGCCAGGCTCTCGGCCGTGAACACCACGGCCATCGGGGCCAGCGCGACGACGGCGCGGATGCGGCGGTCAGGCACCGAGACCGGTCGTGCTTCGGGCGCGGCGGCACGGGCTGCGGGTACCGCCTGCGATCCGGGGGCCTCGGTGGCGGCGGCCGGGCCCTTGGCCAGCGAGCAGTACCCCGGATCGTCCTGCACCGTGCGGCAATGTTGCGCCGAGCGTTGGCGTTCGGCCTCGGCCCCTGCCAGAGCCAGCACGCTGTAGCCGCCGGCCGAGTGGCCCACGGCGCCGATGCGGTCGGCCGGAATGCGGGGCCCCCATTCCGGGCTCGCCAGCAGCGCGTCGAGCACGCGACTGAGCTGGAGCGGGCGTTCGCTGAAGTAGCGGCCCGAGGCCAGCAGCGAACGGTCCTGCCAGTTGTCGCCCGCGTGGCGCACGGCCGCCACCAGGTAGCCGTCGCGCGCCAGCCGCGTGCCGAGGTTGTGGTGGTTGAGCTCCGTGCCTCCCGTGCCGTGCGAGAGCAGGATCAGGCCCTTGAGCCTGGCATCGGAGGCCGGGGCCCCCGGGGCCACGACGGGCAACCACGGGCCCATGGGCACGGCGCGGTCGGCGACGGCCGTCGGGTAGAACAAGGCCACCGTCGCGGGCGTGTCGCCGGCGATCGTGAGCGTGCGATAGCCCGCGTGCTGCGCGTGCGCCGGCCCGGCCAGAGGCAACAGCGCGACGACGACGAGCACGGCAGGTTGCAGGAGGGTGCGAAAGAGTCTCATGGTGTTCTCTCCACGGGCCGCGGACGCCCCATCAGGACCGGTTGTCGACGAGCAGCGCCACCGTCCGGCGCGCCAGCGGCGCGACGACCAGCACCACCGGAAAGGCCACGAGCCAGGCGGTCAGCCAGGCACTGACCCACAAGCCGGCATAGCCGTCGCCGAAGCCGACGGCGCGATACGTCGAGATGCCGGAAACCAGCAGGGACATCAGTCCCGAGAGGATCAGGCCGAAGAGAGCGGGGGCAGATTTCTGGGGAAACATTCGGGTTCTCCTTGGTGGTATGCGGGGTTCACGCCGCGGCGCCCGCGAGGGCAGCCGCCGCGGCGTACAGGCCGACGCCGAAGACGGCGTGGTTGGCGAGATTGCGCACGCCGTTCTTCAGCGGCGTGGGCGTCTTCAGGGCGAGGAAGCCGGCGCCCATGGCCGGCTGCATGACGAACCAGGGCGCCGCCACGGTCAGGACGCCGAACGCCAGGGCCGGCCCCGGCGTCGGCCGTTCGAGCCACGCGGCGCCCTGCAGGCCGACCAGCAGCATCGCGAAGCCGATGCCGACGAGGTAATGGGTCAGCCAGCCCAGGCCGCGTTCGAACGGGATCGGCGCCGCCTTCGAGATCGCCGCGTGGGCGAACTCGCCGCGGCCGAAGTGCCCGACCCAACGGCCCACCATCGCGAACCCGGTGCTCGGCACCCCCAGGCGCGACAGCAGCCAGAGCCACAGGTCCATCAGCGCCGTGGCGCCGATGCCGACCAGGGCGGTGTGGGCGAGGACGGGATGCGAAGTCATGGTGATCTCCAAAAAGGCGTTGACGCGTCGATGGGGTGACGGCACTATAGAAGTTGAAGTCAACTTCAAGTCAAGCGGTTTCGATGGACATTTCGGAAGTCGCCAGGAAGTCAGGCGTGGCCGCCTCGGCGCTGCGCTACTACGAGCGCAAGGGCCTCATCCACTCGCTGGAGTCGCAGGGCGCGCGGCGCAAGTTCGCGCCGGCGGTGCTCGATCAGCTGGCGCTCATCGCGCTCGGGCAGGCGGCCGGTTTCTCGCTGGACGAGATCCGCGTGATGTTCACGCCCGGGGGCGAGCCCCACATCGACCGCGCGATGCTGTCCGCGAAGGCCGACGAGCTCGAGCGCATGGTCAAGCGTCTCAAGGCCATGATCGAAGGCCTGCGGCACGCCGCCGCCTGCCCTGCGCCGAGCCATGCAGCCTGCCCGTCGTTCCAGCGGCTGCTGAAGGCCGCTGCCGCCGGAGCGCTGGAGACCCGCCAGCGGCGTCTCGCGCCGCTGGCGCCCCGAGGAGGCGCGTGACGCGCCACGCGACGGCAGTCTCCTCGACTTCAAGACGACCCTGCCGCATCTCGATCCGCCTTCGGCCGGGGGCACGAGCGCGACGGCTCGTTCGATGATGCCGAAGCGCGCGCGCCTGCGCCTCCGTACACTGGCCGCTCGCTGCCCGAGGGCCGCGCCCGCAGCCAGCCCCGACCATGCCAGGAGGGCGCCGATGGACTTCAAGCCGAGCCTGTTCGATCAGTTCACGCGCATCACCAAGGCGCTGGGCAACGGCAACCGGCTGCGCATGCTCGAGCTGCTGGCGCAGGCGGAGCGCAGCGTCGAGAGCCTGGCCGGGCTCAGCGGGCTGTCGGTGGCCAACACGTCGCGCCACCTGCAGCAGTTGCGTGCGGCGGGCTTGGTGCAGAGCCGCAAGGAGGGCGCCTACGTGCACTACCGCCTCTCCGGCGGCGGCGTGGTGCGCCTGCTGAACGCGCTGGGCGAGGTGGCCGAGCACAACCTCGCCGAGGTGTCGCAGCTCATCGCGCAGTTCCTCACCGCCCGTGACGCGCTCGAGCCCGTGCCGCACCGGGAGCTGCTGCAGCGCCTGCGGCAGAGGCTCGTCACGGTCATCGACGTGCGCCCGCCGGAGGAGTTCGCGGCCGGACACGTGCCCGGCGCGATCAACGTGCCGATGCCCGAACTGCCCGCGTGGGCGGGCCGGGCGCGCCACGTCGACACCGCGGGCGAGGTCGTCGCCTACTGCCGCGGGCCCTATTGCGTGATGGCCTTCGAGGCCGTGGCGCTGCTGCGCAAGAGCGGGCTGAAGGCGCGGCGCCTCGTCGATGGCTTTCCGGAGTGGAAGAGCGCCGGGCTGCCGGTCGAGGTGGGGCGGTCCAGCTAGACCGGGCCTTCTGCCGGCGGATGGCGCGTGCGCCTTTCAGTCGTTCGATCGTTCAATCGTTCAATCGAATGCTTGAATGAGCGCGGCTTCCTAGACTGCGCCGCCCCAGTGACGAAGCAGGCCCTGCCCATGGAAACCGCGTCCTGCCTCCAGCGCCTCGCCCCGGTGCTCGCCGAAGTCATCGAGCCTTCGGCGGCCGAGATCGACAAGCACGCGCAGTTCCCGCGCGCCAACCTCGACGCGCTGGCCAAAGCCGGGCTGCTGGGCCTGATCAGCGCCCAGGAAGTGGGCGGTCTCGGCGAAGGCCTGCGCGCCGCCTCGCTGGTGGTGGAGCGCATCGGCCAGGCCTGCGGCTCCACCGCGATGGTGGTGGCGATGCACTACTGCGGAACCGCGGTGATCGAAAAGCACGGCGCGGCCGACGTGCGCAAGGCCATCGCCGCCGGCCGGCACGTGACGACGCTGGCCTTCTCCGAAGCCGGCTCGCGCAGCCACTTCTGGGCGCCCGTGGGCACCGCCAGCGCAGCCCCCGGCGGCATCGTGCTCGACGGCATGAAGAGCTGGATCACCTCCGCGGGCGAAGCCGACTCCTACGTGTGGTCGAGCAAGCCGCTCGCGGCCGAAGGTGCGAGCACGATCTGGTTCGTGCCGGCCCGGGCGGCGGGCGTCTCCACGGTGGCACCGTTCGACGGCCTGGGCATGCGCGGCAACGCATCGTCGCCGGTCAAGGGCGCCGGCGTGCGCGTCGCCGAGGCCGACCGCCTCGGCCCCGACGGCGGCGGCTTCGACGTCATGATGGGCATCGTGCTGCCGATCTTCTCGCTGCTCAACGCGAGCGCCTCGCTCGGCATCGCCGAGGCGGCGTTGCAGAAGGCGGCGGCGCATGCCGGCCAGACGAAGTTCCAGCACCTCGGGCAGTCGCTGGCCGAGCTGCCGACGATCCGCGCCTACCTCGCGCGCGCCCGCATCGGCCTGGACAGCGCGCGCACGCTGCGCGACGACACGCTCGTGGCGCTGGAGGGCCACCGCGCCGACGCCATGCTGCGCGTGCTGCAGGTCAAGGCCCATGCCGCCGAGACCGCACTGGCCGTCACCGACACCGCGATGCGCGTGTGCGGCGGCGCCGCGTTCCGCAAGGACGTGGGCATCGAGCGCCACTTCCGCGACGCGCGCGCCGCGTCGGTGATGGCGCCGACCTCCGACGTGCTGTACGACTTCATCGGCAAGGCCGTGTGCGGCCTGCCGCTGTTCTGAACAATCACGACAAGACCCGCTCAGGGAAACACACATGACGCCAGCGACGCTCGTGATGGGGGCGGTGGCCTACGCCCCCAAGGTCGTCACCATCTGGGACGGCTTCAAGGAGCACTTCGTCGCCCATGGCCTGCCGTTCGACTACGTGCTGTATTCGAACTACGAGCGCCAGGTGCAGGCGCTGTTCGACGGCGGCATCGACGTGGCCTGGAACTCGCCGCTGGCGTGGATCCGCGCCGAGCGCATCGGCCGCGCGCGCGGGCAGCCGGTGCGCGCGATCGCGATGCGCGACACCGACTGCGACCTCACCTCGGTCATCGTGGTGCGCAGCGACTCGGGCATCCGTTCGCTCGCCGACCTGCGCGGCAAGCGCGTGGGCGTGGGCGCGATCGATTCGCCGCAGGCCACGCTGATCCCGCTGGACCATCTGCGCCAGCAGGGGCTCAAGCCGGGCAGCGACTTCAGCGTGCGCCGCTTCGACGTGCTGGGCGGCAAGCACGGCGACCACATCGGCGGCGAGCGCGACGCGGCCAAGGCGCTGATGGCCGGCGAGCTCGATGCCGCGTGCATGATCGACGGCAACCACCTGCTCTTCGTCAACGAGGGCACGCTGCCCGCGGGCCGCACGCGCGTGCTCGCGCAGACCGCCGCCTTCGACCACTGCAACTTCACCGTCACCGCGCGCGCCAGCGGGGCCCAGATCGAGCTGCTGAACAAGCTGCTGCTGTCGATGAGCTACGCCGATGCCGCGGTGCGCCCGCTGCTCGACCTCGAGGGCCTGAAGGCGTGGAAGCCCGGCCGCACCAGCGGCTACGCGCTGCTGGAGCGCGCGGTCGACGCGGCGCGTTTCTACGACGCGCAAGGCGCCATCGTTGAGTCCGAGTACCGGTACTGAGCCGGCCGCGCAGGTCGACACCGGCGAGCTCGGCTTCGAGCGCGGCGCGCACCTGCTGATCAAGCGCGCGCTGCAAGGTCTGCGCCCCGGCGGGCGGCTCGCGGTGCGCAGCCTTGCGCCCGATTTCGCCGTGCACCTGACCGGCTGGTGCCGCGCGCAGGGCCACCGGCTCGAGCTCGGCGACGCGGCCGCGGGCCTCGCCTGGATCACGCCCGGCGAAGCCCACGCCCACCGCTGGCAGGGTGCCGAGCGCGCCGGTGAGGCCAGCGCCGCGCAGGCCGGCAGCGTCGCCGAGCACGCCAGCGCCGCCTGGGGGCTGGCGGCGCGCGGCGCGCTCGTCGAGAGCGGCGGCCCCGACTTCGGCTTCGCGCTCGCCGACAAGCCGGCGATCTGGGCCGACGACATCGCGCACCTGTACACGCAGGCCCTGGGGCAGCAGTGGAACCCCGACGAGGCCATCGACTGGGGCGCGTCGTTCGATCTGCCCGACGAGGTGGAAGACGCGGTCGTGCAGGTGATGACCTACCTGATCGAGAACGAGAACGCCGCGCTGCTGCTGCCGGCGCGCTTTCTCGGGCAGGTGCACCCGCACTTCCGCGAGGTGACGCAGCTGCTGGCGATCCAGATCGCCGACGAGGCCCGGCACGTCGAGGTGTTCACGCGCCGCGCGCTGCTCAAGCGCACGCGGATGGGCGTGTCCACCGTGGGTGGGCAGGCTTCGCTGAAGACGCTCTTCGACGAGCACGAGTTCGCGGTGGCCTCGTTCCTGCTGTCGGTGCTCGGCGAGGGCACGTTCGTGAGCCTGCTGCACTTCCTGCAGGAGCACGCGCCCGACCCGGTGACGCGCCAGATCGCCAGGCTCACCGCGCGCGACGAGGCGCGCCATGTCGCCTTCGGCATGGCGCACCTGGAGTACCAGCTCGGGCGCGACCCGGCGCTGCGCTCGCGCCTGGCGCTGGCGGTGGAGAGCCGTCACGACGCGCTGGCGCAGACCTCGGGCCTCAACGAGGAGGTGTTCGACGCGCTCGTGCTGCTCGCCGCCGGCGGCTGGACCACGGCGCAGATCGGCGCCGGCTTCGACAAGGTGCAGGCGCTGAAGGACGACATGGCCGCCGGCCGGCGCCTGCGCATGAAGCGGCTCGGCTTCGCGCTGGACGACGCGACGCGGCTCGCGGCACTGCACACGCGCAACTTCATGTGAGCGCGGCGCGCGGCCTGCGCCGGCCACGGGCGGCGCGGCGAC
>Ga0073934_10005110_pt1 | contig 20785 bp, 21 predicted proteins | sample LarsenN4metaG_FD_76834 | JGI IMG/M metagenome (GOLD analysis project Ga0073934, IMG submission 76834) | Hot spring sediment bacterial and archeal communities from British Columbia, Canada, to study Microbial Dark Matter (Phase II) - Larsen... ...
CGCCCGCCCGCGCAGGCTAGCCGGATCGAGATGGATGCCGGCCAGGAAGGCGAACAGGACCGCCCCAGCCTCGCCGATCCGCTTCGGAACGGCCAGGGATTCGGGGGCGAACAGGAAGGCCCAGACCTCGGGCCACACCCGGCCCATCAGCGTAGGGCCGAGCGCCAAGCCCACGGCGATCTGCACGACCACGAGGGGAGCGACCCGGTAGAAGCCCGCCCAGCGCCACAGCGCCAGCGGAAGCAGGATGACGATGGCCGCCTGCGCGGCGAAAACGGCGGCGTCCACGGCGTCCCCGACCGGCGTTGCGCCGCCAGTCTAGGGCCTGGAACCCGCCTTCGTGCAAGGGACGCAGGCGCCTCGCCTCCGCCCGTGTCAGGACGGTTGCCCTACTGTGTGCTTCCCTTGAAGAACGGATCGGCTTCCGGCTCGTTCAGCAGACCGCTGCGGTCGGCGTCGTGCCGCTCGTACGACCCGTTGCCCAGCTCGCCTTCGTCGATGGTGCCATCGGCGTTGCGGTCCCACGCGTCGTAGAGCGCGGTGTCGTCGTAGCGCGTGCCGAACTCGTCTTGGTCGATGCGGCCATCGGCGTTCTGGTCCCAGTCGTGGTGCGCCGTCACGCCGCGCAGCCCGGTGGCGAACTCGCTGCTGTCCAGGCTGCCGTCTCGATTGGTGTCCCAGGTCGAGAAGTCGGCAGCGGCGGCTGGCAGGGCCAGGGCAACCAACGCCGGCAGGATCAGGGTTCTCGAGGTCATGGCGGACCTTTCGGGCAGATCGCACATTCTAGCTGGAGCGGCCACAGGCACCCCCGCGGATCGTTCCGCGGCGCCGGGAAACCTTCGGCCAGGGGTTCGCATTGTTGACATGGCAGGGCCGGTTCCCCTCGGTCCTTGCCGCCCATCGCCCTCCGGGCCGCCTCTTTCGCGGAGCGGCCCGACCTCTTGAAGGCACCGAGACCGACCGCTGCGTCTCTGCGCCACGTGGAGCCATCGCGGCGCGATTGGTGTTGTCACATTGGGACGCTAAGGGGAGACGCGGAGGCTTCATGACGGTGTCCACGCGCGACGTCGTGGCGGTGTTCGCCGCGCAAATCATGATCCGCCAGTACGGCGACGAGGCCCGCGAACGCGCCGAGGCATGCATGGCCCAGATGCACGCCAGGGGCGATCTGGCCAACGTCGCCCGCTGGGCTGCCATCCTGCGCTCGATCGACGAGCTCGAGGCTGAGGAGCAGGGCAGGCGCCTGCACTAGGCGCTGCGCCTCAGTCCGCCAGGTGCCCGCCGTCCACGGTGAGCGAGGCGCCGGTCACGAAGCGCGCATCGTCCGAAAGCAGGAACAGCACGAGGTCCGCCACGTCCTCGGGCCTGCCAAGGCGGCCCAGCGGGTGGCGGGCGACATAGCGCTGCTCGAGCGAAGGGTCCGCCGCGAAGTAGGGCTCCAGCATCGGCGTGCGGATGTAGCCAGGGTGGACGGCGTTCACCCGGATCGCATGGCCCGCGCGGGCGCAGTGCAGCGCGGCCGTGCGCGTGAGCTGCCACACCCCGCCCTTGCTGGCGCAGTAGGCGATGGCGTCGGCGTCGCCGATGCTGGCGTTGATCGAGGCGATGTTCACGATCGCGCCGCCCGCGCTCTTCATCCGGGGGATGGCGTGCTTGCAGCCCAGGAACACACCGTCCAAGTTGACGCCCATCACGAACGACCAGACGGCGCGCGTGCAACCCTCCAGCGTGTCGTCCTGGTGCGCAACGCCTGCGGCGTTCACGAGACCATCCAGCCGGCCATGCCGCCGCACGGCGTCGTCCAGCACCGCCTGCCACTGGCCCTCGTCCAGCACGTCGAGCGCCGCGAAATCACCGCGTGGGCCCAGCGAGGCGGCGACCGCGCGGCCGCGGTCCGCGTCGCGGTCGGCCACCACCGCCAACCCGCCCGCCCCGGCGACGGCACGGGCGCAAGCGGCGCCGATGCCCGAGGCGGCGCCCGTGACCACGACGACGCGGCCCTGCAGCCTCCCGTCCACGGCGAACTCCGCCCCAGTGACGAGCGCGGATTCGTCGCTGGCCAGGAAGGCGATGGTGGCGGCAACGTCCCCGGCCGTGCCCAGCTCGCCGGTCGGCTGGCTCTTGCGCCACGCCTTGGCCGTGCCCTCGGGATCGTCCCGTTCCGCGAAATAGGTCGCCACCATCGGCGTGTCGATGACGCCGGGGTGGACCGAGTTACAGCGCACCTGCCCTTTGCGCCGGGCACCGTCGAGCGCCACCGCCTTGGTCAGCGCGCGTACCGCCCCCTTGCTTGCGCCGTAGGCGGCCAGTTCGGGCGTGCCCTTCAACCCCGCCACCGACGACAGGTTGACGATCGAACCGCCGCCGCTGGCGGCGATGACCGGCGTGGCGACGCGGCAGCCCAGGAAGGTGCCGTACACGTTGACATCCATCATGCGCCGCCAAGCGTCGAGGCTGGTGTCCTCCGCCGTCCCGTGGGCCAGGATGCCGGCGGCGTTCACCAGGGCGTGCAGGCCCCCGAACCGGGCGCGGGCCAGGTCCACCGCGGCGCGCCAGCCGCCCTCGTCCACGACGTCGTGACGCAAGACCGCGACGGCCTCGCCTGCCAGCGTATCGAGACCAGCCATCGCGACGTCGGTGGCCACGACGCAGCCTCCCTCCGCCACGATGCGCATCACCGTGGCATGGCCGATGCCCGAAGCCGCCCCCGTGACCAGGACCGTCCTGCCGGCGAAGCGCCGGCTCATGCCGCGCGGTGGGCCAGCATGGCGGCGAGCCCGTCCGCGTCCTGCACCGAGACGCGCAGGCTGGAGAGCGTGCGGGCCTCGTGATAGGGCCAGGGGCGCCCGCGGTGGACGGTGGCGCGTTCGTCCCACATCAGCACGTCGCCCACGCGCCAGTGGTGCGTGTAGACATAGGCGTCCTGCGTGGCGAAGGCCATCAGCGCGTCGACCAGGTCGCGCCCCTCGTCCTCGGCCATGCCCTCCACCGCGCAGACGTGCGAGGCGATGTAGAGCGACTCCCGGCCGTTGGCCGGGTTGCGCCACAGCGCCGGCCAGGTCTGGTCCTCCCACATCGTGTAGAGGGGCTCCGCAGCCAGCTTCGGCGAGACCTTGGCTCGGCTGTGGGCATAGCGGTGGCGCAGGACCGCGCCGCGCGCCCGGGCCTTCAGCGCCTCCGGCATGTCGGCCCAGGCGGCGCGGGTCGAGGCGTACTCGGTCTCGCCGCCCTGCGAGGGCAGCACGCGGGCGACCAGGATGTTGGCCAGCGCCGGCACCGGCAGGAACGTGCTGTCGGTGTGCCATAGCTGGTTGCTCTTCAGGTTCAGGACGACGTTGTCGTCCTCGGCCGCCAGGGTGGCGTCGTCGCGCACGTTGCTGATGTCCCACGCATAGGGCTTCGGCTTGTCGGGCCCCTTGGCGCGCACCTCCAGCGGGCCGAAGAGGCCGCCGAAGGCAAGCTGCGCTTCGCCGTCGATCGTCTGGCCGCGGAACAACAGCAGCGAGTGCTCCTCGAACAGCGCACGGATCGCCGGATAGCCATCCTTCGCTGTGACCCGGGCCAGGTCCAGACCGTGGACCTCCACGCCGAAGCGGGGATGCAGGGGATTCGTGCGCATGAGCGGCGCAAGGCGCGGTGAGCGCGCATGGCGGCCAGCCCGTCGACGTCGCGGACCGATACGCAGATGCTGCCCAGCGTGCGGGGCTCGTCGTAGGGCCAGGGACGGCCGCGGTGCATCGTGGCGCGCTCGTCCCACACCAGCACGTCGCCTGGCTTCCAGGCGTGGGTGTAGACGTACTCGTCCTGCGTGGCGAACCGGACCAGCTCCTCGACCAGCGCCCGTCCCTCGTCCTCGGCCATGCCCTCCACGGCGCAGACGTGCGAGGCGATGTAGAGCGCCTCGCGCCCGTTGACCGGGTTGCGCCAGATGGCGGGCCAGGTCTGGTCCTCCCACATGGTGAAAAGCGAACCCTTGGCCAGTTCGGCCGAGATCTTGCTGCGCGAGTGGGCATAGCGGTGGCGCAGGATCGCTCCGCGGGCCCGGGCCTTCAGGCCCTCGGGCATGTCGTCCCAGGCGGCGCGTGTGGAAACCAGTTCCGTCTCGCCGCCGCTGGAGGGCAGCACGCGGGCGGCCAGCACGTTGATGAGGGCAGGCACCGGCAGGAAGGTGCTGTCGGTGTGCCACAGCTGGTTGGCCTTCAGGCTCAGCACGTGGTTGTCGGTGTCCGGGATGACCGTGCCGTCGTCGCGCACGTTGCTGACGTTGGCCATCGCCGGCGGCGGCATGACCTTCGCCTTGGATCGCACCTCGACCGGGCCGAACAGGCCGCCGAAAGCCAAGTGTGCGGCATCGTCCAGTTCCTGGCCCCGGAACAGCAGCAGCGAATGCTCCTCGAACAGGGCGCGGATCGCGGGATAGCCGTCCTGTGCCGTCACCCGGCGCAGATCGACGCCCTTCACCTCGACCCCGAAGCGGGGATGCAACGGCGTGGTCTGCATGGCGGGCTCGCTGGGGCTTGGGTGGCGGGCTAGGGGCGGCGCTTCCGCAGCGCCACCAGATCGACGACGCGGGGATCCAGCGAAGGATAGCCGTGGACGCGCGCGGCCTCCATCCACCCCTGGGCCTCCCCGGCCGTGATGCCGTGGTCGGCCAGGAAGGCCGCGAATCCCGCGGGTGCGTCGCCGCGCACGCGGGCCAGCAGCAGGCCGAGCGCCGCATCGCGCTCGGGCGTCGGCTCATGGCCGCGCCACTGGGCGAGGCTCGCCTCCACGTCGACGGCAGCCAGGCGACGCCCGGCAAGCCACGCCAGGTGCCGGCGCCACTGCACGCGATCGGGGCGCTTCGAGGTGCGCTCCATCTCCGCCCGCTTGGTTCGCCGGAAGGTGTCCCTGTGCATCGCGGCAACCCGATGAAGGGGCGGCTGGTCGGGGTGAGAGGAGCCCCGAACTCGACCGTAGGTTCACGTAACGATGCCGATAGCTTAGCCCTTTCATGGGGTTGCTGAAAAGCTCCCGTGATAGTCGACTGTGATAATTCGACTTCCCCTGGGCCGATTCTCGACGCTAGGGTCGGCGCCATGGCTCGGCTCGGCACGCGGCAGTACCTCCACCGTCGGGGCAACGTATGGCACCTGTGGTTGCCCGTCCCTCCCGACATGCAGGCGGCCGAGGGCAAACCCATAGTCCGCAAGTCGCTCGCCACCGATGACCACCAGAAGGCCCAGGAGCAGCGGGACATCCAGGTCGGCGAGTACCGGGAAAAGTGGCGACGCCTCCGCGAGGGCGGCGCGCTCACGGGCGGCGAGGTCCAGGTGCTCCGCGACCGCGCCTATGCGCTCGCCTACGAGGAGGCGCAGAGGCTCCGCGACCAGCACGGCCTCTCCGCGGTCGGCGACCACGTCGAGCACCTCCAGGACACCTACTACGCGCCCGCCGAGGACGACGACGGCCGCGAGGTGGCGATACCCAGGCTCCGGGTGTCCTACGTCCTCTTGCACGGCACCGTCGAGCACGAGGCGCCGTGGCTGGCGCGCGCCGCGGACGCCTTGAGGGCCTTCGGCCGCCCAGCCACCGGAGGCAACGTCGAGCGCGTCGCCGAGGCGATGCTGGAGGCGGAGCGCGCGGCCTACCAGCACGTCGCCGACCGGCGGGAGCCGGAGGTCAAGGTGGAGCCGGTGCCGAGGACGAGCCGGGGCGCGCTCACGGTGGCCGCATGGGTGGAAGAGTACCTAGCGCAGCGCGTCCACGGCTGGACGGCGCAGACCCGGGCGCAGAACGCCGCGACCCTGCGACTGTTCGCCAGCGAGTACGGCGACCTCCCCCTTAGCGACGTGACACGGCGCGAGACGGCGGCCTTCATCGACAAGCTGAACAAGCTGGACCCGCAGTGGCCGCGCCACGCCGAGGTCAAGGACGCCACGCTCGCAGACCTGCTGGCCGCCTACCCTGCCCCGCCCGGCGGGGGCCTGAGCCTGCGCACGCTCCGGCGCCACGCTGGCGCCCTAGTAGGCATGTTCAAGCGCGCCATCGCGAAGCACCTCTACACGGCGGGCAACCCGGCCAGCGCCATCGTCGACCCCACGGTCCACGGGAGGCCCGACGACGTGCGGCCGGGCGGCGGCCAAGAGGGCGACGCCGAGGACAAGCGGCGCCCCTTCACGACGAGGGAGCTGAACGCGCTCCTCTCGGGCAAGCTGTTTGACGTATCCGCTCGCCAGCGCATCCGGCCGAAGGCGTTCAGCGCGCAGACGGCGCTGCTGTGGCTCATTCCCGTCGCGCTGTTCACGGGGTGCCGCATGGAGGAGTTGGCAGGCATGCGGGTCGAGGACGTGCGCGACGCCGAGGCCGTCCCGCACCTCAAGGTGGTCCCGCACAAGGGGCGCCGCCTCAAGACCAAGGCGGCCGAGCGCGACATCCCGATTCACGCCGAGCTGGTCGCCATGGGCTTCCTCGACTACGTCGCGCACGTCCGTCGCCGCGGGGAGGCTTACCTGTTCCCGAACCTACTGGCCGGGGGCGTCGACAAGCGCATGGGCCAGTACTTGGGGCGCCGGTTCAGGGCCTACCGTCACGCCGTCGGCGTCACGGACCCCGCCACGCCCTTCCACGCCTTTCGCAACACCATGGCGACGGCCCTGGAGAACGGCGGCGCCAGCGAGCACGGCATCGCGCAGGTGCTCGGCCACGAGAAGAAGTCGCTGGGGACGAAAGTCTACAGCGATGGTCTAGGGCTGCCCCAACTTCGCAAGGTCGTAGCGGCCGTCCGCTACCCGGGCGTCAGCTTGAAGCACCTGCGCATGAGCAGTTGAAAGGCTAGGAGCCCGCCCGAGCTGTCGAGCGGGCCCCCTCATGATTATGCGGCCTTCATCCAGCCCAGGATGCGCCGGGCCCCGCGGGCGTAGCTCCCATGATGGAAGTCCTCTTGCCACGGGCAGAGAGCGTTGATGTCCTGACAAGCTTCCCAGGGCAGCACGTCGGTGCAGTTCCACATGGCGCCGAGGACCGCGCTGATAGGGAGGTCTTCGTCGTCAACCTGAACAGTCGGCTCCGGTTCGCCGTCGCACCACGCGGCATAAGCCGACACGGCGTTCATGAACGCTTCGCGCATGAAGTCGGGGGCATGGCCGGCACGCAGCTTCTTCGGGGTCATCATGGCTTGTGGCTCCTTCCTCTCGGAGTTGGTTGCTGGGCGCACTTCGAGTGCGTGATGCCACCAGCCATACCGAGCCACATGCTAGGCGGCTCAACTGCGGCACCCGTCGGGGCATCAATCCACGGGGCAGTCGCCGTCGCCCTTTTAGGGCGCCGGGAAGCTAGTTGACGCGTAGGCGCGGCGTCAAGCCAACGTACCGCAGCCTAGGACATAGCGAGTGCCGCTACCGCCAGGGTAGTGCCGATCACCCATTCCCAATGGATCAGCCAGAATCCAAAGAGCCTACGCAACTCTAATGGGCCTAGCGCTCCGGACACGATGATAGCCATGGATGATCGCGGCACCTGACTTCATGCGCGAGGCGATTAGGTAAAACGTATACGATGAATTACAATCAATAGGTAAGCGATAGTAAATGCTATTAGGGCAGATGGTTCTGTTACGGCTGGCAAACGTTGGCTTATAAATGTTTTGAAAACCAAATCGAAGTCCTCAGAATTAGTATTCTTCCAAATGCCCGGCGCATCAAAGTTATCTCTTAGATAGGCACTTCCTCCGGTATATATGTTATTTGAAAGAAGTGACGTGCTTATTTCACCATCGTTTCCAACCTGAAACGGCAAACGAAACACCATTGCCAATATATCTCCTTGTTCAACAAAAATTCTAAATCCATCAAGCGGAACAAACAACCTTGGAAGAGTTGTCCCTATCTCAGTGAACGGTATCTCTATGAAACCGAGTATGTCAATGTTGCTTTCTATGGGCAGACCTAAATGTGTTTTACGTATATCAACTACAATAGTACTATTCATGCTCGGATTGCGAAGCAGAGGTAGCTCAATTTTAGTCAGGAATCCCGTGATTCCAACTGTAAATGACTGCGCAATGTCACGATAACGCAAACTGGCATAGACTGGATTTGTATGAGGCTCGAAAGAAGATACTTGGTCTAGAACAGGTTGTGAGTTGCCGGGATTTGCATTCAAGAAAACTAGCGCTAGAACCATTGCCGTGTAAAATTTCAAGCTCGACTTTCGCATGGTGAGCCTCCGAAGCCCCGTATCCTAGGCACTCTGCGCCATGTATTGACACTTGTCTATCAGCATAGGAGGTGCGTTTGAGAAGGTATGCTCGTGCTACAAAACTAGGGAGGTTTGCCACGCGATACACGTCAGGTCGGCCATCACCTACTCACTGAGAGGACCCAGTTGGCGGTGGGGCCCGCCTCCTCCTCGGGCGCGTCGGCCACGCCTTCCACCAGCTCCCGCACCGCCGCCGTGACGGCGCAGGCCCGCTCGTCGTCGTCGGGCAGTACGACACCGCCTAGCGTAGTCACCTTGACGGGCGGCTCGCCCTCCCCCGCCCACCAATCCACAGCGACTTGCACCCCTACGCCGCGCAATGCAGTGCGCACGGCCCGGTCGATCCTGGGCCTGTCGCTATGGGCCACCTGCCCGTCCCCCGTCATGAACGCAGCCGGCCGCACGATGACGCGCGCCACGGGGTCCGTGCGGGCACTGAGGGATAGGCGCACTTGACGGGCCAGGTTCTCCCGGAGCGCCGCGTCGGGATGCTCGGCTAGCGAGGCCACGGCGCGATCCAATGCTTGTCGATGTCAGCGACGCGCTTGGGTTCACAAGGCCAGCCTGGATTGATAGAAGCGAGCCACAGCAAGCCCACCTATAGGCCCACCTATACGCGTAACGGCCCTCGGATGGCCTGCAGCAGCTGCTGGTTGTAACGTCGCGAGTTACATCAATTCAAGAAACGGCGCAGACGTGATACCAATTTCTTTTCGTCAGTAAGTTGGCACTCCCAAACAACTAGCGCACGCCACCCAGCCGCTTTGAGCTGAGAGAGTTGGATAGCGTCTCTTGCTACATTGCCGTTTAGCTTATTCGCCCAGAAAGTCGCATTTGCCACGGGTCGCAGACGACCGCGTCTGCAACTATGGCTATGCCAAAAACAACCATGGACGAAAATGACCGCGCGGCGTGCAGGAAATGCTAAGTCGGGCTTACCGGGCAGGTCATCGCGATGCAAGCGGAAGCGATAGCCGAGGCGATGCACTATTCGTCGTACCGTTATCTCGGGCTTTGTATTCCGATCCTTGACGGCCCGCATATTGGCACTGCGGTGCTCATCCGATAGCTTGTCTATCATTCACCAGATTTTTTCTTCAGCCAATTCAGAATAGCGCGTTGGTCGTCTTGCGTCGCACTTCTAACCCGGCCTTTAAGCCATGGTAGAGTTGGTTTTTCAGGCGTTAGGTTTTTCGCACCCTCATTGCAGGTCGAGCATAGTGTCCGGAGGTTAGAAATCTCGTCCTTACCTCCCAAGCTCTTGTCGACGATATGCCCAATATGAAGGCGGGCCCTGCGGCCCGTAGCGGGGTCGATTTCGTCGGCACCGAGGCCACAATGTTGACAGGTGAAACCGTTTCGGGCGCGGACTTCGGCTCTAAGCTTCTTCGATATTGTCCGCGCAAAAGCTACATCATGCTTCGACGGAGGAGCGCCGTCCAAGCGGTACTCGTTTGGCTTCAGCGTCGCATCATCATTCTTCGATCGGATGGGCCAACCGTCTTCGTCCCGAAGCTCACGAAGCCGTCGCGCCCATTCGCTAACATTTGGCCCTGCCGCATCGCGGATCTGGATCGAGGTAACTTTCTTGCCGACGTTGGCAAGTAGAAACTGCCGGATTCTTTCCTTCGAACCCCCTTTAGGCACTCTGCACCTTCTCCTTTACAGATTCTGTGGATAGGGCTAGGTGGCGCAGCAATGCTTGGCCGACAAACTCGGTATAAACGGGTGGGATAGCTTCATTGATTTCAGCTTTCGTCATCCAGTCAATGCCCATAGCAGCCCGAGCCGCGGCAAGTGAGCAATTTCCGCCACCGGTGACCTGAACAAAGTCTTTCCATTCATCCGTCTTACCGAAGTGGGACTTACGACGGTCAAAGGTATGCACCTTTGGGTGCTTTTTGTGCGTTGGTGCGACAATTTCAAAATTCGCTTCAAAAAGACGGTGGCGCAACACCCGCAAGCCGGGAAACATCGTCCCGCAAAGTACGACCGGATTTAAAAGGGGCGCACCATCCACGTTCTCGATGACGTAGGGGAGACCGGTCCTCTTGAGCATATCGCGCACCGGTTCCACGAGGCGCGGCCACTCTTCAGCGTTGGCATTACGCTTCGCGAGATCGGAGTAGGACTGACACGGCGGCGAGGCGTGGACGGCGTCGAAAAGTGCAACGAATTTCGGGTCGAGCTTGAGCGCATCGCATTGAATGAAGGGGAGCGGATAGTTGGGCTGTGGGTCAATGTCCACGCCAACAACTTCAAACCCCGCGCGTGCATAGCCGACGCCCGCGCCCCCCGCGCAACAGAACAGATCTAGCAGCCGCGGCCTGCGGTTCCCACCCCCGGTCTTGACGGGGGGTGGGTTCTTGCGCACTGGCTTGGCCTCCCGAACAAGAGACACAACCGTGTCCTCAATGCGGTCGGGCGCATTGATTTCGACATTCATTGGCTACTCCTGCGCCGTCCAAGCTGGGCTATGAGACCGGAGCCCGAATGACACCTACACCAGATTCGCACGATGTACGAGAGGGTGAGCTTCCCGTCTCCGTCGTTCAAGCGTAGCCCGATGACGAGACGCCATGGCCTGGGCAGGCAGTGCCTCGCCTCCAGAGCCGACCAGAGCTAGACGCGGTGCACTTTCCGGCCGGAAGGAGCAGCCGGGCCCGTCACGATCTAGGCTAGGCAGCCTCGGGAAAGTGCTTCGCCACGTCACCTTCGTTCATGCGGCCCAGACCTTCGGCGTAGTACGACTGCGCCGAGCGGGGGAGGCCGGACACGAACGACCGGTTGACTGCGACCGCGGTGTCGAGCCGATGGTGCACGACGGACAGCGCGCGGATCGCCTTGCCGTAGTCGTCGCCCACCATCTTGTCGGCTAGCTGCTGACGAGAGAAGGACACTACCTTGCGGTCGTTGGGCTTGAGACCATCGAGGCGGGACAGCACGACTGACGCCAGCACCACGTCACGCTTGGCGACGGCGAGCCGCGCGAAGTGCACCAGCTCAGTCGGCCCACTCGCCGCCAGGTCTGCGTTGTACCGGGCACGATCAGTCGACCCGAGCCCAGCCCGTGCGAGGAGCTGTGCTGGCGACTGGTAGAACACGGCGGCGGCCTTGGCGCGGGTCGCGAGTTCGCCGAGCGCCTGCAGAGCGCCGTCCCGTTCGGGCGCGGTGTCTCTTACCATCGAGGCTCGGAAACTCGCTGCTTCCTTTGCGGCGAGGTCTTGGCGCTTGCTACGAGGCAGGTCGGTAACTCCCTCCCACCGTCGGTTGATGTCGGCGGAGCGTTTGGCCACCTCGTCCTCCAGGGTCTCCAGGCGCGCGGTCAGTTGATCGAGGCGATGGTTCGCCCTTGCGGCCAATTCCAGGATCTCGGGGAGGTTTAGCAGTTCGCCCGACAGGGCATCGCCTTTGGGCTCGCCGGACGTACTTTCACGCTTCGTCGCGTCATGCGCGGCGAGTCCAGTAGCGTAGTCTTCAGTGCTCGTGGTCATGTCCACCTACCTGGCAGTTCAGGGTTAGCAACACATCGAGCATTCCGCTTCACCTCCGGTCCCGCGCGACGCCAGGGCCTGCCCTGAACATCGTCTTCGCCGGTGCAACCGCGAGGGGCATCTTGCCCACGGGCGGCCTGGAATCTCGACACCACCAATATACCCCCTTGGGGTATCCCTTTCAACCTGGCGCAAGTCGATTCTTGCTCTGCGGTTTGCCTGCCGCCTAGACGGTCGTGACCCGCAGCCCATGCCACGCATCGGCCGACGATGGCGCCTGCGCCATGTCAGGGCTCTCTTCCTCGCATCGCAGTGTGCGCTGCCACGCGGATACTCGGGTGGACATCTCTTGCCACGCTGCGGCAGTCACGGGACGCAGGTAGTATGACGGCGCTGCCATCGCCTCGGCACGGTCTTCCGCGGCTGGCCACCACATAGCTCCGCAAGCGTGCTCATACACCCACCCGGCTGGCGCAGGCGGCCTGTCCGCGAGGTGCTTGAGAAGGTCCAGGGCCTTCATCGGATTTGCCTCCGTATCTCGGCGCCCAACTCGCCAGAGGGAGCCGGAAGGGCAGGCGTCACATCAGTCTCTCCACGATGGGCAGCAATGGTGCGAAGGATGGTCGCCAACTGCGACCTCTGCGAGCCGTCCAGCGCCACCAGGTCCGCCGGGGTTATCAGCAGCCCGACGTGTCGGTGATCCACGCTCCCGTGAAGCTCCACCGTCTTGCGGTCGCCGTAAGTAGCGGGAATGCGCGAGCGCAAGAGCACTTCTAGGAGGCGGTCGGAGTACACGGTTTCGACCGCTGGCTTCCCGTCCGCCCCTACTGCCTGGGCGCCCTTTTGATAGACGGCGCGGGGCACGCCCTCGATGGCACGCCGTACGGCCTCGCGTTCGATGCGGGCGTTCGCCTCTTCGATGGCGGCTTCGACCTCAGCCCTGAACATGGGCTCACGCGCCATGAGGTCCCGGAAGCCGCTCGACCCACCGTGACGGTCCTGGGCATGGGGGCTCGCTGCACGGGCAGCCCACACGAACACGCCCGTAGCGCGTAACGCCTCGATGAAGGCACGCTTCCGAGCCTCGGTGATGGTGCTGTGCGCGGAGCGGGCGCGTTCACCCGAAATTTTCTGCCGACCTGGCATTAGTCTTGGCCTCCTGGCCCTGCCCGCCACTACTGCGGCTGGCCCTATAATTGTATCGAGCTGATCTCGGACGTTCCACCGGGCGGGACTCACGAGTCAGCGATGTCGGGCCGATTCCCGGTCCCCAAAAAATTGAGCCCCTATCTCCCCGGATGGGGCGCATTGGGCGAGGTGGGCACCGGTGGCCCCCGGTCTGGCAGAACGATTCTCGCTTTTAGCCTGCTAGAGCTATCGAGCTATCAGGCGACGACCCAGAAGGGCGGGACGGCCGATGAAGGCCCGCCGGAGCCCTCCATGCAGCTGCCTCCGGGAGCGCCAGCGGGAGGGCACGCGACGGCCGCGACGGGGCCGGGATCGGGACACGGCAGGGTCGGCGCCAGGGGCGGTCGCACCGTCTGCGGGTGGAGCGGCAGGTGCGCAACAATCCCCCTCGGGAAATGGCCCAGGCGTACCTTGATTCCATTGGTAGATTCCGGCTTACTCTTGATGCGCATAAAACAGTTGAATATTGCGCATTTCGACGCGAAGGTCGACGCTACGGGACAGCAGCCGGAGCGCCGACATGGCAAAGCAGGGATTGAGGGTAGCGACCTACGTCCGGGTCAGCACGACGGGTCACGGGCAGACGCTGCGCCACCAGGAGCGCAAGCTGAGCGAAGCCGCCAAGAGCAACGGGTGGCGGGTGGTCGCCACCTACAAGGATGATGGGGTGTCGGGCTCCAAGGGTAGGGACGGCAGGCCCGGCTTCGATGACCTTTGCAAGGCCGTCACCCGACGCGACTTCGACGCCGTCGCCGTCGTCCACGTTGACCGCCTCGGGCGCAGCCTCGCCGATCTGGTGACCTTCCTCGGCCTACTGCACGACAAGGGCGTCGCCTTCATTGCCCTGGGCCAGGGGATCGACACGACGACGGCCACCGGGCGCTTCATGTTCGGCCTGCTGTCCACGTTCGCCGAGTATGAACGGAGCCTGATCCAGGAGCGCGTCCTGGCGGGGCTGGCGACGGCCAGGGAGCGCGGGGTCCGCCTCGGCCGTCCCCCAGTGGCCCAGGGGGTCAAGGCGGCCATTTTGGCGCGCCACGCGGCTGGCGAGGCCAAGCGCGCCATCGCGCGGGCATTGAAGGTCAGCGACGGGACCGTGCGGAACGTCGTCACCCAGGCGGCGGCCGCTAGCTAACTGTCGTGCAAGAGCGAGTCCCAGGCCCCGTTCCACTTGAACCCTATGGTGCGGGACACGGGCGGTGTGCCAGCGCAAGTGACTACGATGTCGGCCCTGAACCGGCCCGGCTTGCTCCACACCGATTTCATGCGAAGGGGATAGGAGGGTGAGGCGAGGCCCAGGCTTTCAGCCCCCTGCATGGCGAAGCACACGTCAATGAACTGATTAATGCCGCGCGGAATGTCCATCACATCCACGCTTCGAAGCGACCACACCAGCGCAACGGAATCCTGTTCAAGGATGTTCTCGATATGCCCGTTGGCATCGCGGCGCTCAAGGCGCGTCATGAAGGGCGCGCAGTCACGCGCGATTGACCGGCCCACATTGTTCACCCGGAGGCGGAGGTATATAGCCTCGCCAGACCCGCTATCCGACTTGAATGGAGTGCGAGCTACGCAAGAGGCATCGTCCGCGTAGTGCAGGCGCAACTGGGGCCTGCGCCACCAGCGCAATATCTCCTCACCTGTAACGGCTAGGATACCTCCCCCGAGCGCGCTGCCCAACGACGCAGCCCATAGCTCGCCTTCACTCACCATGGCCCCCTCCCCGCGGCGAAGGGACTATCGTACATCCTCGCGCGCGCGGGAGAGCGAGGGCGCGTGTGGAGCGCAGAGCCCCCTCCCCACACGAATATTCGCCGCCCGTCCAAGTAGGATCTTCGCTCAATTCATTTCCACAGGTGTCGGCGTCGGCCCCACCAGGGGTGCCGAAAGCCGGGGGTATAAGGGGGCTTTCGGCGGCACCCTTTCGGCGGGGTTTCGGCAGGCTATCGGAAGCCTTCCGACACAGCTTTCGGCAGGCTTCCGACGGCTTTCGGCAGACCATTCGGCACGCCGAACTATCGGGCTGGGCGATAAAATCCCGACACGACTCCCCGCCTGTTTTTGTCAGCCTGCCTGTAGGCGAGTTGGCCACGGCGCTCCAGGGTGTTGAGGTGCGCAAGCACCCGGGCCTTATCGAGCCGACGGCCCGTTCGTTCCTGCACCGCCCTTGCGATGTCCTGGGGCCTCTGCCCGTCACCGTTGGCCTTCACGATGCGCACGCCTTTTTCGATGAGCGCCAGCGTCGCGGCCAGCACATCGGCCAGTTCCACCTCATCGGCATTCAGCGTCCCCAAAGGCGGCTGGGCAGAAAAGCCGCTGGCGCCGAGGTACAGCGTTAGGGGATCGGGCTGCTGGCCGTAGTTGCTCTTAGCCACCTCTAAGCTGCATTCGCTCCCAGTCGCCTTCGCCCGCTTGAGCGTGAGCCGGTTGCGGACAGAGTTGTTCCACGCGGTGCTCCCCGCGTAGTTCGATCCGTCCACCATCGCCGTCTTTGAGGGATGGGCGCAAAGGAGCACCGTAGCGCCGTAGTCGCGGCAGAGACCGCCGAACACCTGCTTGCACAAGCTGTTCACGGGCAGCCTCTTGGTCTCGTCCAGGGCTGCGAAGTCGCTCACGGTGTCCAGGACGACGAAGCCTCGCCCGCCCAGGTCGGCTACGGCCGCTTTCAGGGAGTCCAAGAAGGCCCCCGCCGTCCATGTCCCGTCGTCTCGCAATACGGCCAGGGTGGAGTCCTGCCCAGGGCGGCACCAAACGCGAAGGTCGAGCGAAGCGAGGTCGACGCCGAGGTCGGCGCATCCGCGCAGCAGGCGCCCCTTCGTCTCGCCATTGTCGTCCTCGGCGAGCACCACAAGAACTGGCACCTTCTCCGTCGCGCGGTTGAACAGGGCCTTGCCCGAGGCCACGGCGGCGGCAACCTGGAGGGCCAACGTGGTCTTTCCCGTCCCGCCGTCGCCGTACAGCAGGTTCACGTGGTCGCGGAGGATCAGGCCGTCCCACAGGAAGGCCGCGGGCGGGAAGTCGCCTGCCACCAGCTCGCCTGCCGTGAGCGGCCTGTCCTGTTGCAGTTGCCACCGCACGAAATGGTCCATTTCGTCGGTATGAGCGCGCCATCCAAACGGTTCCTTTGAAGACGCTTGGCCGCTGGCTAAGGCGCGTTCAAGTTCCTCCGCCTCCAGCTGCGGCACACATCGCCAATGCTCTAGCGCCAGATGTGCAGCAGTCTTGGCAGACACTCCTACGTCGTTGGCGAAGGGAGCAATTTCGGTTGCGGCTACGTTGTTGCGCTCACCCTCCTTCGCCTCAGGCAGCCGCCGCAGGTAGTCGGTGAACATGATGATGTTTTCAGGCAGGTCCGGGACTGCCATCGGCGCAGGCTTTGGCCCGCTCTGGCGCGCTCTGACGCAAGCGGTCACATCAGGCAATCCGGCGGCTAAGGCATCCGCGCTTAGAGAGAACAGCAAGCGGAGGCACGACGCATCGGCGCCTCCAGTCATGTCTACCAGCCCTACCGGCATCGGGCTGGCAGGGTTCTTGAGGTGGAGGAAGCCTGGTACGCGCATGACGCGCGACTCATTCACGACGGTCTTGTCCGTCCCGTAGCGCACTGCGAGCTGCCCCTGGACACGGCGAAAGCCCGCAACGGGCAGATCGCTGACCAGCCAGTAACTGTGCCAGTGCACGGCATCGCGCTGCACCATGAACGTGGGCTGCACGTGCCATTCGTCGGGCGGGAGTATGCCATCGGAGTCGATGAAGGCGGCGCGCACGTGGGCGATTTCACGGTCGGTGTGTCCCCCGGCATTCACGACCAGGAAGGGAGAGAAGCCCCGCGCCTGAGCCTCGGTGAACCGGCCTATGAGGTCGTTGAGCGAGCCCTCAAAATTCTCGGCCCTCGCGTCGCCGTTATCCGCGAGAAGGCGCCAATGCGCAGGCACGTCGCTGCCGCCAAGCACGAGTTCTGCGAAGCGTCGCGCGGCCGCTTCGCCGTGCAAGGTATGCGCAGGGTTGACGGGAGCGCCCGCGAGGGTCACACTATTACTGGACATTTGTTCAGCTTTCTCTGGCAGGGGAAGTTGATGTTCAAGGCCCGGGCCGTTCACAGCGGACGCCGGGCCTTCGCGTTTCTGGGGCTCGGGTACAAGGTCGTTTTCCGTCGTTGTCGCTCCAGACGCTCGTGCATCTCAGCGGTATGCCTTGCCTTCACTGACGGCTGACGCGGTTTGGCGATCCGTTGGCGTTTGGCTACACGCACCTCGACGAACTCACGGACACGCTCATGCTTGAGACGCTCGCCACGTGCACGGCGGGCATGGCGGCATGAAGCACATCTCACGAACGGGCGGCGGGGCGTGATATGCGCCGGTGCAACAACACTGAACTCGGCACGGCAGTCGCGGCAGTGGCCCTGCCAGCGCGCCCACCGCTCGAAAGCGGTCAAGGTGAATGCCTCGCCGCGAACGAACGCGAGCTGGCCGATGAAGGGTTCGTTCAACACGGCCGCACCCTCTTGCCCTTGGACTCTCGGCAACGCTGGCAGCGAACTGGCGGCGGAGGTTCCAAGGTGACGGGCGGATCGCGGTCGAAGGTGAAGGGCTGGCCGCACCCTCGGCAGATCACGCGCCAGCAGCCAGGGGCGATGCGCTGATAGCAGCCCCGTCCGCCCACTCCGGCGTAGTACGTAGGCGCGGTCATGCGGGGCCCCTGTTGGCGCGCACCTGGCCCGGCAAGATCGTGCGGCCTGGAGGGCAGGAAGGGCGGCGAGGCTGGCGAGGGCGAGCGGGAGGTTCTCCAGAAGCGCCAGCCCACCGAAGGACGGTTTGCAGTTCGTACCTGACGGTGCGTCTGCCCAGCTTTAGGAAGGGCGGGCCTTCGCCTCTAACACGCCAGACTTCCAGAGTTTGCGGCCGCAAATGCAGCAGCGCCGCGGCATCGCGCGTGGTGATCAGTGATGTTTCAGTTCTCACGTCGTTGAGCTCCCTAGCAGGGGCGCCGGCACGACGTGCAAACACTAAGGGCACGGTCGAGCCGGACGCATTGATTGCGCCGACCCCCGTGCCCTCGCTTGGGCTTGTCTCCGCCTCGATTGGGGGTCCGGCGGTGTTGAGCACACACCAACCGGGATCGAAGCAGCACGCTGACGGGCAGGAACGGTTCTGCTAGGCGGCCCCCGTGCTAGGAGGCGCACCAAGTACGTAGGAACGGAAAGGTGTCTTTCAAGCGCAGTCCGGGAAACGCAGACTTAACGTGGTAACGGCACTACAGCCGATCCGAGCTGCAGGAGGTGCCACGCATCCCGATAGGGCTCTAGCCAGCCCGCGGCATAGGCGCTCTTAGTCCCGAGGACACGCGAGTAATCGGGTAGGAACCTGCGAAAGTCGCTGTCCTTGCGCTGTTGCCCGCGTTTGCCGGGCGTCGTGCGCCACTTCTCATGCGCCTCTGAAATGACCGTGGCGACGACGGCGCTGGGCACGACAAACGTGGGGGGCGGATCGGCGACTGACTTGCCGAAGTCCACGAAGCAGTAGAACAGCCTCGCACCCGTGGCGGTCTCATGTTTCTTCTGCATGTGCCAACCGCCATCACGGCCCAAGGCACGACGGGCCTTCACCTGAATGGCGCAGGATCGTTCGCCGCTTTCATCTGTCGCTACGATGTCCACGGTCGGAACGCCGACCGGTGGCAGACCCGGGATGAAGCCCAAGCGCAACAGTTGGCACATGACGTAGTGCTCGCCCGCTGCACCTAGCAGTGAAGTCTTGGAAGCCATACCCCAAGAATGTCGCGCCTTCGGGCGGGGCGCTAGTGCTGGAACCGCACCCTTTTCTGAGGCCAGCGGGGCGGCGACCGGCGGCCTCTAGGCTCGGGAGATGCGGGTGGACAGGGGGCGGGCTCGGGAGGGTCCGCCCCTTCTGATTCAGGACTAGGCCGCGCGGAAGCCGCGCGCGATCCACAGGAGGATGGCGCCTGTTGCTAGAACCCCAACGGGGACGCCCAACGCGAGTAGCGCGAAGCGTTGTATCCGCTCGAAATTCTCATGATTGCGAGACCCATAATAAAGTTCTGAGTTATATCTTCCGACTATTTCATCGTACTTCTTAATCTGTGCTTCTGATAGTTTGTTATCATTCAGGAACACGCTGTATATACTTTGGTTTCCACAATTTAGAGCGACTAGTAGAGGAATATTGTCTCCAGTACATTCTTCCCGAAATACCCGCTCACCGCATCGTTGTAGTACTCTGTGCGAATCAACGTATTGGCAGAAATCATTTATAACTGACTCCATGTCCTTGATAGATGGAAGCTGGGCGGATTCACGCTCGATCAATACCGCGTCAAAGCCCTCATGGTCCCAATGTTTCCAATACTCAGTGACAGGAAAGCCAATCCTCGTTGACAGCGTAATGCCGACAACCCACAGGACGGTCGCCGCGATCCAGGTACGCCACAAGCCCCTGCGCCAGTTGATCGCCATCCACCCCTCCCCCGAAGGCCGTTGGCGTGATAGTCGAGTGTGATAATCGCGAGTATGATAATTCCAATAGTCGTGTATTATCAACTGGATAGATGCGTTGGTCGGGGTGAGAGGATTCGAACCTCCGGCCCTCTGCTCCCAAAGCAGATGCGCTACCGGGCTGCGCTACACCCCGTCGACCGCCGCCGCCATCGTGCCGAAGGCCAGCCGCAAGGGCAACCTTGGCGCCTTCTCGTGGCCCTAGCCCGTGCGGTGGACGAAGTGGGCCTCGGGCACGGGGTAGGCGGCGCCGGCGAAGGTCTCGCGGATGGCGCGGTTGGTGTCGAAGTAGACCTGCCAATAGTGCGCGTTGTTGCAGTACGGGCGCACGGCCAGCACGGGCCCGCGCTCGTTGAAGGTCAACACCTCCACGTCGGGCGCGGGCGTGGCCAGCACGTTGGGGATCTTGGCCAGCGCAGGCTTCAGGCGCCGGATGGCGTCGGCGGGGTCCACCGTATGGGCGAGCTGCGCCAGCAGGTCGACGCGCCGGAACGGGTTGTGGGAGTAGTTCTTGATGTTGTCGGCGAAGATCTTGCCGTTGCCCACGATGGTCATGACGTTGTCGGGCGTGTTAATCGTGGTGGCGAATAGGCCGATCTCCTCGACCGTCCCCTCCACCCCGCCCGCCTGGATGTAGTCGGCCACCTTGAACGGCCGGAACATCAACAGGAACGCACCCGCGGCGAAGTTGGCCAGCAGGCCGGCCCAGGCCGCGCCGATGGCGATGCCCGCGGCGGCGATCAGGGCGGCGAAGCTGGTGGTTTCCAGCCCGAAGTATCCCAGGATGGCGATGACCAGGACGATGTTCAGCGCGATCGTCAGGAACGAGACCAGATAGCGCACCAGCGTAGGCTCCACGCGCTGGCGCGTCAGGCCCGCCGAGGTCAGCCGCATGGCCATCGAGATCAGCCAGCGGCCGATGGCCCACACCAGGATGGCGCCGACGATCTTGAGGGCGATCGTGGCAACGATCCCACCCCAGTAGTTGACATCCACGTCCATCATCCTGCTGGCCCTCCCTGCACGCCCGTTCTCATGATAGCGGAACGGCAACCTCGGGGTGCAACCGCGCGACAACGCATCATGCGGTCGCCCCGGCGGCCAAGTTGTGCTTCCCTGTTGCGGGAACGGGGCATGGTCGAGCAACAGCGCAGGCGCATCCAGGACGTGCTGGCGGCCCAGGGCATCGGGCCGCGCGCAGGGGGCTGGTTCAACCGTCTGCGCGGCGCCGCCAGGGCGGCGTCATCGGGCGAAGCCGAGCGCGAGCCGTCCACCGGCGGCGGCAGCGGCGATGGCAGCGGCAAGCGACGCGGCGGACCCTGGTCGCGGGGCGGCGGAGGCAGCGGCGGAG
>Ga0073934_10005111_pt1 | contig 20780 bp, 15 predicted proteins | sample LarsenN4metaG_FD_76834 | JGI IMG/M metagenome (GOLD analysis project Ga0073934, IMG submission 76834) | Hot spring sediment bacterial and archeal communities from British Columbia, Canada, to study Microbial Dark Matter (Phase II) - Larsen... ...
ATCGTGGCTCGGCCTGGGCCGGCTGTCGGATCTGCGGTTCGAGCAGGAGCGGGAAAAGCTCCTGGCCCACGTGCCGGTGCCTGTGTTCTGGCTGTTCGGCAAGACGGGCAGCGGGAAGACGTCGATCATCCGGTATCTGACAGGGGCAACGGCGGCGGAGATCGGCAACGGCTTCCGGCCGCAGACGAAACTGTCGTCGGAGTACGATTTCCCCACCGTCGATCAGCCGATCGTGCGGTTTCTCGACACGCGGGGGCTGGGCGAGGCGGCCTACGATCCCGCCGAAGACCTGAAAGCGTTTGCGGCGAAGTCGCATTTGATGGTCGTCACCGTACGCGTTGCTGATCAGGCGCTGGAGCCGGTGTTGGAGCCGCTGCGGAAGATACGGGCGTCAAACCCCAGCCGCCCAGTGGTGTTGGCGCTGACGTGCCTGCACGAAGCGTATCCGCAACAGCAGCATCCCGCGCCAGACCCGTTTTTGTCATCCGCCCCCCTCTTGGAACCGTGTGGTGATGACAAGTTGCCCGGCGACCTGCGGCGGATGCTCGTCGCGCAGGAACAACGATTCGCCGGATTGGTGGATCGCATTGTGCCGATCGACTTCACGCCGCCGGATGAGGGCTTTCACGAACCGAACTTCGGCGGAGACCGGCTGGAAGCGGCGCTGATCGAGTTGTTGCCGGAGGCATACCGACAGACCATCTGGCAGCTTGATGAAGTCCGCGGCAGCCTGCAGGACCTCACGGAACGGCAGGCGCTGCCGCTCATCATCAGTTACAGCAGTCTTGCGACGGCCGCGGCCGCCGCGCCGTTGCCGTGGGTCGACATTCCCGTGGTGATGGGACTTCAGACCCGAATGGTCTACCTGCTCGCCGATCTGTACGGCCAGAAAATGCAGGCTGAACTGCTGTTGAAAATGGCGGGGGCAATCGGCGGCCGTCTCGCAGTGCGGTTCGCGGTGAAGGCGCCGTTGAAGTTCATTCCCTTCCTGGGCCAGACCGCCAACGCGGCGATGGCGTTCGCCTACACGTTCTCGCTGGGCAAGGCGTGCTGCTGGTACTTCGGCGAAGTGCGGGCGGGGCACATTCCCACCCAGGCCGAACTGGACCGCGTGTGGGGCGAGAAGCTCCGCGACGCCGTGCAGGTGTGGAAGCGGAGGGCGGAGGCGAAACCGTGATGAGAACGACCACGGCTACTCCGGCGTGCGCCAAGTGCGGCCGTCGGTCCACAACAGCTGGTCGGCGGCTTTTGGCCCCCAGGTGCCTGCGGGATAGCCGTGCGGAGGCGTGCCGCTGCTGGCCCACTCGTCCAGCACCGGCGTCACGAACTGCCACGCGGCTTCCAGCTCGTCGCTGCGCATGAACAGCGTGGAGTCGCCGCGGAGCACATCCAAGAGCAGCCGCTCATAGGCTTCGGGCAGCTTTTGCGGGAACGCCTTGTCGTAGTTGAAATCCATCGTGACAGGATGAATCTGGTACTGCATGCCGGGGCGCTTCGTGGAGAACGACAGCGATATCGATTCGCTCGGCTGAATGCGGAACACCAGCGAGTTCGGCCGTGCGCCCACGAGATCGCAGATGTCCCCTTCACACTCGACGGTGCTGAACAGGTTCAGCGGCGGCAGCTTGAACTGGATGGCGATTTCCGTCACCCGCGCCGGCAGCCGCTTGCCCGTCCGCAAGTAGAACGGCACACCGGCCCATCGCCAGTTGTCGACGAACACCTTCATCGCCACGTAGGTCTCCGTGCGCGAATCGGGTGGAATGCGTTCCTCCTGCAGATAGCCAGGCATCCGAATGCGACCGTTATCCCCCGTTGTGTACTGCCCGGCAATGCACCACTTCGACAACTGGCTGCGATGGCCCGGCGCAAGCGCTTTCAGCACTTTCAGCTTCTCCGAGTGCAGGTCCTGCGCGTCAAACTGCGCCGGCGGCTCCATCGCGACCAGGCACAGCAATTGGAGAACATGGTTCTGCAGCACGTCGCGCAGCGCTCCCGATTTGTCGTAGTAGCCGCCGCGGCCGCGCTCCATCCCCTGCGACTCGGCGACTGTGATCTGCACGTGGTCGATGTGGCTACGGTTGAACAGCGGCTCGAAAATCGCATTGCCGAAGCGGAACAACAGAATGTTCTGCACCGTGTCTTTGCCGAGGTAGTGGTCGATGCGGTAGATCTGGTCTTCCCGCAACAGCAGTCGCAGATTCTGCGTCAGTTCCTGGGCCGACTTGAAGTCGGTGCCGAACGGCTTTTCAAACACCATCCTCAGCCACTGCTCGCTGCCGCGCAGCGGGATGAACTCGGCAGCGCCGAGCGCCTGGGCCGCGGGGAGAAACAGTTCCGGCGCCGTGGCCAGATAAACGACGCGGTTGGGCTCGGTGCCGCACTGCTGCTCGATGGACTCCAACTCCCGCTTCAATCGGGGGTATTCCTCGGGGTTTTCGATGTCCACCTGGCGATAGAACAGCCGCCGCGCGAATTGGGCCCAACGGTCGCGAGTGATTTCGCCGGCACGAACGCTGTCCTTCACGGCGTCGTAGATTTCCTGGCGGAAGCTGTCGTCGGTCTTTGGCCGTCGCGCCACACCGACGATGGGAGCGTTGTCTGTCAGATAGCCGTGGTGCCACAGGTCGTAGAGCGCCGGCATCAGCTTCCGCGCCGTGAGGTCGCCCGAGGCGCCAAAGATGGCGACGGTGGCGCCCACGGGCGTGGGCCGCGGCGCGCTCGCCGGTTGGGCGACCTGTGGGACGACAACACTTGAAGATTCAGTGCTCATGCGCGATCCTTCGAGATGATGGATGACCTAGTTTAGCCGCGACCCGGAGTCTGCGGAGGGGAGCGCGTCTCGATGTGGACGCAGAGCGCTCCCGTACGGGTCGCGGCTAAACGACGGACGAAGCGCCACACTCCTTTGCGGCGCCGCGCACTCGCCGGTTAGAATCCGGGTTCGCCCATTGATCCAAGGAACGACTTCATGTTTCGCACAGTGTTGGCACTCGCCTTGTCCTGCGTTGTCATCCCGGCTTTTGCCCTCGAACTGCAGCCGAACGATCACATCTGCATCATTGGCAACGGATTGGCCGAACGGATGCAGCATTACGGCTGGCTCGAAACGCTGCTGCACGCCCGGTATCCGAACTACAACCTCGTCATCCGCAACCTCGGTTACAGCGGCGACGAGATCGACGCCTGGACCAACCCCAATCACCGGCTGCGTTCCATGTCGTTCGGCACGCAGGACGAGTGGCTTGCCGGCAACGGTCCGTGCCCGCAGCCCAACAAGCTGGGCGAACGCGACAAGGGCAAATATCGCGAGAACCGCTTCGAGCTGACCAACACCAAGGCCGACGTGATCTTCGCGTTTTACGGCTACAACGAATCGTTCGCCGGAGAGGCGGGGCTGCCGAAGTTCAAGGAAAACGTCGAAGCGTTCATCAAGCACACGCGCGAGCAGAAGTACAACGGCAAGAGCGCTCCGCGGCTGGTGTTGTTTTCGCCGGTTGCGATGGAGTGGATCGACGATCCGAACCTGCCGAGCAAAGAGGCGGTGGCCGCGACGAACGCGCGGATCAAGATGTACTCGGACGCGATGGCAGACGTCGCAAAAGCGAACGGGATTGAGTTCATTGATCTGTTCGCACCGACATTGGATGTTCCCCCGCAGAATCGTCCGTTCACGATAAATGGCGTTCACGTCAACGAACGGGGTGACAAACTTATTGCCGTTCAGGCCTATCTTCAGCTCATCAGGCCTCAGCAGGACGTGGACCAGCCGCTCGCCCAACAGATCAACAGAGCCGTCCTCCAGAAAAACTTCTACTGGTTCAACCGCTACCGCGTCACGGACGGCTACTCCACGTACGGCGACCGTGCATTCCTGCGGTTTGCAGAAGGTCCGGGCGGTTACGGCGAGGGGCTGTCCAACTACACCGTCGCCCAGCGCGAGCTGGAAGTGCTCGATGTGCTCACGTCCAACCGCGACAAGGTCATCTGGGCGACGGCACAGGGGAAGGCGATCCAGCCCGATGACAGCAACCTGCCGGAGTATGTGCCCGTCATCAGCAACAAGCCGGGTTCGCTGCCCGATGGCAAGCACCTGTTCCTTAGCGGCGAGGAAGCCATCAAGAAGCTCACAGTCGGCGAGCATCTGAAGGTGGAGCTATTCGCCTCGGAGGAGATGTTCCCGGAGCTCATCAATCCGGTGCAGATGGCGTTCGACACGAAGGGCCGGTTGTGGGTCGCCGCGTGGCCGCAGTATCCCCACTGGCTGCCCACCACGCCGATGAACGACAAGCTGCTGATCCTTGAAGACACCAACGGCGACGGCCGGGCCGATGTGTGCAAGACGTTCGCCGGCGACCTCACCAACCCCACCGGGTTCGAGTTTTGGAACGGCGGCGTGTTCGTCGCGCAGGGGCCGGACATCCTGTTCCTCAAGGACACCGACGGCGACGACAAGTACGACATCAAGGAGCGGATGATTCACGGTCTGGACACGGCCGACACGCACCACACCGCCAACAGCTTCACGCTCGATCCGGGCGGGGCGCTCTACTTCCAGGAAGGGACGTTCCATCACTCGCAGGTGGAAACGCCGTGGGGTCCGCCGCGGCGTGTCGCCAACGGAGCCGTGTTCCGCTACGAGCCGCGGTCGCAGAAGTTCGACGTCTACGTGTCGTTCGGCTTCGCGAACCCGCACGGCCATGCCTTCGACTATTGGGGGCAGGACGTCGTGTTCGACGGTACCGGCGCGCAGCCGTATCACGGGGCGTTGTTCTCCGGGCACGTCGAGTTCCCGCAAAAGCACGGCCGCCCGCCGCAGGTGTATCAGCAGCGCACGCGACCCTGCCCCGGGGTGGAATACCTATCGAGCAGCCACTTTCCCGAAGAGTTTCGCGGCAACCTGCTCGTCGGCAACGTGATCGGCTTCCAGGGCATTTTGCGGTACAAGGTAAACGACGACGGCGCGAGCTTCTCCGCGACCGAGCTCGAACCGATCCTGTACTCCACCGATCCCAACTTTCGCCCGGCCGATCTGGAGACCGGTCCCGACGGGGCGCTGTACTTTACCGATTGGCAGAACCCCATCATCGGCCACATGCAGCACAACCTGCGCGATCCCAATCGCGACAAGATCCACGGCCGCGTGTACCGGGTCAGCTACGAAGGCCGGTCGCTGCTCACGCCGCAGAAGGTCGCCGGCGAGCCGATTCCCAGGCTGCTCGATCTGTTGAAGGAGAAGGACGACCGCGTGCGCTATCGGACGAGGATCGAACTGGGCGGCCGGCCGACGAAGGACGTCATCGCCGCGGCGACGGCATGGCTGCAAAACCTCGATCGCAACGATCCCGACTACGAACACCACGTCCTCGAAGGGCTGTGGCTGCATCAAAACCACAACGTGGTCGACGTGAGTCTTTTGAACCGCGTGCTGACGTCGCCGGCGTTCCAAGCGCGGGCGGCTGCCACGCGCGTGTTGTGCTACTGGCGCGACCGGGTGCCGAATGCGCTCGAACTCGTCAAGAAGCTCGCGGCGGACGAGCATCCCCGTGTGCGTCTGGAGGCCGTGCGAACGGCGAGCTTCTTCCCGACGGCCGAGGCCATTGAAGTCACGCTGATTGCCGCGGAGTTGCCCGGCGATCAGTACCTCGACTTCCAACGCACCGAAACGAACCGCACGCTCGATCCGCTTGTGAAGGCCGCTCTCGCCTCGGGTCAGCGGTTGAACTTCACCACCGATGCGGGGGCGAGGTTCTTCCTCAAAAACTTGAGCAACGATCAACTGTTAAAAGAGGAACGCACGCGGCCCGTGTTCCTGGAGATGCTCTACCGCCCCGGCCTGCGCGACGAGCAGCGCCGCGAAGCCGTGCAGGGGCTGGCAAAGCTGGACAAAAAGCCCGAGCTGTGGGTCATTATGGACGCCATCCGCTGGCTCGACGAAAAGCAGTCCGACGCCGACGTCAGCGTGGTGTTCGATCTCGTCCGGCAGCTTACGGGCCGGTCGTCGCAAGAGCTGTCCACTGCACGAGCGGAACTGGTCAAGCTGGCGACTTCGGCAAAGCAGCCCGTGTTCCGGCAGATCGGCTTCGTGTCGCTGATCAATGTGGACGGCAACGTCGAGCCGGCGTGGCAACTCGCAACCAAATCTGCAGCAGCGCTGGTCGATTTCGTCAATGCGATGCCGCTGATTTCCGACCCCAGCGTCCGTGCCACGCTCTACGACAAAATCGAACCATTGCTCGTGGACCTGCCGGAATCGCTGCGGACCGGCAGGTCGGCGGGGACGCTCGGTCGATATGTGCGGATCGAGATTCCCGGCCGGTCGATTCTCACACTCGCCGAAGTGGAAGTGATCTCCGGCGGCGACAACATCGCCCGCCGCGGCCGCGCCACTCAGAAAAACACGGCCCACGGAGGCGACGCCAAACGGGCGATCGACGGCAACAAGAGCGGCAGCTACGGCGACGGTGGTCAGACCCACACCGAGGAAAACGTCGGCAACCCCTGGTGGGAAGTGGACCTCGGCAGCGAGCAGCCGATCGACCAGATCATCGTCTACAACCGCACCGATGGCGATCTCGGCCAACGCCTCTCCGGCTGGACCCTCAAGGTGCTCGACAACCGCCGCAACGAAGTCTACAAGCGCACCAGCTTGCCGTCCCCAAAGGTATCGGCGACGTTCGAATTGGAAGGGGGCGGCCCGCAGGCGGTGGTTCGTCGCGCGGCGATGCAGGCACTAACGCACGTCCGCGGCCAGGAGCCGAAGACATTCAAGCTGCTGTCGCCGTTCGTTAAAACCGATGCCGACCGCGCCGCGGCAGTGAAAGCGCTGCAGCGCTTGCCGAAGGCAACGTGGCCCGCCGATGAAGCCCGCCCGCTAGTGGATGTGCTGCTGGCGTCGATCCGCAAAACGCCGGCATCGGACCGCACGTCGACGTCGTCGCTGGATGCGATGGAGTTCGCCGATGCGCTGGCCTCGCTGCTGCCAGTGGATCAGGCCAAGGCGGTGCGTGCCGAGCTGCGCGAACTGGGTGTGCGCGTGATTCGCCTCGGGACGCTGTTCGAGCGGATGGCCTTCGACAAAGACGTGCTGGTGATGGAAGCCGGCAAACCGGTGGAGTTCCTGCTCGAGAACACCGACCTCATGCCGCACAACTTTGTCATCACTCAACCGGGAGCGATGGAGGAGATCGGGTTGCTGTCGGAGGCCAGCCCCCAGCAGCCGGGGTTCGCCGAACGGCAGTACGTGCCGCAGTCGAAGGCGATCCTGGCGTCGAGCAGGCTCCTACAGCCGCGGGAGATGCAGAAGCTGAGCTTCACCGCTCCCAAGCAGCCGGGCGTTTATCCGTATGTGTGCACCTACCCCGGTCACTGGCGGCGGATGTACGGGGCGCTGTACGTCGTGGGCGATCTCGACGCCTATGAAGCCGCGCCGGAGGCGTACCTGGCGGCGAGCAAAATCGCCCCCGTCGATCCGCTGCTGAAAGACCGCCGGCCGCGCACCGAGTGGAAGCTGGAAGACCTCGCCGACGCCGTCGCCGGGATGAAGCACGGCCGCAACTTTGGCACCGGCAAGCAGATGTTCACAGTCGCCAACTGCATCGCCTGCCACAAGCTGGAAGACAAGGGCAACCAGTTCGGCGCCGACCTCGCCGCGCTCACCAAGACCCAGCCGAAGCCCACGCAGGTCGACATCTTGAAGTCGATCATCGAGCCGTCCGACAAGATCAACGAGAAGTTCCAGACGAACGTGTTCGTGCTGTTCAGCGGCAAGACGATCAGCGGCTTAGTGGTCGAAGAATCGGGCGATGTCATCAAGGTGGTGGAGAACCCGCTGGTGAGCACCCAGCCGATCGAGATTAAACGATCCGATGTCGAAGAACGGGAGCGGTCAAAGACGTCGATGATGCCCAAGGGTCTGTTGGACAAGCTCACCCGCGATGAGATTCTGGACCTTGTGGCCTACGTGGCCTCCGGCGGCAATAAGGATCACATGCTGTTTCACGCGGAGGGGCATCATCATTGATGTTGATCAGCACCCGGGAGCGTCAAATTCCAAAGTTTGCGATGACTTTTCCGCCTGCGGGACGATTGCCGAATCGTCCTCGAAAACCGGTGCCGCAGACTCTGCCGCGCCGATAGTCGAGCAGGGGGACTGCGCGTGCTGTGTCGTGACTGGCTGCTGTTGACCTGGCTTGCGATCGCCGCATCCCTGCCGGGCTGCGCGATTTACGACCCGTGGCAGGTGTGGAGGTATCACCTCGACTACAACACCGAGCGGGCGTGTGCGGCCCACATCACGTTCTACGACCACCTGCCGCCCGCACCGGTACGAACGCGGCTCATGCAGTGGGGTTACAACGTGGGGCCGGCGGTGCCTTCCGGCGCGTTCATCATTCCGGCCAATACGCCGGTTTGCCCCGTCCCAACAACGCCGGCGGTTCCACCGGCCCCGGCTGCGGAAGCCCCTGCGGGCTCGCCGCCCGACCTGTTGGATCGTTCCAGCCCGCCGGAACTGCCGCAAATGTCGCCCACGGCGCGCGAACCGAGCGAGATTCAACCATTGAACCGAGCAGTCGCGGCGCCAAGCGTAGCACAGCGTACCGCCTGGCTCTTCCAAAAGTAGCAGGCACTCTCCGTGTTCCATCCGTCGCGAGGTGAATGCCTGTTCGATGGACGCCACGCAGCGCGTGCCTGCTGCGATTCACTCCGCCTGGTCGGTCTGGATCGCCAGGCGGACTTTCTCCATACCGGCTTCGTAAGCGGTGTCGAGCACCGCGACGGCGGCGCCGTGCGAGGCGTTGCCGTTCCCGACCACCAGAAGGCCGGAGCGTGCGCCGGCGCCGCTGCGAAGCTGCTGGAGGCGGATGAGCAGCGCGGGGATGTCGGGCACCTGGATGCCGTCGACCTCCAGCGAGTCGTCGCGGTTGATCTGCACGATGATGAAGTCGCCGTCGGCTTCCACTTCGTCGAGCGATTTGGGACCAGGGCCTCCCCCTTCCTCGGCGCGCGACTCCGGGTTGGGCATCTGCATCGACGAATTGAGTCCCGCCATCGACGTCACCAGGAAGAAGATCAGCAGAAAGAACACGATGTCGACCATTGCGGTCATGTCGATCAGCTCTTCCGGGTCGATCTTCTGTGCCGGCTTGGCGAGTGCGGGCATTCCGGCATGCCCTTCCTCGGACTCCGAAACGATCGGCGTCGACAGCCGCACGACCGGCCGAAGGGCCGGCGCTTCGACGACGGCGTTGCACTTGGGGCACAAGACGCTCCGCTCGGCGAGTTCGTCCGGAACCCGCAGCATCTTGCCGCAACCGGTGCAACCAAACCGCAACACGCGCTATTCCCTTTCAATCACCGCCAGCCGCAGCTCGATCCCCGGCACCGACCCTGCGGCCGCGGCGACATGCCGCAGGTGCCGCAGTTTCACGTTCTTTTCGGCCTTGATCAGCACGATTCTCCGGTCCGTTCGAATCGCCTCTTCGGCCCCGGCCTTCGCCGCGCGGGCCTGCTCGTCTTCATCGATGATCGGCTCTCCCTGCGGGGCCTCGCCGGCGAACAGTTTGGCGGTTTGGCCGTCGTCGGTCACCAGCGAGAAGATCACCGCCTCGTCGGCGCCCGTGGGAATGCAGTGCCGGACGACCGGCAAGTCCATCTCCGTCAGCGCCGCACTGACGGTAGTCACCAGGAAGAAGATATTGAGCATGAACACGAGGTCGATCATCGCAGTGATGTCGAAACGCGCCTCGTCGTGCGAGCGTTTCCGTGGGACAAGCGCTTCGTCCCCCAGGGGCGAACTGCCGTGGCTGGCGGGCGTGTAACTCGCGGCTTCCATGGCGTTGTTCCATTTGCCGCACACTTCAAGTGTGCGGCCAAGCTCACGGATTCTCGTTGCGGAAGAACTCCAGGATGCGGGCCAGATTCGCTTCGAGCGATTCCTGCAGCAGCCGCACGCGGATCGACAGCGCAGCCAGGATGTAGCCCAGCGGGATGGCGGTGCCCAGGCCCATCGCCGTGCAGATGAGGGCCACGCTGATTTCGTCGGCGATCTGCGAGGGCTGCACCTTTTCGCCGGTGCCGATGCGTCCGAACGCGGCCATCATGCCCAGCACGGTGCCGAACAGCCCCAGCAGCGGTCCGCTCTTGATGACCGTCACAATCCAGCTCAGCCGGTATTCGAGGTCCGCCAGGATCGACCGCTGCAGGGCGGTAGAGACCGTCTGCCGCAGTTGGGCGAACTTCATCCTGCGGTTGGCAAGCATCAGCAGGCACAACCGCGGGAGGGCGCGATAGTCGTAGTCGCACATCTCCGCGGCCACTTTGTCATTCTTGTTCCGCAGATGGCCTTCGAACTCCTCAACCCACTGCGTTTCGGCATCGGCCGAGCGGAACCGCAGTTGCCACAGCCGCCGCCACACGAGAATGACGCAGTACAGTCCCCACAGAAAATTGAGCGCGAGAAAGCCGTAGCAGGCATCGGCCAGCTTGCTGACGAGTTGCAGCGTGTTCATAGGGTGAGGTGTCGGGTGTGAGGAATGAAGTGTTCGATCACCTAGGAATAACGCGTTGCAGGCAGGAAGATCAACAGTGCCTCACGAAGCCCACGGGTCGCACCCCGTGGGCTTCGTGGTTACCCGACAAACTCGTTGCCCACTTTCCGCGCACGCTGCGGCTTGTCGACGTCGATGCCTAACTGCATGCCGATCTCCACCAACAGATTCCACCCCGCGGCCAGTTGCACGAAGCCGCTCAAATCGCCGGCATCGGGGACGTGAATCGTGGGGAACATCGTGGGCCGGCTGGAAATGGCGATCACGTGCAGACCTACTCCTTTCACCAGCACATCGTGGAACTTCTGCTCCGATTCCGGATACGGGTCGATCCACACCAGTACGTCGTCGGCGTTCATCACCTCTTCGACGCCGTGAACCGCGTAGGTTCCTTCCAGGAAATCGCTGCGCTTGCGGGTGATCTCGTTGGTCTTGAGGGCGAGTTCCTCGGCCACGCCGTCGTTGCGGCCGGCGAGGTAAATGGTGCCCGCTCCCGCCAGCCGCGCCGTAAGCACGCTGTCGATGGGCATCGTCAACGCGGAATGCACGGCATTCGCCAACGTGGGCAACCGCGTGGCGAGTGTTGCGTGCCCCGCTGCCGCTTCCACCAATGCCCGGCAGAAGAGGGCCTGCTCGATGACGCTCTTAGTGGCTGCGACGGCACTTTCCTTTCCACAGCCGAGGACGAAGCCACGGTTCGCGAGGCCTTCCAGCGTCGATTTCGGCAGCGCAGTGAGGCTGAACCGCCGCGAATGACCCGCCTTCTGCAGCGCGTCGAACAACAGAATCACCTCCGCCGTGCGCCCAGAATTCGACATCGCCAGCACGGCCCAATCGTTTAAGGTGTAGTGCCGCGCCTGCAAGCCGGCGTCCGTGTGCAGGACGAGCGGCCACCCTTGACGGCGACTCTGCGCAATGGCACCCTTCGCCGGAAACAATCGACTGCTGCCCTCGCCCGTGAAGAACAGTTTCCCCGCGCTGCGGACTGGCTCGACGAGTGGCTCCACGACGCGGGGATCGAACGAGCGAATCACATCGGCAGCCTGGAGCATGTCCCGCACCAGGCCAAACTGCGAATAGGGAGCGCTTTCAGCGTGCATCAGAGTCCCTCGCGTTAACCAACGACGCCCACGGGTTGCAACCCGTGGGCTTCCGAGATTCATCTCACGTTTTCACGCGCTTGCCCGCGAGCGACGTGTACTGCGGCAGTTCGCCCACCAGCGGCGACACGTAATCGAGGAACTCCGGCGTGACGTCGATGCCGTTGTCGGCAATGTATCGATCCGGCATCGGCCGCGCATGCACGGCGACTTCATTTAACGCGATCGTGCCGAAATCAACTTTGTATTGTCTGTGCTTCATAGTCCGTTGCAGCGTGACCATCACGCCGTTGTAGCCTTTGACGGCCAACTTGACCGCCTGCCGACCGCAGGCATAGGCTTCCTGAAAGTCGAGCTTCACACCACGATCGGCCGCACACATCGGCAACGACTCCGTGATCTGAAATTCGCCGCGCCACCCGAACGCCTCGCTGATCATGCGGTGCAGCACGACGGCGACGCTGGTGCCCCCCATCGCGCCGAACTCTACGTTGCCGAACTTGTCGGTCACCTGCGACGCGCTCACCGGCGTGCCGTCAGCCGTGGTGATCCCCTCGCCGCACACGATCGACGCGAAGCCGTGCTGCTTGTGCGCTGCATCCACGGCGGCGAGAAACTTCTCGCGATCGAAATGGCGCTCGGGCAACAACAGGATGTGCGGCGCGCCGGTGGTCTTTCGCGCCAAGGCCGTCGCCGCGGGGAGCCAGCCGGCGCTGCGGCCGATGGACTGAAAGATCACGAACTGGTCGACCTTCTGCATATCGCGCGCGAGAATACCGGCCTGCAGCACACTCAGTGCCATGTAGCGGGCTGCGCTGGGATAGCCCGGCGTGTGGTCGGTGCCATAGAGATCGTTGTCAACCGTCTTGGGGACGCCCACGCCGACCATTTCGTGGCCGTTCTGCCCGGCGTATTCGACGACACGGTGGATCGTGTCCATTGTGTCGTTGCCGCCGATCATAAAGAAGTAGCGGATGTTGTGCCGCTTCAACTGCTCCAGCACGCGGGGAAAGTGCTCGTCCTTGAGCTTTAACCGGCTGGAGCCAAGGGCGCTGCCGGGAGTACTTCGCAGCCCTTTGACGGTGCGGGCGGTTTCTTTGGTGAGATCGAACAGGTCGTCGTTCAGCACGCCTTCGATGCCGAAATGCATGCCGTACACGTGGCGTATGGCTTTCGCGGTCCGCGCGGCCTCGACGATGCCGGCCAGCGACGCGTTGATGACGGACGTGGGTCCGCCGGATTGACCGACGAGGGCGTTGCCGTGGGGCATGAACTCATTCTCAGGAAGCCCAGGGATGGCTATCCCTGGGTCTTGTCTTTTCTGCGCTGAAGAGAAGAAGAGACCCAGGGATAGCCATCCCTGGGCGTCTGCGGGACAGCGCTATGATAACCGCCCGGTCCACGACAGCAATTGACGCCAGAACTGGGCGTACCAGTTTCCGACCTCGATTGCTGGTGCGCCGGGCGCCCGGGCCGTCACCCGGGCGTCGCCCCAATCGACAAACCCACCGACCCAATGCGGTGCGACGTCGGACATGAAGGCGGCCACGCGGCCGGTGTCGAAGTCATCCACGACCAGGCCCGGATAAAGCCCATCCCCGAACGCGAACAAGTCGTTGTCCAATCGGTCGACTCGAAACCGACGAATCGTCAAAAGTTGCTCGCCGCGGCGGTACAACACCTCGTTCCATCCGCCGACGAAGGGCGGATCGTCGCGCCACGGCAGTCGCTGCAGGATCGGGTGCGTGTCGCGGCCGACATTGAAGGTATTGCTGCGATCGACGTGCCCCGGCGTGAGTGCAGCCAGACGGTAGGAATTCACGCGATCGTCTCGATGATGCATCTGCACAGGAAAAATGCGGCCGAGGTCGTTGGAGTCCCATGCACCGCCCGTCCCTCCCTGGCCGCAAAACGATTCCCAGCCGCCGATCATCAAGAGTCCTGCACCTTGGTGCTGGACCGCCTCGCGAATCTGTCGTTCCACGAACTCGTCCAACTGCGTCGCCGGATAGTCACTGAAAATAAACAGCTTCCGGGGCTTTTCGACGTCCTTGCGCGAGAGCGGCACGTGGGTGGGGACGTAGTCGTAGTCCCAGCCCCACAGCGTCATCAGCCCCGCGAGATAACTCGCCGCGCCGGAGAGATCGGTGTCGCCGCAGTAGAGAATGGACATGGTGTTTTCCAGAAGCCGAGGGGTTGCAACCCCTCGGCTTCGCGCGGTACCCGCGATCAACTTTTATTCCCCAGCATGCGGTCGAGCGAGTCCGCGGTCTGAAACACCAGCGCTTCGGGCCAGTGCTGGTACGGGTGGAAGTATTCGAACGTCAGGTAGCCGCGGTAGCCGACCTGATCGAACGCGTCGAGAACGGCGGGCCAGTTGGTGGTGCCGTCGAGGAGCGGTCGGAAGGCTTCGAGTGAATGGTCGGTCCCTTTCTTCGTGAACTCCTTCAAGTGCACGTTGCGGATGCGCTGTCCGAGGAGCGGGATCCAGTGCTCGGGAAACTGGTATTCCATGATGTTGCCGGTGTCGAAGTGCACGTGTACCCATTCGCTTTGGAAGGAATCGACGAAGGCGTTCATTTCCATCGGCGTCATCAGGAAGCCGTTGAAGAAGATGTTCTCCATGTTGAGGTGCACCTTCAGCCGTTCGGCCAACGGCAAGAGCGATTGCACAGCCTCCTTGGCGCGCTGCTCGCAAACGTCGTTGCGAACCGGGTCGTAGTCGGTGCGCCAGGGGATGTGCACGGCGCCGGGCACCACCAGCAGGTTTTCGGTGCCCAGGTCGTGGGCGGCCTGCGTCATGGCGGCGGCGAGCTCCAGCCCGCGCGCGCGGCGGACCTGGTCGTTTGCCGTGAGCGGATACGGCCAGAACAGGAACGAGCACAACCCGCTGATGGCGATGCCAATTCTCTCTGCCATTCGCCGGATCGCTGTGAACTCTGTCGTTCCCGACTTTGGTGAGAGGTCGCTGTCGAGGTCGTAGTTGAGCTCGATGCCGTCAAAGCCGGCGTCTTTGGCGAGCCGGAAGCACTGCTGCAACGTCATCTTCTGCGGATAGGGAAACGCCCAGAGGTTGATGGACTTCTTCATGGAGTAGCGCTTCCCGGGAGTCGGCGTAGCCACCTGCGACCACGCGGCAGGCAAGCCCCAGGGACCGGACAAGGCGGTGGTGCCGCCGGCCGCCAACGTCGAACTCAACCAGGCGCGTCGCGAGGCGTTGAAATCAGGCATAGCTGTTCCCCCGTCAAATGGTGCGTAGCAATTCATGCGTGTACCGCGCCGCGTCTGCAGAGTGCAACCCGCGGGGTTCAATTTCAACCGTGACACATTTGCGGCCCATGCGGTATTCTGTGACGTTTGCGTTCGGAACGCTTCCGAGCGTCCGGAACGCGATTTCCCAGCGCGCGAGAGTGTCCGGCCTGCTTGGAAGCATCCCGGACACTGAAGAAAGACCTATGCGGATTCGCGATATTTACACGGCCGGACGGTTTGGCCTGTCGATCGAGATTTTCCCGCCGAAGACTCCCGACGGAGACGACGCGCTGCGGCAGACGCTTGCCGACCTGGCGCCGTACCGACCGGCGTTCATCTCGTGCACTTACGGTGCCGGCGGCTCGACCAGCAAGCGTACCGTCGAATGGTGCCGAGAGATTCAAGAGCGACACCTTCTGACCGCGACCGCTCATTTCACCTGCGTGGGCAGCACGCGTGAGCAACTGCTGGAATGGCTGCAGTTCGCCAGCGACGCCGGCGTGCGGAACATCATGGCGCTGCGCGGCGACCCCCCCGCCGGAGAGACGAACTTCCGACCGGCGGAAGGAGGACTGAAACACGCCAACGAACTGGTCAGTCTGGTTCGCGAGCGCTTTCCGCAGCTCGGCATTGGCGTGGCCGGTTACCCTGAGAAGCACCCCGAAGCGCCGAGCTTTGAGTCGGACCTGGAGCACCTTCGTCAAAAGGTGGCGGCGGGCGCCGACGCCGTGTTCACCCAGCTCTTCTACGATAACAGCCGCTTCTTCCGGTTTCGCGAAGAGGTGCAGCGGGTCGGCATCACGGTTCCGATTGTGCCGGGGATCATGCCGATCACCGAATTCGCGAGGATCAAGCGGATTTCTTCGTTGTGCGGGGCATTTATCCCGCCGGACCTGGCCCAACGGCTGGAAACGGTCCAGGAGGACAAGCGGGCGCAGCTCGAAATCGGCGTGGAGTATGCCATTGCCCAATGCCGCGAGTTGTTGGCCGAAGGCGTTCCAGGCATCCACTTCTACGTGCTGAACAAGTCCGCCGCGTGCCGATTGATATTGGATGCGTTGGGCTTCGCGCCGGCGAAAGAATCCCAGGGATAGCAATCCCTGGGATTCCACGGACCATGGACGCGCCATGTCCGCCGAACCGCTCTCCGTTGTGCTGCTGCCGGGACTGGATGGCACGGGCATTATGTTCGAGCCATTTGTGAGGCACTTGCCCCCGCAATGGGAGCCGATCATCGTTCGCTATCCGGGCGATCAGTGCCTGAGTTACGACGAGCTGCTGCCCCTTGCCCGGGCTGCCCTGCCGTCGGACCGGCCGTTCCTGCTGCTGGGCGAATCGTTCGGCGGGCCGTTGTCGATCCGACTCGCCGCGGAGCGGCCTGTCGGATTGTGCGGGCTGGTGCTGTGCGCCACGTTCGCGGGAACGTCTGCCCCGTGGCTGCCCCGATATTGCCACCGGCTGGTGCGCCCGTCCACTGTGCTGGCCTGGCAAGTGAGCGGGCGATTTGCGGCCTGGGCACGCGGCCTGTGCCCCAAGGAGGTCCGGCGGCTGTTCAATCGAGTGCGGCATCAGGTGACGATCGACGTGCTCGCCACGCGGGTGCGTGAAACGGTCCAAGTGGATGTCACGCGGGAGCTGACGGAAATCAATGTCCCTATCCTGTACCTGGCGGCGGGGAAGGACCACGTGGTTCCGAAGTCGTGCCTGCGGTTGATTCAGCAGCATCGGCCGGACGTCGACATCCACACGTTCGATGCTGCGCACTGGATTCTACAAACCCAGGGGGATGCGGTCGTACGGGCGTTAGAGCCGTTTGTGGCGCGGTGCGTGAACCGGCAGTTTTCGCCGCCGATGCTGCAAGAGGCGTCATAGTTTACGAAACCGGTAAAGTCGCTGTAATCCGCTCACGCGGGCCGGTTGCCGTCGCCGATAGTGCCCGGAATGGGAGGACAAAGTTCCCATGCCCGGGCCAATGGTGCGCGCCGAGAGTGCCGCCCCAACGTATCGCCTGTTCATCGTCATGGTGGCGCTCTGCGTTTGCGTCACCGCAGCGGGGTGCGTGCGCATTCCCCGTCACGCCATGTCCGGTCTTTGGAACCGCGGCGGGAACTGGCACTGGCCCGTCGGAGCGGACAAATCCGTCGAGATCAGCGAGCCGCCAAACGTTTCGGCCAACGTCGCGCGGAGTTCGCAGTCCGAGGAACGCAAGGCCGGACAAACGACGGCGGAGCACCGCAGCGCCGTCTCCGACGAGACACATCCTTCGCCGGACACTCCCTCTGACGACGTGCAACCTGCGATGTCAGGGGGCGATCCATTTGACGCTCTGGCTGGCATGCTGAGGGAACCGCCGCAACAGCGGATTCGCGAATTGAAAGAAGCGCTGTCCGCCGATGCCGAGCGCGAGCTGGCGGAACCGCCGCCGCCCGCGTTGCACCCGATGCGGCTGCGGGTCGATGGCCTGTTGCGAAGGGCGCAGGAACTGTTGAAAGGGGGCGAACTCAAGGAGGCCCGTCGAATGGCGCAGGTGGCCGCCGAACTGAGCGATTCGGTCTCCCTCGAGTTTCTGCCGACCGACGAACGTCCCAACGACCTCTTACGGGAAATCGACGACCAGCTTGGACACCCTGACGACGTGCTGCCCGAAGGTGACAGCCAGGAACTTCCACGGTCCGAAGTCGCCGCAGCGCCCGACGCGGATGAGCTTTCGCCGCCCGGCGGATCCGGAACGGTCGCCGCCAATGTTCCTCGGGCGATCCAGGCGTTGTACGACGAGCCGACAGACTTGCCCAGTGACACCGGCAGCGACGACGTCGAAGTCCTGCCCACGCTCACAATCATTTCGCCCGAACCGCTGACGTCTGCCGGCGATCATGCGCGCATCGCCCAACTGGCCCGGCGCGAAGCCTGGAGTGTACCGGGCGGTGAATCGGCAGTTTCCGCTCCGGAACCTGCTCCGCCGCCTCCAACGCTCGGCGAAATCGGGCCGCTGCCACGCTTCGCAGATCGCACCGTCGCGAGGGTTGCCCCGGCGGACAGCGTGCCAGTGACTTCGAGCCACGGGCTGTTCTGGACCGACTGGCTGGCCGCCGGAGCGTTGGCAGCGATTTTCGCGGTGGTCGGCCTGGCGCTCGGCATCCGACGCTGGCGCTGCGGGATTTAGCCGCAACTCCGCATTCCGGCGTTTTATGACCTAGACTTCCCACGCACTGAGTCTCCTCGCCTGGGACATAACCGTTATGGTGACGCCGGATCCGTGGAGCCGTCCGACCGTGCAGGATTTGCGGGCGGTGCTGGACAGCATCGAGAAAGTCGACTGTGACGAACAGCGGGCCCACGACCGCGTCGACCTCAACGTGCCGGCCGCTATCATCACCCGCCGCGGCAACACCGTCGACGCCATGACCCGCGAGATCAGCCGCAAGGGGATCGGCCTGTTGCACCGCGGTGCGCTGTCGCTCGGGGAAGTCACCGTCAAGATGGCCAGCGAAACCCGCGAGTACACGTACCGCGTGGAACTGGAGTGGTGCGTTCCCTGCGAAAATGGGATGTTCATCAGTGGGGGACGGTTCCTGGGCAAACCCGACACGGCAGCGGAGTGACCGCAGGCTCACGTAGGGCGGATTTCCCGTCCGCCCGGACGGATTGGAAATCCGTCCTACGCGACTTACTCGTCGCTGCGCCAACCTGTAAGACCTGAGCGGCCTCAAAGCGTCGCTTGCGTCAACCCGCAGGGTTTTCGCAGCCGGCGCCCCTGTCGTCTCATTTCGTGAATTAGCCACTAACGCACGGTCCTGCCTCGACGCGCACCGCCATGTCGTCCAACATACGGGTGCCGGCGGGAATTCGCCGAGGACATGGAATCGCTTTCTCTCACGGACTGCAGGCAAAAACGATTGCCCTGCGGTCGCGTGGGCCGTTAGAGTATGCATTCCCGCCTCGGTTTCCCGCGATTGCATCTGTCCGGCGAACGCGAGTTCTCCAAGCACGCTGTTGAGTTTCACCCCCGATTGCGGACGCCACCGCTCGTATGTCGTACTATCTGCTGACCGGCGCCACGGGTCTCCTGGGTAATTATCTTCTCCGCGACCTGCTCCTGGCCGACGTGCCGGTCGCCGTCGTGGTGCGCTCGAGCCGCCGGCAAACGGCGCGGCAGCGCATTGAGCTGCTGCTCGCCGAATGGGAAGAGCACTTTGCGCGGGTGTTTCCCCGGCCCGTCGTGCTCGAAGGGGACATCGCGGAGACCGACCTTGGGTTGGAAGCGTGCGATGTGCGCTGGGCTGCCGAAAACTGCCGCGCCGTCATCCACAACGCCGCCAGCTTGTCGTTTCAGGCGACCTCCCGCGACGGCGAGCCGTTCCGGTCGAACGAAGTCGGCACGCGCAACTTGCTGGACTTGTGTCGCTCGCTCGCCGTCCGCGAGTTGCACCACGTTTCCACGGCATACGTTGCCGGGCTGCGCCACGGCCGCGTGCTGGAGTCGGAGGTGGACGTCGGCCAGAGGCTGGGCAACGATTACGAGCGCAGCAAGCTGGCGGCGGAGATGATGGTGCACGCCGCAGACTTCATCCCGTCGCGCACCGTCTATCGTCCGGCGATCATCATCGGCGACAGCCAGACCGGCTTCACCACCACGTACCACGGCTTCTATGCCGCCCTGCAATTGGCCTACACCATCGTGAAGGCCATTCCCGCGGATGAAACGGGAAGCGTGGGCGGCTACCGCATCCGCCTGGCGCTCGACGGCAACGAGACGAAGCACCTGGTGCCCGTGGATTGGGTCTCTGCGGTGATGGCGCACATCATTCGCCATCCCCAGTGGCATGGCCGCACTTACCACCTCACGCCGCGGCATCCGGTAACGACCCGGTTGATCCGCGACGTGCTCGAGCAGTCGGTGGGCTTTTACGGCACCGAGTTTTCCGGTGCAGGCCGCCGTCCGGACGACTGCAACGACATCGAAGCCGTCTTTTACGAGCACATCCGCGTGTACGACTCGTACTGGCGGATGGACCCGGAGTTCGATCGCACGAATACCGAGGCGGCCGCGCCGCACCTGCCCTGCCCCCACGTGGACCGCTCGCTGCTCATGCGGCTGTCGCGCGTGGCGATCGAGCAGGAGTTCCCCACCCCGAGCAAAAAGCCGGTCGAACTCGATTTCGACGCTCAGGAGGTCCTGCAGCCCTGGCTCGAACGCGGCGCGCAACTGACGCTGCGGCAGCCGCGCGAACGGGCTTTGGCGTTGGACGTGCGCGGCCCCGGCGGCGGCCAGTGGCAATTGCTGATCCACAACGGCCAAATTATCGGCGCCGAAACCGGCATCCATGCCGAGCACTCCGCCGTCTGCCGGATCGAAGCGGCTACGCTGGCCGACTTGGCGCGCGGCAAACAGTCGTTGGATGACGCTCTCGCGCACGGCCAGCTCGAATTCGTTGGCAATGGTTTGAGCGCGCGCGAGTACACGACGCTGCTCGACCAGCTTCTCGGCGTCGAAGTGGCTTGAACGCTCGCCCCACGCGCGGGCAAACCTTAGATCGCCAGCTTCTTCCGCTTGGCGCGGCGGGCCTTGTGGCTCGCCGGACGCTTACCGTGATTGGCGCGATTCACTTTCCGCTGATTCTTGGGCACGACTGCGTCTTTCCAAAGGGCACAGAAGCCCGGCGTTTTCCGAGATGCCAGGCTTTGCGATTTAACGCCGAGCTTTGTCACAGAATACCCCACACAACCATCGCCGCCAAGGTTCCCCTTGCCACGACGAGCCGGTTGCGTTGTAAGCGTTATGCGGCCTCCGGGTGTTTGGGGAGGGCTTTGGCGATAGGGCTGAGGTGGAGTTTGCCGTAGGTGCCTTCGCGGCGAGGAGGGTGGCGTAGGTGGCGTG
>Ga0073934_10005113_pt1 | contig 20776 bp, 17 predicted proteins | sample LarsenN4metaG_FD_76834 | JGI IMG/M metagenome (GOLD analysis project Ga0073934, IMG submission 76834) | Hot spring sediment bacterial and archeal communities from British Columbia, Canada, to study Microbial Dark Matter (Phase II) - Larsen... ...
AGATAGGAGCGCTCGGAGCTGTACCAGGGGTCCTGGAAGTCCAGCACGAAGGGAATTCCGAAGGCACGCTCAAACACGGGACCGAGCGTCATCAGGGGAAATGCCGTCGTGGAGAAGTAGACCAGATCGAAGGGGGACTCTTTCAGCAGACGCATGCCGGCTGCGCGGAGTGCTGGCAGCCCCCGGATGCCGACGGCATTCACCCTGGCGGCTCTGGTGAGCAGATTCGGCCTGGAGCGAACGCGTTCGATGCGAATATCGGTCGGGACGGATTCCAGGAGCCTCTGGTCGGCCGGATGTTGCGTGGACTCGTGTTCAAAACAGAGGACGGTCGGCTCAAAGCCGTATTGACGGTAGTACGGGAGGCTCAGCCGCACGCGGTGCATGTCGACGGCGTTTGTCGGCGGAAAGTGAGCAGTGACAATCAACAGCCGCCGCATGTCGGCTCCGTCAGGGGGTTGGGCGTCGCCACGAGATGGCAAATCTCCGGCTCGCTGCGGCCGTCAGGGGGAGCCCCGGTCTCCAGCACCGTGACGGAGTACGACCGCGCTGCAAGGAAGCTGGTGACTTCGGTTGTCAGGGTCCGGGAATGCGCTTCGACAAACAGCCGCGGACGGTGCCGCTCCAGGGTGCGTGTGGCGCCGCGGAGCGCGAGGAGCTCAGCGCCCTCGATGTCGAGTTTGATGAGATGGACGTGGGTGATCCCGGACGTCTCGCAGAAGGAGTCGATGGACACGACCGGGACGTGAATCTGCATCGCCCCCCGGCGGTCTGACTGGAAGTCGCTGGTTTCGAGCTTGCCCATGCTGGTTTCAGGCATGAGGTGAAACTGGGCGGTGCCCTCGCGATCGCCAACCGCGCATTCGGCGACTTCAAATTGCGCCAAAGCGGCATTCAGCTCGATCATCCGCCGAATGCGCTCGATGTTGGCCGGCAATGGTTCAAATATGACGACCTTCGACGCGCCGGCGCGCGCCATCACGCCGGCGACATACCCCCGCCACCCGCCAATGTCGAAGCAGATGCTGCCGGGATCGACGGCGGCAGCAATGGCCTGCACGAAGCTCAGTTCGTAGGTGCCGGTCCAGATGCCCTTGTCCTGAGGCAGAACAATCGGAAACAACAGCCCGGCTGCGGGGCCGGCGTCAATCCGGTGCACGAACTCGTGGTCCGTCAGGAGATGCTTCAGCAGCGCGCGCTGGCACCAGGCCAGCAGTGGGATGCGCTTGATGCTGGCGCGAACCTCCCAGGGGACCAGTCGAATGCTGTGGCTCACCGCCGCGCGGCACGCGGCGAGAATCTGACTGTGAGACTTGTGTTGAACGCCGGTCATGCGGAGAGCCGCCTCATCAGTTCAGGATGTCGTGCCTCGAGCCGTTGCAGCAACCCGCTGGTGAGGTCGCTCATGACGCGCTCGAGATTCGCCTCGGATTGCGCAAAGGACCGGGCCTTGGCGGCGTGCTCGCGGAGTTGCTGCGGGTTGTTGTACAGCTCGAGGAGGACCAACCGCAGGTCGTGCACGTCTCCAGCTCGAAAGCACACGCCCCCGCCGGAGCGCGTGATCACGCGCCGCAAACCGGGAAGATCGCTGCTGACAACCGCCAGCCCGGCCATGTGATAATCAAACATCTTGTTGGAGACTGTCAGGTCATGATTGCGGCAAGTCGGCCGCTCGAGGCACAGGCCGACCTGGAATGGGGACGCCTCCCAGACGGCAAGCTCCGGCCGATAGGGGGGGTGAAATGTCACCCGCGGGGAAAGCCCCAGTCGCTCAATGTCCTGTCTAAGCTGCCGCCCGCCATCTGCCGGCAGCCCCCCCTGGAGATGGAGATGGATGTCCTCCGGCAGATGCGGCATGGCCGCGAGCACATCGCTGAGCCCGCGTTCCCCCACATTGACGACGCTGTTTCGCCAGTAGAGGTTGAATCCCGGCTGCTTTGGTTGCAGGTCATCGACTCGGCTCGGAACGTTGTAAAGCGGTAGAACGCCATCGAGTCCATAATCGCGCTCGAGCGATTCGGCGACCTCGGGGCTGCTGGCCGTGATCAGGAGGCAATCCGGAAGGCACTTGCGCTGGATCTCGTCGATCAGTCGCCGTTCCACGGGGTTTTGGCCGGATCCCATGTCGGCATGATATTCCATGCTGTCAAACAAGAGCTGAGCGCCATGCCGCCTGGCGGCATGCCAGGCCGGCAACAACGTATCGATATTGTGGGCGAAGTAGATGTCCGCCGGCGAATTCTTCAACACGCCGCCCATCCGGGGGATCCCGGAATTGAGGGCGGCGTTGCACGGAACACCCACAAGCGCGTACGTCACCCTGGCGACACGGCCGGCAAGGCGGTTGGCCGCCACGGCCCAAAGGCCGTCGGACCTGTGAGGCACGCCCAACGTGGTCCATTCCAGGCGGGGGATGTTGTCGAGTGCGGCGACGGCCACCCGGGACGTCCCGCGCGGGGCCGCGTCGACGAAGTGGATCTGGCAGCGACCGAGCGACGACAGCGCAGCGGCGTGACGCGGGGCCCGGGGCTCGCGGTGCGCGGCGTACGACGTACAGACGCAAATCCGTAGCGGCGCCCCGGCATCGAGCCGTCCGCTGGTCCTTCGCGATCGCGCTCCTAACGTCGTCAAACGGTCGCCTCCAGAATACTCGCAATTCGCTCGGCCGCGCGACCGTCGCCATACGGGTTGGCCAACTGGCTTCGGCGGCAATACTCGTCGGCGTCCGACAGGAGAATCTCGGCCTCCTGCAGAATTCGGTCTGGATCGGTTCCCACCAACCGGCAAGTTCCCGCTTCCACGCCCTCGGGGCGTTCGGTGGTGTTGCGCGTGACCAGAACCGGCTTGCCCAAACAGGGAGCCTCCTCCTGCACGCCGCCCGAATCGCTGATCAGGAATCGGCACCGCCCCATCAGCCAGACAAAGTCGTGGTAATCAGCCGGTTCTGTGAGTGCGATGCGCGGGCAATCGGCAAGGCGTTCTCGAACCGGACCACGAACAGCCGGATTCAGATGAACCGGAAAAAGCACCCCGACATCCGGCCGCCGCGCGACGAGCCGTTGCAGCGCCTCGCAAACGCGCTCGAGGCCTCCGCCAAACGATTCGCGGCGATGCCCCGTCACCAGCACAAATGGCGTGCGGCCTCCGTTCAAGTACGCGTCGGCAAAGTCCGCGGGGATGCCCAGGCGTTGGGCGATGTCGTGGTGATCTGTGTTCCGCTCGTTCACCCGGTCGTACATCCACCGCAAGGCATCCACGACCGGATTCCCGGTCACATGGCAATGTTCCTCTGGAATCCCCTCCGCCAGCAGGTTGTTGCGGCTCCACTCCGTGGGCGCGAAGTGCCAGCGGCAGAGCGGGGCAACGAGCCGTCGGTTCATCTCCTCCGGCCACGGCGACTGCAGGTTCCCGGTCCGCAGGCCGGCTTCGACGTGCCCCACCGGGATGCCGTGGTAAAACGCAGCAAGTCCCGTCGACAGCACGGTGGTGGTATCTCCCTGGACCAGAACAGCCGCGGGCCGACGTTCGCTCAAATAGGCTCCAATGCGCGAGATGGCACGGCTGGTGAGCTCGGTCAGCGTCTGTCCTGGCTGCATCAGATCCAGATCGTCGTCCGGCGTCAGGCCGAATGCCGCCAGCGCCTGATCCAGCATCTGTCGATGCTGTCCGGTCGAGAGCAGCACAGGCCGAAGTCGTTGGCTTCGGCGAAGCGCCACATAAACCGGCGCCATCTTCACAACTTCAGGCCGCGTCCCCACAACCAGGCACACGTCGCGCGACTCTGCACTGTTACTCAAGCTGGTCATTTCCTGACGCAGTCAGCCCCGCGTTTAGATCAATCGACAGCCCAGACGCTCACGATGCGGTCGCACCGCCTCTAATCGCGCTGCACACGAATCCACGACACGACCCGCAAAGCCTGCAACCGGCGATCGCAGGGCGTTCCTGCTTTGCCCGGGGCACACTGCGCTTCGACCTGGCGAGCTTCCTGCTGACATCGGATCGGCCGCACACGGGGAGGTAATTCGCGAACCTCCGCAGGCTCGCGCTCGTTCGTCAAGGGCGCCACGCAGAGCGTCGCGAACGCTGGGGAAGGGCCGTCAACCACAAAACCGCACGAGCCTAGAATCTGCGGCCAAGGATGCAATGCGCGGGCGCCGTACGACATCGTTCAGAGACGAAAGGTAGATCACGGACAAAAATGCCGTTGTGGCGGGACGACGACCGCGACGGGCAGATCGTCAGCTGCCTTGTCGTCGCATTGTAGCTAACGGGCTGAAAGTCAGCGGCGTCCAGCTCTCTGACGACGTCCTCATCGCGAAACCCGTACGCCGCGCCGCTGCCATTCAGCTCCACGATCACCGCCTGAAGCGTCGGGGAGTGCAGAGTTTCGCGCCCGCCGCGGAGAACCTCGACCTCGAAGCCCTCCACGTCGAGTTTGATCAGCGTCGGCGTCCCCCCCGCGGTCGGGCAGACGTCATCGAGCCGCTCAACGGGGACGTGCGTGGCCTCTCCAGGATGCGTTTCTCCAGGCGCGAGCGCGCGGTTCTGTGTGTCTAATGCTGTCGTAAAGGCCAGCGAGCCCGGTCGACTTCCAAGGGCGACGTTCAGGCAGTCGACGCGAGACGTCAGCCGATTCAGCAGCACGTGATCCTGGAGTCGCTCGAACGTCGTCCGTACCGGCTCGACGGCAATACCCCGCGCGCCCGCGGCACCGCAGGCGAGCAATGTATAGGCGCCGGAATTGGCGCCGACGTCGACAAACAGGTCGTCGGGTCGCAGAAAGTGCAGCGCAAACGCCATATCCTCAAATTCATGCAAACCACAATAGAGATTCCCGGTAATGCCGGATTCTCCGCGGTGTACCAGAAGCCGCACATCATTGATCCAGGGAACGACCAGGGGGCAGCCGGGAAAAAGTCGGCAGTGCAACTGCCAGCGGACGAAGCGAGCGACCGCGCTCAGTTGCCGTCCATGATTGAACGGGTGCTGCCAGACAAACTTCAGCGTCGAGTATAAGGACATGCAATTGGGGGTTGCGCGTGTGCGGACGGCCGTCAGCTGGCGACGAGCTCGCGGGAATCGGCCAGGGCTTCCAGGGCCGCCAGCGCTCCAGCGGAGTCGCCCACTTCAACCTGGTGGTACTGGTCGGCCGGCAGCCGGCTGGTACAGAGCATGTGCACGTCGGACGACTTCGGGCCGATGTACACCACGGCTTTGCCCGAGTCCAGACAGCCATAAACCTTCGACGGCATCACAAAACCAGAGAACTCATTGCGAAGCGTGATCAGATGAGCGTGAGGCGTCACGAGCAGCGACGCCAGCCGCTCCAGCGGGACGGGCGTTGTGACGACCACGGGGACATTGGCCTCTCGCAAGCGGGCGGCCAGCGCCGCTGCGCCGCTGCCCACCGCGTTCAGCCACAGCAGGACACGACCTGTACCCTCCTTATGGTGCCGGATGTAGGCGTGCGCAAAGGTGTCGACGTCGTGAGCGACGCCAAGATTCCCCGAATACAACAGAACCACCTGGTTCGCCAGCTCGAAGGGTGGATCCAATGGTTGCGTCGTCTCGTCAATGGCGACCGGGGCTGGGTCGCGCTTGAGTCGGATTCGTTCAGGGGAGAGGCCCGCTTCGAGCAGCCGCTGCCGTTGGTCCTCCCCAAGCACTTCCAGGACAGAGACTCGCCGTCGCCAGAACAGCGTGACGGCATACAGACAGCGCAGCGCCAACGGGACGCGCCGGCATGCCGCCATCAGGCATTCCGGATAAAAGTCAGTAATGCGATAGATCACCCGGCAGCCGAACAGGCGGCCCAAGGGGGCCACCCAATGCACCATGAACGGCGGGCTGCCCGTAAAGACGATTTCATCCGTCCAGGGAAACCTTGGAGTCAGTCGGAACAGGAGGCGGAGATTGACCAGCAGCGTCCACCAGCACCGGTGCAGCAGGCGGGTTTTGTCGTACGCCCGGACCTTCAGTCTCCGAATGGTCAGCCGGCCGCTGCCGCAGTGCTCGATCTCGCGCGAGGATTGCCGGGACGAGAAGCCGACCAAGAGGACATCCTGTCCCTGATCCGCCCGCTCCCGGGCAAACTGCAGGCTGTACTGGCCAACCGCGCCGAAGTCGGGCGGCAGCCAGTCACAGATGTAGATGCAGCGCGTGCCGGTTGGCAGGGGAGCGTCCTCGTGGCCGTCAAGGGGCAGAGAGGGGCCCCGCGAAATGCTCAGCGGGGCCGGCGAACGTGGCCCGCTGCCGCCGTTACTGCTGGATCGCCACGTGACTGTGGAACTCACTCTCGATCCAGTCGTACGTCTGGCGCATGCCGTCCACAAGACTGATGGACGGCTCCCAGCCGAGATAGCCGCGGATCTTCGTGTTGTCGCTGTTGCGGCCCATCACTCCCTTGGGAGCGTCGAGCTGGTAGTGGCGCTCGAGCGTGACGCCGGCGAACGACTCGACCATGTCGACCAACTGGTTGATGGAGACCAGCTCGCTCGAGCCGAGATTGATGGGCTCGGTGATGCTGCTGTCCATGATGCGCCGAATGCCCTCGATGCAGTCATCGATGTACATGAAGCTGCGGGTCTGCTCGCCATTGCCCCAGATGTCGATGTGGTGCCGCCCGCTCGCGACGGCCTCAATGACCTTGCGGCAAATGGCGGCGGGCGCCTTTTCCCGGCCGCCGCGCCAGGTGCCGTGCGGGCCATAGACGTTATGAAACCGCGCGACGCGGGTCGTCATGCCGAAGTCTTCGGAGAAGTGCCGGCACATCCTCTCGGAGAACAGCTTCTCCCAGCCGTAGCCGTCCTCGGGCATGGCCGGGTAGGCGTCCTCTTCCTTGAGCGGAGTCACCTCATACGACCGCTGCTTGTCGGCATTGTAGACGCAGGCCGAACTCGCGAAGAAGTAGCGGCTCACTTTGGCTTCGCGAGCAGCCATCAGCAGGTGCGTGTTGATGAGCACGGACAGCATGCACAGCGCTTTGTTGTTCTCGATGAAGCCCATGCCGCCCATGTCGGCGGCCAGGTTGTAGACGTCGTCCGCGCCGCGACAGGCGTCCCGGCAGGCGGCGAGGTCTTTGAGGTCCGCGACGCGATTGTCAGCCCCTTCGTGCACCTGGTACCAGTCGTCCAGGGGTTTGATGTCGACGCAGACCACACGCCCCACCCGCGGATCCTGCAGCAGCGCCCTGGCCAGATGACCGCCAATGAACCCGCCGCCGCCCGCCACGAGAACCTTCCGCTTCAGCATTGCTTGCCTTCCACAAGATGATTCAGGACCAGATCCGCATCGGTCAACAGATTAGCGCGCCGTCAGCGAACCGACGGCCGAGTCTTCCTCCGCGATGTGACGTTGCCCATCCGCGGTCTCTTCGTTTTCTGCATATTCCTGCCCGTAGCCATAGCCATAACCGTAGCCATAACCGTAACCGTAGCCATAGCCCTTGACCTGGCGAGCAAGATCGCCGTGGATGACGACCCCCAGCAGGTTGGCGTGCACGGACCGCAACCGCTCGGCGGCTGCCAGGGCCGCCTGACGCAGGTGCCGCCGCGCTCGAACCAGCATCAGCACACCGTCAACGGCGGCGGCAATCACGCTGGCATCCGTCACCGGCAGGAGGGGAGGAGAGTCGATCAGGACGAAGTCAAACTTGTCCCGCACCACCTCCAGCAACTGACGGAATTGAACCGAGCTCAGCAGCTCGGAGGGATTGAAGGGCCGCGGACCGCCGGGCAGCAAGGACAGGTTCGGGACTTCCGTCGCCTGAATGCAATCCGCCAGGTCCGCTTCACCGTTCAGAACCGAGGCCAACCCCGCTTCGGTCTCAAAGCCGAAGAGTTTTGCGGCCCGCGGTCTGCGAAGGTCGGCCTCGATGACGAGGACGGTTTTCCCCGATTGGGCAATCGTGACGGCGAGATTGCCCGTCAGCGTGGTCTTGCCGTCACCGGCGAGCGGGCTGGTGACCTGCAGGACACGATGAGGCTTTTCGTCGTTCTGCTGACTGAAGTAGAGGGAGGTCCGCACGCCCCGATAGGCTTCGGCCAGCAGCGATTTGGGCTTGTGATAGGCGATCAGGCTGGGGTGCAGCCGTGAACTCGGGAAGGCCGGCTGGTGCTTTCGCTGCTCCGGATAGTGCCCTACGACCGGGACGCCCATCTGGCGAGCGAGATCGTCGAAATTGCGAAAGTCGCGGTAGGACAACTCCAGCACGGACGCCACGCCAAAGCCAGTGGCGAAGCCGAGCAGAACGGCCAGCACCATGGACGTGCTCAGCTTGGGCAGGACCTGCACGCCCAGCGTGGGCTCATTGATGACCTGCGCATACGTCCCACCCACATCCTTGAGCAGGTTGACTTCGTCGAGCCGTTTGACGACCCCGTCGAACAGTTGTTGAATGCGGGCAATGTCGGACATCAGCGAGACCCGCTCGCTGGCCTGTTCGTTCAGCTTCTTGGCCTCGTTGAACTCCGAAGCGAACAGTTGATTCAGGTCCGCCTCCTGCCTGACCAGCACAGCGTACTCCTGCTTGAGCGAGTCGAAATACTGCTGGAACAAATCCGGCTCGTCGTCCCCCGTCCCGGCGGACTCGCTTCTCTGCTCCGCCGCCTTGGCAAGCGCCCTCAGGATCTCCAGCCGACCCTGCAGGGCCAGCAGCTTGGGATGCCGGGCGCCGTACTTCTCCCGCGCGAGCTGTTCTTCCACTTCGAGCTCGGTGATTTGTGCCGCCAGATCGCGGGGACTGCCGTCGACCGGCGCGGTGCGCGCCTGCGACGTCGACAGATGTCCGGCCAGTTGAATGAGCGCTTCGCGCGGCAAACCCCGCTGTTCTGCCTCGGCGATGGCATCAATCTGGGACTTGAGTTCGGTCTTGCGAATCATCAGTGCGCCGCGCGCCTGCTCGATCTCCCGCAAGCGCTGCTGGTGAACGTTCGTGACGACGTCCCCCTCCCGGATCAGCAAGGGGTCCTCGCCCAGATTCTTCAGCTCCATTTTCTTTTCGTTGAGCTTCGCCAGGAGGTCGTTATTGGCACCCTGGATGAGGCTCAGCATCTCTTCGCCGACCTTGGAGCGCGACTCCTTGAGGTGTTCCTGATAGCCCGCGATCACCAGCGACAGAATCTGCGAACATTCCAGCGGATCCAGGCCGCGAAAGCGAAGTTCGAGGACGTCCGGCGCGAGATTGTCGTTGTTGGCCCGTGCCTGACCCAGCGACAACCCCTCGGCAATGGCCGACGCCGGGTCCGCGCTGGCCGCCAGGCTGCGAATGTCGGCGAGTTCCGGAGTCTGGACCGCCCGTTTGAGAACCAGCGGGCTGCGGATCAGGTACATTTGCTTGGCGAGATTGTTTTCCGACTCCCACATGTAGTCCAGTCCCTCAACCGGCAGGGACGATTTCCTGTCGTCGGTGATCAACAACGTGGCAACCGATTCGTAGACTCTCGGTTGTCGAACGTAATGCAGGTAGCCGAGACCGGCGCCGATCAGGCAGAACAGCAGGATCAGTAGCTTGTGACGGGCCAGGACCTGCAGCGGATCATACGTCGTTTGGTCAACGGTCGATTCGACGTCAGTGGCGGACATGGTGGCGTGCTACTCGCTGTGAGAGGCTTGGTCGAACGCGCAGCGATCTCAGCCGGAGACGGTCGTCGCAATTCCGGTTGGTCGCGTTCAGGCTGGCCCGCCTGCAGGTTTCCGCCCACGGCGCTCCGGAGAATTGTTCGACATTTCGCCGGCGCCGGTGGTTTACCGGACTGGCTCCAATTCCCAATCGTCTGCCGAGAGCGAAACGCCTTGCTGCATGAAATCGAGGTAGATCGCAAACTGCGTCCCCTTGCGGACGCGGGTGATCCGCCCCGTCATGCCCTTGAAGGGTCCGGACTTCACCCGGACTTGAGTGCCGACGGTCATTCGCGAAGTCACCTCGACCGGTGCTCCCGAGTCGAGCAGTCGCTGAATGTCCCGCAACTGGTGCAGGAACCGCGTGGCATCTGGAATGGCCAGATAACGAGCGACTTCCCCCGTGCAGACGGCGCGATAGCGGTCCTCGTCGTCGCCACAGAGAAACACATAATTGGGAAACAGAGGGAGATAAGCACGCCGCGGGGCGCCACGGGCGGTGCGATGCGTCTTCATGACCATCGGACAACAAAAATGACGGTCCGCCGCCAGCAGCTTCCGCATCAACATCTTCTCACGGCGGGGAAGCGTATAGAGCGCCCACCAACTGCGGTTCGGGTCCGGCTGCTCCTCCCGCCAACCGTTCTCATCCAGTAGGTCGTTCCCTGCGTTAGGTCCGAGCAGATCGGTCGGCCAGACATAGGTCTCTTTGGCGAGGAGAGGCATGGCGCTGGTTGTTCCTGTCGGTCCATCTTGGCGCACACTTCGTGCCGGTCGGTGTGCGCCCCGATTGTGATTCAAGTCGTGTTGTAGACAACATTTGCGCCCTCCTGGCAGCTTCCGTCGAGAATCCAGCTCCGTGACCTCGCGGACTCTCGTACTGCTACGATAGGCGTCGTCAGCGGGGCCCGTCAAGCAGCATGTCGGTCCGCCGCGGCGTCTGCAGGCAAGTCTCTCCTTGTCGTTTCGATTCGTCCGTATGCGGCCAATCGGGCCGAGCTGTTGCCAAAACGCAACAGGGGGGATCGCCCCCCTTGATGGCGGGCGATTCGTGCACATCGGGAGCACGCCCGTCACTGGTTGGAGATCGTGAAATCGACGGGACGGCCGGCCGATCAACTCTTGATGAACTCCCTGATTCCGGACTCTTCCAAGGTGTGCTCCAGGTCGTTTTCGCGTTGAACTTCTTACATCCGACAAGGCACACTGAATCCGGATGGGAGGTCTTTCTTCGCTTGGGCTCCTGCCGGCCTGGGTCGCAGACAATTGACCCAGGCGGCGTGTGTGCTGGAGACGGAGCTGGTGACTCCCCGAACCACAGGCCGAATCTCGGGCACAGCACATTTCAAGCCGTCCTGGCCGAGGCGCTGTCGAGGCAAACGACGTCCGAACTGCCACAGGTCCTTCTGATCGGAGCAGGGTTGCATGGAGCGCGATCGCGAAGCGGCGAGGACGCGCCCTGAGATCAGCGCAAAGATTCTCCCGGTTCGCCCAACGCAGATGGCCGGGGGGATGCGGCGATGGTGTCTGCTGCGGGGAGGCGGCGACGTCAGCAGTCCCGGTCACGCCGGGCGCCCCCGTTCCTCGCGCTGATCCCGATGGGGAGCCGCAGGCGTCTGGATAGCGGGCCTGGGGTTTCCCCCGCCGTAGATCAAGGCCAGCTCCGCTTCCAGGTAGTGAATGCGAGTCGCCAGGCGATGCAGAATCTGCCGATTGATTGCCCGCGCCTGGTCACGGTCGGCGGCCACCATTTTTGCGCGCAGCTGGCCAATCTGGTCATCCACGGGAGTGAGAGTTGTCGCGAGCATCGGGCATCGATCTCCTTATGGCCCGGTCGAATTCGGCTTCCTGGGCGGCTGAGATTTCACTGGTCCGCTTTTGATTGTTCGAGCGCGCAACGGTCGGGTGCATTGTTTCGCTGTTCAATTTCAACGCAAGCTGCACCGATCCGACCGAGCGGTCTTCGAGCCTCCCTGAACGGGGTTGAACTCAGGTATGCCAACCTGAGTCGCCTGGTTTGGCTCGCAAAGCGTGGGTGGCTTTCCGGCTTCGGCGAAATGCCGCTTTGTGGTGAAGCGTTGAAGCAAGGCGTCTCCCTCCATGCGGACGAGCGGTTGCGTTGATTCTCGCAGCAACCCCCGTGCCATGCGGTTGCGCTCCGCCTTGGCCTGTGAACGGTGATGCGTTTGGGGAGGGCGCACGGACGATGCGCAACGCCATCCTGCTGGCCAATGGCTGATCCCCGAAGACGGATGGCCGCCATCGGGCTCGGCCCGGTGCTTCCGTCAACGCCGGGAGGAGTCCGGTCAAGAGTGCCAACAGCGGCAGGGCGCGCGGAGCAACACCTGCCCGCAACGACTCTGGCAACGCCCTCGTAGGCGGCGCACAGAGAGCAGGTGGGAGCAAGAGACCTATGGTGGGCAATCCTTCGTTTCCCTCTTTGTCCGTGTTTTCCAGCACCCCGTTATGGAGCCGCTGCGATAAAATAGGGGCGAATTCGCACCTGGAGGCCTTCCCATGTCGGAACTGATTCAGCAGGAGGATCATGGGCCGGCGATTGTCGGCGTGCTGCTTCGTCGTGCGGAACGCCGAAATGCGTTGTCAGTCGAGCTTCTGGAAGCCTTGTGCGCCACGGTGGAGAGGTTGGCGGCAACCCAGTCTTGCCGGGTGCTGATCCTGCGGGGGGACGGGCCCGTGTTCTCCGCTGGTCTGGATCTTTGTGAAGCCATGGAGGAGACGCTCGTCGAGCGATCCGCGGGTGCGGTGGATCGGGCGTTGAATCTGCTCCGGGACTCGCGGTTGGTGACCATTGCCGCGGTGCACGGGGGGGCGTTCGCCGGAGGAGCGGGGCTGATGGCTGCCTGCGATCTTGCCATCGCAGCGGAGAACGCGCGGATCGGGTTTCCAGAGGTCCGGCGCGGTTTGGTTCCGGCATTGATCTGCGGCGTGCTGCGCACCAAGGTTCGAGACGGAGACCTCCGAGACCTGTTTCTGACGGGGGAAGCCGTCACGGCCGAGCGGGCCCGGCAATTGGGACTCGTTCAACGGGTCGTTCCCTCGGAGAGCCTGTTGGAGGAGTCGCTTCAGGTGGCCAGGTCGATCGTCGCCGGGGGGCCGGAAGCGATCCGTGCGACGAAGCAGCTTCTCGCCAGCGAGTTCGCGGCCCCGCCGGAGGTTTTGCCGCGGTCGCTGAGAGACTGGCACCTCAGATTCCGCCGGAGCGACGAGGCGCGTGAGGGACTAAGGGCCTTCCTGGAGAAACGCGCTCCCAACTGGGACCTGGCGAGGCAGCCATGACCTCTGTTGAGTCTCGCGACCAGCGCGAAGCGGAACGGGCGCGGCAAGTGCGCCAGGCCGAGGACTTGCTGAGCACGTTGCCGCAGCAGTTGGGGGTTGGGAAAGGACTGTTTTGGGGAAAGTTCGTCGCTGACTGGATCTTTCCCTACCCGCAGCTGACGGCGGACCAGCAGGCCGACGTGGAGCAGGCGGTGGCTGAGGTCGCCGGTTTTTGCGATGAGCATCTCGATCCCGCTCAAATCGATCGAAAGGCGGACATCCCCCGCGTGGTGATCGACGGTCTGGCCCGGCTTGGCGTGTTGGGGATGACCGCCCCGCCCGAGTTCGGCGGCCGCGGATTCACGCAGATGCAATACGGGCGAGTTCTCGAAGCCCTGGGCGGACGCTGCAGCTCGACATCCATTTTCGTCAATGCGCACCACTCGATCGGCATGCGGGCCCTGCTGCTCTTTGGGACCGATGAACAAAAACGTCGTTGGCTGCCCGATCTTGTTTCAGGTCGCAAACTGGCGGCCTTTGCCCTGACGGAACCGGAGGCCGGTTCCGATGCGGCCAACGTGCAGACGCAGGCGGCTCCATCCGCCGACGGCAGCCACTACCTGCTCACGGGGCAGAAGCGTTACATCACCAACGGATCGATCGCCGACATGCTGACGGTCATGGCCCGGACTCCGCTGCCGGGACGAGACGAGACGGCGATCACCGCCTTCCTGGTGACGCCCGACATGCCCGGCTTTCGGGTCGTTGAGCCCCGGATGGAAAAGCTGGGAATCCGCGGGACGGCGACTGCCCGGCTCGCGTTTGAGAACATGCCGGTCCCGCGGGAGAACATTCTGGGGCCGGTCGGCAAGGGGCTGAAGGTTGCGCTGACTGTGCTGGATTTCGGACGGACCACATTCGGCGCCTGTTGCACGGGGGCTGCGAAGACCTGCTTGCGACTGGCGCGCGACCATGCCCGAACGCGTCGCCAGTTTGGCCGGCCTTTGGCGGACTTCGAGCTTGTCCAGAAAAAGCTGGCCAGAATGTCCGCCTGGACCTATGCAATGGAGGCCATGACCACCGTGACCGCCGGGCTGATCGACCGCGGACTGGAAGACTACATGCTGGAAACCGCCATGCTGAAGGTCTGGAGCACGGAGCGGTTATGGACGATCGTCAACGATGCCTTTCAGGTTTTCGGCGGTGCCGCCTATTTCACCGACCAGCCGCTGGAGCGGATGCTCCGCGACCATCGCATCAACCAGATCGGCGAGGGGGCCAATGAGGTGCTGCTGTCATTCATCGCCCTCACCGGACTGCGCGGACCTGGCCTGAGGCTGAAGGCGGTTGCCGAGGCCGCGACGCATCCGTGGCACGGACTGGCAGTCCTCCCGCGCTTCGCTGCCGAGGAGCTGCGGCGGTGGTTTCTGCGCCCCACTGTCCCGACGCGTGCGGCGCTGCTGCAACCGTGGGCGAAGCGTCTCGGCCGGCGAATTGGACGGTTCGGACGGGCCGTGGAACGGACGCTGCTGCGACATCGGGAGCAGGTGTTGGAGCGGCAACTCGAGCAGGAACGGCTTGCCTGGGCTGCCATGGAGCTGTTTGCCTCGGCCTGCGTCCTCAGCCGATTGGACGCCGAACTGCAGGCGAATCCCGCGCAGCCGCGCTCGGTCCCCTGGGCCTTTCTCAGTGCCTCGCTCCGGGAAATGGACCGTTGGTTGGCGGGTCTGGGTGACGGGACCGATCAGGCCTTCCTGGAAGCGGGTCGTGAGCCGCCAGGCTGAAGGCGAAACGTCACGCCGTCTCGACGCTGGCCGCGTCCTGCAACCCCAAGTCGACGATCGCCTGTTCGCGGATCTTGTATTTCTGGATCTTGCCGGTGACGGTGATGGGAAAGTGGTCCACGAACTTCCAGTAGTGGGGCACCTTGAAATGGGCCAGGCGCGCCCGGCAGAATTCGCGGAGCTCCTCTTCCGTGGTCGTACAGCCAGCGCGCAGCTTCACCCAGGCCAGGACTTCCTCTCCGAGTCGACGGTCGGGAACGCCGACCACCTGCGCTTCCTCCACCGCGGCATGTTCGTAAAGCCGCTCTTCCACTTCGCGGGGGTAGATGTTCTCTCCTCCCCGAATGATCAGATCCCGCAATCGTCCGGTGATGTGGTAGTAACCGTTGGGCAGCCGCACGCCGAGGTCGCCCGTGTGCAGCCAGCCGGCGGCGTCGATCACTTCGGCCGTCTGTTCCGGAAGATTGTAGTACCCGAGCATGACCCCATGTCCGCGGGCGCACAGCTCCCCCGGCTGATTGTCTCCGAGATCGCATCCGGTGGCGACGTCCACGATCTTGGCCTCGACGCCCGGGATCGGTCGGCCGACGCTGCCGACGCGCAACTCGAGGGGGTCGTTCGTGCACGTCTGCGTGATGAGAGGGGAGGCTTCCGTCTGGCCGTAGCCGATGGTGATTTCCGCAGCTCCCATGTCCTGCACGACGCGCTTCATCAGTTCAATCGGGCAGGGGCTGCCGGCCATGATCCCGGTCCGCAGCGACGACAGATCGCGCTGCGGATAGTCCGGATGCTCCAGTTGAGCGATGAACATGGTGGGGACGCCGTACAGGGCCGTCGCGCGCTCCGCCTCGATGGCCTGCAGCGTGAGTCCGGCATCGAACGATTCCGCGGGAAAGACCATCGTTGCCCCATGCACGAGACAGCACAGCGTCCCCAGCACGCAGCCGAAACAGTGGTAGAGCGGGACCGGCAGACAGACCCGATCGCGATGGTCCAATCGCTGAGCCTGCCCGCCATAGTAGGCGTTGAGCAGGATATTCCGATGCGACAGCATGGCCCCTTTGGGACGTCCCGTGGTCCCGGACGTGTACTGGATGTTGACCGGGTCGTTCGGACGAACAGCCGTCTCAATCGCCGCGAGGGTCTTCTCCGGGACATCCTCCGCCTGTTCCAGCAGCTCCTCCCAACGGAGCATCCCAGACAGGGCTGTCCCCCGGAGGGCGACCACCGTTCGCAGATGAGGAAACTCACGGCTGCCGACGATGCCCCGCCCGCGGGACGCCACTTCCGGGCAGATCTCCGCCAGGATGCTGAAATAGTCCGACGACCTGAAGCGATCGATCAGCGCCAGGCCGCGGACGTCCGACTGTCGCAGTGCGTAGCGGAGCTCGCTGCCCCGGTAGGCGGGGTTGATCGTCACGAGCACCAGACCAATCCGGGCCGTCGCAAACTGCAGCAGGACCCACTCGGGAAGGTTGGTCGCCCAGACGCCGAAATGGTCGCCCGGTCGCAGCCCGATCGCCAGCAACCCCCGTGCGATTCGGTCCACGGAACGGTCAACCGCTGCCCAGGTCTGCCTGACGCCCAACTGCGAGAAGACGTAGGCGTCGCCCTGTGGATGCCGGCGCGCGACGTCACGGAGCACCTGACCGAGCGTCAGCCCGTCCACCCACGGCTTGAGATTCTCCCCGCGGGCGGAGTCGATGTCCCCAAGGCGTTCTTCCAGGGGTGCGCCAAGATCGGACGTTTGTGGCGTTGTCGTCACGATCGCTCTCCCTTCCGCCGCAGACAATTATACGCCTTTGAAGCCGATCGGGCGAAAGGAGGAACCGCCCGTTGAGGGCCGAGCCGCCGGACCCGGTCGGCAAAGTGAACGGCAGACCGTAGAATGCCGCTGGTCGATCAGCCAGATTCCCGATCGAGGCCAGGCGGGGGACGAAGCGCCATGAGCGACGTGCTGATTCTGTCCGCGTGCCGGACGCCGATTGGGAAGTTTCGCGGAGCGCTGTCTCGGAGATCGGCCGTGGAGTTGGGGGCCGCCGCGCTCACATCTGCGGTGGAGCGGGCTGGCGTGCAGGCTCCGGAGATTGACGAAGTCATCCTGGGCTGTGTCCTGACCGCCGGGATGGGGCAGGCGCCGGCCCGACAAGCCGCGCTCCGGGCCGGGCTTCCGCCGCATACGCCGGCATTGACGATCAATAAAGTCTGCGGTTCCGGCCTCAAGGCCGTCATGCTGGCAGCGCAGGCCATCCGATGCGGTGACGCCGAGCTGGTTGTCGCCGGGGGCATGGAGAGCATGAGCCAGGCCGGCTACATGCTTTCGCGCGAGGCGCCGCCCCTGGGGGATCGTGCGCTGGTCGACACGCTCCAGCACGATGGCCTGACGTGCGCCATCAGCGGCCGGGTGATGGGGGACATTGCCGAAGGGGTCGCTCAACAGCACGGGTTGACGCGTCGCGAGCTGGACGAATTCGCGATCGAGAGTCACCGCCGGGCATGTGCCGCCGCGGCGATGGGACAGTTCTGTGCGGAGACCGTGCCCGTCGATGTCCCCCACCGGGGAGAGATGGTCACGGTGGATCGTGACGAGGGGCCACGGCCGGACACGTCGCTCGAGCGGCTGGCCGCGCTGCCGCCGGCGTTCCGCCGGGATGGCTTGGTCACCGCGGGAAACTCCTCAATGATCAGCGACGGTGCGGCCGCCCTGGTGCTTGGTTCTGAATCCGCCGCGAAGCGAAGCGGCGTGCAGCCCCTGGCGCGCGTTGTCGCCACGGCCACGGTGGGGGTGCACCCGGAGGAGTTGTTCACGGCTCCCGTGGAGGCCATCCGCCAGGTGGTCGTACGAGCGAAGCGCACCCTGCCGGAGGTGGACCTGTTCGAGGTCAACGAAGCCTTTGCCGCACAACTGCTGGCTTGCGTGCGCCCCCTCGACATCCCGTTGGACCGGGTCAACGTGCATGGCGGCGCGATTGCCCTGGGACATCCGATTGGGGCCAGTGCGGCACGCGTTCTGGTCACGCTGCTGCATGCGCTGCAACGGCACAATGGACGCATCGGCGTCGCCGCCGTCTGCCTGGGTGGCGGAGGGGCGGTGGCCGTGCTTGTGGAACGCTGCTGAGCGTCAGCCGAGGCTCAGCGTTCAGTCCGTCGTGACGTCCGGGACTGGCATTTCCAGCAGCGCCTGGGCCAGCGCCTTCCCCTGGGCGTCCGTCCGTAATCCGCTGCGGAGAATCCCGTGCACCACAAAATTGAGGCCCTGCAGGTTCGGCAGCTCGTAGCGGTCGACGGCCTCAACTCCCATCGACCGAAAGTACTCCCTGACGCGCTCGACAGTGAGCCACTTGGCCAGGAAGGGGTAATCCGCGCGTCGCCGCGCGATGACGCCGATGTTCGCGTTCGTTCCCTTGTCGCCGCTTCGCGCATAGGCCCAATCGTGGAGCGTGCCGGCGCCGGCGGCGCGCGTCCTTTCCGGCGATCGTCCGGGGGCAGGCGGCGACACACGGCGTGCGCTTTCGATCTGGGGCGTGTCGGCTGACGAAACCGCCGTGACCTCCGCGGTCTCGATCCATTCCAGCCGCGGTGCCACACGCGCGCGATCAATCAGGCATGGCCAGTACCGAAAGACAGGATGGACGCGGGGACGCCCCTCGGCGTAACCGGTCGTCCCGGGTGGCCCGGCGGTGATGAGGGACATCAGCTCGCGGGAGAACTGTTCGACCGCTGCGCGCGAGTCGGATTCAACGGCGATGCGCAGCACGGTTTCCACGAGTTGTGCGGCATTCGCGCCCGCAAGCGGCGCTGGACCGCAGGCGCCGGCTGCCAGGCATTCGACGAGCGCCTCCCTGTAGACGTGTCCCGCCCCACGCAGTCGCTGCAGGATGACGTCTCCACTGCGCTGTGCCTTGGCGACGGCGTCGCGTCCAAAGACGGTCAGCGTGCCGGCCGCCCGGAAACCATCCCGATACGTTGCGCTGACTTTGAGCGTTGGCGGGGGAGGCTGGCCGACGGCGCCTGAGACGCGAACGCGGTCCCTTGCGATCTCCTCCACCGTCAGCGACAGAAAGGAAACCAGGACGTCGGGACTGACGTACCGGCCGGGATCGCCGATCTCGTAGACCAGTTGCTCCTTCACGGTCCATTCGTTGACACATCCGCCAGTGCCGCCGGGTTTGGTCACGACGCAGCTTCCATCGCTGGCGATCTCGACGATTGGAAAGCCGATGTTGGCGGGGTCGGGGATCTCGAGCCAGTCGGTCCACAGTCCGCCGGTCACCTGCGTGCCGCACTCAATCAAGTGCCCAGCGACGGTCGCCCCGGCGATCCGGGACCAATCCTGATCCGTCCAGCCGAAGTGGTGCAGGCAGGGAGCGACGGTCAGCGAGGGATCGGCCACCCTGCCGGTGATGACGATGTCGGCTCCCTGGTGCAGGGCCTGTGCGATGGGGGCGGCGCCGAGATACGCATTCGCTGTGACGAGGCGATCGGCGACACGGGAGATGGGCTCCCCCGTATCCAGATTCTCAAAGGTGTTCCCGTCCGCCGCGCTCCTCGACGCCCGAACGAGATCCAGGACGTCATCGCCGCTGACGACAGCAATCTTCAATCGGCGGCAACCGGCTTCCGCGAGAACCCGGGCGCAGTCCGCCGCGCAGGCTGCGGGAGTCAGACCGCCGGCATTGGCGATCAGCCGGCAGCGTCCTCCCGCCGCCCAGTACGGTGCGAGGGAACGCACCAGATCGACGAAGTCCCGAGCGTAGCCGCGGGCGGGATCGCGCTCGCGCTGCATGGCGAGGATCGACATCGACACCTCGGCCAGGTAGTCCAGCGTCAGGAAGTCCAGGTCTGGCTCCCGCGTGAGGATCTCGAGCGCCGCATCCGAACGATCCCCCCAGAAGGCGTGGGCGTTGCCGATGCGGACTCGATCCCTCATGGCGCTGGACTCCCGGGCGTCAACACGCGATGTGCGCGATGTGCGGGTGTTCGATCCTCACATAGTCGCGCGAATCCATGCCGATGGCGCGATGGTGCGTGTTCCCCTCGAAGATGATGTGGTCATCCCAGGTCAGTTCCTCGTCGACGATCGTTTCCATCTCGTATTCCGATCCGAACGGCGGAATCGCTCCCAGTTCGCAATCGGGAAAGAGCTCGAGCAGCTCCTCTTCCCGCGCCAGTTGGACCGCCGCCGCCTTCAGCTCGCGGCCGACCAATTGCATGTTGACCATCCGGTGGGAGGGAATCACGGCGAGCACCGGCCGGTCGTCGACCTTCAGGACGACCGTTTTGGCGAAGTGGCCGCCGGGGACGTGCAGGGCCTGCGCCGTGTGGGCCGCCGTGTACTCCGTACGGTGCGGCAGGACCTCAAACTCGACGCCACAGTTCCTCAGATGCAGTTCGACGTTCATGGCAATACCTCTCAGAAGGGACTCGGAGGGAGCTGGTGCCGGAGGCCTGGGCAGAGAACGGCCGCCGACCAGATCCCGATGCCGCCGAAGACGAACGCCCCGGAGATCAATCGCCTGCGACCAACCGATTCGCTGGAGTGTGTGACGTGGTCGGCCAGGGGGCGTCGTCCGCAAAAGGCGTGATTCCCCTCCTTCCGGGATGCATCGCAGCGCACCGGTTGGCAGCTTCCAGTTTAGGTCCGGGCCGACCGGCATTCAATCCGTTTGCGCGTCGGGGAGGCGAACGCCAGCACGCTGCCGCTAGACCTGAAGCACCCCGGTCCGAAAGTCGCTGCTCGGATGGGGGGGCAGCCACTCCAGCGCAGCGTGCAGCCACTTCCGAGTTTCGTGCGGCGGGATGATGGCATCCACCCAACCACGGGCGGCGCCGTACCGAATGTCCGTCTGTTCGACATAACGCGCGCGAATGGATTCGCGCAGGGCGGCAACCGCCGCCGCCGACAGCGAGGGCCCGGTTCGCTCGGCGTCGCGCAGCCGGAGCGCCAGCAGCGTTTCTGCGGCCTGCTCGGCTCCCATGACGGCGTACCGGGCGGAAGGCCACGCCACGATCAGCGCCGGGTCAAACGCCTTGCCGCACAAAGCGTAGTTCCCGGCGCCGAACGAACCGCCAAGGATCACGGTCAGCTTGGGCAC
>Ga0073934_10005114_pt1 | contig 20769 bp, 25 predicted proteins | sample LarsenN4metaG_FD_76834 | JGI IMG/M metagenome (GOLD analysis project Ga0073934, IMG submission 76834) | Hot spring sediment bacterial and archeal communities from British Columbia, Canada, to study Microbial Dark Matter (Phase II) - Larsen... ...
CTCCCATCATGTATGGTATGGCAAGTTTTCATATATACTGCAACTGTATTTGCTCTACTGCAAGATATTCTATTGTATATTTCTGGTATGGCAGTATCTTTATTTAATAAAAGACAGAGAAAGTAGGAATACGCATCATCCCATATTGAACATATTCAGAAAGCAGACAAGGGTCAGTGTGTTGCAGTTGCAATTTTTCCATTCGAAACCGAAACCGAAACCGTTAGGATCGAAACCGAAACCGAAACCTCTTGACGGATGGGAGAGTAAAATCATGAATAGATCAACTTTAATAATCATTTTTCACAAGGGTGCTAGCATGAATTTCTCGCAGCAGGAGAAGGACGGTGTGTATAAAGCGATACATTCAAGAAGGGATGTAAGGGCACAGTTCAAGCAAGACCCAATTCCCGATGATGCCCTCTTCAGGATATTGAATGCCGCACATCATGCCCCATCGGTAGGATTTTCGCAGCCATGGAACTTTATACTTATCAAGGATGTTGAGACAAGAAGAAAAGTAAAGGAGTCATTTAATGAAGAACGGGAGAGATCATCGAAATTAATTGAAGATCCAAAGCGTTCAGCATATCTTGCATTAAAGTTGGAGGGGATAATGGATGCGCCTGTTAATCTTTGCATTACATATGATCCCACCAGATTCGGCCCATTTGTTATCGGTCGCACAAGTATATCGGAAACAGGTGTGTATAGCGTGTGTTGTGCAATACAGAATTTATGGCTGGCAGCAAGAGCAGAAGGAGTTGGTGTTGGCTGGGTAAGTATATTGAACAATGATGATTTGCGCAAGATCCTTGAATTGCCAGATCATATTGAACCTATAGCATACTTGACAATGGGTTATGTTACCCATTTTGAGGATAAACCAGATCTGGAGCGTACCGGATGGCTGCCAAGGTTGCCATTGAGCGATGTGATTTATTTTGAAAAGTGGAGCAATAACAACAGCAACGGATGGAAGAATTTCCAAGCATTATTGCAAGATAGTTTATAAAAGTGCAGACATGGTTTTGTGTAGGGCTCGTAGCGCAGTATGGATAAGAGAAATCTCCAGAAAGCGCGGCAGCCTCCTAAGCTGTAGGTCGTGGGTTCGAATCCCACCGAGCCCGCTCACACCGAAGGTATCTCTTTCGAAATGGAAAATGAAGTTCTCAATAATGTTTTTAGCGTTCTATTTTGCAGCACAATAGTTGGTTGAAATAAATATGCCTCTCATTTAGAGCTCAGATTACACGGGGAAAATCCCGTACAAACTGCTACTAAACATATACCGCCTTGCAGACCAAAGGTATTTCGATACCTCAGCTAAGCATAATGTTACTGTTAAACGCCTTGGGTACGGCAGGAAGCGAGTATATTTCATGATTGCTTATGACAAGAAGAGAGAAGAGGTGGAGATTGTGACCATTCATCCAATAAGCGGAGCAGATGAAGGCGAGAGTAGAAGATAAGGGGTGGATCAAAAATGGCTAAAACTTGCTATAGTTTACGAGTCTGTAAAGTCCGGGCAGGCAAGAAGGTTATACGGAGCTAGCCTCAGTGTAAATTTGGAAATAGGATCTAAAGGAAAGATAATCGGTCTGGAGATCTCATGCTGGCAAGATTCGTAATGCCAAGAAACCAATAGAGTTACTACTGCATTGAACGTATTCTAGAAAGGGTATCTACGGTGGTATCAATTCAGATTCAACCTAAGATGCTAACGTTTTGAACGTATACGATAATAACCAATACATTTATTTTCGCTTTGCTGGAGTGAAGATATATGGCTGAAATTGCAGTCCCAATAACAGTGGCTTCAATTGTAATATTTATTGCATCTTTATTCGTGATCATGCTCTATGAACGTGAACGATCAAAGGAAAGAAAGCATGCAGAACGCTGATCTAATCATTATTGACAAGTTCAAGAGAGCAGGATACAATAAATTAACGCCTATACAGGAGAAGGCTTTACCTGTTTTATCAAGGCAGCTCCATGCATTGCTAGTCGCTCCTACAGGTTCTGGCAAGACTGAATCAGCAGTGATACCAATCTTCACAATGCTAGCATCGGAGAAGAGCGCTGGTATACGTGCTATTTACATCACACCTTTGAGGGCGTTGAATCGTGATGTTTTGCGCAGAATAATCAGGTATGCAGAACTAGAGGGTTTGAAGGTAGAAGTCAGGCATGGTGATACATCAGAAAGTGCGAAGAGAAAGATGATCACACATCCTCCGGACGTTCTTATAACAACGCCAGAAACACTTGCCATCATCCTAACAAATGAAAAGTTGCTCAATGTGATGAAGAATCTGCGCTGGGTCGTTATTGACGAGGTTCATGAACTAATTTCTAATGAACGCGGCACACATTTGGTGCTTAGCCTTGAAAGGCTGCAGGCAATAACCAGGAATGAAATCGTCAGAGTAGGTCTATCGGCTACCATAGGAAATCTTGATGAAGCGGCAAAGTTTGTTGCTGGTACAGATAAGAAATGTGCGGTTCTGATTGATAATTCGGTTAGAGAGTATGATATAGAAGTAAAGTTTGTAAAAGGATCGCTGAATGATGTGGCAAGGTTTGCTGCCGATCATGTTAAAACGAATTATCCTGAAAGATCCGTTCTGCTCTTCACGAACACGAGGGATGAGGCAGAGTACATATCAACGGTTATGAAAAACCACACAAATAATGTGAAGATAGATGTACATCACGGTTCACTATCAAAAGATATGAGGGAAGAGACGGAAGCAAGGTTGAGAGGTGGTGAAGCGGGCATAGTTGTATGCACATCTTCACTGGAACTGGGCTTGGACATAGGCTCCGTTGAACTTGTGATACACTACGGATCACCAAGGCAGGTTTCAAAGCTGATGCAGAGAATAGGGAGAAGCCGGCACAATCTAAGACAATCTGCAAAAGGATTGTTGGTAGCAAACAACCCTGATGATGAGCTGGAAGCAATGGCAATCATACGCAGGATGAAGAGGGGATCAATAGAGGAGCAGGTTATGCATGAACTATCGCTGGACGTTCTTGCCCATCACTTGGTAGGTTTAACATTGCAGTACAGAAGCGTGAGTGTTGAAGAGGCTTACAATATCATAACTAAAGCATATCCATTCAGGAAGGTAACGATACAGGATATAGAATCATGCCTGAACATACTTGACAATTGCAGAGTGATAAATTATGATCGTGAAAAACTAACATTCAGAAAGAAGATCAAGGCATACACATACTACTTTGGCAATATCTCCACCATACCCGATGTCTTGAAGTTTGAAGTGGTTGATACTGCCAGCAAGAAGATAATTGGAAGTCTGGATCAGGAGTTTGTTGGCGATTATGGAGAGCAGGGCAATGTTTTCGTTCTAAAGGGTTCGCAGTGGCGTGTTCTCGCAGTTGACGATTCTAGGTTAAGGGTAAGCGTTGAACCAATGCGTGGTGCCGCTGTAAACATACCATACTGGGTCGGTGAAATGATCCCGGTTGATTATGAAACGGCACGGGAGGTTGGAAGGTTAAGGAGGATGGTTGTGCAGGGAAGTGTATCTGTTAACAATTCAGTTGTACAGCAGTTCCATAAGGATTTGGATGAGATTCCAGATCACAATACAATAGCGATAGAATCGTCGAGGGAGAGAAATGCTCTGGTGATACATGGATGCTTTGGCACAAAGGTGAACAACACCCTCTCGTCATTACTCTCAACGCTACTTTCCTCCAAACTTGGCTATATGGTGGAATCAAGGTCAGATGCATACAGAATAATACTATCATCCAACGCAAGGATAACGAAGCAGCATATTATGGACTGCTTTAATGATGAGTATGATCTGGAGGCTGTGATAATAGCATCACTAACAAACACTCATAACGTGAACTGGAGGACGTGGCAGGTTGCCAAGCGTTTTGGCTTGATAGATAAAAAGGCTGTGTATGATAAGAAGGCAGCACGCCTGATCTATGATAGGTATTCAAAGACCGCAATAAGCAAGGAGGCCATAAGAGAATTGATGCATGATAAGTATGATATTCAAACAACATCATCTGTATTGCAGCGTATAAAGAAGAAGGAGATCAGTGTAGCATGGCATGATGTGCAAAAGTTTTCCGATCTTGCCAAGCCAATTCTCGAGCACTCGACACGCTTCTCTGCCACTCCGTTGAGTGTTGAGCAAGGTGTGATAGAATTGGTGAAGGAGCGTTTGCAGAAAACTAGGCACAAACTGATATGCATAAGATGTGGCAAGTGGGAACGTGTTATGGAAACTAGGAACGTTCCTGAAAAATTGCAGTGCACAATGTGCAGATCGCAATTGATAACTTCAACATATGCATCTGACTACGAACTTGCAAACATCATAAAAGCAAAGTTGAAGGGCTCAAAGATTTCGGCAGATGATGAGCATAAATTCAACAGAGCGTGGAAAGCAGCCTCGCTAATACATAACTTTGGCAGGAAGGCAGTTTTAGTTTTGTCAGGATATGGTGTTGGAGTTGATACCGCTGCAAGGGTTCTTCGCAATTCTGTCGACGATTCTGAAATATACAGGCAGATATACGAGGCAGAGCGTCAATATATTACAACGAGAGGTTTCTGGGACGATTAGACTCTGATTATACTTGAGAATGGTTTTAACCTTAATTCAGTATTCCCATCTCTTCCAGTGTATGCCATAACACCATAGACCTTGATTCTCTGCCCTATACTCAGGTTAGCAATCATGCTTGCAGTTTCACGCCAGCCAACAAGTCGCATCTCTGCAGTATCATCGCCAAGCATTATCTCCGCATATCTTACACTATTACCATCTTTAGTCTGAATATCCTGCACCTTTGCAGCTGACAGTGTTATAGCTTCAAGGAAATAGAGATCTTGCAATGGTTTGATATCCTTTATCTTGCACTCTAACAGTGTTGCATCAGGAAAAGAAGGGTCGTCATCACTTACTCTAACATATGCATCTTCTTGCAGCAAAAGGGTTGTGCCATAAATTCTGCTTGGCACACATTCCATAATGCTGTTGACCTTCAATTGCTCAACAAACGGTTCATCCATAACAATAGTAAAGATATGCTTTGCTCTATCAACAGCAAGTGCAAACGATTCCTCCTTCTTTCCCACACCTTTACTCACAGAAATTATTCGCAGTGGCATAACCTCGATCTCCTGCTGCTCATCAATCAACTCCATCACAGTTCCTTCATCGCCATGCAGTTCTGTATCACCATACTGACCACGTTTTGTCCTTACGCCTATCAACTTTATTCTGGAATTAATGCTAAGGATTTTTGGAACTCTCTCTTCATCTATATTCCATATAACTACCCTGAACGTCTTTCCGTCAGTACCAGCAATCTGCATATGCAAAACCTTGCTTGGCTCACCTCTAAAGTTTGTAAAGCTGGAAATGCGAGGACTGACCTTAACTGTACCACTCACAGCAATATTCTCTTCCAGATCAGTTATCTCACCAACATCTCTTGTTAGGGAGTCTATATCACGAATCTGGGGAACATTATCATTTACTATCTCAATAGCAGTTCTTGCACCAGCATTGATTGTAATCTTGCCATCCATACCAGCACGTGCATACGCCTTTGATATCTTCACAGCATCACCAGGCTTGAGACCAAGTTTATCGGGCAATTCGGCCATGTCATCCCATAGTTTTACCTTGAGTCTGGTATCATTATCATAGATTACAAGTGTGCGCAAACGTGCTTCAGAACCATCCTTCCTTCTGTACCTTTTCAATGGATAAATGTTCATGATACGCGCAAGAACGCTAACTTCCTTTGCACCAGCATAAACATCCTTCAGGCTCATCTCCAGTCTGGGCATTTCCTCCAGCACTATCCCAAGGTCTGCCGCAACAAGGAACAATGCACCTTGATCTGTAAGGTAGCCAGCGCCGATCTTCTGCTTCTTCTCCTCTATCATCTGTACAAGCTCATCTCTGGTCAAATTGATCTTCTGCCTCAGAATGGCATCGATCATCTTCTGTATATCCACATCAGAGGTACAACATCAATACTAATTAATTTTGCAGTATGTAACTGATCATCTTCCAGGCTCTAAGATGTGTAAACATAGTGTTTGCTATAACAACACAGTTAAACGAGAGCGTTTACACAACAAAACCAATGCCATGTATGACCGTTCGGGATTTAAGGAAGTACTATGGCGATGTAAAGGCCATAGACGGCATATCCTTCGATGTAAATTATGGAGAGGTGTTTGGCTTCCTTGGCCCCAATGGAGCTGGCAAGACAACTGTTATCAAGATATGCACCACTCTGATACCTCCAACCTCTGGCAAGGTTACCATTCTTAACTATGATCTTTTGAAACACCCATTCCAGATCAAGAACAGGATTGGGGTTGTGCAGCAGAAGCCAAGTTTTGAATCAAACCTTGCTGTGGAAGCATCGTTGGATCTATACGGTAAGTTATGGGGTGTAAATAATAATGAGAGGAGGGAGCGTGTGGAAATACTTCTTGAGACATTTGGACTTGCCGATGTTAGAAATGTAAAGAGTGAAGAGCTATCAATAGGTCAGAGGAGGAGGGTGCAGGTAGCAAGGGAGTTCATGCATGACATGGATCTGCTGTTTTTGGACGAGCCTACTGTTGGTTTAGACCCTTCTATACGCAGATCATTATTGAATTACATAAAGGGTAAGGTTAGAGATGGATTAACAATTTTCTTTACAACACATATAATGGAAGAGGCAGAGTATCTTTGCGATCATATCGCTATAATCAACAAAGGTAAGATAATTGCCATGGATACACCTGCAGGACTGAAGCAGAAGTTTGGCGGTGTGAAGAGTGTTGAAATAAAACTCAAGGAACCATTGGATGGCATTGAGAAACTAATACATACGTTTGATGTGTTGGGCAGTATAGAGTTCCCCGATAATAACACTATTAAGATCTCGGCCAAGAATGCAGAGCAGATTCTTATCAATGTTGTAGATGTGTTGAGCAAGAAGAATGCACAGTTGTCCACTATTTCAGTCAATCCTCCCTCTTTGGAGGAAATATTTCTGGCAATGGTGAATGGTTCTAATGCATCAAGTGCTTAGGTTAGTTAGTAGAAATTTAACTGCAACGATAGATAAGCCATTTTTGATATGGCAGATAATATTCCCATTAGTTTACATTTTTGTTGCAGGTTATGCATACACATCAATAATAGAATCTGTTGATGTTGGAATAGTTGCGGTAGATTATCCAGCATTCATAGCATCAGGCATGATAGGCTTCAATGTCATGAACAGCAGCCTGATTGCTGGTACCATAATATGGAGCGATAGGCGCAATGGTATGTTTGAGCAGATCCTTGTTGGGCCTTTTACAAGAGCACATTACATTGCGAGCAACATACTTACCATAACAATGATAGGACTGATGAGTGCTGGAATAATTTTCTTGGCAAGCGTTCTTACAGTTTTCAGCAACGCGCCCATATCACTGCCAACAATTCCATACATGGTACTCGGCATAATTTTGGGCTCAATCTTCTTTGGTTCACTTGCAATAATAGTATCTATCAGGATGCGTTCGACAGAAAGTTTTCAACTAACAATAAACACGGCATTCCTCTTCTTTGCCTTCGTGAGCACAACATTTTATCCATCACAGGGAGTGCCGGATGCTTTGGGTAAAGCATTTTTTGTTAACCCGTTAACCTATGTTGTAGATATCATACGGTTTGGATTGTTTGCAAGTAGTGGACCATTGCTATTGCTTGAGGCAGTAACATTAGGAGCTGCAAGCGCAGTTATCTTTTTTGTAGCTACACTTATGCTTGCCAAACTAAATATATAAAATGATGAAACATCCATTCATTGAATATTACGGCATAACATTTTAATTCCCTCTTATAGTGCTGAAGGGCAGTGAACCATTTTGGGAATGACTATAACAGAAAAGATCCTTGCACGCGCATCTGGAAGAGATAGAGTATCACCTGGCGACGTTGTCTTTGCCAAGGTTAACAAGGTTATGCTTCATGATGTTTCCGGGCCTGGTGTTATGACTGTTTTCAACGAACTGGAGAAGAAAGGAAGGAAGATTGATAGGCTCTGGGATCCAAATAGTGTATGGGTAGCAGAGGATCACTTTGTTCCTGCCGTTGACAAACTGGCCGCTCAGAATATTGTTCTTGTACAGAACTTTGTAAAGAAGTTTGGTATTAGCAAGCATTTCAAATATGGCCTGGGACAGTATGGAATCTGCCATACGCTGTCACATGAGGAGGCACTTGTTCTTCCAGGGGAAGTGTATGTTGGAGGAGACTCGCATACAAACACAACGGGTGCTGTGGGCGCCTTTGCGACCGGCATGGGTCATACTGATGTTGCCTATGTACTATTGAATGGCAAGATATGGTTCAAGGTTCCTGAAACCATTCTATTCAAGATAGAGGGTAAGATATCGGATTACATAATGGCTAAGGATATCATACTTAACATCATTGCGGATCATGGAACCGATGTTGGAAACTATAAAGCAATGCAGTTCACTGGTTCAGCGATAAGGAGAATGTCAATGGATGAACGCTTCACACTAACAAATATGACTACGGAGGCTGGTGCGAAGAATGGAATAATTGAACCAGACCAGACCACGATTGATTACATCAAGGAACGTACCAATGAACCATTCACACCTCTAGTTGGTGATGAGGATGCCAAGTATGCTGATGTTTTTACCTACGATGTGGAGAAGATGGAGCCTGTTGTGGCAAAGCCATTCTCGCCAGCGAATAGAGCAGCTGTAAGAGAATTGGGCAATGTGCCTATAGACAAGGCATATATCGGCTCATGCACTGGTGCAAAATACACCGATCTCCTTGAGGCTGCCAAGATATTGAAAGGTAAGAAGGTGAAGGTAAGGACAGAAATTTTACCTGCTGCACAGAGTATCTACATGCGCGCATTAAAGGAAGGTTTGATTAACATTTTCCTTGAAGCAGGAGTTGTTGTTGGCCCTCCAACATGCGGTGCCTGCTGCGGTGCACATATGGGTGTTCTTGCTAAAGATGAGGTTTGCGTAAGCACTACAAACAGGAACTTCCCCGGAAGGATGGGTCATGTTGAATCAAAAACATATTTAGCATCACCAAAGGTTGTGGCAGCATCTGCAGTTACTGGCAAAATAACTGATCCAAGAGATGTGAGATGAGTTTGTTGAGAGGAATAGTGCATAAATACGAAAAGGACAATATCGATACCGACGTAATAATTCCCGGTCCCTATCTGAAAATAATGGATCCAGATGAACTTGCAAAGCACGCTATGGAAGGTTTGGATAAGGATTTTGTTACGAAGGTTAAGCAGGGAGATTTTATGGTTGCAGGAGAGAACTTTGGCTGTGGCTCAAGTAGGGAGCACGCACCAATCGCACTGAAACATGCTGGTATAACTGCTGTTCTGGCCTTGTCATTTGCAAGGATCTTTTACAGAAATTCGGTTGACGGTGCTCACTTGCTACCAATAGAGGTTGATAGAGAAGCATACCAGAACATAAGCGATAAGGATGAGTTGAAGATTGATATAGAAAAGGGAGAGGTAAGAAACCTTACCAAGAATAAGATATACAAAATGAAGCCATTTCCAGAATTGATCAAAAAAATAATTGATGCTGGCGGTCTATTGAACTACACACCATAAATTTCCAACTGTGACAGAATATATTGCAGATCCTGCTCTTCCTTGCCTTCTTCAGAAGTATCTCTGCATGCTTGAGCTCACCCATGGCGTTGTTCTTGAACAGTATTGTTAGAGTGGCAAATCTAATCCTTTCATATAGATGGAAGTATACCAGTAAAAATGAAAGGTAACCATCTCATCCGCATAGGCCTTTAACATATTTGCAATTCGTCACGTGCAGCACCCACAATCTCTTGTACTTTCTTTCCCATATGATCAGAATTTATTACAAACTATTTAACACATATTTGTGGTCAGGAAAGGAAAGCTGCAGGAGATAATAAGTAAGGCAACACATGCAGATAATCCAGAGTTATATACTGTAGGCTACAGGGATTATGATACAATCAAAGAAGTATCGTTGCTAGAATTTTTACAGGTAGCAGATAATTTTCAGGTTATACCTGCGAGTAGGATTATGTATGTAAAAAGATTGGATAAAGTACTGTTTGAAAAATCCTAACAGATTTAACGGTAGGACTTCTGTTTTCTTCGTCTTGCACCGGGACCGCCGAATTTCTTTGGTTCTGTCCTTCTAGGATCTCCTATCAACAGATGTCTATCAAATTCTATCAATTTTTCCTTTATCTCCTTCCTCACCTCCTTCTCCAAAGGATGATTCTTTGGCTCCTTCTTGCCCTTAATGTAACCTGTCAAAGCCCTTGATATTGCAACTGCACTTGCAAATGCTCTGCCGATGAATCCGCCGCCTTCTACTCTAACACTGATATCGACCTTGTTTCTTGCATCGCCTGCAAGTTCAACAGGTGTAAGAATTATCTCCCTTGCAATTTCAGGTATGATCAGTTCAGCAGGTATATTGTTTATCCTTACCCTACCATTGCCTTTGACTATACTTGCAACTGCCCTTGCAGTCTTTCTTGATGCCGGATAAAGTTCAATAGCCTTTGTCATTACTCACTCCACCCACCTATAGACATTGAAAGTTCCTTCATGCTCAGGTAATACGCTGATGGTTTTCTGATCTTCGCATCTTCAAATCCTTTCATTTTGCTTCTCTCATAGTCCTTGGGCACGCCTATGTAAACTCTTAGCCGTTTCATTGCATCAATGCCTTTTGCCTTCTCCTTGGGAACCATACCTCTTATCATTCTTGTAATTATTCTATCAGGTCTTCTAGCATGATAGGGTCCATGTTCTGGATGAACTATACTTCCTATCTCAAGATATTCATGCCATTGTCTAATAGCAGAATATCTGTTGCCAGAAAGCATACTCTTCTCCGCATTTAATATTACAACCTTGTTTCCCTGCAGAAGTAACTTTGCTACATATGAGCATAATCTTCCTGCAATATGATTTGTAGCATCAACTATTACTTGTTCAGGCAACTATCTTCACCTTGCTCCCTTCGGGAAACTTTTCCATAAATTCCTTTATGCTAAGTATCTTGCAACCAACATCAACCATTTTTCTAGCAGCACTCTCCGATAGAGAAAATGCACATAATGTAATCTTATGGTCAATAGTGCCGGTGCCAAGCACCTTGCCTGGTACAACAACAATATCTCCATTACCTGTAAATTTGGAAAGTTTATTCAAGTTAACCTCAACCTTTTGTCCAGATCTTTCCATGATATTCTGCAATCGCAACCATATGGGTGCCTTGCTCTTCTTATACGCGCTCTTAAGGCTCAAGATAGTCTCACTTTGCACTGGATTGCTTAACATATGCCTTTAACTCCTTAACTTTCTCCCCAAATATCTTTATTTTCTCGTCAAGTATCTTTAATGACTGTTCAACAACCTCTACAGGTGTAAGCATCCCAATGGTTTCAAGTTCCAGTATAAACTCCTCATTCGCACTATCTGACTCCTTGAGCACTGCAACAGAAACTGGTTGCCACTTGGCATGCATCTTACCCGTTCCCAGTCTTGCATAAGCTTCAACCTTCAGTTTCTGGCCGGGTGCAAGTACTACTATCGGTATATTGGGACTTGCTGGTTTAACATAATCATCGTCAGACTTTAGTTCTCCAGAAAGAACAGGTCTACTCTTATCCTCTGCGCTTGTATCAAGGTAAAGCAATACCCTGCATTTTGAGCATCCCAAGGTGCTCTTGCAATCACATTGATGGACCATCACAAACCTATCAGATTCTGTATGCAGAGGAATTAGACCTAAGCGGTGTGATACTGCCTCATCATGCAAAACTGATGAATTATCAAGTATAACAACATCATCGATAGCCATAGTTGGAACCTCGCTCAGGGCTATTCGCCTCAAAGCATTGGCATATTGCCTAGGAACACCCTTGAGCTTTATTGCTATCCTATTATCTGATTGTTCGATAATATCTATCGATGCCAAGTATTTTCATACACACTCGCTTTCGGTTATTTAAAAATCTACCGAAGTATTGGTAATTTTGCACATATTATATATACACACCAGCGCGACTTGCTATTATGGCAGCAAAGTTAACAACAGTCAGACTGACTATTGAGGGCGAAAAATTTGAGCTTTTGGTAAAGCCAGATCCCGCGCTTGATTTCAAGATGGGCAAACGTACTGATGTTTCCAATATTCTTGCCTCCGATGAGATTTATTCTGACGCTAACAAGGGAACAAGGATTTCAGACGAGAAACTGACGAAGTATTTCAAAACAACCGATCCGGGAGCAATAGCTAAGATCATACTTGAGAAAGGGGAGCTGAACATGACTGCTGAGCAGAGGAAGAGGTTGGTTGAAGATAAGAGGAAGCAAATAGTGCAAATAATAACCAGAAGTTACGTGGATCCGAAAACACACCTGCCGCATCCTCCCACTAGGATTGAAAACGCCTTGGAGCAGGCTAGGGTAGTGATAGACCCCTTCAAGAAGGCTGAGGAACAAGTTAAGACGATCATTGATGGTTTGCGTTCTATTTTGCCATTGAAGGCAGAGCAACTGAAACTGACAGTAACTATTCCTCCACAGTTTGCGGCACAATCATACAGTGTCTTGAAGAGCATTGGTGAGCTCCATAGTGAGGAATGGCAGGCCGATGGATCACTTAAAGCAATAATTGAAATACCGGCTGCTATGCAATCTACGCTGATGGATAGGTTAGGTTCTGTTACCAAAGGTTCGGCACAGATAACGGTGATGAAGTGATGCAGGAAATAAAAAGAAAATACGTTGTGCCCGGAGACTATATCGCAGAAGGTAATGTTAAACCAGTTTCCAACGTGATAAAGATCGATAACAAGATCTATGCAACTAGGATAGGGATAGCTGAGATTGGAAGAGATGGTGCTAAAGTCATCCCGCTATCTGGCGTTTACATACCAAGGATAGGCGATTTGGTTATTGGAAAGGTGATAGATCACTCTGCAATGGCATGGGAACTGGATATCAATTCATGTTTCTCTGGGCATCTGCCTGCACAGGATGTGTACGGTAAAGACTTCTCCCCCTCTCATGATGACCTAACAAAAACATTTCGAATAGGAGACCTTGTGGTTTGCAAGATAGCTAATTTCGATAGATCAAGGGATCCATTGCTTACTGTGTCTGATAAGGATCTGGGCAAGACCCCAAAAGGTGAAGTTATAAAGATCTCTCCAACAAGGGTGCCTAGGCTGATAGGGAAAAGAGGCTCAATGATTCAAACGATTGAGCAGAGTACACGATGTAAGATAATCATTGGTCAGAATGGTGTGATAGTTGTCTCTGCCCCAAATACTGACAGCATACTCTTAGCAGTTAAGGCTATAAAGATGGTAGAAGAAGAGGCTCATACTGCGAACCTTACACAACGCGTTAAGGACATGTTGCAGGGTTCAGTAGGTGTATAATATTGACTAACTTGATTAACGAACAGGGATTAAGAATTGATGGAAGGAGGATAGACGAGCTAAGGTCGGTAAGAATTGAGGCCGGCATATTGAAAAATGCTGACGGCTCGGCATACATAGAATTTGGAAAGAACAAGATAATGGTTGCTGTATACGGCCCAAAGGAAGTGCATCCTAAGCATATGGCACAGTCTGATAGATGCGTGCTAAGATGCAGATATCACATGGCACCATTTTCGGTAGAGGAGAGAAAGAATCCAGCTCCTTCCAGACGCGAGGTTGAAATTTCAAAGATTACAAGGGAAGCGTTGGAGCCGGCGCTCATACTTGAAGATTATCCTAGAACTGCTATCGATGTTTACATCGAAGTGTTGCAGTCAGATGGTGGTTCAAGGTGTGCTGGAATAACAGCAGCATCGGTCGCACTTGCAGATGCAGGTGTTAATATGAGAGACCTGGTCGCTGCCTGTGCTGCTGGTAAGGTTAATGATACCATTGTTTTGGATATTAATGATGAGGAGGACAAGGAAGGACAGGCCGATATGCCAATAGCCTATCTACCCAATCTAAAACAAATTACGCTGATGCAGGTGGATGGTGTACTCTCTCAGGAAGAATATAAGCGATGTTTGGATATGGCTTTACAGGGCTGCATGAAGGTGTATCAGTTGCAGAAGGAGGCACTTATGAAAAAATACTTTGGTGATGATACGGAAGTGGGGGAGATGCTTTGAGCGCTATAAGAAAGTCTAACATGATCGTTGAACATCTTCGCAGGGCACAGATGCAGGAGCTCTTGGCAGAAGGTAAGAGGTTGGATGGAAGGGCCTTGACAGAGACAAGACCAATGAAAATTGAAACCAACATAATTCAGAAGGCAAATGGTTCTGCACGTGTAACTCTGGGTAATACACAGGTTATTGCAGGCGTGAAGGTTTCTACCGATGAGCCGTATGAAGGATTGGAGAATAAGGGCATATTGATATGCAGCGCTGAAGTATTGCCATTAGCCTCTGCATATTCTGAACCAGGCCCTCCAGACGAAGATGCAATTGAACTAGCTAGAGTAGTTGATCGTGGTATAAGAGAATCTGAAATGATAGATCTTGAAAAGCTCGCATTGGTTGAAGGGAAAATAGTTTATGCCATCTTTGTTGATGTAAGCATCTTGAATATTGATGGTAACTTGTTTGATGCAGCATCTTATGCAGCTGTTAGCGCATTACTAACTGCCAAATTGCCAAAGCTTAAGATTGAGGATGGTAAGGTTGTTAACACTGGAGAACTTATGCCGGCACCAATCCGAACCATACCAGTCTCTGTGACAATTGCAAAGATCGGTGATGCAATAATAGCAGATCCGACCTCAGAAGAGGAGGCAGTGATGGAGGGTAGAGTGACAATGACAACGGATGCGGAAGGTAATGTTTGTGCAGTGCAGAAGGGAGGCACTGGTGCATTTACTGTAGAACAAATACATCATATAGTGGATACCGCAATTGCAAAAGGGCAGGAGATAAGACCTGTACTGAAGGGAGTTGCAGATGGCTCGCTCTAAAGTCAAGGAATCATTAACTGGTTTGCACCAGAAGTATGGTGCCACGCTTAGGCGTAGATACACCAAAGTATACCTTACGCTAAAGCAGAAGCGCAGATGTCCAAAATGTGGTTCAAGAAGGTTCAGGAGACAGGCAATGGGCATATGGAAGTGTCATAAATGCCAGTATACAGTTGCTGGTGGTGCCTACGATCTTGTCACAAAGAAGGTTTAATGCCATGGTAGAGATAAAGACAAAGAATTCTGAAGTTATTTATTCTGCGCTTAAACCTGATATAGATCATGTTATAGAGGGACACACATGTGCAGATATGAAACTTGATGGTGATATCATTCACATAGATATTAATTCCGATGATCTTTCGCGCCTAAGGGCGAGTTTGAACTCATATCTTAGACTCGCAAAGACAGCAATCGATTGCCTGAACATAACCAGATAATTTATGATCATAATGATCTAGTTGCCAGAACATTTTATTACGAACCATGATTTATCACGAACTGTGAAGAAAGTGGAGTTTAACAGGATCTACAGGATGGATTGCATCGAGGGTATGAAATTGATCCCTAAAAATACGATAGATCTTGTAATAACTGACCCTCCCTTTGCTATTTCGTTCAAGGCAAAAAGAAGCAATTATCATAGGACACAGTCAAGCGTTCTTGAAGGTTACAAGGAGATTCCTCCAGAAAGATATTATCGTTTTACAGTAAACTGGATGAGGGAATGTTTCAGAGTGCTGAAGGAGTCAGGATGTATGTATGTATTCTCTGGCTGGAATAACCTAAAGGATATTTTGAATGCCATAGATAGCGTTGGTTTCACGACTGTTAACCATATTATATGGAAATATCAATTTGGCGTGGTAACGGAAAGAAGGTATGTTACATCGCATTATCATTGTTTGTATGTTTGCAAGAATGATGAGAAGAGAAATTTCTTTCCCTATGCAAGGTTTGGCAAGGGGGAGAAAAATAATGATGGAAGAAGTTTGCACTATGAGGACAAGGAAGATGTGTGGTACGTAAAGAGAGAGTACTGGGCTGGGGACCAGAAAACTCCTACAAAATTACCTGCCGAGTTGATAAAGAAGATATTGATGTATTCAAGTGAGAAAGGCTATGTTATATTAGATCCATTTTTAGGTTCCGGTCAAGTTGCAGTGGTAAGCAAAATGTTGGGCAGAAAATACATTGGCTTTGAGGTTGTAAAGGAATACTACGAATTTGCCAAGACACGATTGGAGCAGGACATGTATAGGATTAAAGTTACATCAAACTAGGTAAATTAACAAAATTTATGATTTCTAATGCACTAGGTGTGATTATATATAACCATATTTCATTAATGCTCTGTTTATGAGTGAGCAAGAATTACCTCCTTGGCTTCGTGAACAAGTAGCACGGCTTAATCAGCTACAGCAAAATTTGCAATCTATACTTATGCAGAAACAGCAGATAGAAGTCGAGCTTGCTGAGACAGATAAAGCATTGGAAGAGCTGAAGAAGATTAATGTTGATGATGCAGTTTACAAATCTGCTGGCCCGATATTGATAAAGGCAAAGAAGGATGATGTAATAAAGGAACTGGAAGAGAAGAAGGAACTAGCAAATACACGCGTAATGGTTCTCTCGAAACAGGAAGCAAGGTTGAAGGAAAACCTCAAGGAAGCCCAAGGAAAAATAGATGAAATGATACGTGGTGCGAGTGCTGGTGCAGGTACTACAAAACCTAGAGCAGAATAATTGTATTTACTACATGAAAGAATTTAGCGGTTGAGACATCACTAACATCAACTTAGAATTATTATTATAGAAGGATATGAGTTATCGTGCTATCAAGTATGAAAGTTGGCTTTACCGTTCGCCGGATAGAGGAAGATGATCTACGAAATGGTTTTTTCCAAACACTCTCCAACTTGACAGAAGTGGGAGAAATTTCGAATGATCTGGAAAAAGCAAAAGGAATCTTTCATAAAATAAAATCAAATTCTCTTTACAACATACTTGTCGCTGTCAAAGACGATGGAGAGATTATAGGTGCGGCAACATTACTACTTGAACAAAAATTTATTCACGATGGAGGGAATGTTGGTCATATAGAGGACATTGTAACAAAGAAAGGATACGAGAGAATGGGTGTGGGCTCGACGTTAGTTCAAGCATCAGTAGAGTTGGCTAGGAAAAATAATTGCTATAAAGTTATTTTGGATTGTGCAGAAAAGAATGTAGTTTTTTTTGAAAAAGTGGGATTTAGAAGACATGGCATTCTGATGAGATATGATATAAAATAATTATGATTAACTGCACAGAACAACTATTGTAAGACTAAGAGGCATAGTTTAACGAAAATGGTATTTATACTTGCACAGATAAGCTAGCAATTAATTGCTTTCCATTTTGCATAAACAGAAAATCAAATTGGTTTATGTAATTACGCATAGATTAGCAGATATAGATGCGTATTGTTCTTCATATGCTGCTGCAAAACTTTTCCATTTTCTCACAAAATCAACAGTGAAAGTGGTATTTCCAGAGGGATTGAACAGCATAACGAGAAAAATTAGCAAGAAATTTCCAGTTACAACAGATAACAGTCCTGATTTTATACGAGCTGATCTAATAGTTATCGTAGATACCAACAATCCTCTGTTATTATCGGAGGCTATGCAGGATGTAATAGAGAGTAAGGCAAAGAAGATACTCATAGACCATCATCCAATGCAAAAAAACGCTCAAAAAATTGCCGATATTTCTTTCATCAATACAAAGGTATCCTCAGCTAGTGAAATAGTCTACGATTTGTATAAAGAGAACAGGCTTCCTATAAGCAAGAAAGTAGCACAAGTACTTCTCTTGGGAATAATGGCAGATTCCCAGCATCTGTTCCTTGCCAATGGTAAGACTATAACGGTAGTAAGTGAACTTTACAAGATAGGCGCTTCCATAGAGGCTGCAAAAAAAATTCTTACACGGGAAAGAGAGTTTTCAGAAAGAATGGCAAGGTTAAAGGCAGCAAGCAGAGTTTCGCTGTATAGTAACGACAGTTTCATAATAGCATTCTCCAGAATAGGTTCCTTTCAAGCTTCATCTGCAAAAGCTCTAGTAGATCTTGGAGCCGATCTAGGCGTCGTAATTGGTGGTAACGGGAAGGAATCAAAGGCTAGTTTGAGGGCGACGCAGCAGTTTTACAAAAGGTCAAGACTTCATCTGGGTACAGATATAGCTTCAAAAGTTTCTGCTTCTGGAGGGGGTCACCCTACGGCCGCATCGCTCTCAAGCAAGAGTATTGATGAAGATGCGTTAGGAAAACTTCTGTTTGAAGCAATAGAAGCAAAGTTGGGTAAATTGAATATCATTAAATGATGCATATGAAAGGAACATTGCGAATCGTTGCTGATGAGAGGGAAAGGCAGAGTGGTGTGCCGGAAGAACTTGCTAGACTAAACGTTATAGTTGATTACAAACAGTTGGAGATAGGTGATTACATAGTTGCACCTGATAGTGCGGTTGAACGAAAATCTATACGCGATCTGATGAAATCGATCTATGATGGTAGGTTGTTTGTGCAATGTTCTGAACTCGCTAAACATTACAACAGACCGATCCTGATTATTGAGGGTAGTATGGATCAACTTGATAAAGTCACAGAGAATCAGATGGTCTTCTATGGAGCATTAGCATCATTGGCACTTGACTTCAAATTAGCTATTATTCATACGATATCAGTAGAACATACTGCAAAAACATTATTTGCGCTGGCAAATAGAGTGATGAAGGATAACAAGACAGGTCCATTACTACGTAAGGTGAAGAAGAGCAATCCAACACACATTCAGCAACTGTCTATATTAGCATCTCTCCCTGGAGTGGGCGATAAACTAGCACTAAGATTGCTGAAGAAGTTCAAAACTCCCATCAGAGCATTAAACGCGTCCATAGCGGAACTTGCAAGAATAGAAGGGATGGGATATGCTCGGGCCACAAGATTGCGCAAGATACTTGATACTGTACAGACAGGTGAAAAGAGTGAACCACAAGCAGCTCTTGATGGCTACGATGTTGATAAGAATCAAGTATAATATGGGCATAGGATATTCTATCATATATTGGGTTTCCAGAAGGCCTTCAATAAAGCATTAGTGTTTCTTATATCTTAATTTCCTTCTAAGTTTGTTTCCGCAAATACTACATATTTTTTCATTTTCACTATATGATTTGTGGCAAGCAGGACAATATCTCAACCATTTTCCTACCTTCCTTATTCCTTCAGTCATTACATATGAAACCTTAATGTTGGAAAGTTTAGCAACATTGGCAATAGCGTAATCATCCGTGACTAACAACGGATTAGAGTCTTTCAATTCAAGGGCAAGTGCCAATACTGAGAGATCTGCTTTAGACATGTTAGGGAGATCACCGCTTTTTTGCGCAATTTTCTTTGCCATATCCATAGATCTAAGGGAAGGTTCTTTGATCCGCAGGTTGCCAGTTTCGATAAGTGTTTCGATAGCAGAGATCGATTTCTTGATATGCTTTATTTCATCGAATACATCATTTGTTGTATAGCATTTTGAAGATCCTAAAAATGGTATTCCAGCGTAAAAAGCACTTGCGTCTAGTATAATGCTAGAATCCAAGCTTTGCAAGCTGCCTCAGACCCTTAGTCTTAAATCGCATAAAAATTGCATCATGCTCATACCTTGCGACTTTGATATTCACTTCGGGCTTTGTTTCAAAAACTTCCTGCCCATCGACAACTATCCTCGATTCAAAATTGTTTCTGATTTCAATTGGTTCGTCTGGAAATATCAAGGATGGCATTCTATTAATAGAATTCACCGGTGTTAAAAGAAGAACATCAAGCTCTTCATACAAAACTGGTCCTCCAGCTGAATATGAATGACCTGTCGATCCAGTCGGTGTGGAAATTATTACACCATCCATTCTTTGCTCCAACTCATCCTCTTTGAACTTTATTGTGAAAGTTGGTGTGTGAGTAACAGTTGCTTTGCCTATGAGAATTTCATTCAAGGCTGGTGCTGAGCGCATGCCATCCATTGATGCATAAATGCGCATTCTTTTCTCTAAATGAAAAGAATTTGAAAATATCTTCTCTATGCCAGATCCAATTTCCTCTTCATCAATTGTAGCCAGTATACCTCGCATTCCTCCACCTTTAATGCCAAACACGGGCACACTGTTAGACAACGCCCTCACAATCTTTAATGTAGTTCCATCACCACCAACAGCTACTGCAAGATCTAATTCCTTATCATTAAGTTCATTTATCTGGTTCAGTGTAACTCCATTTTCTACGGAGAAGGGAGATACGGTGTATATGACGCATCCTCTTTTTTGCAACAGCTGAGCAGTTTTTTTGGCTACTTCTTCAGCATGAATACTATCATGCTTGTGTACAATGGCTACATTATTGATATTCATTTCCAACATTATCACGCGTAATTAGCATAAAAACCCTTTCAAGTTCCTACAAAAATTGAACCAAAGAAAATAAAAATAACAGTTTAAATAAGATATTGAGTAGGAGATTCCCATGAGCTATGCACATCCTGAAGTATTAGTTGAAACAAGCTGGGTTGCTGAGCATATCAACGATGCGAAGGTAAGGATAATAGAAGTGGATTATGACCCGGAGAACGCATACAATCA
>Ga0073934_10005115_pt1 | contig 20764 bp, 22 predicted proteins | sample LarsenN4metaG_FD_76834 | JGI IMG/M metagenome (GOLD analysis project Ga0073934, IMG submission 76834) | Hot spring sediment bacterial and archeal communities from British Columbia, Canada, to study Microbial Dark Matter (Phase II) - Larsen... ...
CTCCGACAAATGGGTGAACAGATCCAACCGCACCCCGGCATGGAGGGCGCAGGCACCCCAGTACCCACCCGACAGCTGCAGCAATCCGGGGATATTCCAGTCATTTTTTCCCATAAAGACCTCCCTTGTTCCGTCTCAACTACTCAAACAGGCTCAGAGCCACTTCTTTCTCCTGAAGAACAAGAGCATGCCGACGGCAATGATGGCCATAAGCGCCAGCACGGCCGGATACCCCCAGACCCACTCCAGCTCCGGCATATGCCTGAAGTTCATGCCGTAAAGACCGGCAATGAACGTGAGCGGCATGAAGATGGTGGCGATGATGGTCAGCACCTTCATGATGGCGTTCATCCTGTTGCTCACACTGGAGAGGTAGACATCCAGCAGGCCGGCAAGCATGTCCCGGTTCGCCTCGACGGTGTCGATCACCTGGATCGTATGGTCATAGAGGTCGCGCAGATAGACGGTCACCGCTTCGGTAATGAGATGGGATTCGCGCCGCTCCAGGGCACCGATCACCTCCCTGAGCGGCCAGACGGACTTGCGCAGGAAGATCATGTCCCTCTTCAGCTGGTGGATCTGCCGGACGGTCAGAGGCGTGACGTCCGCCAGCACTGCCTCCTCCAGCATTTCGATCTTCTCCCCCAGCTCCTCTAGGACGATGAAATAGTTATCGACAATCGCATCCATCAGGCTGTAGGCCAGATAATCGGCCCCCATCCCCCTGATCCGCCCCTTGCCGTTTCTGAGCCGCTCCCGGATCGGGGCGAAGACATCGCCGCGGATCCCTTCCTGAAAGGAGATGACAAAATTGCTGCCCAAAATCAGACTCACCTGTTCGGCAATCGGCTCCCCTTCCCGCAGGTAGAGCATTTTCAGCACTATGTAGAGATAGTCGTCGAAATCTTCCGCCTTCGGCCGCTGCTGGGTATTGAGAATATCCTCCAGAACCAGGGGGTGCAGTCCCTGGCAATTACCGACCTGCTGGATAATCTCGATCTCATGGAGCCCGTCCACGTCTATCCAGGTGACGAGATCGGTATCGGTGAAATACACGCACTCCTTGACCGCCGATATCTGCCGTTCGTCGCACCCCTTCTCGTTGTAGGCCATGACAGTGACCCTGATCTCCCGGTCGCTCTCCTCGCCGATATGCACGAGCGTGCCGGGGGGAAGGCCGCTCTTTGCAGAGCGTTTCTTCACCGCTTTCTTCATGGCCTTCCTCCTCTCTGAAATGCAGCGTCAGAAATGACGGCGGTCAATGTGCTTCGCTCCAGTTCATGCCGTGGCTCAGGTCAACCTTCAGCGGCACCACGAGCGGCAGGGCCCGTTCCATCTCGTGGGCAACCAGCTGCTCCATGTGAATCAGCTCGTCCTCCGGCACCTCGAACACCAGTTCGTCATGCACCTGCATGATGAGCCGGCTTTTGAGCCCCTCCCGCTGGATCCGGGCGAAGATGTTGACCATCGCCTGCTTGATGATGTCGGCGGCGGAACCCTGGATCGGGTAGTTGATGGCGTTTCGCTGGGCAAAGGAGCGGACCGTGAAGTTGCTGCTGCCTATGTCCGGGATCGGGAGCCGTCGCCCCAGGATGGTGGTCACGTACCCCTGATCCTCCGCCTGGCGGACACAGTTCTCCAGGAAAGCAATGGCGCCGCTGTGACGGGCCTTGTAGCTGTCGATGAACTCCTCCGCCACCCGGCGGGCCACCCCGAGCTGTTTTGCCAGGCTGAAGGCGCTCTGGCCGTAGATGACACCGAAGTTGATGGTCTTGGCCTGGCGGCGCATCTCCGGGGTCACCAGCTCGGGGAAGAGGCCGAACACCTCGCTGGCGGTGCGGGTGTGGATGTCCTCGTCCCGGGCAAAGGCGTCGCAGAAGACCGGGTCCCTTGACAGGTGGGCCAGCACCCGCAGCTCGATCTGGGAGTAGTCGGCGGAGATGAGCCGATGCCCCTCGCTGGCGATGAAGGCATGGCGGATCAGGCGCCCCTCTTCGGTCCTGATCGGGATGTTCTGCAGGTTCGGCTCGGACGAGGAGAGCCGGCCGGTATTGGTGACCGCCTGGTTGTAGGAGGTGTGCACCCGGCCGGTTGCCGGGTCCACCAGCTTGACGAGGGCATCGGTATAGGTCGATTTCAGCTTGGAAAGGCCGCGGTACTGGAGAATCAGCGCGGCGATCTCGTGCCCATCCTCCGCCAGGCGCTCCAGTTCGTCCACATTGGTGGACCAGCCGGTCTTGGTCTTGGTCTTTTTCCCCCTGGGGAGCTGCAGCTTCTCGAAGAGGATCTCCCCGAGCTGCTTGGGGGAATTGATGTTGAACGGCTCCGGGGCCAGGGCGCAGATCCGCTGCTCCAGGGATGCCAGCTCACCGCCGAAACGGGCCGAAAGCTCGTCCAGCAGCGCCAGGTCCAGTTTCACCCCGGCCAGTTCCATCTCCGCCAGGATCTTCACCAGCGGCATCTCCAGTCCGTGGAAGAGATCGGCCATGCCGTCCGCTTCAACCTTCGGCAGCAGCAGGCGGTGGAGAAGGAAGGTGGCATCCGCATCCTCGCAGGAGTAGCGGCTGGCCGTCTCGATGTCAACCTCGGCGAACCCCTTCTGCTCCTTCCCCTTGCCGGTGATCTCGCTGTAGCTGATCATCTTGTGATCCAGCAGTTCCACCGCCAGGGAGTCCAGCCCCTGGTTCTGGCGACCGGGATTGTGCAGGTAGGCGGCGATCATGGTGTCGCACCAGATGCCGGCGATGGCGATGCCGTAGCGGCGCAGCACCTGGTAGTCGTACTTGATATTCTGGCCGATGATCCGCCGCTCCGGATCGGTCAGCAGCGGCCGCAGGCCGTCCAGCACCAGCTGCAGAGAGAGCTGGCCCGGCACGAGAACTTTCTTCCCCCTCCCCTTGTGGGAGGGGGCGAGGGGGAGGGGGAGATTTTCCCCCACGTCAACGGATTCGGAATCACCCTCTCCATGCCCCTCCCCCGCCACGGCAGCGGGACCTTTCTGGACATGCCCCACCGGGATGTAGTACGCCTCGTGCTCGCGGGAGGAGAGGGAAATGCCGACAATCTCCGCTTCGAGCACGTTCAGGCTGGAGGTCTCCAGGTCAATGGCAAAGGATTCGGCTTTAGCTAACTGTTCCAGCAGACGGCGGAATTCGTCCTCGCTGGTCACGGTGCGGTACTCTTCCGTCTTCAGGGTCGACTGGCTGGTCAGCTCCTTCATCAGGGTGGTGAAGCCGTACTCCTTGAACATCCCGGTCAGCCCGGCGCTGTCGGGCGGCGAGATGGCAAAATCGTCAAAGGTATACGCAAGGGGGACCCGGTCGTCGATGGTTGCCAGCCGCCGGGAGAGGCGGGCCTGTTCGGCGAACTCCCGCAGACGCTCGCCGGTCTTCCCCTTCACCTCCCCCGCCCGCTCCAGCAGGGCATCCATGGAGCCGAACTCCTGGATCAGCTTGATGGCGGTCTTCTCCCCCACGCCGGGAACACCGGGAATGTTGTCCGAACTGTCCCCCGCCAGGCCGAGGATGTCCACGACCTTTTCCGGCCCCACACCGAACCGCTCCACCACTTCAGCCGGTCCGCTCTCCTTCTCCTTCATGGTATCCAGCAGCCGGACGGAATCGGAGACGATCTGCATCAGGTCCTTGTCGCCGGTCACCACCACCACCTGCATCCCGCGCTCCCGGCAGTCCCGGGCAATGGTGGCGATGATGTCGTCGGCCTCGAAACCGGTCAGCTCCAGGGCGGGGATGTTGAAGGCCCGCACCATCTGCTTGATCGGTTCGATCTGGGGGCGCAGGTCATCGGGCATGGCCGCCCGGTTGGCCTTGTACTCGGGGTAGAGTTCCGTGCGGAAGGTCGTCCGGCCGGCATCGAAGATCACCGCCACATGGTCGGGGGAGCGGTCCTTCAGCACCTTGAGGAGCATCTGGGTGAAGCCGTAGAGGGCATTGGTGGGAAAGCCGCTCGGCGAGGAGAGGTGGCGGATGGCATAGTAGGCCCGGTAGATGTAGGAGGAGCCGTCGATGAGGTAGAGGGTCTGCTGAGGAGACATCAGTTCTCCTCCCGGGTAAAGAGGACAAAGGCCATGGAGGGGCGCTTCTGCGACTCGCGCATGGCAAAGTGCATGCCGTCGTAGTGCCACCCCTTGCCGGTCCACTCGTTGATTACCTCTTCAAGAATATCCTCGGAGACCGTGGAGACCTCGACTACTTTGTACTTAAGCATGTGTCACCCCTTGCAGCGTTATGTCCGCATACTACCCCAGACCGCTCCCGGGCTTCAAGAACCCAGTGCTGCTGCCTTGATTTTTCCCGATTCCGTGCTTATATTTTTAGAGGAAAACTATCCGGGAGGTGGGAAACTATGGCAATCGTCAAATACAACCCGTTCAGGGAGCTTCGCACCATGCAGGAGCAGATGAACAGGATGCTGGACATGGCGTGGAACAGTGAATTCGGCGAGGAGTTGAAGGAGGGGGTCTGGCAGCCGCCGGTGGACATCTACGAAGACGAACACTCCGTGATCATCAAGGCGGAGATTCCGGACGTGGACCAGAAGGACATCGACGTCAGGATCGAGGACAACACCCTGACCATCAAGGGTGAGCGGAAACACTCCTCGGAGATCAGGAAGGAAAACTACTACCGGGTCGAGCGCTGCTTCGGCCAGTTCCAGCGAAGCTTCTCGCTCCCCCAGTCCATTGACAGGGACAACATCCAGGCAAGCTGCGACAAGGGGGTCCTGACCATCACCCTGCCGAAGAAGGAAGAGACGAAGCCGAAGCAGATCACCGTGGAAGTGAAGTAATACAGTCAAAAGTGAATGGTGAAAAGTGAACTTTCCACTCTTCACTTTTCACTATTTACTGCTTTTCTAGTTCATGCTCCCGGTCCGGTACCCCTCCAGATCGAGGGCCACGTACCTGAAGCCCGCCCCCTTCACTGCCGCGACAATCTCCTCCCGCAAAAGGTCATCCAGAAGCCGCGGGATTTCCTCCCGCGCCAGCTCAACCCTGGCGGTATCGCCATGGTGGCGCACCCGGTAGACCCGGAACCCCCGTGCGGCCAGGGACGCTTCTGCCTTTCCGACCATGGCCAGCCCCTCGGCGGTCAGGGGGGTGCCGTAGGGGATGCGACTGGCAAGGCAGGCCATGGACGGCTTGTCCCAGGTTGGGAGGCCGAACAGGCGGCTGAACTCCCTGATTTCTCCCTTTGACAACCCCGCCTCCAGGAGCGGACTCCTGATCCCCAGCTCCTCCAGGGCACGCTTGCCGGGCCGGTAGTCGGCCAGGTCATCAAGATTGCTCCCCTCCACAACCGCGGCAAGACCCAGTTCAGCGGCAATCGCGCGGCAGCGGCCCATCAGCTCCAGTTTGCACAGATAGCAGCGATCACGGGGATTTGCCACCAGCTCGGGCAAGGCGAGCGGGTCGATTTCCAGGACGAAGTGCCTGGCACCCAGTTGCTCCGCAAGTTTTTTGGCAGCCTCCGGTTCGCCCTCCGGCGAAAAGGGGGAAGCTATGGTAACGGCAACAGCTCTCTCCCCCAGTGCCTCCACTGCGGCCTTGAGAAGCAGGGCAGAATCGACCCCGCCGGAAAAAGCCACCAACACCGAGCCGATTTCCTTGAGTATATCCTGCAAATGGTTCAATTTTGTCATGATTGGGGCACGATGATCGATCAGATGTGATAGACGAAGCGGAGGTCCTGCTCCCTGCTGACCCCCATGGATTCCCCCCGGGTGCACAGGTCCTTGAGGGTGATGGTCGCAAAGTATTCGTTCAGCCTGGCAGCGGCCTCTTGCCAGACGGACTGGGTCACGCAGACGCCGTCGAACTCGCAGCCGGTCTTCTTGCGCCCCTTGGATGAGCATTCGACCAGCAGGAGGTCGCCTTCGGTCGCCCGGATGATCTCCTGCAGGGTTATCTCCCCGGGCTCCCGGGCAAGCATGTAACCACCCTGCGGGCCACGCTTGCTCTTGAGAATCCCCCCCTTTTTCAGGGACTGGAATATCTGCTCAAGATAGCGCTGTGAGATGTGCTGCCTTCTGGAGATATCCTGAATCTGGGTCGGCGCGGTCCCACAGTTGTATGCTATGTCGAACATGGCGCGCAGGCCGTACCTGCTCTTCGTGGAAAGACGCATATTTTACCTCCTGACAGTACAATCCAGTATGTACATTTAACGAGCAACACTGTCAAGAATTATCAAATTAATCGAACCCGTCGGATTATAAGCCGTTTACCAGGTGATTTCCGGAGGATCAACCCTGCCGAGCAGTTTGATCTCCCCGTCTTCAACGCGAAAGGAGTCGCCGATCTGGTTGATCCAGGCATCCCCTTCCCCCAGGGGGGCCGGGACCTCCCTCCTCCCCAGCCAGACCTCCTCGCCGTTTATCAAGGCGAACCAGTCCAGGTTGCCGGTCATCCATATTCTGGTTTTCAGTGCCATACCCCCCCCTTTTTCAATATTCAAATTGTTGACACAAATTTGCAAACAGGTCAAGGGGCACCTGTTTTTTCTTGTTGCATCGCGCCATTTTTGGTATCTACGAAGGATTATCCATTCAAGAAACAGGGGGAATCTCCATGAAGTTTACCAAGATGCACGGCGCAGGAAATGACTATGTGTATGTCGACTGCTTCGCGGAAACGGTGGACAATCCGACGGAAACGGCCATAAAGGTCTCAAACCGCAATTTCGGCATCGGCTCGGATGGTCTCATCCTGATCATGCCGTCGGACAAGGCGGACGTGAGGATGCGGATGTTCAACTCCGACGGCTCCGAATCGGAGATGTGCGGTAACGGCATTCGCTGCGTTGCCAAGTATGCCTACGACCACGGCATTGTCAGCAAGAAGGAGATCTCCGCCGAAACCGGCGCGGGGATTCTCACCCTGCAGCTCTTCACCAACGGCCTCGACAAGGTTGAGCGGGTCCGGGTGAACATGGGGAAACCCCGTCTCACCAAGCAGGAGATCCCGATGCTGGGAGAGCCGGTCGACGCACAGACCGTCGGCCAGCCCCTCAATATCCTCCACACCACCTTCAGCATCACCTGCGTCTCAATGGGGAACCCCCACTGCGTCATTTTCGTGGATGACGTGGAGAACTTCCAGGTGGAGAAATACGGCCCGCTCATCGAGAACCACGACATCTTCCCCCGCCGTACCAACGTGGAGTTCGTCCAGATCAGCTCCCGCGGCGAAGTCCGCCAGCGGACCTGGGAGCGGGGCGCGGGCGAGACCCTGGCCTGCGGCACCGGCGCCAGCGCCGTCTGCGTGGCCGGCGTACTGAACGGCCTGACGGACAAGAAGATCCTCAACCACCTCTCCGGCGGCGACCTGGAGCTGGAGTGGTCCGACGACGGCCACCTCTACATGACCGGACCGGCAACGGAGGTTTTTTCCGGAGAGATCGTATTATAGAACCCGCTGGGGGCTCGGGGCTGGGGGCGATACAACCTGAGCCCTGAGCCCTGAGCCCTAAGCCCTTTACCGAGCCAACCATGACCACCTGCCCGATGTGCACAAAATGGGATGACGAGCCATCCTACCGGGTCGCCGAACTGGAGCACTGCTATGTCACCCTGAACAGCGACCAGTTCTTCCCCGGCTACTGCTTCGTCTTTGCAAAAAACCATGTCACCGAACTGTTTCATCTGGATAAAGCAAGCCGCAGCGGTATCATTGAAGAAGTGAACCGGGTGGCAGCGGCCCTGAACGTCGTCTTCACCCCCACGAAAATAAACTACGAACTGCTGGGGAACATGGTGCCGCACATGCACTGGCACATCGTGCCGCGCTTCACAGCCGACCCCCTCTGGCCCCGCCCCATCTGGAGCGAGCCCCATGAACCGGCCCCCCTCTCCCCGGCGGATAATGCCGCCCGTATCGCGCTGATCCGCAACCAGTTGCAGTCATAGCAAGGAGAAGCCCATGGACTATCTCGGCGCCCACATGTCGATCAGTGGAGGCCTCCACCTCGCCCCCGGGAGGGGTCGGGATGCCGGCTGTTCGGTCATCCAGATCTTTACCCAGAACGCCAACCAGTGGCGCGGCAAGATGCCTGGGGACAGCGACGCCGCCCTCTTCCGGGAAAAGTGGCAGGAGTCGGGAATCCTGGAGATTGTTTCCCACGACATCTACCTGATCAACCTGGCCTCGGCCCCGGGCGAAACCAGGGAGAAGAGCATGGCTGCCTTCCGCGAGGAGATGGAGCGCTGTTCCCGGCTCGGCATCGACAAAATCGTCATGCACCCCGGCTCCCACCTGGGAGATGGTGAGGAGACCGGTCTGAAACGGATCATCGAGGCCTTCGACACCCTCTTCGAACTCGCCCCGGGCTTCAGCGGAAAGATCCTCCTGGAAAACACCGCCGGACAGGGGAGCAACCTCGGTTTCCGCTTCGCCCACCTGCAGGCGATCATAAACGGCAGCAGCCGGCCGGAGCGTTTCGGTGTCTGCCTCGACACCTGTCACTCGGTGGCTGCCGGCTATGACCTGCTCACGCGGCAAGGGTATGACGCTACCTTTGCCGAGTTCGACGAGCTGATCGGCCTGGAGAGGCTCGCCTGCTTCCACCTGAACGACTCGAAGAAGGGGCTCGGCTCCCACGTGGATCGGCACGAGCACATCGGCAAGGGGGAACTGGGGCTGGAGCCGTTCCGCATGCTGCTCAATGACCCGCGCTTTGCAACGGTCCCCAAGATTCTGGAGACCCCCAAGGGTGACAACGACGAGATGGATCAGATCAACCTGGCAACCCTGCGAAGCCTGATCGTCTGACGGGAGGATAGACATGGAAAACAGAATCGAGATCATCCAGACCGATATCACCACCCTGACGGTGGATGCCATTGTCAATGCCGCCAACAACACCCTCCTGGGGGGCGGCGGGGTAGACGGCGCAATCCACCGGGCAGCCGGGCCGCAGCTCCTGGCCGAATGCGCCGGACTGGGAGGGTGTGAAACCGGAGACGCCAAGATCACCAGGGGATATCGCCTGCCTGCTCGGCACGTCATCCACACGGTGGGGCCGATCTGGCACGGCGGCAATCACGGGGAGCCGGAGCTGCTCCGCTCCTGCTACCGGCGCTGTTTTCAACTTGCCCACGAACAGGGTCTCGCCTCCATCGCCTTTCCGGCCATCAGCTGCGGCGTCTACGGTTACCCTATGGATCAGGGGTGCCGGATCGCCCTGGAAGAGGCGCACAGAGCCCTGGCAACCAACCCGGAGCTGAAGAGGGTCATCTTCACCCCGTTTGGCGAGGCCGCCACCCGGATCTACCGGGAAACGCTGCAAAAAATGTCCGTTTAGGAGACCGTCATGAAAAGAATCACCCTGCTGCTTGTTGCCACGGCCGTATTGGCTATTGCCGGTTGCGCCGGTGAAAAGGGGAAGGAGCAGTTCGACACCGCCCAGTTCGAAGAGAAGCAGAACAACCGCGACCATGCCATCCAGCTGTATGAAGAGATCGTGCGGAAATATCCCGACTCACCGGTTGCCGCAAAGGCGCGTGAAAGAATCACCGCCCTCAAGGGGAGCAAGTGAAGGCGGTAGTCCAGCGGGTAAGTGAAGCCTGCGTGGTGGTGGACGGTGAAAGGGTCGGAGAAATCGGCATCGGCACCGTTGTACTCCTCGCCGTTGAGAGCGGTGACAACGAAAAGGATGCCGACTGGCTTGCGAAAAAGATCACCGAACTGCGGATGTTCAGCGACGCGAATGACAAGATGAACCTCTCCCTGAAAGACGTGGGGGGGAGCATTCTGGCCATATCCCAGTTCACCCTGGCTGGCAACTGCACCAAGGGGCGGCGCCCCTCATTCGTGTCGGCCGCGCCGCCGGAGGAGGGGAAGCGGCTCTACGAATTCTTCGTCGCCAAGACCGCGGAAACGGGCATCCCGGTGGCCACCGGCATATTCCAGGCAGACATGAAGGTCAGCCTGACCAATGACGGGCCGGTGACCTTTATCCTTGAAAGTCCCAAAAGGCAGGGAACAGTGAGTAGTAATCAGTGAATAGTAAACTGCTGCAAGACACCCTTGAGGATCTGTACGCGGGCCGATCGCAGCAGAATCTGCACAACGATCCCCTCTCCTTCTGCCATCGTTTCAGGGAGCCGCAGGACCGGGAAATTGCGGGATTGATCGCCTCCTGTCTTGCCTATGGCAATGTGAAGATCATCCTCAGAAACCTTGAACGGGTCTTCGCCATTGTCGGCCCGTCGCCGCGCAGGTTCGTGGAGAACTTCGACCCGGCCGATGGTCTGGCCCGTTTTGCCGGATTCAAGCACCGCTTCAACGACAGCCGCGACCTCTGTGCCCTCCTGCTGGCCATCCGGACGATACTCGACGAGACTGACTCAATCGAGTCCTTCTTCCTTGCCGGCATGGACCCGGAGGATGAAGACATCACCGCTGCCATAGGCGAGTTTTCCGCCGCAATTCTCTCCTTCGACTACAGTGAGGTATTCGGAACCGCCGCACCACCGAAGGATTCCTATTTCCCCTTTTTCTTCCCCTCCCCGGCCTCCGGCAGCGCCTGCAAGCGGCTCTGCATGTACCTGCGCTGGATGGTGCGGCCGGACGACGGCATCGACCTGGGGATCTGGCACGCCATCCCTCCGTCAAAACTGGTCATCCCGGTGGATGCCCATATCCAGCGGATCTGCCGCATGCTCGGCTTCACCTCCCGCAAACAGGCGGACTGGAGGATGGCCCGTGAGATCACCGCCGCACTGCGAGTGCTGGACCCGCTCGACCCGGTGAAGTATGACTTTTCCATCTGCCACCTGGGGATATCGGAAGGGTGCGACGGCACCGACCCGAAGCTCTGCCGAGGATGCGCCATCACCGGCATCTGCCCCGGCGCTGACGGGTAACAAATATTTAACTTGCATTATCAGACAGTTGCTGCGATATTGTTTTGTTTTTAGCGGGCTGACGGCCCGTTTTTTTGTTCACGAGATAAAAGGAGTCATCAAGACATGCAGGAATTGATTCGTAACATCGCCATCATCGCCCACGTTGACCACGGCAAGACCACCCTGGTCGACGCCATGCTTAAGCACGCCGGGGTTTTCCGCGAAAACGAGGCCATAACCGAACGGGTCATGGACTCCAACGACCTGGAGAAGGAGCGCGGCATAACCATCCTCTCCAAGAACCTCTCCGTGCATCACGGCAGATACAAGATCAACATCGTCGACACACCGGGCCACGCCGACTTCGGCGGCGAGGTCGAGCGGGTGCTCACCATGGTCGACTCGGTGCTGCTCCTGGTGGACGCACTGGACGGTCCCATGCCCCAGACCCGCTTCGTGCTGAAGAAGTCCCTCGACCTTGGGCTGAAGCCGATCGTGGTCATCAACAAGATCGACCGCCCCGGCTCACGGCCGGACGAGGTCGTTGACATGGTTTTCGACCTCTTCTGCGAGCTGAACGCCAATGACGAGCAGCTCGACTTCCCCATCGTCTACACCAGCGCCAAGATGGGTTATGCCAAGCTGGACATGAATTCCAACTCCACCAGCATGGAACCCCTCTTCGCCGTGGTGGAGAGCAACGTCCACCCCCCCAAGGGCGATACGACCGCTCCCTTCCAGTTCCTGGTGACCAACATCGACTACAACGACTACATCGGCCGGATCGCCACCGGCAAGATTTACAGCGGCCGGGTCAAGACCGGCGAGACCCTGGCGGTCATCAAGCGTGACGGCAGTACGGTCAGGGGACGGATCACCAAGCTCCTCGGCTACGAAGGGCTGAAGCAGGTCGATATCGAGGAGGCCGTCACCGGCGACATCGTCTCCATTGCCGGCTTCGAGAGCGTCGGCATCGGCGAGACCCTGGCCAGTGCCGAGAACCCGGTTGCGCTCCCCTACGTCGCCATTGACGAACCGACCATCTCCATGAACTTCATCGTCAACTCATCCCCCTTTGCCGGCCGTGAAGGGAAGCTGGTCACCTCCCGCAACATCCGCGAACGCCTCGACAAGGAGCTGCGTACCAACGTCTCCCTGCGGGTGGAGGACACGGACAATGCCGATACCTTCAAGGTCTCCGGCCGTGGCGAACTGCACCTCTCCATCCTGATCGAGAATATGCGCCGGGAGGGATTCGAGATGGCCGTCTCCAAACCGGAAGTCATCCTCCGTGACGTGGACGGCAAGAAGATGGAGCCGATGGAGTACCTGGTGGTTGACGTGCCGAGCGAGTACCAGGGGGTCATCATCGAGAAGATGGGTCCGCGCAAGGGAGAAATGACCTCCATGCAGCCGATGGGTGAGACGATCCGGGTCGAGTTCATCATCCCCGCCCGGGGGCTGATCGGCCTGCGGAGCGAAGTCCTCACCGACACCCGCGGCACGGCGGTCATGACCCACACCTTCCACGACTATGCACCGTACAAGGGGGAGATCCCCGGCAGGAAGAACGGCGTGCTCATCGCCATGGAGAACGGCGAGACAACCGCCTATGCCCTGGATGCGCTCCAGCCGCGGGGTATCCTCTTCCTCCCGCCGGGAGTCGAAGTCTACGGCGGCATGATCATCGGCCAGCACGCCAAGGACAACGATCTGGACGTCAACCCGTGCAAGGGGAAGAAACTGACCAACGTCCGGGCATCCGGCTCCGACGACGCGGTCAAGCTGGCACCGCCGCGGCTGCTGACCCTGGAACAGGCACTGGAGTTCATCGACGACGACGAACTGGTTGAGGTCACGCCGAAATCGATCCGCCTGCGCAAGAAGGAGCTCGAGCCGACCAAGAGGAAGAGAAAACAGTCCTGATCGAGCAACTTCTTGACTTTAACGGCTGCATTTACTACTTTTCATAATCATATTTCAGGAAAGTGCCATGCCGGTTCATAAAAATCGTTATCTCTGCCCGCTGATTCTCTCGCTCCTCTCGGCCTGCAGTTCGGTCCCGCTGGATACCAGGCCGGCAACCCTGTACAAGGAGGGGGAAGAGTTCTATTCCTCCCACCGGTACGATGATGCCATCGCCCAGTGGAAAAAGGTCCGTGATGCATATGCTTCACCGGAACTCTCCACCAGCGCGGAGTTGAAAATCGCCGATGCCTATTTCGAGTCGGAGCGCTTCATCGAGGCGACCGCTGCCTATGACGAGTTCCGCAAACTGCACCCCTCCCATGAGAAGGCCCCCTACGCCCTCTACCGGATGGGTCTTTCCAACTATAACCAGATAAGCGGAATCGATACGGACCAGACGCCGCAAAAAAACGCGGTCACCCACTTCGAGGAGTTTCTGCGCAAGTACCCCAAGTCGGAATACGTGGCTGATGTGCAGGACAAACTTGAAGCGACCATCTTGCAGCAGCTCCAGCATGAGCAGTACGTGGCACGGTTCTACTACCGCACGGAGAAATACGGCGCCGCCATAAAACGCCTGGAGGAGGCACTGACTGCCTTCCCGAAAAGCCCGCTGCACGACGAGACATGGTATCTCATCGGCGCTTCGTACCTGAAATCCGGCGACAAGCTCAAGGCCAAGAATGCCTTCAACAGGCTTTCCACTGACTTCCCCGGCAGCAAGTTCATAACTGATGCAAGCAAACTGCTGGAAACGTATTATTGAACATGCCGGTCTACCCACAAAAATGAAAAGCCCGCTCCTGTAACAGAAGCGGGCTTTTCATTTTTTCATATCACGGCAGCTTCGTTACTGCTTCTTCGGTTCCATTGCCTCCTTCAGCAGTGCCACGCCATCCTTGGACGCCTTGATGGCACCGGTGAGGGTCTCGCGGGCCAGGTCCGGATTGTGGAACCCGTCCGAGTTTTCAGCTGTCCAGAACTCCCAGAGGACATGGGCTTCTTCGTGCTTCGCCCGGGCCTTGGCCAGGGTCTCTTCAGGCACGCCGGCACGCTTGGCCACTGCATAGGTGTCGATCAGCTGGCCGATCCAGTACTCGGACTTGCGCATCTTCCCTTTGACGTAGTTACGGACGCTCTCGATCTGGTATTTCTTTTCGTCAACACTGCTCTTCGGATGACAGCCGAGACACGACTCCTTGACGGCGTTGATCGGCTTGACCACGCCATGTGCGGAGAACTGCTTGCCGTCCTTCCCTTTCATCTTCGGCATGTGGCACTGGTGGCACTGGACCCCGGCCCGGTCATGAACGCTGCCGGCATAGGCTTCCGCCTCGGGGTGCTGCATCTTGATCAGACGCGCGCCGGTGACGGCATGTTTGAAATCGAAGAAGTCGAGCTGCTTGTAATGGGCCAGGAGGTCCTTGGCGTTCTTCAGCGGCATGTGGTTGGTCCGCTGGTCGGTATACTTGACATCACCACCATCAGTCCACTGCTTGCCGGCATTGCAGTTGTACTCCACATGGCACTGGGCGCACATCATGCGGGAATCGGTCTTCTCCATGACACCGATCTTGCGGAATCCGCGGAAATCCATCTCCTTCAGGTCGGTCTTCCCCCCCTTGGCAAAGATGTTATTGGCAGGATCCTTGCCGACCGCCTGGATGAGGGCATCGCGGACGACGCGGGGCTGGGTGCCGTGGGGGTCGTGGCAGTGGATGCACCCCACCGGGTTCTGGGTATCCTTGGCAACGTCGACGATATTTGACGTCCGGTCCCACTTGGCCTTGGGGTCCTTGTCCCCCAGGAATTTCCATTTGAGGATATGGTCGGAGGTCTTGCACTGGATGCAGGTCGGGTTACCGGCCATGGCGGTTTCGGAAAGTTTGAACTTCTCCCCCTTGTCCTCCAGCACGTCCCATGCCTTGCCGGTACGGTTAACGTCCAGCCAGCCGTTCTTGTGCTGGAAACGGCCACCCTGGAATCGGTCGACGACAAACTGGTCTATAACCATGAATGCATGGGCGCGGGGCTCGTTGTGCTCGAACGTAAACCCGTGGGGAGCAAGCAGCTTGTCCTGCTGGGGCGAACGGCCGGCCGGGACCCCTTTCTCCTTGCGGGCGCCGCCTTCATGGCTCACCTTGTAGAAGCTTTCGTACTGGTTCTTGTGGCATTTGCCACAAAGCGCCTGGTCAATAATCGTCACCGGCTTGTTCTTTTCCGGGTCCCCCATGTGGGCATCCAGCTTGTCGTGACAGGTCTGACAGGTAAGCTTGGCGTGCTTGGAACTCTCCTTCATGGCCTTGATCTCGTCATGACATTCGTAACACTTTGCCCTGCCGTCATCGGCCACCTTCACCGGCTTGCTCTTTGCTGCGGTGGTCAGGGCCGGCACCGACAACAGCGCTGCTGCCCCGATTGCCGCCGTAACCAGGATGATACTCTTCTTTTGCATGCTACTCTCCTTTCACGTATGTAATTTTACTGCTTCTGAACTGATCAATCTGATCGGTTTCGGTTCAATCGGGCAGGTTTGTATGCATTCGCCACATCCGTCGCAAAGGTCATGATCAACTACAATGCCTACCCCGGCGACGATGCTGATCGCCTCACGGGGGCACCCATCCAGACAGGAAAAGCAGCCGCCCCTGCTCGCAAGGCATCTGCGGTTATCCACCAGCAGGGGGCCGCTGCAACAAGGCTCCGGATCTCCCGGTGGCAAATTTCTCTCGCCCTTTGCTGCAGAGAGAAGATCCCGTCCGAAAACCGCCAGACCACGGGTGAGAAACTCCTTGCGGCTTATGCTCATCGCCCCCTCTTTCCCGGTTTACTTGTGCTTTTTGCTCTTCTTTTCCTTCTTCTTTTCCTTGCTTTCTCCCTGGGCATGACACTGGACACAGTCCAGCCTCATGGCGTGAGGGGTCATGGGGGCGCCATGAAGACCTTCCTTGTGGCAGGCAAGGCATGTCTCACCCGTGTCATTGACATCTATTTTATGGGGGATCATGGGAGGAGTACCCTCGGCATACCGTGCATCGCTCTCCAGGTCTTCCCACTCCTCGTCCGCCATGGCGGGCATAACCAGAGTCAGCAGGCAAAGTGCGCAAAATAGCAGTCGTAGTACGGTTTTCATGTCAACCTCCTGTTCTATTTCATTCTCGTATCTCAATGTCTCGCAAATGATTTCATGGTCAGTGCCCTATGAGGGCAGATATCAACACAGGCGCCGCACCGGGTGCAGTCTCCCGAAACAACTCTTAGCTCGCCACGTCCAAGGGACGGTTCCAGCACCTCCTCGACCGGGCAGATTCTGGCACAGGCACCACAGGCAGTGCAGCGGGAGGGGGTAAACCAGACCCTCGTCGGAGAGTACCGGCCGAGGAGGGAATAGAAGCCGCCGAGGGGGCAGAGGGAGCGACACCATATCCGCCGCGACAGAACAACTTCGACCAGCACGATGCCGATCAGGCAACTGATTGCCAGGTAGCCGCCATAGGCGACCGCACGGGCAAACATTCCTATGGGTGAAAGTATTTCAAAGAGCGGCAGACCGGTGACGACGGTGACGCAGAGCACGATCAGCAGCAGCCATTTTTTAGTTGCAAGCGGCGCTGTCCGACCTGCTAATCCCGTCCTGCGCCGGAGAGCATCGCCCGCTTCGGTGAGGAGATATACCGGGCATATCCAGGCGCAAAATGTTCTCCCCCCCACGAGAAAGTAGAAAAGCGCAACAGCAGACGCCGATACCAGAAACGCGGGCACGACGATCCGGCTTGCCAAAACGGCCTGCGTGGCGGCCAGGGGATCCACCAGGGGGAGCCCCATGAGGTCGGCGGCTGCCAGGTTGCCATTGAAAAAGCTCTGTCCGACAAGGGGTGAACCGAGCAGCAGGATTACTGCAGCCTGCACCGACCTCCTGGCAGCGGTCCAGCGCTTAAAACTCATAGTGATCTTCCAGTTTCGGCGGGGTCTTCTGCACGACGATCACCGGTTTCTCCCGCACGCATGTCTTCTCGCAGATCCCGCACCCGACGCATTTTTCCCGGTGGATTACGGGCTCCATGATTGAATGGACCCCCGTCCGCTCGTTGTGCCGGGCCTCTATGGTTATGGCCTTGTCGATGAGCGGGCAGTTGCTGTAGCAGACCTCGCAGCGCAGTCCCCTGAGCGACAGGCAGTTTTCCCGGTCCACAATGACGGCCGTCCCCATCCGTACCTTTTCTATCTCCTGCAGCCCGCTGTCCAGGGCACCGGAGGGGCATGCCCTGGCACAGGGGAGATCGGGACAGAGGTAGCACGGCTCTTCCCGTGGCCGTATTACCGGGGTGCCGATGGATACCCCGGCATCAGGACCGGCAAGCTTGATCGAGTCGTAGGGACAGACATTGACGCACTTGCCGCACCTGATGCATGCACCGAGAAACCGTTTCTCATCCACCGCCCCGGGTGGACGAAGATAGAACCCACGTGCATCGGCACGCTTCAGGAATGGCACCGTCACCATGCCACCGGCCAGAGCCATTGCCAGTGGCACGCCCACCCCGCCCTTGAGGAACTGACGCCGGGTGCAGCCCGAATTTCCGTTCTGTTCTCTCTCCGACATTACCGGTTCACCTGTCAGGCCTTTTCGACCTTGACAGCGCACTTCTTGTAATCCGGTTCCCCGGAAATCGGGCAGTATGCATCGATGCAGAGTTCGTTGATCAGCTTGTTCTCGTCGAAGAAGGCGACGAAAACGTTTCCTTTCTCGGCCTTACCCCGTCCGCGAAGGTCCGCGGTGAGGACGATGGAACCGCGCCGGGAGGTGAGTTTTACCTTTCCCCCCTGTTTGATGCCGAGCTTTTTCGCATCCTCGGGGTGCAATTCGCAGACGGCGGCGCCATAGGCCCGCTTCAGCTCCGGTACGCGGCCGGTCATTGTGCCGGTGTGCCAATGTTCCAGAACCCTGCCGGTACAGAGCCAGAACGGGTATTGCCGATCAGGAACCTCGGCAGCCGGCTCATAGGGGCGTGCCCAGATGACCGCCCTTCCGTCATTTGCCTTGTTCTTGTAGAACTTGACCCCTTCACCGGTCTTGACATAGGGGTCGTGCCCCTCGGCATAGCGCCAGAGGGTCTCCTTGCCGTTCACGTACGGCCAGCGAAGCCCCCGCGCCTTGACATATGCGTCATAGGGGGCAAGATCCTTTCCGCCGCCGGTGAACCTGCGGTACTCCTCGAACATCTCCTTTTCCGGATACTTGTACGGGAACAGTTTGCCGTGGCCGAGACGTCTCGCCAGTTCCATGAGCTGCCACAGGTCATTGCGGGCTTCCCCGGGGGGATCGACCATCTTGAACCACTGCTGCCCCCGTCGTTCTGCGTTGCCGAAAAACCCTTCCTTCTCGACCCAGGAGGCTGATGGCAGGATAACATCGGCAAGTTCCGTGGAGCGTGTCGGATAGATGTCGGAAACGATGACGAATCGTCCGTCCCCCTTGCGGGCGCCTTTCCGGTAGCGGCTGAGGTTCGGTGCGGACTGGAACGGGTTGGTGACCTGCACCCAGAGTACCTTGATATCCCCCCGGTCGAGGGCGCGGAACATCTCAGTCGCATGGTACGTCGGTTTTTCAGGGATCTTCTTCACGTCAACGCCCCAGATCTCCGCCGCCTTGGCACGGTGTTCCGGATTCGTCACCACCATGTCCGCCGGCAGGCGATGGGTGAAGGTACCGACCTCGCGGGCAGTGCCGCAGGCGGACGGCTGGCCGGTGAGCGACATGGGATTCTCGCCCGGCTTGCAGATTTTTCCGGTCAAAAGATGGACGTTGTACACCAGGTTGTTGACCCATGTGCCGCGCACGTGCTGATTGAATCCCATGGTCCAGAGCGAATTGACCTTGCGGGATTTATCGGCATACAACTTTGCCACCTCTTCGATGGTCTTTGCCGGCACACCGGAGAGCTTTGCCACATACTCCGGCGTGTACGGTTTCAGAAACTCCCTGTACTCGTCAAAGGTCAGAGGTTTCGGGTCGTCGGCAAATTTGAACTTGTCTTCCAGGCCGTAACCGATGTTGGTCTTCCCCTTCTTGAAGACAACATGTTTCTTGATGAAATTTTCGTCGTAGAGCTTGTCGCGTACGATGATATGGGCAATACCGTTCAGGAGCGCCAGATCGGTCTGCGGATTGAAGCGGATATACTTGTCCGCCATCTGGGATGTCCTGGTATGCCTCGTACCGAAATCTATGATTTTCACATTCGGATTCTTCAGACGATTATCGATGAGTCGTGAGAAGAGCACGGGATGGCATTCAGCCATGTTGGCCCCCCAGAGGAAATAGGTGTCTCCAAGATCGAGATCGTCGTAGCAACCCATCGGCTCATCGGAAGCGAACGTAGTCATGAAGCCGGTGACCGCCGATGCCATGCAAAAACGGGCATTCGGCTCGATGTTGTTTGTACCGATGCCACCCTTGAACAGTTTGGCGGCGGCATACCCCTCGAATACAGTCCACTGGCCTGAACCGAATATGGCCACCGAATCGGGTCCATGTTTGGTAATTGATTCCTTGAATTTGCTCGCGATGAGTTCCATTTCCTCCGCCCAGGAGGCCTCGACCATCCTGTTTCCCTTACGGATCAGCGGTTTCGTCAGCCGGTCCTTTCCATACAGAACCTTGGAGAGGAAATACCCTTTGATACAGTTGAGTCCCTTGTTGACCGGTGCCGCCGGATCGCCCTTAGTGGCGACAATCTTGCCGTTACTCACTCCTACGAGAACGCCGCACCCTGTTCCGCAGAATCGACACGGAGCCTTACCCCATCTTATTCCACCCTCGGCTGCTTCAACTTCAGTTGCACCGAGCCTCCCGCCGGTTGCCGCGGCAAGGGCTGCCGCTGCAGCGCTGGCCTTGAGAAAATCACGTCTGCTTAATGGCATGTTTCTCTACCTCCGTTGAAAGAGTTAACACTCCCTGTCTATCAGATCCTCAAAATTGTGATATGCAACCATGACGTCAAGAACACCTTCCGTATCCATGAGCCTTTTTACCGATGCTACCTCTTCATCCACCGTGGACGTTTCGATGACTGCTATCAGGGTACCGTCATCGAGCACCTGGCTGACTTCAACAGAACCGGACAGTCGCAGCGATCGTGCAAGGTCATCGCTCCGTTCCGGAGCACATCGTATGACTATTCCAGAAACAGGCATCTTCACCTCCATTATTAGCCACTAATAACTTAGCATGAATAACACCACATACAAGCTCAGCAGCGTAATATTAGTTCAAGTTGTGCAAGTATCTGAAATTAACTGATTAGAAGATTTGACTTAAGTCAAACGAGCACGATTATGTATACATATGCCGTTTGCAACGCGATCAAATCCAAAGACAGGTGAGATTTGCCAATCTGAAAACAGAAGGTTCAAGACGCATTCAGGATTTGAGAGGGGAATTCGATCAGTTCGGTTAATCGGGCATTGACATATATCATAGGGTCCGGCAAAAGAACCAGGAGTTGTTCCTATGAAATCCAGTTGGCTTAAACTTTTTCTCGCCATTGTGTCACAAGGAACAAGTGAGATAGCGCCTTAAAACAGCATATAAGCAGCCAGGATTCGTCAAAATCCGATTACCTGGCTTCTCGACAAGGCCTTCTTTTTATTGAATGTGACTCTTTCGCATTGAAAACGAAACCATCTCTCTCAGTTAAAATCTGAATTTTGATAATGCTGTCCAGCATTACGAAAAAAAGAGGCCTTCCGATGCATTATCGGAAGGCCTTGAGTTTTCCGGGCGGAGAATCTCCGCCCGGATATTGTCATGTCGGGTTAGAGCTGGTTGTGGCAGTCCATGCACTTGTTCGGATCGTTCCAGTTTGCCAGGTTCCAGTTAACCGTCTTGCCATTGTGGCAGGCGATGTTGGTACAGTTGCTGTTCATC